>PDWI01000729.1_pt1 | contig 53171 bp, 72 predicted proteins | sample 1430891 | NCBI WGS metagenome assembly PDWI01 (sample SAMN01162508, study PRJNA174530) | Oral metagenome, whole genome shotgun sequencing project. | biome: Marine environment; feature: Marine mammal; material: Swab sample of the gingival sulcus; isolation source: swab sample of gingival sulcus... | reverse complement strand
TTCCGGGATTCGGGAGGAAATCAGCCCCACTATTCTGGCAGTCGCTACCTTACTGATCCTGTTCTCCATTGCCCTATTAACCGCAGTGGAACTGTTGCGCCGCCGTAGTGAACGCTTGCGCGGGATTACTGCTCAATAACGTCCATCCGGCGTTACATTGCCCAGCCTAATCCTCAGGATAATCGTTTGAAAATCTCACAGTGCTTGCCCTGTTTTAATCGCTAATGCAGGTTGACAGTTTCAGGTCATGGCGCTACTATACGCGCCTCTTTTGGCTACATAGCTCAGCTGGTTAGAGCACATCACTCATAATGATGGGGTCGGTGGTTCAAATCCACCTGTAGCCACCATAAAATTTAATGAAATCAGGCGTTTGCATTTATTGGTGATGTGAGCGCCTTTTTTGTTGCGTAGCGTTTGCGTAGATGTATCGCGTGATAGAGAAATATAATACCCTATAAATCATATACTTATCTTATAGGATATTCGTCTGCGAGTCTTTCTACAATATTGCGCAGATACATTATCTGAGGAACGGAGTAATGGGAAGTGACACTGCCCGAATGGTCAAGTAGCGTTTTGCGATCCTCCTCTGATACCCCGATACGGCGAAGATTGGTTGCAAACATTGCTCGGAAACTATGCCATGTCACAATTCCTTTTAGCCCGGCACGGACTCTGGCGTTATTGAAGTGCTTGCCATTGAATTTCCAGTATGCCCCGCCACGCACAGACGGAAAGATATATTCCGAACCATTGCCGCGACGATCATTGACGATACCCGCAGCAACACTGTTTAGTACGCAGTAAAACGGTCTGCCTGATTTCATGTTTTCAGGATTAACCCAGAAAAACTGCGCCCCTTCTTCACTGTAAAGTTCAGACCAGCGCAACCGGCACTGTGTCTTTTCCCGAAGCCCGGTATGCAGCGCGAACAGAACAAAGTCCCTGTAATCATCATTCAGCTCATTATAGAGAGCGATTAATTGCATAGCTGTCAGCACCTGCGCGGGCTTCTTGTCTTGTTCCGGTATCTTTTCTATATGCGGTATCACGTCCAAGTAGGGCCGGTCTAGTTCATCGCGCCACGTTCTGACGCAATGCTTCATAATCACCAGCACTACGGCAATACAGCGATTTACTGTCGATGCTTTGCGGGTTTTGAGTAATTCTGCCTTTATCGGCCTCAAGCGCGTTTCATGAACCTGCTCAAGCGTGAGCTGTTCAATATGCGGGATTATCATCTTCAAGCTGGACAAGTCGTCGTCGATACTTTTTTTGTGGCCGTAATCCCTGACGTACATATAAACAGCTTCGCCAAACGTGATAACTTTTTTCTGGCCATAGACCGTCTGTTTCTCAATCTCAGCCAGCCGGATTATCGCCCGGCGCTCTGCTTCTGTTTTGTCCTTAGTTCTAAGGCTTTCGTAAAGCCGCCCATATCCTTGTATGGTTTTGTCGATGTACCAGAAGCCGCCCTTCCTTTTTCTGTAGATGTTTTGCATCTTTCAGTTCCTTTTGATCTTGTAATAGTCCTTTTCGCTAACTGCTCAATATCGGCGCGACTAAACATGATCCGGTTGCCGACTTTCTGGAAAGCAAGGCGCGGCTTGTAGTGGGCGCGGAATGTATTAACTGATCCGCACCCTAGCAACTTGGCCGCTTCTTTTTGATTGACTAGCAAAGACTGCATGTTTTAATCCTTATTTTTGGGCCGTCTCTTTTTCAGTTGCTGATAGATCAAGTTCAATGTTGTTTTGCAATCCGGTGCTTGCGCAGCTCTGATTGCACCACGTTTCAGCGCAACTTCATTTTTAAATGTGTGGCGGGCAATCAGCCGGGTCGCTATGACCCCGGCCTCTTGCCATTTCCCTTGCCATCGCTGAAAGCAATCTTCCTTGTGTCGCAGCAGCTCCGGAGTCAGCTCAATGCACTTGCCTCTAGGTGGTTTCATATTGCTCATAATGGCCCTCTGTTGCCTGCTTGAAATATTCATCTTCGGTCATTGGGAATCTGGTTATCGGCTGTTCGTGTAAATGGGCCTGGTAGCCCTGGCAGCACCGTATGCTTTCCAGTCCTCCGATAACATCGCAGGTGTGATACCTATCTTCCCTTGCTCCGGATTCCCCTGAATTATTGCAACCGCAGGTACTGCATTCATCCCTATCAAGCAGCATGTAACACGCAGCCCATTCAATTCCTGTGCACTTACCCCCCCCCTATCCGGTGCGGGAACTCATAAGCCGGGCAGCGGCAAGTGACCTGTTCCCTCCGCCTTTTCATTGTCCGGCTTCTAAAATCCGATCTTTCAAGGCATGCAAGCCAGCGATCTGATTGTCAAAGTAATAAGCCAGGTCTTGCTTTTTCCACAGTAAGGCGCAAGAACCTTCACCTCTCCCGACTGGCTCAGGAAATTTGCCGCGCTTCATCCTTGAAGTTATTGCGGCAGGGGTGGTTCCCAGGGCTTTAGCGATTTGTTTTTTTGTCAGATATTCACTCATTGATTGTATTTCCTTGTCTTTTTGTTAAAGGCCGGGCAAAAGCAGCCCGGCTGATTAGTGGTTCATGAAAATTGATTAAAAGGGGATGTCGTCATCCTGAAAGTCCTCGAAGCTGGAGGAGTCAGCACCATTGGCCTGCTGATTGCTGCTATAGCTACCATACCCAGCATAACCGGCCTGAACATCGCTTTCTTTTAGCTTCTTGTCTTTAAGACTTGCAACAATCCTGTCCAGCATTTCGGGTTGTGCGCCATCCAGTATTTCGACGGCAGTCTGCCGGGTCTGGGCATCAAACGCGGCGACGATGTTCATGCGTGTTGCAATATCGCCATTACCCTTACGGTATTCTTCCGCTTGCAAAACCAAGCCCACTGGCTTGTTCATCAGGGCTGGATAAATCCATGCCTGAGTCTGTTCTTCTTGCCGTGTTTCAAAGTTATATTCGGTGATAGACGCTTGCTGAGGCGAATACTCGCGCTGCTTCATGCAGGCAGCAATACTATCGGCAATACCCTGAAAGCCCTCAATCACCGATCCGTTAGCCTGCATAACCCACAGGGTCATGAAATCAGCCTTGCCTTGCGGGGACTCAAAAGCAAATTCGATTCCATGTGTTTGCTTATGCCTGCTAATAACATGCTTTGCTTTGGTGATTGTCCCAACATACGCTCCGCTTGTTTGGATTCGCTGCTGTCCGCCGTTCCCGGCTCCGCGAATCAGGTCAGTGTTGATTTTGAAACTTGGTGGCTTTTGCATTTTCTTATTCCTTTTGTTCAGTTTGATTAAATAATATTATCAATTTGTTAAAATGGTTTCAAGCGTTATTTGTTGCCTTTTGTCTGCTCAACTGGCAGGTAGGTTTTAAATTCGCCACCAATGAAGATAGCTTGTCGAAGCATTGTTGGAGTCAACATGATTTCATAGAAGTCACTATCCGCGCACAGAAAAATGGCTTCATAGGTGCCAAACTTGTTATTTTTATTTTCCTCGCCGCTCTTAATCATTAGCTCGCCATCAATCACTGCGGCACGACCCGATATTTGCTTACAATCCTCGGCCTGAGTAGCCAGGCTGAGCGACATCAGCGTAGCAAGGGCTAAAATATGGATTTTTTTCATTGTCTTTGTTCCTTGTTTTGGTTTTTTGGCTGTGCCGGGGTATTTGCCCCGGCTATGGTTAAAATTCGTAATATTCATCACATGCAGTAATAACTGCCTGCAGGTCATTGGGGATCAATTCGCTATCGAACATCTCAAACGGTGATTTAGCCGTATTCTGTCCATCTGTATTTGTGCGGAACTGGTAACGCTCTGCGGGTGGTTTCTGCATATCAACGTGCGTCCACAAGCAGATAGTAAATTCCTTTTCGACGGCTCCCTTCATCGCTTTTCCGTCAACCTTAACTGACCATTTGGTTACGCCGTGTTCATCCTGTAGAGCCTCACCCAGCCCCATAAATACGACATATTTTTCACTTGCTTTTGTCTGCTGCAGGATGCCGTATAGAATATTTGCGTACTCGTTCCAAACGTCAAAGCCTTTGTATTTTGACTTGCAGAACATCAAGACCTGCTCTTGGAGACTGGTGAAGCTGTCGATAATAACTACGTCAGAATCTGAACTCATGGCTCGGTTAATCATGGCCTGGTATTCAGGATAAGTCCGTATTACCACTGACTTTTTGAATCGTGCCGCCCCCTTGAAAGGAAGCTGTTTGGCTTCGGTGTTGATGATTATCGTTCTCTCCGGGTCAAGATTGCGAAGACTTGAGCTTTTCCCGGAACCGCTAGGGCCAACGACAAAAATATTCGGCTTCATATTATTCATTCTTGTTCTCCCTTTGTTGTCTTTCCGCCTGCCTGCTGTTCCTCGCAACAGGCAGAAAGAAAGTTTTGATTAAAAATAATGATCTATTTGTTAAAATGGACGGAACTCTTTGTCTGCGTGAGCCGCTGCATCCATCTGGTTATGCCAGCCAGCACGGAAGCTAGCCGCCGCTTCCCGCATGATATTGGCCTTGTTTTTGGCCGGTAGCTCCTGCCATGCTTTTGTAGTCGGCTCCATCACTTCAACCTTGCCGCCTTCTACGTTTACTTTGAAACTAAATTGAGCCATTGTTTTATCCTCTTGTTGTTTGCTGTTGATATGGCTATATTATCATTTTGATTAAATAAGTCAAACAAAATGTTAAAGTGATGATGAACGGTCAGACGGCCAGTTCACTTCTGGATTGCACCAGCTTTTCAACCTGCTCAGTAGATATAAATGCCCCCTGAGCGCGTAGGCAGTCCGGGCGATCTGGCAGCTTAACCAGTGCATCACCATTGCCTATCAACTGCTCCGCTCCCCATTCATCAAGTATTACCTCGGAGTCCTTTCCGGTTGATACCTGGAAAGCAATCCGGGCCGGGATGTTTGCTTTTATGACCCCATCCAGCACCTTGACAACCGGCTTTTGTGTAGACAGTATCAAGTGGATTCCTGCTGCACGGGCTTTCTGGGCCAGCGATTGCACAGAATCCTGAAAAGTGGACTCTTTATTTTTCCCGGCTTCCAGTGCCATTTCAGCGTACTCATCCATAATGCAGATCAAAGCGGGCAGCTCTGGTTGCTTTGCCGCCCTGCACTTCGCATTGTATTCATCAATATTTCTGGCCCTCATTTTTGCCATTGCTCGAAGCCTCTCGTTCATTTGCTCAACGATTTTTTTCAAGACTGGCTCTACTTCATCCAGCTCATACATGCAGTCTCTAATCATGTGCGGCAAATCGTTGTACAGGTTTAATTCCAGGAACTTAGGGTCAGTCATGAGAAATCGGACACGGGAAGGAGGCAGCATGGCAAGGCCACAAATGATAGCGTTAAGCCCCACGCTCTTCCCGGTGCCGGTTGCGCCTGCAACTAGCAGGTGCGGCATTTTGCGCAAATCCAGCACCAGGGGATTGCCGGACTTGTCAGCTCCGACGATCACCGGCAGTCCGCCATTGCTAACGACTGCTTTAAATTCATCGCTTCCCGCAATATCTGAGAAATTGCAGAACTCCCGGCTTGTTCGGGGAACCTCCAGTGATACCGTGTTTTTCCCATAAGTAACGGGAACAATGCGCACCTGGCCGCACAAGTCCCGGCTCAAGTCTTTTTCTAGTTTCAACAGCTCTGCGACTCGCTTGCCACGCGGAAGCTGTAGCTCGAAAGTTTCTAGCGTGTGACCAACGTCAGCCGACACAATCTCAATGCCTTCAAAGCCATTGTTATCCAGCCAGTCTCGCAGGCTTTCTTCTTTCTCGCTCTTTCTGCTTGCTTTTTCCGGGGGTGCGAACGCAACAGGGGCTACCGGGCTTTCTATGCGCTTGCCAATCACAGCAAGCGCCATTTCTCCGGCGTAATCCGCTATTGTTAGAAGCGCTTTAAACGCGGGGGCCAGTAGCATGACTTGCAAGCCAACAAAGAAGGCTGCGGCAGGAAACGCGCCCGCGATTTCTCCGGCATTGTTGAGCCAGTGCGCACCGACCGCGCCGCCAGCCCCGAACAGGGCCAGCCAGCCAGCAGATACAGCAATCGACAGTGCCGCTGCAACTGCCTCGGCCTTCGTTATTTTCCAGAAGTTCAGACCATAAGCTGCTCGTGTTGACAGCATTAATGCGGATACAGCCGGGGCCAAACCTATTGCAGATTCAATGCTGTTAAACCACTCGTAACAGCGCAATGATTCATAGCCGTGTATCCCCGCTAAAATAGCAGCTCCCAATGCGGTTAATCGAAAAACCGTCCCTGCAATAGACGGTTTATCGCCCCCAGGAGAGCTGCTCTTATTAAATATCCCGGTTAATGCCGTCAGCTTGTTTCTTTTGGGTGGTGGGCTATTGGCAATGGCAATCAAGTTCATTGTGTTTTCAGTAGTCATAATATTAATCCTTTTTTGTTTTGATCCTCTTATTTAATCATTTTGTTAAAAAATAGACAAGACTAAGCAGCGATTCGTATTTGGCCAATCAAATCATAAATTTTCCCGCGATTAATCCAAACTTTCCTTTCTGGTTCAATCAGCACCCCGGCCATCTTTTCGATAGCATTTTTAATTTGCGCACGGCTTGGATTGGCTTCTTTGCACTCCGGCAAATTACGAACAGCATTATAGGTTTTGTGTTGAGCAAGGCTTTCGCCCTCTCTGTAAGTCCGACAAATCAGCGCCACAACTCCAGCTTCTTCCTGTCCGATCTTCTGCCCTGTATCCGTAAAAATCCGGGAAACGTGGAAGCCGGTCATTTCTCGCATTGCTTTCGCCCCCTCAACAATGTTCATCTTACCAAGCTCGGCACGGGCCTTGTTCAGTTCTGCTTCTTTCTTCTTTAAATCCTTTTTGCCTCTCGCGATAGTTCTATTTTTTGCGCGAATTGCAGATAAAAGCTCATTAACACCGAAAAGCCGGGCAATGGACGAAAACTTGCCTGTACGGGCCTTTGTACCAAGATTTTCTTCTTTGTACCGACCTTGTACCAGTTCTGTACAAGCATTTTGGGCTGTTTTTGGTTGTTTTTTTGTGCCGATCTTGCCAGAGAGCAGCCATTCGAGAATAACCAGTGCCACCTCAAACAGCAGCGCAATTATTAATGTAATATACTGTTTGTTAAGTTCTTTATCCGAAAGAATGACCGGCAAAACGATTGCTGCTTTCTGATTTTCAATGGCCTTGTTCTGCTCATTCAGAGCTTTTTCCTTCTTGTCAAGAGCTTTTTCGCCCCGTACAAGGCTTGTACCGATATTTGATGCCTGTACAAGCATATTTTTGTACCTGTACGGGATGTGGATATTTATATCGTCACAGACGGACTTGTATTTTTTTGCATAAAATCCTCCGGTCTTGGTGCAGCCATTTGTCATTCCCCAGACAGTTCCTGCTTTGTGTCCATTTGAGTTCAGCGCGATTTTATTCTTTGCAGCTTCAATTTCACGATCCCGCATTGCCATGATTTTTGCCGTATCAGCATTGCCGATTCCCGCCTTTGCTGCGGCAACCTGCTTATCTGATTGGGCGAGTTGCTGGTCTGCTAGGTGGGCTTTTTCTTTTGCAAGCGATAATAGCTGCTGGCTTTTTGCTGCATCCGTTGATTGCACGTCAAGCGCGAAATTAATTGATGTGTAAGTAATACCAACGGATAGAGCATGAAAAGCCAGACCAGCGATAAATGCTACACGGCCATGCACCATGCTGGTTATACTGGCGATAATCGAAACAGCAATACCCATAATCAAAAATGGGATTGCTAAAGTAAAATTATCAGAAAGCGGGATATTGCTCCCAAGATCAAAGAAGAACCAGCCATTCAATATAGACAGACAGCTGAACAGCATGACAAAGGTCAACAGTGAAACTGAGAAAAATAATCGCTTCAATATCTTTTTGTAATTCATTTTCTACTCCAAAAAAAAGGCCGGATACACCGGCCAAAATCAACAACAAAGTTATTTATTTGATTCTTAATCCAGAGTTCCCATCCTGAAGATGTGCACCGGGAACCGTATCACCGGAAGCCAAGGCTTTTTTTATTCCTGCCTTATCCGTTGAAACGGTTATTTGTTGGTAGGCTTCTGGTATCAGCGATTCATTTTCAATAACCACGATCTTTTGCGGCTTTGTGATCGTGACTGAGTGAAGGGCATTACCCGCTTTTTTCATCCCCAGCGCGTCCATGCAGTTATGGACATACGCCTTGAGCCTTTCCGCCTTGCTTTCCAGTGCGCTCTTTTTTGCCTGTAGCCGCTTAATTTCTGCTGCCAGCATTTCAGATTCGCCTTTCATCTGCTTAATCACCGGCACAGTCGCGGTGATTTTATCTTCAATGCCCAGAGACTCCAGCGTGTCGCGGATAACGTCTTCCGGCAGCTCCTCGGCCCGCATAAGTTCGCGGGCCTTCTCAGTTAGATCATATAATGTCGTCATTTTGTTAAAGTGTTCCGTAGTAAGATGCCCAATTGATTGAGTCAGCCCCGCCATCTTCGTTTATTTCATCAATAAGAGTCTCAACATCAAGGTTGCTTGACTCTAGCAGCAGTGATGCCTGAACCTCGGTAATCCCAAGCTCATTAACAAGGATGGCTTCGTCCTGCTCTGAGTAATTGCTGTAATAGGCTTCCAGCATTGCGGCTTCTCTTGTGCCATTCATTTTGCTTTTCCTTCGTTGTTGTTGGTATGTGCCAATCTTATCATTTTGATTAAATAAGTCAAACAAAATGTTAAAGCGATGACGAGCGGTCAACTAGAAAGCAGGCAAAGCAGCATCGTTATCAATAAGTATTGGCTTCATGCCAGGCGAGGTATTGCTTGTATCAGATATTGCATCAAGCGCAGCAGAGCATCCGGAAATATCCAGCTCATTTTGAGCGCGTGTGGCCGCAACATAAAGCAAATTTGCATCCTCACTTGTCCAGCCGTTATCGTCCTCATCTGGTTTTGGCGGCTGCCGAAAATCATCTGCCAGCATCACCCGGCCCCATTCCCGGCCCTTTGCCCGGTGTGCAGTGCTGATATAAACATCTGCATCTTGCTCTCGAATGTCTTTTGCTTCATAGAGCATTCTGTTCAGCTTGGTTGCGCCATGCTCCAGAACTAATTTAATCATTGGCTTAATATCGCCGCCCTGCGATGTTTCTGAGTACTCCTCCAGCTCCTCAAAGCTATCAAATAGCGCAAACTCGCCACCGGCTTTCTGCCCGTTCATCAGGGCGGATATGCCTTTTACATTATTAATCATCTGCCATACATCACCGACAATCGCAGCTTTTTTGCCATCGCTAACCTGGTCGATCAGATTGCTCATGCACAAAGCATTGGTTCGGCACAGTATTGCATCATGGTTTTGCTGCGCCTTCAGATGCACTGTGCTATTAATTTTCTCAAATCCGCGCAACGGCATATGCTCGCCCAGCTGATGCAGAATGACGCGCTCTCCGACTCTGGCTATTTCAGGGCCAAAGCGGAAAGATTGTGTTATCTCCGCTGTATTCTCGGTTTCCTGGTTGCGCATAGCATTAATAGCGCCACGCCAGCCGTAGATGCTTTGATACCTATCTCCGCAAATAATAATCTGCCCTGGCTGATGGGCCATCACACCATGCAAAACCCCGTTTGCATCCTGGTATTCATCAAACAAGATATAATCGGCTGAAATGATTGGTCGCGACAGCGCCCATAATTTCAAGTAAACATCATGCGTGACCGGCAAAGTGCCATTGGGATTGATTAGCGCATGCCACAAGTCAGTAGCGCGAGGAAATAGATTGACAAACACCTGTTCTTTAATCGCCTTGATCTCAGTCGGATCAGATGACTTCACAATTAGCTCATTGCGTGGCGCATGCTTCATCAATATTTCATTATCGGCTGAATTGCAGAACCGGGAGACAAATCCCATCAGCAGGTAGCCCTGCTGTATAGCTGTCAATGTTTGACTCCTGCGTTTGCCGGTCTCTGGTAAAATCTGCCAGTCTGAAAGTTGCAGCGCAATAGCAACCATGCGTCCAGTCAGGCGCGGACTGTTTCTGCCTGGCAAGCGATCCCGGTATTTTGCACCACAAGCGCGATATGCCATGCTGTGAGCTGTCTGCGCTTTTACGCTGCCAGGGAACTTGCGACTTGCTTCATCTGCAATGGATTTATTGAATGCCAGGTAATGCCCCCGGCCCGGAAGTTCTGACGCGATGACCTGCATCAGTGAGGTTTTGCCGCTGCCTGCACGGGCTTCGATTTTCAGGCTTTTGCCGGTCAGCGCAAGATCAGTGGCATGGTTCTGTTCATCAGTCAGCGGGTATCCGTTATGTTTTCTCATCTTCTATCCCTCAGTGCTTTTTTAACAAAGTGTTATAATTATATTATCATTTTGATAAAGCTATCAACCGCCTTTTGTCAGTTATCTTGTCGTTTTGAACATATTGAGCGGATTAACCAATCATTAAGTGCATGATTTCATTAAATTTTGAATTATATTTGCAAGTATGAGTAATTCGTGTAATCTGGTTATCGTCACGTTACGGATGACATGAATAAAAAAGATAATCATATTGTTAATAATGAGTGAAGGGAAACAAGTCAAATGCCCGCAAAATATACAGATGTGAAAAGGCGCATAGAAAAAAGAATGCGCGAGCTAAGAATCGAAAATTTCGCTGACTTGGCTAAAATTTTAGCCAGAAAAATGAACGAAGATGAAATGCCACCATCTAACATTCATAACTGGGGCAACCGGGGAAGCATCCCGGTGAAATACATTTTTGCACTCGCGGCGGTGCTTGACTGCTCGCCAGAGTGGTTAATGAACGGGGAGAATAAATACACCAGGCTCTCAACCGAGAGAAAAGATACACAGATTTATATACCAATCTACAAGGAACAAGGGGGACAGATGGATAAAACCGCGCAGGCAGATAACCTAACAGTAGATAAAGAATGGTTTCACTACGTCACTGGGCTTGACTATCGTGAAACGTACAGACTGATTCGATCCTCAAGCGATTCGATGCAGCCTACAATCAACCAGGGGGACATGGTGCTGATTGATACTGCGGTCAACTCCGATAGCGGTGATGGACTGTATTACATCACATGGGGTGGGCGGTCACAGATCAAGCGCCTGGCATTCGCCGGGGAGTCTATCCACATCCTGTCAGATAGCAGCAAATATAGTCCAGCAACAGAAAAAGCAGATAATATCGTTATCGTCGGGCAAGTCCGTTACATCTTCAACGGCAAGCGACCATAAGCCAACCAATCTCAGCAAACCAAGCCCGGCCAGAGGCCGGGTTTTTTGTATCCGCTTATCCGGTTTTTAACAAAAAGATTGTATTACATACTCAAAAAGATTAATATATAACTTCAATTAATCAAGAGGACGGTACTTATGGATGCAATTATCTTTAACAAAAAACTCACCCCGACACAGCGACTGATTATGGCAGGCGTGCAGCTGAGACCAGGGTCGACACGATATGAGCTTGCTGAGCTTACCGGGGCCAGCAAAGTTGAGGTAAGCCGAGTTGTAAAAAGGCTGATTGATCTCAAGCACATGAGAAAAGAAGGAAATGGCGGGCGCGGCGGGTTCAGATACTACCCGGCATAAAAAAGCCCGGCTTGTGGGCTGCCGGGCTAAATATCGTCGTCAACATTTGAAGAGCCTTCAATTTAACAAATTGAATGTTTTAGGTCAACATTTTGAAGAGAATATTTTATGAAATACACAACACTCATTAATACAGCCGGTGTTTGCTCTATCGGAATGGAAAATAGCACTGATGCAAACGATTGGATGATTATTGATTACATCAAGGACTGGTTTTCTAATCCGAAAGCGACATTCTGCAATGGTCATGTATGGATAAATTACAAACACATACTATCAGAACTTCCCTTGTTGCCTTTGCGGTCAAAATCTGCGGTTAGTAGCAGGATTTCAAAACTCGAATCTTTAGGCTTGATTACGGTAACTTACGATAGTAACGGGCGTCTTTTTGCCAAGCTGACCGCGCTATCACATGAAGCCTGCACTTTTTCGGGTGTTCAGCAAACCGAACGGGGTGTTCAGCAAACCGAACGGGGTGTTCAGCAAACCGAACGGGGTGTTCAGAATTCCGTACATACAACAACACTACCAATATCCAATCACCAAGAATCCAGTAACCATAACCATAGCGGTCGCGATCCCTTGCGCAGCGATGGTGCAGAAGAAAGAAGGCAGGCAGCTGAAGAAGTGGTTGCAATCTATCACGAGGTTTTGCCAGAACTGCCATCAATAGCAAAGCTGACCGATTCTCGAATCAAGGCTATCAATGCGAGAATCAAGGATGACATGAAAAGCCCTGAAGATTGGAGGCGATTCTTCAGCAAAGTCGCAGAGTCGGACTTTCTAACGGGCAGGTCTGAAAAATTCCAGGCTAACCTTGACTGGCTGGTTAAACCTACAAACCTGCTGAAAGTCCTTGAAGGAAATTACAAGAACCGCGCATCCGCAAGGCAATCAGCCTACCGCGATCCTTTGCAGCCCGAGACAATCGAAGAGTTCAACCGGAAGATTGAAGCGCAGACAAAAAGAATCCATGAATCCGGGATACTGGACATGCTGTTTGTAGAAGACGAAGAATCGCAGCCTGCAAATCAGCAGCCTGATGACTGGATATGGGATTGATTTAACAAATAGACGATAAAACACGCTCAAATTGTTAATCAGGGCGCATTAGACGCGATTAAACGCCTCAGCCTATGCAAGACCATAGGCGGGGCTAAGAAAGAGCTTAGAACGCAAATAAAGAGGATTTAGAGATATGAACGAATTAGATGAAGTTGGTTTCCGCAAGATGTGGGCAGCTACCTGTGAAATGTGCAGTGGCAAAGTCCCGACGGATATGGCGATTACACTTGCCTTTGCAGCACTGAAAAATCGGGAATTTTCGGATGTTAGCAGGGCTTTACAGGCTCACATTCAAAATCCTGATACGGGAATGTTTAATCCGAAGCCTGCCGATATTATCCGGCATATCGACGGAGATGGAGAAAGCGCGGCATTGAGGGCGTGGTCAATGGTGGAGCAGGCAATTTCTGAGGTCGGGCCTTATCAGTCAGTAGTTTTTGACTCCCCGGCAGCTATGCGAACTATTGAAGACATGGGCGGCTGGATTCAGCTTTGCAATGTTTCGTATGATGAGCTTCCTTTCAGGAAGAATGAGTTTGCAAAGCGCTTCCAGGGATACCGGAATATTAAGCCGTTGACGTGGCCTAACAAGCTGAAAGGATTGGCGGAGCTGCATAATGCTTCCACGGTGACAGAGGACGGCATGAGCCTTTCCCGGTTTATCCCGGAGCCGGTGCTGATCGGAAACCAGCGCCATGCGCTTGCCGTATATCAGCGGGGCGGGGGAGATCACAAAGCGCTGGAAACTGGCAAGGCATCAATCTTGATTGAAAATACCGCGAAACGATTAGCGGCATAATTTAGTCTTTACTTTAACAAAATGATTATATAAGATAATCAAAAAGATTAAACAACTACATAAATAGCGGAGAAGAAAATAATGAGCATATCAACAGTTGACTTGATTTTGAAAAGAATTGAGGGGGCGGCAGAGGATTCGCCGATAGCGGTTTTCAAGGCAAGAGGATGGCCGGGCCGGTTAAATGCTGTTTTCGGGGAAACAATCCGCACGCGGACAGAATCAGTAATCAATCCTGATTTTGTCGGGATGTTTCATGGCGGCATGGACATGAACGAAGTGCGCTATAAGCTCTTTTCGTCTTGCTGAAAGCGATCAGGCCAATTATTAACAAATAGCCCGGAGCAATCCGGGCAACACTTCGAGAAGGAAGAAACGTAATGGATAGCAAAAAAGAAGGTTTGCAGGGAGACAACAGGCTACCTGATTTGAAGGACAATATTCTGCAATGGGCAGAAGAAAAGGGGATTTTTAACAGTCCATGCGTCAAGTCGCAGGCGCTCAAAATGGCATATGAGGCCGGTGAGCTGTGTGACGCGGTAGCAAAACAGGATAAGCCTGCTGTCATTGATGGGATTGGCGATGCAATGGTTACATTGATCTTGCTGGCAGAAATGCACAAGCTGAACCTGCTGGATTGCCTGCAAGCCGCTTATGACGAAATAAAAGACAGAAAGGGCCAGATGGTTGACGGGGTGTTTGTCAAAGACCAGGCAGAATGTGCTAACACAAACCTGCCCGAAGGGTGGATTGTCAATACTGGCGAGCAACTGGTTGATGATGATACTCCGGTGGCAGTTAAGTTTACCGGAGTAACATTTGATGATGCTGTTAGACATTATTCCGCTTTCCCTGCAAAAGATTTGCGTTGGGACACTAGAAGCGAGGGTTGCAATATTGATTGCTACAAAGTTGCCGATCCTGATGCATGGGTGCGATGGAAAGGCGGGGATTGCCCGGTTAATCCGGATACCGTCGTTACTGTTCGCCTGGAAAATGGCGAAGAAATGATGCGGTATGCGTGCTTATTGCGTTGGTCAAAAATGAAGGGTGCTGACAACGATATTGCTTATTTCAGAGTAGTTTTGCAGGATTGAGGAAATACGCACTAACATTGCTTGTCAGCCTGTTTTTTATCTGGCTGCTCAAGACGTGTAACTATGACTGCCCCGGAAGACTGGTCAACCCCGGCTTCCGGGTAACATGCACTAAAATAACCTACAGGTACCAAAAAAATGAATAAAATAAGACTTTCTTCGCTTGTCTGCATAGCACTAATAGCAGGCTGCCAAGAGTATTCAGTAGCCAATTCTAATAGCCAATCATTTGCTGCTGAGATAACGCCCCCTGCTACATTCAGAGCGGCGAAACAAGCGATATATCGTATTCATTCAGACCACCAAGAAACATTTTATTGCGGCTGTAGCTACTCAGGCCGAAAGGTGGATACAAAATCGTGCGGCTATGAGCGACGGAAAAATGCGAGGCGAGCGCGGCGAACAGAGATCGAGCATGTCTTTCCGGCTAGTCATTTCGGTCAGCATCTTTCGTGCTGGCACGATAAGCCCTGCACTGACAGGCGCGGCAAGGCTTACGGTGGCCGCCGGTGCTGCAACAAGATAGACCCGGCATTCAAGAGAATGCACAACGACCTGCACAACCTACAGCCCGCAATCGGTGAGGTGAACGGTGATCGTGGCAACCGGCGCTTTGCACAGGTATCGGCTAATGCAAGTCACAAATATGGAGCTTGCCCGGTCAAGATTGATTTTGACCGGGATAGAATTGAGCCACCAGACAACAGGAAAGGCGATGTCGCCCGCACCTATTTTTACATGCGCGACACTTACGGTATCCGGCTTTCAAAGCAGCAGGCGCAGCTATTTGAGGCATGGAACCGGCTTGACCCGGTTAGTGATTGGGAAAGGGCCAGAAATCAGCGTATAGAGCGAATACAGGGGAATGCAAACCCTTACATCAAGTAAATACTACATATCAACAGGAGATAGAAAAATGCAAAAACATACAGATGCCAGCAATCAAAAAAACATTACAGCCGAAGATTTAGATGCGCAAGCACCGGGCGGCCCGGAAATCGGCAGCTTTGAAGAAGCAAGGATTACGGGCTTCATTGACAAAGAAGTGCTGGATGCTTTGGAGGAGTTAGGCAGCATATGATTGCAACAGGCCCGGATCACTCCGGGCTTTTTTTGAGCCTGGCTATTCTGCAAGGCACTCAGCCCTGCATATGTAAGACCGAAGCACTTCGGGTATCCTGATCCAGCCAACCGCCTGCCGATAGTTTTCCTCCACTACCCGCCCCCGGCCAGTTGCCACCCGGAACCGTTCAGCGTGTGCAGCAGCTCCGTTTTCCTCCGGGGTTCGAATACCAAAAAGCCGGTATCCCCGGCACATAAAGCCAGCACCCGATAAGGCAAGCCTCAGCTTCTGCAAAACAATTCCCGTCACGGGGATTCCGTTGGCGATTGCTATGATGGGGATTGACCGGGGGACGCTATACAAGTGGCGCTCCGGGGAGAGGTGACCTAATGCAGCCGCGCTATGACTGTCAGAGGTCTATATTTTAGCCCACAAAGAAAGCCCTGATTTCTTCGAGAGTCTGGTTGAAAAATATCGGGCAGACTAAACCCAATAAGCCCCGGTTTCCGCCTGGGGCTGTTCTTTGTCGTTATTTCCAGTTACAGGCTTGCTGCAATGGTGCGATATCGTTTTTAACATAAAGATTATATTAACCACTCAATTTGTTAATAAGCCATTGTTTCTAATGAATTTTTATGATGAAAGGTATTGCAAAGTTTTTTTAATGGGGTATAGTTAAAAACACTTACTTATTTCAACAAGCAGCAAGCCACTGTATAACGGCTAACCCTTCTGATACTATCTTCTATGATGTGGTTGTGGAGGGTGACATAAGGCACGTTTCGGCGTGGTGGAGAGTCCACCGATAGGGAGTAGCTACCTTATGCGCGAAATAACCCCCGCTGTCTTGTTGCAGTAAGTAGAAACCACGTCACCTACTTAGTGACACGCTACTTAAATCAACAAGAGGATAGTCACCATGACTGCATTAACTACCTTCAATTTTCAATCCCTTCCTGTCCGCATTCTTCTCAATGAGGATCGCGATCCTGTCTTTTGTGCAAAAGATGTTTGCAACATTCTTGGCTATGCAAACGCTGCTCAAGCAGTGCAAAAAAACTGCAAGAAAAAGGGTATATCTGTTAGAGATACCCTTACAAAAGGCGGCTTACAATCAATGGCTTACATCACTGAGGCTAATTTATACCGCTTAATCATTAAGTCGAAAAAGCCACAGGCAGAGGCTTTTGAAGAGTGGGTCTTTGAGGAAGTTCTGCCGACCATTCGCAAAACAGGCGGCTATCAGTTGCCAGTAGATCGGCAAACGACAAAGCAGCAAATTGTTTCGGCTGTAAAGCTGGCATCCACTGCCACTGGCAAACATCCGCAAGCGGTACATAAGGCATTGCGTGAACACTTCGGCTATCCAAATATGGATACAGTCCAGCCTGAGCAGCTGGCGGCTATCATGGCCTTTCTGTCGGACTATGTTAAGTGTGTCTCTGCCAACGCATTACCCGCCCCCAAATCTGAGAAGTCGTTTATTGAGCTAAACATTCCGGCAATGGATGCTGTTCCCGATAGGCTGGCTACAAGTGAATATTATTCGCTTGGCACCATGTATGGCGAAGGTTACAGCAAAGACTCGCCCATTCAGAGGTTCCGCGAAGCCGTTAAATCAGGCAAGCCGATTGTGTCATGCGATCTATCCGGTCTTGCTGTTGAAATTAATATGTTGGAAGGCTTGGCCATGATTAACCGATCTATTGCAAAAAATCCCGAAGTTTCAGTTAATCCGCAAGAGTACGTCTGTTTGCCTGATTCACGCTGGAGGTAATTATCCCCAAAAGGCTCAGCCTTCTCTGCCTGGGCCTTTTTTAATTTCCAAACAATCGGCTAAGTATGGATTTTTTCTTTATCGCTTGCGCTGGATGCGGCTTAATCACTTCTAAAATAGTGCTTTCCTGTGTCTCTTCTGCGTATTCCCATTGCGGATTCACATCGTCAAGAATGTAATAACTTGAGTTTTTTAGGACGGGAACTATACCGATAGCCACCTGCCTCCATTCCCCATTAATAAATCTATTTTCGAGTTTGTATTTCCATCGGTGATTGTGTTCCGGGTTTATCTTTGTGGGGATGCCCTTTAGGGTATTGAAGACTTTTAGTCGGTTAAGAGCGGGGCAAAGTTTGTTCCGCGCAATTTCTTTTTCCAGCTCTGCCCATATCTTTTTTTTATCCAGCTTCCATGCGCCCTGCTCTTCTTCGTCAAAATGGCCATACTCCAACCACCCTGAGTGCCATTCATTAATAGGCATGTTTAGGCGCGTGCAGCCCCACAGGTTCATATCTTTCCAACTGGTTCCGTAGCATGATGCTTGTGGATTGTGCGCTCTTTGCCTGGCCATATAGCACGACATAGCGCCCATTGTCAGGTGTTTTCTGGTGGAAGGCTCGCCATTGATTAACATTTTTGACGATTTCCAGTTTCCGACCAAATCATAAATGCTGATGATTAGCTCAACATCTGTAATGAAGAGCTTGACGTAATGTCTTGCTTTTTTATCGTTGCCTTTGGTTTTGTACGTTGGTATTTTTTGACACAACTTAACAGCTGCATCATAATTCAATGATGAACTATACCCAAAGATTATTTCTACTTTTGCTGGCAACCGTGGCTTGGCGCTGATTGTTTTTTTGTTTTTTCTGCCAATAACATTGCCGCATTGATGACAGAATTTTGCGCCATTAATTATGTTGGCGCTGCACTTATCGCAGATAATCACATCCCGCCCCCTTTTATTGTTATTTATCGATAAGTTTTTTGTTGTCACTTGCTCTTGAGTGTTTCTACCTCCCTTATCAGCTCACTTATTATTACCTCCTGAAACCTTATGCCGCCGCTCTTGTAATTTGACACGGATTGCTTTTTGACACCAAGCCGCTCTGCAAGTGCTTGATCCTCCTTTATTTCCCATATTGCTTTTAGTCTATCGACTATCTCTGATCTTTCCATAGTAAATCTTTAGTGTACCGTTAGTCTGGTAATAGTGTACTGAGTACATCATTAATGTACTATAAGCACCATCAACACTCCCTCCTTCGGCTTGTAGTTTATGGTTCCTAATAATTTGTTGTTATCTTTGACATTTATTGCTTTTATTTTCATGGCATTCTCTTGTTTTAATTCTATTAAACTATAAATTTTATTGTTTTCATTTTCTTCATTTCTTGCATCAATATGATGTGCTTATTTCTGCTTCCGGAGTCTTTCGGTTGTTTCCACAAGTTGAAATGGTTATTGAAGCCAAAATGATACTTATAATTTCCTTCGTGCACCTACCTTTCTGATTTCTGATTGTAAGAGTTGTTCATTGATTCTTTGCACTTGTCAAGAAGTTTAATGATGATTAGTCGAGACAAGTCTACCCTGTCACCTTTCCCCACGTTAGTGTAAGTATTAACTTGTTGTTTTTTTGCCCCCAGTATTTCAGCAAGTTCCGTATTTTTTTTAACACCAAACAGCTCTTTAAGCTCCTGAATTATCTCTTGTTTTGTCTTCATAGTATTTATTTTGGATACCGTTTATCTGGAGATTGTTTTCTAAAGTAATTATTTTCGATACTATTTAAAACATCAACACGGCGCAACAAACAAGCCGGTTGGTTCAAACCCTAAATTAACAATTTAAACAAAGGTGTCACAAAGATGAACAAAATTCAATCCCTTCTGACTGTTGGTTTGATCGCTATTTCTGCTGCTGCATCAGCTTATGAATACCATCCGCCACGCAATCTGGCTGAAAGCCTTGCACAAGAATGGATTTATCAGGCCGCATTCGATGGCGTAGTTGCCGGTTGCCGCGAAACGCCACATCTGAATGGCGCAAATTGCCAGGTGGTCGGCACAGCCGGTTCTGAAATTCAAAACGGGTTCCGTCGCATTGTGAATCTGCAATGCTCATATGACGAGGTGCAGGAACGCGCATGTCGCATGGTATCCGAAGACTGGAGACCAATGGGCAACTAAAAAATTTTGGCGGGGTTTTAACAAAATGATTAAAAAGCTCCGCCATTAGTCGGCAAAATAATCAAAATGATTGCCTTTTTAAAACGAAAAACAACAAGGAACAAGACAATGAGCAACTTCAAAACATCATTAATCACCGCTTTGGTTTTGGCGTTCTTCGCGGGCGCTGTGAATGCTGATTCTGCAACCAACGATGCTCAAACATGGGCGACTGTAAATGGTGGTCGCTTTGTGGCTTGCCAGGGGGATAAGTGCGTAGTTCACCAGTACAAGCCGGGCGGCTTGGTTGAGGTGGTAAAGCTGCAATGTAACAACGGTGCGCCACACGGGGCGCAGTGTACGGAGATCGGGCGAAACACAGTTAAGTATTAAGCCTTACCTTTTGCCCTGTTAGCGATAGCAGGGCAGCGGGTAAACGCTTCCTAAAACATGGAGAAAACAACAATGAAACAGTTCCTTAAATATCACGCGCTGCCACTGGTGGCTATTCCAGTAATGATCGTTGCCGTTTGCTATCAGGCCGCGAATGCGAACTGGCAGGATGTCGCCGAAGGGGTCGTTATTTCCAGTCCCAAAGTGGTTACAGAAAGAACCGCGTCTTACGACAAGGACTGCAACGGCACTGAGGATACCGGGCTTGTTCCGCAAGTTTATTTGACTCAGGGCGAGTGCGCACTGATGGGGGTCAGTGTAACCAATGCTGGAAACAGCCCGGCAGACCGCGTAATCGTCAATATCCCACTACCAAAGAATACGCAAATTCTCGGTGTATCCGGAGATATTCCACAAGTGCTGCAGCCTGGGCAGGTTGCAACCATGACTTATCACATTAAACAAAACTAACCAAAGGAGTAACAACACATGTCAAAAAGCACACCTTTCGCAGTAAAAGCCCTATTTGTATTCGCAGCCGGGATCGCATTGTTTGCAGCCGTAGCTGGTAATGCCAAAGCAATGCCTGGTGACACATTTGGAGGTGATCCTTTATGTCGGGAGTTCCGGGCACCGATTCGTGCTGTTCTTGATGTAACTGGCTATCACTTTGCAACCGTTGAAGGCTGTCTTGTGATTCGCTCAAACGGTGGGGATCACATCTTCGGGGTTTACACTTACGGAAACACCGAGGGCTTGCCAGACTACACAACAGTCCGCTATCGCATCGGCTATGGCGCGGATGATAACGGCAACTGATTAACATTTTGAATGGATAAGTAAATCATGATGAAAAATATTGTCTTCGGCCTGCTGTTCTGTGTCGGTTGCGCTGGAATGGTGCTGGCAGAGTCCGGAACGGCAGAAAAGTACAAAGAGGCTGCTCAGCAGTGCAGTCAATTCAAAGGCAAGGCGCACATCGAATGCGTTAAAGAGTACCTGAAAGGAGTATCTGAAAAATGAATAAGGCCATGACTTTATATTTGACTGCGGCATCAGTGCTGCTTATCGGTGCGGGGAGTTTGCAGGCCGGTGATCGGCTCGATTACAGCTACAGCGAGATCAAGCAGCTATGCAAGCCGTACAAGAACAGCAAACAGGACTACCGGAACTGTATCAGTCACTACTTAGCAGATAATAAGGGGGTGCATTTCGACAAAAACAAACCAGTAATGTAAATTGTGATGAACGAGTAAAACCAAAGCCCGGCAGCCCACAAGCCGGGCTTTTTTATGCCTATCATAAAAAATACTGTTTACTTCTTTTTAACAAAAAGATAATATTAAACAATCAAAAAGATAAGAAACGGGAGTTTAGCGAATGAATGAAAAATATCCAGATCAATGCTTGTCGGGCGCGAAAGAGCCTGGAGATGTGCCATACAGTCAAGCATTTTTTATAGCGCATGGCACTGTTGATGATCCTGAGTTTCAGGTTGCTTTGACTGATGCAGTCTTTGAGTGCTGCGACAAGCGCTCAGTTGGATACCATCAATGGGAGGGCCTGGAATGAGCGGGAGCAAGAGCAGAACAAAAGGCGCGGCGGCAGAACGCGAAGTCGTGCAGTTATTTCGCGATTATCTGGGAATTAAATTGCAGCGTAACTTGCAGCAGTCAATCAACGGCGGCTTCGATATTCAGGCAGGGGGCAATCCACTTACAAGTAGCTTGGCTATCGAAGTCAAGCATCACAAGACCGCTACTCAGGCGCAGGTCTCCGGGTGGTGGAAACAGGCATGTGACCAAGCTGGCGGCGGCATTCCTGTTTTGTTCTTTAGGGCTGACCGGCAGGCATGGCGGGTAATGATTGGTGCTGAGTGGCTGAATCCTGATTTTTCCGGAAAAAGCGAAGTGGTGATTATCGAGACGTCACTATTTTTTCTCATGGTTCGCGAAGAGCGCTTTATCAGCGGCTCACAATTAAGAGAGGTAGCATAATGAATATTGAAGAGATCAAACTTTACTTTCTGATTACTTTGGCTTGTGTCAGGGGTCTATTCCTGACTTCGGTTTTCAAGTATCAGTCAGCATTGGGGGTGGAGCGGTGCTTTGGGCCTTTCAGCCTTGCTAATGCTCGCGATATGTATGAAGACGGCTTTGTTATCAAGGCAATCAAGGGTGGATTCTGCGTATATACTGATTAACATTTTGATAAGAAAAGGAAAACAAAATATGACAACACAAAAGAAAAACTACTTAACGCAATCTCAGCTGTTTCAGTTGATTAACTTCCTGAAAGATAATCTGCAAGGCATCATGAATAAGCGCGATACAGAGGTTGCGGAAATGGCGACAAAGGCCCTGGGATTCTTGGTGTCTCAGCAGCGTATCCAGCGGATCAGAACAGACAATGAAATGCCGTTCAGTTGGAGCAATAAGCCGTTGCCTGAAAAGTCACAAGCCGAACGAGATATTGAAGTGCTGGTCAATCAGATTGCGCTGCTCATGGAGTATGCGGGGACTGCCGGTTACAGAACCGATTGCACTGATGAATTTCTTGAGCTATGCGAAAGGGCAAGAAACCCATAAAAAGACTGCAAATAGTGGTAAACAGACAAAAGGCCAGCTTTCGAGTTGGCCTTTTGCTTTATTGCAAAGCACATTATGATATAAAATAATAATCATTTTGATGGTTTTTACTTATGACCGATTTTTTCATAACAGAACTGACTCTGCCGGGCGTTGAGCGCATGACCAGGGCAATCCAGGCCGTTGTCGAGTCCGGAAACATGGCGCACATCAAGGTACAGCCGAAAAAAGAAACTCGAAGCCTTGCACAGAATCGCCTTTATTGGCGGTGGGTTGGTCAAATAGCAAAACAGACGGGGCACAGTAAGCGTGATGTTGCTGATTATTACCAGTCCGAGTTGCTGGAGCCGGTTATTACTGAGTTTAACGGGAAAGCAACAGAAAGCATCCGGTCAACAAAAGACCTGTCAGTTGAGGATTTTTCAGAGTTTTTGCAGCAGTTTCAGATGATGGCTGCGGAGAGTGGTTTTCAGCTCACAAGTTTCGACGATCTGTTAAAGGCGGCAATGGGGCTGAGATAATGCTGAAACGCAAGCGCTGGCAGTCGCCTGATTATTTGAGCTTTGTTCGGAAACTGCCTTGCAGTGTCTGCGGCCTGTTGCCGGTTGATGGCGGGCCAAACGATGCCCATCACTGCATAGGTTCCGGGCTTGGTGGCATGGGAACAAAGGCGGCTGATTGGGCTGTGTTGCCGCTATGTCGTCCTTGCCATAATGACTTGCATAACTGCGGCGCGAAGGTGTGGGAGGATCGGAACGGGCCGCAGTCCCACTATGCGCTCAAGACTATGGGTGCATATATTGAGAGCCGGGCCAGTGAATAAGATCAGGATTGATCGTGATACGGATACCGGGAGCGTTTTCGGTTCCCCGGTGGTGGTTAATGGGCTGAAAAATGGCTTCATTGACTGCCTGGAGGTGGTGGCAAGGCGAAATGATGCTGCCGAGTTCCTGTGTCTGGTCGTCAACAGCCCTGGCCTGATTATTAACAGGTTGATTTTGAAGGGCTGGAAAATAAACAGCATTCAAGACTGGAAGGAATTTGCACCTTCCGGCCTACTGGTTGCTCCAGACAGTCCCGGCGTGATTGTTCGGAAGATCGCGGTCTCTGATGTGGTTACGGGCTTCCGGCTGGAGTCCGAAGGTTCGCGGGTTGAGCATGGTTCAATCGTTCGCTTTGCGGGTGATGGCTTCCAACTGTGCAATCACGATGCAATGGCATTGGATTTGAGCCTGTCTGATTCCCTGCTGGTTTTTGATGGGCTGCATAGGGATGTAGGGCAGCTGTACAGGAAGGGCAGCAATGGAGGGCTGTTGCGTGGCTGCGTGGTCGAAGATGTGCGCTACATGTCAACGGGTCATGCAATGGGGCGTGTGCCGCAGGGAATTTTAGCCAGCGACAGCGTAATCCGCGATTGCATTGTGCGTAACTGCGATTTACAGGATGTGCATGAGCTGCACGGCATTAGCATGTTGCTGGATGCAAAAGGATGCACGGTGACGGGCAATAAAACGAACGGGCTGATCCGGGTGCCTTACCAGAACATTATTGAAGGGAACGATGCGCAAGTAGTTCCTTATGTCCGGTATTTAACGAAAAGAGTGGATTTTATGAACAAAAAGATTGGAGTTACAGCCGGGACTATTCAGTCTGCGGCAGCGGAACTGGGTATCCAGCCCGCGAAAGTGAGAGCGTTTATCCGGGTCGAAGACGGCGATATTGATCGTATATTGTTTGAGCGCCATGTCTTTTATCGAAGTTTGCAGAAACTCGGTGTTGATATTTCGGCATTGCTGCAAGATTCCCCGGAGCTGTCAGAGATCATCAATCCGAGTCCGTACACGTCAAAGCGGGGCAAGCGCGGGCCGGATTATTACGGCAATTACGAGGATAGCAAGCGACGATTGCGCTGGGCGACAACAATTCACAAGGAAGCGGCCTATTGCTCTATTAGTGTTGGTTATTTTCAGCTGATGGGGCATCAATTCAATGTGTGTGGCTATTCGACAGCATATGAGTTCGTATCGGCGCTGATGGAGGATTCCGATGCCCAAGTCCGTGCCGTGATTGCGGTTATTCGTGATATGGGTGTTGATGATGAATTGCGGCGTGATGACTTCTCCGGGTTCGCCCGGCGATATGTTGGGCCAGGCTACAAGCGCGGCACAAAAACGGTTACTGATGATTATGACTGGAAGTTTGCGAAGTTTTACCGGCAGGAGCTGGGGCGCGATCTACCCGGCAAGCCAATGAGAAAGTCGAAAACCATGCGCTCAGCAGCAGCCGGTACGCTACTAACCGGGGGCGGGGCTGTTGTCATGAGTGGCAACATTCCAAGCACCGAGGCCATCAACAGCATGCTTAACTATGTGTCAAGTAATGCCGATAAGCTATCTGACATTAGCGAAAAGGTCGCGCAGATTAATGAGTCTGTAGATGCTATGTCATGGTTGCCGTGGATGGTGGGTGGCTTTGGGCTGGTTACTGTCGCTATGCTGTTAATTATTGCGTATGCGTATTTGACTGATAACGGTCACATCAAAGGCTTTTCGTCGTTAGAGGAGCTGGGCTGATGGGGTGGATTATTCAGAGGCTTGTCAACTGGCGTATTGCAGCGGTGGTTATTGCGGTTACTGCCATTGTCGCAGGGGCTTACATGCTCTTGCAGCGCTCTATTCATGCAGAAGAAGCGTTAAAGAACGCTCAGGCCAGCGTGACCAATACAGAAGCGGCGGGGGCGATAGGTGCAGAGCACCAGGCTCGAATCATTGAAGAACAGAGGGAGGCAGCGGAAGGTGAAAGAACGCATTTTAGTAACGACTGGTAAGGCCATGCTGATTGCCGCCATCAGTGCCGGTGTTAGTGGTTGCTCGCTAATACCCGGAATAGCAGCGGATACCAGCGGAAGTAATTTCCCGGCTCGGCCATCATTGCCCCCGCTGGATGCTTCGGAACTGCAATGCTTGTCTGATGATGCATATAAGCGCTTGCTGCTGCGTGACCAGCTCAGAAGGCAGTATGCAGAGCAGCTGGAGGTGTTTCATGAACGGAAGTAGCACAGGAGGCAAGCTGGATTATATCACCTATGCTGTTTCTGGTGTTGTTGCTGCGCTGGAGCTGGTGAGCGCCACTATTGGAAACTTTCTCGGCTCGGCCTTTATGTTCATGCAGACAAACGCCTCTGGTGTCACTGCCTGTATCGTTCTCGCGACCTTTATTTTTTCTCAAGTCTGGCACTATCGAAATGACCGGAGGGCCAGAGCCAGGGAGCTTAGGGAAGCTGCTGAACATCGGCAGTGGCTTAGATCGCAAAGCATGCTTGCGCAGTCTGTTGTGGTTGTCGACAAGCAGCAGCAGGAGCAGAGTAACTTGAACACTATTGGCAAGGATGAAGAATAATGGCAAGGCTTCCTGATAGTGAGTGGTTAAAGATACGCTCTGATTATGAGGTGGGAGGTCTTTCATTTGGAGAGCTGCAAAAGATATACAAAGTCAATAAGTCCAGTATATCCAGACGAGCAAAGAAAGAAGGCTGGAATCAATCAGAAGTGCAACAGGTGATAAACAATAAAGTTGTTGCAGAACAACAGCTTGCTGTTGCAGACGCAACGCTGCGAAATAAAATGCAACGCCCGTTGCTTGGTGATGCGCTCAAGGAGATAGACCGGCGGGTGAGGCTTGCGGGCTTGATGTCTGACGGCATAGAGAAGGCTCAGAATGCAATCAATGATCTGCTTGATGATTCGATTGCAGAATCCCGCATGATGCCGACAGTGCAAGAGCGGGCCACGCTGCTAATCCCGGTCACGGATGCGCACAGTAAAGTGACCAACAGGAATGCCAAGACCGTTTTTGGCAATGAGGGCGCGGCACAGCAGGGTGGCGCAAAAGACGATGCCGCAATCAACAATAGGCGCGAGATACTGGAGCGTATCAAAGCCAAGCACGCGGCAGGCCAGTGACTCAGGCGCTTATTCATTACTTCGGGCAGCAGACGCTTGTCGGCTTCTTTGTCGGCATAATCTTCGCGGTTGCTTTGTATGAAATTCCCAAAGAGAGGAAGAAACACCATGCCAGAAATAAAGGTTCCCGCTTTGCAAATGACCTTAAGCGTGGCAGACGATGAGATTAAGGGCCATGCTATCAAGCAGTTCCGGATTATTGCCCGACACCTGAACCGTTGGTTTATTGAAGCACAGAGATTGCAGGTAGAGAATGCACGAATGTCGGCAGAATTAAAGCTGATAAGCGCACATGAGCTGACAGCAGAGCGCCTGACAAACGCCCGGCTAACAGATCAGCTTGAAGCTGCGGAACGACGCATTGAGCAGCTGGAGCGGCAGGGAAGGCGCGGGCTTGACTGGGCAGACGCGGATTGCTAAATGCCTGCACTGCTCAGTCAATCAGAAATTGAGGATGTAACCGCTGATTTTTCTATTTACAGCCGATACATCTTTGAAGCTACACGCGGCATGCCGTTCATGTGGAATCACCACCACAAAACGCTGTGCGATGCGATGGAGCGGGTTTTTATTGGCCTATCTACGCGACTGATTATTACGATACCGCCGCGATTCAGCAAGACAGAAAGCGCTGTCATTAACTTTGCAGCGTGGGCAATGGGTCACTTCCCTGATTCTGAGTTCATCCACGTTTCGTACTCCGCAACGTTGGCTGCAAACAACAGCTATCGCATTCGCGGGATAATGCAGCATGAAGCATACCGGGAGCTATTTCCTGACGTGACGTTGGCGCAGGACAGCAAGGCTCGCAACTGGTGGAGGACTGAGCAAGGGGGGGCGTTCTATGCCACCGGCACGGACGGGACGATTACCGGCTTCGGGGCGGGCAAGGTTGGTACTGAGCGTTTTGCCGGGGCTGTGATTCTGGATGATCTGCACAAAGCAAAAGAGGCCAAGCGCAGTGCTGCAGCCCGGCAGAACGCAAAAGACTTCTTTCAGACCACAATAGAGTCACGCCTGAACTCGAAAAATACGCCGATTGTGATTATCGGCCAGCGACTGCATGAAGATGATATCCCCGGCTGGCTGCTGAATGGCGGCAATGGTGAGGAATGGGAGCTGATTAACCTGCCCGCGATACAGTCGGATGGCTCTGCGCTGTGGCCTGACAAGATGGACTTGCCGGAGCTGCGGAGACTGAAAAAGACAAAGCCTTATGAGTTTGCCAGTCAGTACATGCAAACCCCGGTGCCGCTGGGCGGGGGTATGTTCAAACGCGCATGGATGAACCAGCGTTACCGGCGAATGCCTGCCGGTATCGTTTCGATAGTGCAGTCATGGGATTGCGGGCAGAAAGACAAGATTGACCGGAATGATCCGTCAGTTTGCACCACATGGGGTATCACTGCCAACGGATACTATCTGCTTGACCGCTATAAAGGCACAACAGAGTACCCGGATTTAAAACGCGACTGCTTGGATTGTGCCGCGAAATGGAAGCCAAATGAAATTCTGATAGAGGATAAAGCAAATGGCATTCCGCTGATTCAAGACTTGCGCAGAGAGACCCGGCTGCCGGTAATTGCTATTGAGCCGGTGGGCAATAAAGTAGACCGGGCGGATGAATGCACTGCGGAATTTGAAGCGGGCAACGTGTGGCTACCGGAATCGACTGATTGGGTGGCAGACTACATATCGGAATTAACTACATTTCCGGCATCAACTCACGATGACCAAGTTGATAGCACAAGTCAGTTTCTGAACCGGCAGCGGGGTGGAGGGGTTGCGTCGTATGCCACAGCAGGAAGTCGCAGATATTAGCGCGACTTTTAACAAAACGATGATATTTTTCTGCTAAAAAGTGATGGACGGTAATGAAATGATTTTCTCAATCAATCATAATGATTGTATAACTAAATCAAAAAGAGAGATAAATCATGCGCAATTACAAAAAATACATCATCGTAAAAATCAGATTCGGTAGCAGGAAACGGAGAAGCTGCAAATGCCGCCTGCTCAACTTGGTAGCGGCAAACAAGATAGCTGGTCAGTTCCCGCGCACGAGCGAAGGGGCTTTGTTTGCCGGGGTCATTGAAAGAGCAATACTTGATCTGGCAATACCAGCGGAGCGTGACTCTGCGCTGAGCTATCTTGTCGGAGATATTCCGCATGCTAAAGCGTTCGGAGTAGACCCTGGATGGGTCAAAAAGGTTTTGAGGCAATATAGGTTAATACCACCATGCTAGAGAAGTTATTAAGATTCGGCGGCAAAAAGAGGGGCAAGGATAAAAGGATTGCTGCTGTTTCAGCCGGGGTGCTAAAGAATTTTGATGCTGATGAAGCTATCTTGCACATAGAGAATAACGACTCACTGCAAGAGGAGCTGGAGAGGCGCGGAATAGGCGCAGAACAGCTGAAGTTCTTGCTTGATGATGATGCTGTTTCGGCGGCGTGGGAGAAGCGGGAGCTGGCTGTAAAGCATCGGAAATGGTCATTGTCGCTTCCGGATTCGCAGCAGTCAAAATTTGTCAGTGGGCAGCTGGGCCAGCACTATCAGCAGATCGCTGGTGACTTGTTGCGATCAGTATTGCAAGGTATCGCGTGCATAGAGATCAGGTACAAGCGCGATAAAGAAACCGGGCAGATCGTCATATCGAGTATTGAGCCATTATCTGCTGATGCGATTGGTGTGAACAGGGCTGGGGGCGTTTATGTCCGGTCAAAATTTGGTGAGCAGATCGAAATATCGGAGCATCGGATACTCAAGCACAAGTTATTCCCTGTCGTTCATGGCAGGACACACGATAGACCGGCGGGGACTCCGCTGCTGGTTTCGCTGGTTTGGGTCTGGTTCCTTCGGAATAATTTATGGGAGTTCTGGGCGCGTTATCTTGAGCGATTCGGATCCCCGTTGCTGATCGGCTTCAATAACAACGGCGCGGGCGTTGATCCGCGCACGGGCAAAACTGGCGCGGAAATGATGGCTGATACACTGGAGAATGCGGTCAATGCCGGAGTAGTGGTTGTCGGCGGCACTGACAAGGTTGAGGTTATTCAATCAGGTAATGGCGGCAATGCTTTTGATGTTGCTGATAGCAAAATAAGCAGGCGTATCCAGATCAGGATATTGGGCCAGACGCTAACCAGCGATTCAGACGGCAAAGGCTCTTATGCGATGGCTGATGTGCATGACGGTATCCGGCAGGAAATAGCAGCATCGGATATTGCATTGATTACACCAGCGATTCAGTCAATCGTGAACAGCCTGGTCACTATCAACTTCCCTGGCGCAGAAGTGCCAGTGTTTGAGATTGAGCATCAAGCAAGCCTGAACAAAGACCGAGCCGAGCGTGATGCAATTCTTTACGCTCAGGGAGTGAGATTCAAGCCGGATTATTATGTGGGTGCTTATGGCTTCAAGCCTGATGAAATCGAAATAACCGAAGCTGCGGCAGCAGGTGGTACATCATTCGGAGTATTACCGGGAGGGTCGCTCAAATTCAGCGCAGACAGCAGCGACTTGAGTGATGGGCAGAAAGAACTTGATGCAATCGTAGATCAGGCAATAGCTCAGGCCGGTGATCTTTTCAGTGCTGATGCGCTAAAAGCGATTGTTTTAAAAGCAAAAAACCCTGATGACCTCGCAGAGCGTTTCGCTCGCTACTACGAAGATACGGAGCCGGATGCTGATTTTTCTGAAACATTGGCATCGCTTATCTTTGCGGGGGATATTTTAGGATATGAAGAAGCGGACAAAGGGCTGGGCGAATGATTCAAAGTATAGCTGACCTGATAGAAAGTCTGCCAAAGCGCAAAGCTGTATTTCCAGAAGAGTATTATGATGAAAGGGCTGCGCTGTCGCGTGATCTTGCTTTCACGGTGTCCGGCATTGCTCAGCTGGACGCAATACAGCTGATACTGAACAGTCTTGACCGCAATTTGAAAGCAGGCGGCAGTTTTGCGGCATGGAAACGCGACGTGGAAGCCGGTGAGGTGTCATTGTCACTGCCGGAACACCGTAAAGAGCTGATATTCAGAAATCATGCGCAAACGGCTTTTGCAGCGGGGAAATGCAAGAATTTCGCAGACAACAAAAGCGCCCGGCCTTACTTGATGTATTCAGCCATAGCTGACAGCAGAACCAGGCCAGCGCACGCCAAGATTGACGGGATAATCAGGCCGGTTGGTGACGACTGGTGGCTAAAGAATACGCCTCCCAATGGTCACAACTGCCGATGCTCAGTCATTGCTCTTTCGGAAAAGCAGACTAAAAGAATGGGCGGGATAACCGAGAATCCGAAGGATGGCGCTGATCCCGGCTGGGAGCATTCGCCCTGCAATGAAAGAGCAGCCGGGGAGGAAGCCGCGCTTGAGCGAAAGCAGAAAAGGTATCACCCTGCCCTGCGCCCGTTTGTATCTGGCCTGCTGCAAAGCCTGACAGCTATTTCCGGGGTACTGGGTTCGTAATTGATTCCAGCCGGGAACGTTGGCTATAAATAAAAAGCCGTAATCAAACGCCAGTCCGATTACGGCCATTTACTTCGTGGGCTGGACTAAGCCTCATGACCTAGTTGATTTTTGTGATAATAGGCAATTAGCCGGTTGCACTGGTCAATCAGATCGGGGCGCTTGAAGTAGATATGAGCATTGCCGTTTTTGAACATCTTGACTCGCAGGTATTCGCTCTCTACTTCTTCGCTATCACCGTAGGCAACTTTATAGCCCATTGTTTCTCTGCAATCAGTCGTCATTGACTTGCCATCCATGAAGTGCAGTATCCGGTCAAGATCGGTGATTTGGTCGCAGTTACTAATTGTCCTGCCAAATCCAGTGCCAACAAAGATGATCGCCTTCTTTCCTGACAGCTTGATAGCTTGTCTGCTATTGCTTTTGTAGTCGCGATCTAGGCGCTTGAATACGTTGATTAGGCTGTTGGCAAGTATCGTGTCTTTGCGGCTGTACAAGTCCTGCAAAACGCTCAGGATATTAGCCTTTGTCACTTCCATCGGGTTTTCTTGCAAGTCTTTATACATGGCCTGATGGCTCTTTGAATCCATGAGCGTTTTTATTCCGGTCAGGTCAATGATTTTGAGCCATGCAGCTTGTTTGAGGCTCTTTATTTCACTGACAAGCCTGAATTCGTTATTGGCGCTTTGCAGGAAGTATCCATATCCGACGGCCTCAGCCGATTGCCGCGCCTTCTTCAGTGTTTTATGGGCTTTTTGCGCCTCAATAATTGCCTGGTTGCAGTTGATAGTAATTGCGTCAACTTGGCTTTCGGCTTTAGATGTTAGTTCATTCATTACTGTTGCCTTATATTGTCGTTTTGATCATGTTATTTTAACAAAATGATCATATAGAGCAACCACCTTCTGTCGATAAGATTAAAAAATATAATCTTTTTGATTGATTCTTCTTTTAAGTGCAAAGAGTTTCTTATAAGATCGGATTTTTAGGTTGCGCGGCGGTGCTTTTCTCCCTGTTATTGCTGTTGCTTTTCTCAGTGTGCCGCGCAGCCGTTTTTTTATGATGATCTGATATGCCAAAAACATCTTTTGAGAATCTGATTTTTTCTGCCACAAAAGGGGATATTAAAGCTGGCAAGTTTTCCGGTATCGCTTATTCGGGCGAAATGATCCCCAATCATGGGTGGTGGGGTAATCTTGTTTTTGATCTTGACAGCATGGAAGCCCCTTCTAACATCCCGACCCTGCTTGAACACAGGGTCAACAATCGTTTGGGTTTTGTTTCTGATTCTGAGATTAGTCATGAAAAAGGACTTGCTGTCAGTGGCTCTTTCCTTGATCCAGAGAAGAATCAGTATTCAAAAGAAGTCCAGGACGATGCTGAGGCAGGGTTTCCGTGGCAAATGTCCGTGCTTATTGAGCCAGATCGTATTGAGCGCGTATTCACCGAGACAGAAGTAAACGGGCGCAAAATCAATGCAACACAAGAATCACCGCTTGTTATTTTTAGAAATTCTGTGATCCGTGAAGTCTCTTTTGTGGCCATTGGCGCGGATAGGCATACAAACGCAACTGCCTTTGGCAATGGGGAAACGTTTGAGTATTCAATTAATGATATGGAGGGCGATATGCCGAAACCAACCGGCGACAATGCAGATTTAGCTGCGGAGAATGCAAGGCTACAGCGCAAGCTAGACGAAATCAGCAATAAATTCAGCGCACAGGGCAAGCAGGTTGAAGCGCTGACTCAGCAGCTGGAGCAACAAGCGAAAGAAGCACGGACTTCTGCTGTCAGTGACCTGTATAGCGAGCTGAGCATTGTGCAGAGCAAAGAGGCTGCTGCGGAAGCGGCAACAAGGTTTGCTGCAATGGATGATGGCACATTCAAGTTCTTTGCTGACCAGATGAAACTTGCCGCTGATGCCGCTAAGCATGTTGCTGATGACGATATGCTTTTGCAGGATTTGCAGTTCAGCGGCTCTGCTGGTGGCAACAAGGGCGACAATCTGCTTGCAGAAGCCGCGAAAAGTTTAGTTCAAGGGGGTTAAGATTATGCCCATTATCGCAAGAGAAACAGGTGCGCATATCAGTGATCTGGTGGTTTATGAAGAACCGACTGCTAGATACAGCCGCGAGGAAGTGGTGATTGAAGGGGCTCCGAAGATTGGGGATTTAATCACCGCTCAAGATGGAGACGGTGTTTGCTCAGTTGCTAATGCCAGCACAGCGCGTTCAGCGCGATACATTGCTATTTATGACCATGATGCAGTGCCAGGCAACCGCTATGCGGTTATTGCAAGACACGCGCGAATCAGGGCTGGCCATGTAAATTTTCCGGATGGCATGGAAGACAGTGACAAGCAGCTGTTGATTGACTCCATGGAAAATCATGGAATTTTGATCCGCGATTAATCCATATTTTATACCGCTTGTTGTCGAAATGAAGCAAGCAAGCCGGGCAAGCTACTTGCCTGGTTCCCATTGGAAGGAGGCTGGGGAATGCCCAAGAACATTAACCCGTTTAGTCTTTTTAAGACGCATGAAATCAATGATGTAATCAACAACTTCCCTATTTTGTACGGAAAGTTCAGGAAGTCGGGTATCTTTTTGCCTGAGCCATTGCTTGACGATATGGTGCTGATTGATGAAGAATCCGGCGAACTAACAATCGCAGAAGCAAGAGCGCCGGGGTCGCCGGGCCAGGGCGTTGATCGTGGAAACCGCGCAATGCGAGCGTTCCAGCTTCCTCATTTTCCGTTTGATACCCATGTCAATCCGCGCGATGTGAGCAATTTGCGGCAGACTGGAAGTAATCAGCGGCAGAAGATTGCGGTTTATCTGGCTAACCGACTGAAAGCCCACAAGATGCGCCATGACATTACAATGGAATATCTTTGTGCCGGGGCGTTGCAAGGCGTTATCCGCGATGGTTCAGGCGCTACACTGCTCAACCTGTGGTCTGAGTTCAATCAAACGCAAGAAGTGCTTTCGCTGTCAGCTGTCGGCAATGACACGGCAAAGTTCCGCAAGTTGTTCCGGGATATTGGCCGGATTCAAGAAGATGCGCTTAAAGCAGACACAATGACGCATACAGAACTGCCGGTAAGTCGCGCTCTTTTTGATGCTATTGTCGATCATCCTGTAGTGCAGAAGCACTATCTCAACAACCAGTTTGCGCCCGGCTATCTGAAAGAAGATGTGCGCAAGGTTGGCATTAATATTGAGGGCGTGAAGGTCTGGGAATATGAAGCCGCAGTAAAGCTGACTGATGGCAGTTCTGGGCGGATCATCCCGACGGATGAAGGTGTCGCATATCCGGCGGGAACCAGTGATCTGTTCAAGCTCTATCATGCGCCTTCGGATTTTAACGAGGATTCAGGGCGGTTCGGCAAGCCTTATTACGTCAAAATCGAACCGGGCAAGATGAACCGGGGATACGATATTCACAGTCAGTTCAATAGCTTGCCGGTCTGTAAGCGGCCCGGTGTACTGGTGAAGGTGACACTTTAATTTTCGTTTAACAAAACGATTGTTTTTCTTAATCAAATGATGACAGCAAGAGGTAAAATAGATGGCTAAATACAAGTTTTATACTTACTCAGCGGGCGTAGCAACCATCGCTGCTTTGATGATTAACGGGGTTGACTACAAAAGCTCTGTGTCTCCGGGTGTTTATAAAGGCACAAGCAATTACGGGTTGTATATCTACGAGCATACGCTTGAAAATGATGCTTTATCCGGCCAAGTCTCTGCCAGCATTGCCATTAATACCAGTGACGGTGGGATGTACAGTGTCAGTGCTGAGAACGACCCCGCAGGTTCTTTCCCTAGCTATGCCTCCGGCAACACGGCCACGCTGTCTTTGGCTGAAATATCAACTGGCTCTGCGCCGGTTATCGTTTCCGTTGCCGCTGTTGACTATGCGGAAAATCGCACTGATGCAGCGCTGACTGTTGTTGCAACTGATGCCGATGGTGATACCCCGGTCTATTCGATTGATCGTGGTGTTGATGCCATTCTGTTTGACATTAACCCGACAACGGGTGAGTTGACGTTCAAGGAGCAGCCGGACTTTGAGAATCCGCAGGATGACGATGGGGATAATGTTTACAGCCTTATCGTTCAAGCTGCGGCCAATGGAGATTCTGTCAGTCAAAGCATTGAAATCACAGTGACAGATGCCAGTGAAGCCGATGCACAGACCAGTATCGACACGTCAGCTGTCGCTCAGATGCTGGGCGGCGAGCTAACCATTGACGGTGTTGCCAGTGTTATTTCTGGTCTGGCCGTTGCTGCTGATGCTGCCGATACAGCGAATCGCCAAGAGCTGCTGAATCTGATTACCCCATTGCAAACCGCAGTACAGGAAGCACAACAGGCGGCAGATCGTCTGGAGAGCTACGAAATGGGGCAGATTGAAGATTTGCTGACTCAGCTGGTTGAAACTGACGGTTTCCAGTCCTTGCTTGAAACAGCGTCTGTGACCGTTAATGGGAAGCAGCGTTCTGTTGCTTCAATCTTGCAAGCTATTGCAGAAGCTCCAAAGACTGAAAGCTGGAAGAAAACTGTTGACACCGACGGGGAAATGAACGGCGTTATCGCTACATTGACCAATGGCACAGCGGTTACTTTCAACATGACCACAGAAGCTATTGACGCAAACACCAACAAGCACATTTTCACTGTGAACGACTTTGCAGGCACTGGCATTGCAAAATCGTTCTACATGGTGATGAAAGCAAAGGCTCTGGACTTCGGCGGGTTGTTTGGTGGTCGCCTGACCAATGCAAAGATGGGCTGGATGCTGGAGGAAGTCAGCAACATCGTATTTGACATTGTGGGTTCTGCGCCTTCCTCTGTTGGCGGTGTGACTGTTCCTGATTACAACGCGGACGGTGCAACTGGCAACGCTTAATTAGAGCAATATCTGGCAAGGCTTCGCTTAATCGCGGGGCTTTGCCAGTCTTTGAGTCATTATGGATAAGTCAAATTTAGGCCGTATTTCAATCAGTTTTTCTGACTTGATGCGAAGGCCGGATAGGTATGCGGAACTGTTTGCGGGGATCCGCTTCCTTGCGCACAAAATCACTATCAGCCCATTCACCGGGAGGATTGAGTACACCGGCTATTCCCGGCAATTTGATTTAGTCGATGCTGACTCATTGGCTCCGGCCTATGAGTTTGTTGGTAACTCTGTAAGTCGCAAAACGATCAGCTTTATTAAACGGGGCGGAAAATGAGTGAAGCGGACACTAAAGAGAGAATCGACACTGATGCAGTAGCGCAGATGCTGGACGATGAAGCAGACGCAAGCACAGATCACGCTCTACTGATGAAACTGGCACGGGCAGCAGCTAATTACACAAAGTCAATCATTCCGAGAATCAGGGTATTCGGCAGCGATGGCAACGATAATCAGGCATGAGTCATGGATTGCAGAAGGATCTTCGGTCACGCTTGATGCGGCGATTAGCGGGGCTAAAGCAGATGTAGCCGGTTATCAGGATGCGGATACCGAAAACTTCCATGCAATCGACATTTATGATCTTCCCCGGCGCGGTCATTGGCGAGTGTTCAGTCTGGCTGCAACCAAAGCATTAAGCATTGATGAAGTGATAGACCTGTGCTGCGGGAATGACAAAGACTCTGACTTGCAACTGATTAATGCAGACACACAGTCAGGAGGCGTTTATTGCACACCTGTAGGCATGCTGCGCTATGGTGCTGCGGAGCTGGCACAGCGTTCGGTAAATGCTGATTCGATTATGTGCGAACCGGCATTGCTCAGGAATTACATTCTGGGCGAGCAGATAGATCAGGCTGAAAACCCGATTGATTACGATGCTGCACCGATTCATTACTCCGGCATTGTTTCTGCACTGGATGAAGCGAGCCGTGAGATTGACTTCTATTTGTCAATGATCGTCAATACGCCGCTGATTGGCGCTGTGCCGCACATCATACGGGATGCCGCTTGCCGTATTGCCCGCTACCGTTTAGCCCGATATGAGGAAGGCACAGAGGCAGAAAGCCGTGTTTATCGGGACTACAAGCTAACGATCAAGATGCTGGAAGCTGTTGCAGATGGAAAGCGCACTATTCAGGGGCTGATTAACGAGGACGAGATAGCTGATGACGCGCAGTCTACTCAGTATCTAGTCAGAGCGCCAAAGGCTGTTTATTAATGAGTGCCGGTGTTCGCGTTGATGTTCCTGAGATTGGACTGATTGAACCAGCCGATACAGAAAAGATGCTGAAAGCCTCAGCTGCCGCGATTCTGTCTTCTGTGCAGCTGTCGTTCCGCTCATCAACCGATCCGCATGGCGCAAAATGGCCTGTCCTGTCACCGGCAACCATCAGGCGACGGCGCAAGGGTTCAGACAAGCCGCTGCTTGATACCGGAGTGTTGCTGAATAGCTATCAAGCGTCGGCAGTTTATCCAGATGCAGCCGGGGGCGCGATTGATGTCGGCTCAAACATGGAATATGCCGCTATTCACAATTTTGGCGGCATGGCTAGGCGTAACCGGGCCATTAAGATACCCAAGCGACAGCACTTGCCTGATCCTGCAAACCTGCCTGACGAATTGCAGGATGAACTTGCAGAAATCAGCATTAACACGGTAATGAGGGCGCTATGAACAGGGAAGCAACCGGGCTGATTGCCCGCATTGAAGCAGCGATAGTTGCGCGGTTGCAGGCCGAGCTTCCGGGTATGAAAGTTGACGCTTGGCCGGACGACATGGGCCGGTATCAGTTGCTGCACAACAAGGGAGCTGTTTTAGTCAGCTACCGGGGGCGGTCACAGTCGTCGGCAGATTGGTGTCCGGGTTCGCGCTTGCTGTCGTTTGCCGTGACTGTGGCAGCGCGTAATCTGCGGCAGCGTGACGCACACCAGGGTGTGTATGACATGCTTGAAGCAGTTGAGAGTGCGATTGATGAATGGAATCCGGGTATACCGGGTGCGGATGCTTTTATGTTCGTTCGCGATTCGTTTGCAGGAGAAGATTCGGGAATATGGACTTATACCGCCATGTTCAATATTGAAGTTCTTTTTAAGAAAGGGGGTGTTTATGCCTGAGTACATTATTGATGAACAAGACAACAAGAAACTTGTTAGCAAAACTCAAAGGACTGGCTGCGCTGGTTGCAATGAACAGCAGCCGGAGGAAGAAGTTCAGCCAGTGGCTGAGCCTGAAAACAAAGAGGGGGCGGAATAATGCCGATCACGGTAAACGAGAAGTCAAAAGTAATCAGTGCTATTACGCAAAGCGTTGAAGGCACTGCAAATTCAGGTATTGGCTACCACATCCTGACAAAAGACCTGACAGCAAACATCGGCGTTGGCGATGAAAGCACCGATGAATTTGATGGCATTGACACGCGAGATGCCCCGGTATCCTCCGGGAATCTGCGCAATGAGTTTAGCTTTAAATTCCCTGTAAGTTTTGAGTCAGATAAAGGTGCTGCCAACCCCAGACCTCCGGCATGGGGGAATTTGCTCAGAATGTGTGGATTCGATCAGACCTTCAGTGCGGCAAATAAAAGCTACACTTTCACACCGTCCCCGCTTGCTGATATGGACTTGGGGACTGTTCGTATGCGTAGGCCATACAATGCAGTTCAAGACATGGAATTTGCAGCCTACGATGCGCGGGGCATTCTGGGTATTGACCTGCAAGCAAAGCAGCGGCCATTCTTCACTGTTTCAAACCTGAGCGGCACATACATTGAGCCGAGCATCAAGTCAAAAGCAACGGTGAACTACAACAAGCAAACCGTTAATCTTGCCGGAACACTTGGCAAAAATAACGGGGCCAATATGACGATCAATGGCGAAACTGTCTGCGTCACTCAGTTCACTTGCGACAATCTGTCCGGCCTAACTTTGAACCGTGATTCTGATTGGTGCGGCAGCTTTTCTGAGGCCGAGACAACTACGCCGGTCGGACAGGTGACAATGCGTTCCCCGGACTGGGGTGGTGAGTTTAATCCATTCCAGATGGGGCGCACGGACGGCGAAGTAAAGCGTTACAGTTTCAGTATTGAGATTGGAAAAATAGCGCTTCAACGCCTGGTCATTGAATGCGATGAAGTGCAGCCGGTAAACCCTGCCGAAGCGACTGTTGGCAGCAGCACATATGGAGCGCAGCTGGGTATCAGGTTCTTAAGCCCCATTCGCATCGTTGTTAAGTAACAAAGACCGCATAACGCCCGGCTGAATCTGGCCGGGCATTAACAAAACGAAAATAAAATTAACTCAAAAGGTGAAATAACCATGTCGATTATTCTCAAAGGACAATGCGCGGAAATCAAAGTACCCGCAAAAGCTCAATTCGCAGCAAACGACGCTGACGAGTTCACTGTCGTTGTGCGGCGCGGGAATGACCAGGAATACGAAAACCTACTTAAAACCATGCGCGGTGAAAACCCGTATTCAGACCGGGAGCTGATGGATAAGTACATTGTCAGGCTGGAGGGATTGACTGACTGTAACGGCAGCCTGATTAACAATGACGGCTTAATGAACTGGGCGGGTGCCGAGTCTCAGAAATCAGCAACAACGATTCCAGAAAATGTCACTGACGCGCTTGCGGTTATTGATGCAATGATGGGCATGGTCGCATACCGGGCGGCGCTTATTGATGCGGTTTATGCAGGTGTTGGCAATGCAGCTCTGTATCAGTCGGCGCGACTGGGAAACTTACAGAGATAGGCTACCAGTGGGCGGGTGGCTCCGGTGACGACCTTGATGATGATGTAAGAGCATGGAGAGAAGCTGGCTATGAGATAACCGGCATGGAGCCTGAGCCTGTTTTGGTGTGGCCCGAAAACTGGCAGGCATGGGAGCTATTTCTGATTGTCTCTGACCAGTGGATCATAACGCCCGCCGGGTCAATTATCGGCTTAAATGCGGCAGCTATTTGGCCGTTGCTGCAAGCAGAAGGCTTGGGCCGAGAAATGTATGAGCATATCCGGGAAATAGCGCACGGCGCAATTAAGGCGTTCAGAGAGCAAAGAGAGAATAAGCGGAAATGAAAGACCTGTTGCTGAAACTGAAAATGATTGCTGATAATGTGGAATTTAACCGCAATATCAGGCAGTCAAACAAGGAGCTTTCAAGGCTAGATGGCTCTGCAAATGGCGCTGGCAGTGCGATCAGAAAAGCTGGTCGCGCAGGCAATATTGCAGCTGACTCTTTTCGCGATCAGGCCGTGGCCGCAAATAAAGCGGCTGGCTCTGTTGATGGGCTGTCCGGGAAATATAGCATTGCTGCATCGGTTGCGAAGGCATTTGCTGCATCATCTGCTATTGCGATAACAGCCATTGGCGCGGGTATTGGCACTGCGATCAGCTATGGCAGAGAGCTTGCCAATGCAAACAAAGAGCTTAACTTGCTTTCGCAATCCCTTCAAATCAGTAAGGATGCACTGCAAGTATGGGGCAAGGCCGGAGAAACTGCAGGCTTCAATCTTAGCAATATCGGCGACATCTTCAAGGATATAAACGATAAGGCTGGAGATTTTGCGGCAACCGGGGGCGGTGAAGCCAAAGAAATCATTGAGCGCCTGAACATTGACATAAAAGAGCTTATCGGCCTGCCTGCGGATCAGAAGCTGCTGAAAATTGCTGGTGCCTTCGATGAGCTGGGTGACTCTATCAGTCTGGAAGAAAAAACCTTTTTGCTGGAGGCAATGGGCAATGACGCAAGCCGGTTACTGCCATTGCTTGAGAACAATGCAGAAAAACTGCGGGAAATAGAGAGGATAAGTCGCGAATCCGGCGCAATACTGGATGAACAGCAGCTGGCAACACTGGATGAGGCCCAATACAAGCTACAGCTAATCGGGCTATCTGCTGATGGCCTTAAAAACGAGATCGGCACCATCGGCGCGGAGTTCATCAATGCTTTCGGTGATGATGCCGCAGCAGCTATTCAGTACATCACCGAGCTGATTGACTATGCTGAGCATTCAGCAAAAGCACTGGCCGCAGAGATCAGCGAGTCATGGTTGTTTGCAAGTCAGCAGATGCAAGATGCAGCGGGGGATTCGTTCACCAGTGCTACTGATCTTGCGAAACGCGCAACAGAAGAATCCAGTATGCTTGCTGGGTTCATGTTTGAGTCATTTGTCGATGGGTACACCTATCTGCCCACCATCGCCAGTGCATCGTATTCTGCGGCTGTCTCCAGCGCAACAGCATGGCTGCATGAAAACGATGCTGCTTACCAAGCATTCAAAGGCGCAACGGCTTCTGCAATGGCCGCTGTTCTGGATTACACGCGGCCCGCGTTCTCTGGTATGGCAGATATTGGCGGCAAATCTATTGCCTTTATTATCTCCCGGCTGGCTGACCTGATGTCTGGTATTCGGGCTGTCTCTTATAGCCTGTCAAACATTCCCGGCTTTGAGAACATAACAGCCGGGGTCAGTGCTGTTGAGGGCAAGCTGCGCAGCATGGCGGCTGAGGCCGAAGGTGCCGGGGCAGCAGTTGCTGCTTCCACGTCAGAAGCGGCCAACAAACTGCGTGATTATGCAAAGAACGCGGAATTTGCGTCAGTCAGGCAGCGCAAATTGGCGGCAGAAGCCAAGCTGTCAGCAATAGAGGCGCTGAGTGCTGCGGATTCATTTATCGAACTCAGCAAAGCAAAACGACAAGATGCGGCCTTGAAATATGAGGAAAGGCTGACAGCTGAGCGACATGCAATCAAAAAGAAAAAATCTGCTTTGGACGAGTACACTAGCACTGTTGGGCGGGCGCGAATCAACGAGGAGGCTATCAACGAGGCGCTGAGTAAAGGCACTAAAACCGCCAAAAAAGCGACCAAACAAAGGAAGAAACTCACCGAAGCAGAGAGGGAGGCAGAAAGGCTCAGGAAGAAAAGACTTGCAGATGCTGAGCGATTGAGAAAAGCGCAGAAAGAAGAACTGAAATCACTTGATCTGCAAGAGAAAAAGCTCAGGCTGAATGAAGTTGCTTATTACAGGGCATCGCTGGAAGCGCGTAACTTTAGTCAGGAAGTCATTGACCAGGCTGTTGCGCATAAAAAAAACAACATTCTTCTTGAAGAATCAATAAAACTTGCTGATGAATACGCTTCAATCAATCTGAATAAATTTCAGCAGTATGAGCACGATCTTGTTCAGCGAGGAATTGACCCGGAAGAAGCAAGCAGCAAAGCTGCAGAAAAACGCCGGGCGTCCTATGAAGCCATAACCAAAGAACTGTCACAGCAACATGAATTGCTTGGCAAATCATGGGAAGATCAGCGCGATATTAGGCTGGAAGCCGAGGGCTACAACGAAGAACAGCGCAAGCTAATCATTCAACAGGAAAAAAGCCTAAAGCTACGCGAGCAAGAGATTGCGGCGATTGACTCTATTAAAAACGGCCTGCAATCCGCTATTCAGTCCGCCATCTCCGGCGATGGGTTTGACTTCGATGCAATAGCAGACGGCATCCAGCAATCGTTCACTGACCGCGTATTCAATGCGGCATTTGAAGCGGATTTTGGCAATGCTAATTCTCTGGCTGACTTGGTTAATGGCTTCAAGGGCAATTCCTTTGGAAAGAATATTGCGTCGTATGCTGGTCAGTTTGGAGTCAATGGCTTTTCAGGTGCAGGAAACTACGCTAACTGGCAGTATGGCGCGGCATCAATGGCTGGCGGCTATGCTGGTGAAGCATTATTTGGATCCGGGGGCGATGTCGGCGGAAGCATTGGTGCCGGTATAGGTATGGCAATGGCAGGGCCGGTTGGTGCAGCAGTTGGCACAGCGCTGGGCGGCTTTGTCGGTTCCGTTTTTGGCGGCAAGTATGAATATGACGGTAACGGTGTTCGGCTAGGCTACAGTGGTGGTGAGTTTGCTGGCAATAAATACACTGATGAAACGAAAGAAGGTGGATTACTTGGGAGCGACAAGCACCGGCGAAACTATGACGCATTAGACGGATCGCTTGAAGCTACGCTTGATGACTACTTTGACGCTGTTGAAGAGTCGCTTGTTGCTCAGGCAGAGTCTTTATCTGAGCTGGGCATTGGCGCTGGCGGTGATGCAGCACAAACAATCATTGACAATTTCGGCAGCGGTGCAGCAACCGCGTTACAGACAGCAGCAGATAGCAGTGAGCTATTTGGCTCTGGCCTTTTTGCATCCATGTTTCATGAGATGTTTGCAGAGGTTGCGAATGTAACAGCCGAAGAAATGGCAGCAGCGCAAGCATCATTCGAGGAAATTGATTTAACCGGCAAATCAGCCGAAGAGCAGCAACGGCTGATTAATGAGTGGGCAGAAGACACTCAGAACGCACTGTATCAGGCTGTATTCGCCGAAGACTATGATGCGCTCATTGCACTGGCAGACAAGGGGGAAACATCCAGCGAGGCGATAGGGCGGCTAATCAATCAGTATTCTAGGCTGAACGAAGTTACCGAGATTATCGGCGGGACTTTTGATGCAACCGGCACCGAGGCTCTGGAAGCATCTGACGCAATCATTGAGCTGTTCGGTGGCATTGACCAGCTTGCATCTAGCACTTCGTTTTTCTATGAAAACTATTTCACCGAAGAAGAACGGAAAAACAAGCTGATTCAGAAAGCGCGTGAAACCACAGCTGACCTGAACACGCAGCTTAGTGATATGGGCTTTGGCACTATCAAAACCCGGCAAGACTTGCGTGACCTGGTAGCCGGACTGGATGAAACCAGTGAGGAGGGGCAAAAGGCTTACCACATCGCAATGCAGCTTGCCCGGTCTTTTGATGTATTGGCAGACGCGGAAGAAGCAGCCGCAGATGCCGCAGCCGAAGCAGCAGCGGAACAAGCCAGACTTGCAGAAGAACAGGCAGAAGCCGCGCGAAGACTGGCGGAGCAACAAGCAGCACTTGCAAAAAGCCTTCGGGGTGAAATTGCTTCATTAGCCGCAGGGCTGTTTGATACGGCTTACGATCCATCCAAAAAGATAGCGGCTATTCGGACGCGTATCAGCGAAGAAGAACGTCGCATTGACGAAATGAACAATGCGGTTCAGTCGCGGTATGACGCTGAGCTGGACGCATACAAAAGCATGCAGTCGGCAGCTACCGGTATTGCTGATTATCTGGATAGCTTAAAGCTATCAGCAGTGTCAATTCTGAATCCATTTGACAAGATGCGGGAAGCGCAGGCTCAGTATCAGGATTTATTGAGAAAAGCGCGGCGGGGCGATGTTGAGGCGGCGACAAAACTCAAGGAAGCAGCGGCAACATACCTTGAAAACGCGCGGGGCTACTACGCAAGCTCCGATGAATACACAGGCATCTTCAACAACGTAAATAGCGACCTTGCAACTGTTGAAAAAATCATGTCGGCAATGCCGGAACCAATGAAGCCCGCTGACATTACCAGCGCGATCATTCCCCGGCTAGAACGACAAATTGATGCCATAGAAGCGCACGTTGCCTTTCAAGAGAAACAGAATATTGCCGGGGAGCTTGCCGGGAAACTTCAAGAGCTAGCCCTGGCAACTGGCGAAGACATTGCGACACTGGCTGGTGAGTTCGATATTAGCATCCAGCGGCTGGCTACCATTTTATCTGGGGATAAATCCGCTCTTGATTTAGGGGGCGCTGACTCTGGCAAAGGCGATTCAGGAAAGCCCGAAAAAAAGCCTGTTTATTCGGAGCATTCAACAGCAAATGACCATGATACAAATGGCGATGGCGTTCTGACTTACAATGAATTTGAGCGGTTCAGGCAGGGAGATTCATCTTTCAAGCCAGCTGACAAAGACAGGGATGGTCATGTGTCGACTTCGGAATACGCCCGGTTCTACCAAGAATTTGTTGCTTTGCGTGATGAGCTGGGTAAACCATCAAAAGCAAGCTCAAGGCCAACGCGCGGAGGGGGCGGTGGCGGTCATTCGGCCCCGGCCAAAATCAACACCCACTATGACTTGAATAGGGATGGGAAAATCAGTTTTGGCGAACTGCTTAACCAGCGCAAAAAAGAAGGTAAGCGGTTCAATGGTTATGACGTAGGGTCTGATTACATTCAAGGCGACCAGATCGCGCAGATTCACAATGCGGAGATGATATTTACGGCAGAGCAGTCCGGCTCTATCAGGGATAGCGTGGTTTCAGCATTAAAGGGGCTGTCTGTGATAGCTGAAATGACCGGGGGCAATGACGCTGGTCGTACAGACGCGCTGATTAACCGGCTCATACAAGAGAATCAGCAGATAAAGCAAGCTTTGGCCGTGCTGATTGATAATATGAACGATAACGCTGATTCGGCAGAGGATGCAGCGCTCAAAGCTGTTTCAGTGCTTGAGGGTATCAGAGACAACACAGAGCGACGTGTAACGCTCAGGGGTGCTGCGTAATGACAGACGAGGAATATCGGGCATGGCTTGCAAATCCAGATAATGCTGAAAGCCGGTGCTTGCTTGTTATCATATCAAAGCCCTTCCACTTGCTTTATCTGTCAACGAAAAAATATATTGATGGAGGCATGGAGTTTGACGACTTTATCACTAAAGCGCCGTTTTTCGAGCTTTCGCTTGACGACCTATCTTATGGCTCAGTAACGGCAGAAGACCGGGCCGGGGAATTTTCAGATTACGGGAGCTTTGGTGGTTCAACGTGGGCTGCTCTTTATGGTGATGAAAACATGCCGCTATCAGATTTTTTTAGTATCGGAAATGGCATTGTCACAGAAACAAAAATTGATGGAAATCTTTATACTTTCTCACTATCAGGGAATGACTCAAAGCTAAACAATAAAATGGTTGGGGATGGAGGGATATTGACTGTCGGCATTGCTGAAAACGTAGGTGCTATTCTGCAAAATAGCTCAACACTTACTTACAAAGTCTCTGATGGAAACATTGACTCTCTGACTGTTTATGACAAGGGCGTGGAATTGTCAGAGGTAATCAATAACAATGACGGAACCTTTAAATTAACCAATGCCCCGGCTGGAATAATTACGGCTAATACTCGCAGCCCAGGCACCTACACGGTTAAATCGGCTATTGACCATATTGCCAGTCTTGGAGGGGTCAATCAGCCGATCTACAAAAACCTAAGCACCGCACAACTTGGCCGAAGTGTGGGGAAGGCGTTTTATGCAGGCACAACCTTTTTCGATGCTATGCAGCTGATAGCTAATTCAGTCGGCGCTTATGTGGTGATGGGCAATGCTATGCAGCCATACATAATCAAGCTGTCCGGCTCTGACTCGGTAGCAACAATCACCGATGATGATATTATTAGCGGCACCTGCAAGCATATCAGCACTGTCCCAGCGCTTGACAGCGTGACGATAAAGTACCGGCCAAATAATTGCGTCATGCAGTATTCTGATCTTGCTGGTGCTGCATTGTCGAATGCTGAGTTCTTTACGCGTGAGGGCAAAAAGAAAACCCTTTTCAATGCCGCAAATAATTTGCTTAATGAGTCAGAAGAATTAGAAACGGCAATCTATGATGATTCACAAGCTGATCTTGAAGCAGCGAATTACAAAAACAGACGATCTTCTGATAGAAAGATTTACAGGGTAAGAATAAGAGAAGGCGCAGCAGACTTAAACATTGGGGATTTTGTAAGTATTGATAGCTCCGTTATTCCTTTTTCATCTGGTAACATCCGCAGGGTTAAACTCTTTGCAGATGGCAATTTGACAGAAATAGATATTTTGGAGGCCGCACAGTGACAAAGCCTATCTTTTTGCAAAACGATTTTTCAGGCGGCAACATTTCTCCGGGATCGGGTTATTCTCTGCAACCGGGAAGCAAGGCCGAAAATATGCTCACATCAATACCGCGAAAAACCCGCATAGCAATGACGGGATCGGTTGCAAGAATTGACATCCGCAATATCAACTATTTGCTGGCTGACACAATAGCTATCTGCAACGTGAAGGCCAGTAATGCATCGGTCAGATTCAAAATCTATGCCTACTACAACACTTATCCGAGCGGATCAAATCAGATTAATACCGGGATTATTTACCCGGATAGGTCGAACTCAGGGCAATGGAAAACTGGCCGGGCTTGCAACTGGTTTACGGCAAATGCGGCAAAAGGCATTCAGTCGATGGTGCTTTATATCTATGGCGCTTCCGGGTATGAGGTCGAGATAGGGCAGATACTGGCAGGCTCTATCTTGGAGCTTGAGAAGTGTCCGCAGGAACCGGTCTTGCAAAACGTATCCGGCGGGTCAATGACCGAGACCGTATCGGGCAGGCCAGTTGTTAAGACTCCGCGCAGACCTCAAAGGGCCTATTCCCTATCGCTATCAAATATGACGGAGGCCGACAGGGAAAAAATGCGATTATTCGAGGAAGCAAACACCAACCGGGCTTTTCTTTCTTCTATGTACCCGGATGAAACCGGCTGGAGGGGGCGCGACTTCACTATGCTGTCGCGCTTTAAATCAGGGATGGCTTACAAACGCCGTCGCCGCACTGCCTATCATCAGGCAAATGCGGCTCTTATAGAGGCCTAGAGGGTCATACTGAGCTGATCTTCCCTCAACGATAGCCCGGCTTTCTTCCGGGCCTTCTCCAGCTTGTCTTCCATGTACCGATAGTCTCTCAGCAACTCAATAATAATTTTGTCTTTGATACCCAGTCGCTTGCCGCCACGGGCTTGATTGACAGACTTTGCGCTGACTTCGATCTGCTTTGCCAGTTCTGCATCACTGTCCATTTCCCAATATTCCAGCAGCATGTCGAATATCTCATTGGGTGATTGTGGCTCTACCATAGGTGTCATTTTTATCATTCCTTTTGGTTTGTGAAATCTATGTTTTATGCCTTTATCTTAACAAGATGATTGAATAAGTCAAACAAAATGTTAAAGCAATGACGAGCGGCTACCCCCTTCTCAGCATAGCGAGCGCCCGCCTATGCTCTGACTTGAAGCGCTTTTTTACGCTTCGCTTAACCGCCGCGCTAGATCGCTTGAAGTAATGCGGTCTTATGCTGTAGACGCAATCTATTATTTTCTTGTCGCTTCTCCCCGGCTTTGCGCATCGCCGCATGATGTTTGTGCCGGGGCCATGCTGAACAGCAACGCTCCAGACAACATCACGCAACGCATGACTTCTGCGCGACAAGTTAATACCGCGTCTCTTCATTTTTCGACTGAGCAATATGTAGTGAGTATCTGCAATATAACCGTGCTGTGCTGCTGCAAAGCCCTTCTGCTTTGCCAGTTGCCGCCATGCGCGTTTAAATCTCTTTGCGCCTTTCCGTGCCGCTGCATGGCCTCCTGCTGCCTGCAGCTTGTTGTAGTAACCGCGATGGTTGGCCCTAAGCCAGCGCATGAACTCTTTGAACGTGCCAGTGTAGGTTGCTATCTGATAACTGCCATACGAAGGGCCGCCAGTGCTGTCATATCCGATGGCCCCTGGCTTACCGTTTGATTCGTAGCGTTCTGATAGCTTGCCAAGTTTATGCGTTTTTGCCAGGGCCGGGTGCTTCTGCACTGGCTTATTTTGCTTTGCCGGTGGCTTTGGCTGCGCTTCATGCTTGTCAGGTGTAGCCAGAAACGCAATCTTATTGCTTGTCATGCCTTTAATTATCTGCTGACTCGCTGGTGCTGTGCGGGCTTCTTTGGCGCTCAGCAGTTCCGCTGCTGTAAAGGCTGCATCCAGCGCATAATCGGCGGCATCTGTGAAGTATTTTGCATCATCTTTTTGAATGGCTGTTGCCGTATTGATTATGTGCATTGATGCTAATTCAGCGAATTTTTCATCTGTCTTCTGCAGGTAGACAATGCCCAGCAATAATCCCGCAGCTATTATTCTAATCATTTCGTTAATCTCCGGGCAGAGAAAAGCCCGCAACGAGGTACGGGCCGGGGTTTGGGGTGGTAGCGACTCAGTATTCGCAGTTTTCAGTATTGCAATATGCGGCATCTGCTGGGTATTTATCCCGATGTGACAGAAATGCTTCGCATAAAGCTCGGTTTCCGCGTGTATTGCGAAAATCGCAGATAATCGACTTAGATTTTTCGGGCAGAATCTCGCGATGGGCAGTGCGCTCTATTCTGGTTTGCATGACCAGCTGCTCAACGGGTGGCATCGGTTCAGCTGCTAAAGCTCGCTCAAAAAACATCCCCATGACAAGAAATGAAACAGTACCGATTGCAAATACACGACCTAAAGTAGTATTAATCATTTTGATTCTCCATATTGGGTTATTTTAACAAATTGTTAAATTCAAGGCGCAGTAATTCAAAGGCTTCTATCAATGTGAAGCCCGAAAAAACAATTACTGCATAAAAAGCAGCAAAAGCAAATATTATAAAAAAAAGAACGGGCAGTATTTTAGAAGGGGGCTTGCTTTCTTTGGCTCTCAACTTTTTAATGCAATCTTCCCGTTCAGCTGATAATTTTGCTATTTTCTCATCAAGCACTGATATCCTCTTTTTTAATCCCGCTTTAGTACTCACTGTGCTTTCCTCCGCGTTCATCAATCATATCGGCCATATTAATAAATTTCATATAAGGAATGCGGCTTTCTATTGTTGCATCCATCCTGCTTTGATAGCAGAGCTTTAAAATACTGCTATTTGGGCTTAACACACATACTCGATATTCAGCACCAGTAACATGAGAAATCGCGGCGAGAACGACATAAAACATAAATAAGCTAAAAGCAATGCTTAGAGTTGTTTTAATAATCCAAATCATTTCTTTCCTACCTTTTCAAAGAAAACCAGGTAGCCCGACTTTTTCGTTTGGTAGCATGTCCAGTTCGGGCGCTGTAGCGATTCTCCAACACACCAGCGATTCACTGAGCCTGTCAGGCTCACATAAGCCACAAAAACCACATAGATAATAAAAAGCGAGATTGCAAACATGGAAATAAACAGCTTCACAAGACCACCTCCAAAATAACGGCTGCGATTATTGCAACAGGAAACCCGCCGATAAATAGCAAGTATCCTATTTCACTGATCCAGTCTTCAATACTGAATTTTGGATAAATGACTTTGTAGTTTTCAAACTTCATGTCCTTCCTCTTTTTGATTAAATATATTTTCTGTTGTTTATTTAATGGCTACGCATAACTGCATGCATTCGCCCCCGGTTTTTGTGTTCCTTGCAAAGTAAGCTGTCTCGCTATACTTTCTATCGCAAACACATGATTGATTACTGCTTGAGCTTACAAATGCTTTTTTTCTCGGCTTTTTGAATCCGTAACTGTTTCGGCAAACCTTATTCTTCCAGGCATTGCCGCCTAAAGTTTTGCAATAAGCCTTGTCCTTTTGGGCTTGTGTCTGCTGTTTTTTCGCTTTTGCAACTTTGCGTGGCTGATGGCGTTTTACTGGCGCTTTATAGCCATGCTCAATCCTGCATGTTTTGTTTTTGTGTGGCGCTTTCAGTCGGGCGCAATATGCGGCGTCCTTCTGGCGCTTTGTAAGTGGCTTGTGCTTTTTGGTGCTTTTTGGTGACTTGTAACCGTGTTCAATTCTGCAAGTCCGGTTAAGGTGCGGGGCCTTTAGTGTCTTGCAGTAACGCGCATCTTTTTCACGTTTTGTTAAACTGTGGGCGCGCGAAGAAGCTGCTTTTTTGGTTTTTCGTGGCGTATGAGTTTTTGCGGCTTTGGTAGGCTTTACTTTGTAGCCATAGACAGATCGACAGACCTTGCCGCGACCAGTACCTATCAGCCCTTGCCGCAGCAGGGAGTCACAGAATTTAATATCCAGCCGCTTTTTTTTCTCAGTCTTCTTTGCAGCGGCCTGTCTTTTAAGCCATGCTTCACGCTTTGCCCGTCGCTCTGTTTCTGCTTTCTCACGAGCAGCCTTGCGGCCCAGGTATTCGGCCCGCTTCTGGAGCCTGACGCGCTCAGCAGCCTCATTCACGGCTTTACGCTTTAGCCATGCCTGCCTTGCTGCTTTTCTCTTTTGCTCAGCTTTGGTTGCACGAAGCAGTTTAGTAGAGCGGCGTTGTTCTGACCTTCTTGACGCAGCAGCGGTGGTAGCGGCGTAGACAATGGCGCGACTATCACGCTTTGGCTGTGTCTTTGTGGCAGCTTCTCGGCGTGTCCTGGCTGGCGTGGCGGTATCCACTGTTCCGGCGATGGTTTGCTTTTCATTGTGCTTTGGCGGCGTATGACGCGGCTTGACTTCTGATTTAATATCACGGCGCAGCTGCTTTATGAGTCCAGCGCCTGCAATATTTCCGTGCTTTGCCTTCCAGCCTGTTGCTTGCAGCAGGCCAGCAGTTCCCGCGCCAGCTTTGGCCGGTGTCGCCATGGTCTTTTTGGGCGCAGTGTAAACGTAACCAATAGCCCGGCACCCTGCTGTGTTGCGCTTCTGACTGACAACGTGCTTGCACCACTTGGCATCACTCATTTGTCTTTTTGCAGAGCTTTGGCTTGCTTTAGCACTGGCAACCTTTTGCCGGGGTGCTTTCTGGCCCCGGCTGGTGCGGCTGGCTGGCTTTGGTACGTTCTGCCGGGCCGGTGCAGGCTTGTGGCTGGTCGCATGTTTTCTGGCCCCGTCCTTTCCTTCCGTTGCAACTGTGGCTGCTTTTGATTTTTCTGCGCCCATATCTCTTTTCTCAGCCAGCGAAGTAGCAGGCACAACAGAAGCAGCAGCAGGCGCAGACGCAACAATGGCAGTCATGCCTGCGGCAGTCGCTTTAACAATGAGAGAGTTACCGTCTTCGCTGGACAGCCCTGGCAGTCCTACCCCGGCAGACAGCGGGTCGATTCCGGACTGGAATACAGCTAAGCCAGTCCCGTTGCCAGCCCCCCGGTCTATCATGGCCTGGCCGGAGCGAACAGCAAAACCTGCGGGCTGGTCGGTCTGGGGTGCATCTTTTGCTTTTACGCCTTCCTTCGGTGAATGTGCAGCGACATGCTCACCCTTTTCTGCGTCCAGCTTCTTATAATCAGATTCGCCCCCAGCAGCAGGGAGCCATGCCGGAATCATGCCTCTGTTTTCTGCGGCAGTGTAAGCGTGGGCAAGCCCCAGGACGACGATTGTCACGCTTGAATACAGGATCGTTTGATCCAGCACTTTGTTCATCTGTTTTTTTCCAATCATTTTTAACCTCACATCAACGGACTGCACGTTGATAAAATCTTGCCTTGTTATCATTTTGAGTAATTTATTTAATCATTTTGTTAAAACAAATGCAAGCACTAACCCTGGCATCCAGACAAAAGGTGCGTAGCGTTTGCGTATGGCTAGATGATTAATTTTGACTTATTATGACGGCTTGGGTCGCGGGCAATAATGCAAGACATTGATTTATAAGGGCTTAGCTTGTGCTAATATCACTCATAATGATGGGGTCGGTGGTTCAAATCCACCTGTAGCCACCATACATATCAAAGGGTTGCAGGTTTTTAGCTGGCAGCCCTTTTTTATGTTCGTGAGATTTTCGTGATTTAGGTAGTTATCCACAGCCTATTTCTTCTTTGGTTTTAGGGAATCCAGGCGAAATATTACACTCATCTGGTCAATAGCTTCCAGGTCGCAAAGTTTTTCAACGCAATCAATCAGGTGTTTTATTTCTGCCCATGAGTATTGGGTCGTCACTGATCCGGTTTTGTGAGCGAGTAGGTATTCTCGGTCTTCTTCCCCTACTTTGGCTGCACGGAGGCGGGTGGCGAATGTTGCACGGGCGCTGTGCCAGTCAGCTTTACCTTCCAGTCCGGCAGCTTTGCGGGCGTTTTTGAAGTGTGTGTTGCGAAATCGATAGTGCTGGTTGCCTTGTGTGGTTGGGAAAACTATCTCCGGGTGTTTTTCTTTCCAGCGGTTTATTATTTCAGCAGCCACGCTGTTTAGTACCAACAACCATTCACCCTGCATTTTTTTGCCGAATTTCATGTGTTCACGGGGAATTATGAAGGCCGTGCTGTCGAGCATGGGAAGTTCAACTTGCCATTCCCAACGCAGTGCAGTTTGGGCCTGTTCCCGTAATCCAGTGTGAGTGGCGAATGTCCAAAAATCTCTATAGCGCTCATTCAGGTGTGCCAGGAGTTCTTTTTCTTCTGCGTATTCGAGTGGGTTAGTGATTTCCTTGTCATCTTCGGGTATCTGTTCACTAAACAACGCACCTGCTAAAGCAAGTGGGTTTTATCAAAGGACTGAAAGTCCATGGATACACACACGTTGGCTAAACAACGTGTCGGCTCAATCAGGCTCCATTTTGAAATTGTCATTTGGAT
>PDWI01002519.1_pt1 | contig 53215 bp, 43 predicted proteins | sample 1430891 | NCBI WGS metagenome assembly PDWI01 (sample SAMN01162508, study PRJNA174530) | Oral metagenome, whole genome shotgun sequencing project. | biome: Marine environment; feature: Marine mammal; material: Swab sample of the gingival sulcus; isolation source: swab sample of gingival sulcus... | reverse complement strand
GGGTTTCCAATGAGATCAGGTAGCTTTCCTCAGGGTCATATTTCCAGATAATTTTTGATATGAAATGTTGAGATAAAACTTTACTTTTTTATTTTTCAAATATTTCTTTTTTAGCGCTTCATCTTTTAGCCGTCCTTCCAGCTCTTTTTCTACCAGAAGCTCTTTCAACATCCTATTTTCTTTATCCAAATCATTATTTAGCGTATAATTTTTTAAAGGTCCATCTCCTGATGACAACTTTTGCAAGTCATAAAATGAATATTATTCGGACTTTCGGCTGATAAATAAGTCGTATTCATCGTTTTTACATCCAAGTTACAGTTTGAAATTGCAGGATGACATTTATCGCAGGCATTTCGCTGATAGTTTGAATGTGGTGCATGACAGGTATTACATCCCAAGCCCGAATGAACACCAACCAACGTGCGGTCATCACCGGTTCCAACTTCATGCGTAACATTTGGAGCATGGCACTGCACACATAGTTTGTAAATATCACCTGAAGGAGATACTACTGTATCTCCATACAATGTCAGCACTGGTCTTGGAAGCTGTTCAAGCGAAAAATGCATCTTTTCATGCCTGCTGTAAAAGCCTATCGAATTATTCTCTGCTTTCCGTTCGTAAAATATTCGATTCGGGTTCTTGTAATCCGGTGTTTTTACCGGTTCTCCTTCAATATGAATATGATGACAGGCTAGACACGGAATTGCCGGTTGGTTCATTTTCTCAGGTTCCTTCAGTTTCCATGGTCCTATTATTGAAATGGGCTCAACAAGGTCAGCTGTGGTTTTCTCATAAAACATACCATGACAACGCAGGCAGTCGCCATTCAGCTGTTCAGTGTGATTATGTTTTTCATCCAGAAAAATATCGGCATAAGTAACTGAGTGGCCTCCTGATTTCCAATCACTATATTCTGTCTGATGGCATTTTATACATCGTTCCATCGTTGCTAAAACCTGTTCTTCTGTCATGCCGATTTCTTCATTTCTCACCTCATCTCTAACATGGGTAAAAACCATTCTCGATTTCTCCTTTAAACTGTGCATGCCGTTTTCCAACGCCGTCCCATGACACTTAAAACAGGAAATATCTCGATGTGCTGAACTCGCCCAGGTATGAAATGACGGATTGATTTCGTGGCAGCTAATACAGGTTTTATCTGGCGATGCAACACTCCAATAAGTGTAAAAACCACCAAAAAGAATTATTCCGACAAGCATTGCCACTCCACCTAAAATTACCACTCTGAATATTTTTGTCTTCTTCATTTTCTCACGATTTCATTTGTGTTCCTTTCCAAAAATCAACGATGTTCTGTCCCACATAAAAACCGAGTGCCATAATGGTAAGTACTGGATTAAAACCGCCGTTGGTAACCATCAAGCTGCCATCGGCAACAAAAATATTATCGATTTCATGCAATTGCCCGAAACGGTTGGTTACCGAAGTTTGTTTATCGTCGCCCATCCGGCAGGTTCCCCCCTGGTGTTGCCCGCCACTCAGTCTGGGGCCACCACCTATTTCTTGCCAAACTGTTGTTGCACCGGCTTCCAGCAACCATTCTTCTGCTTTAACGGCTAAAAATTCACATCCTTTTCTATCATAAGGATGCCGGGTTCCCATCAGTTTTCCAACCGGTATTCCCCAATAGTCTTTTACATTAGGAGCCACTGTAATCCGTGCTTCGTAATTGGGCATTTCCTGAAACGGGCCGCGAATAGCAATAAATTTTTTATAATTCTCGCGTTGAAATCGTTTATGTTCTATTCCCCAGGATGGTGAACCAGGCGGTCTTACTCTTGAAAATGCATATGGCAGGCTGTAAAACTCATTACAAAGTACACCGCCGCCGACCAATCCTTCGTTTCCATGGTTAAAGTTAGATATTGCAACATTTGCCCCCGGGCCATGGTCGTCAAAAATATCGTAATTCATAAAACCCGATGCACCGGTGTAAGCATGCCCCTGTAAATTACGGCCTACCCAATCGTTATTGTTTCCGGCACCATTTGGAAAAAGTTTTGATTTTGAATTCAGTAACAACCTCGCAGTTTCTGTAGCTGATGCTGAAACGACTACCAAATCGGCAGTTTGTATTTGTCCTTTTCCGTTTTTATCGAAATACTTCACCCCAGTAGCTTTTCCTTGTTCGTTAACCATTATTTCTGCAACCTGGCAATGGGTTCGAAGATCCAGATTCCCAGTGGCAAGTGCAACAGGAATCACTGTATTTTGGGTACCAGCTTTGGCATTAGCCGGGCAGGCAAAGCCAACACAATTTCGCACACGGTAACAGGCCGGCCGACCGTTGTAAGGGATAGAATTTCGAAGCATTGGAATTGGAAACGGGTTCCAGCCTTTTCGTATGGCAGCGTCAAATAAAAGGTTTCCCTCACCATTGTATTCAAATGGGGGCATAGGCAATGGTTTCTTTCGTGCCGGAACAAAAGGGTTTTGTGGTTCAGCGGCTCCGGCTACACCAAGTTCCCATTCGGCTTTTTCGTAATAGGGTTCCAGGTCTTCGTAGCTTATTGGCCAATCTTCCAGCGTTGAACCTTCAACATGTCCGTAAGTACTCTTCATTTTAAAATCCTGGGGCATAAAACGCCAGGCCATTGCACCGTAACTTACCGTTCCGGAACCAACACAAGCTGCATTGTTGCCGTAACCCCCTTCGTGCGGATAAATAATGCGTTCTTCTCCGCTATGCCGATCAACTATAACTCTCCAGCTATGTGTTTTATCAGGGCCATAACCGTTGCCAAGTACCGTGATACGTTGAGAACGAAGTTCGTCATCATCCCTGTCATCATAAGAAACCCAACCACCACGCTCTAACATCACAACCGACAAACCATTAGTGGCCAATTCTTTAGCAACCACACCGCCACCAGCACCGGCTCCAACTATTATTGCATTTACATGTTTTTTCTTCATTTGCTTATAATTGTTTACTTTTTATGGTAACTCATGAAACTTGCATAATCATAGTTTTGTGTATTAATAACCTTTTGTCATGCTCGTTTCATTTTTTGTAAACATTTAAGGTAGAGCTGCGATGTGTGTATCGGTTTTGCCCCATTACCGCCGGATAGTCGAGCTTTAACATTTTGTAACTCGCATAGTTTTGGTTTCCACCGTGACGCGGCGAACCATAAAATCCCTGCATAGAATGTTCTCGGATCAAACGGAAAAAAGAAGAAGCGGGATTCTTTTTCCAGTAATCTCCTTCCAATTTGTTACTTTCCATTCTTTTTAGAATATTTGTTTGGATATCCCATTCAAGTTCTTCGAATATTTTACTGAACTTGTTTTGGCAAAATTGCTGAAGTGCTGCCAGCCCGTTCCGATAAGTTTTCTGGTAATTATTGTAAAAACCAGCCAGTTGTTTATCAATAAAATAAACTACTCCGGCATCTGTAGCTCCCGGGTCTTGGTCGGCAGGAATAATCTGTTCTGCGATGGCAATTATCAAACCTGCTTCTTCTTCACTTAAAAACTGCCAGGCTGAAACCGGAGGGTTGCAGGCAGAAAAAAGTAAAATACTTCCTCCAGCTAAACTCAGTCTTTGAATAAATCTTCGTCGGGTTAGTTCCATAAATTCTTTAAATTAATTAACTTTTCCCAGAGGATAGTTAAAAAGATTAACACCCTTCTAGCATTATATTATCGAGAGTTTCCTGACTGTATCAACCAAACCAGGGCCTCAGAACTATACACATGATAAAGTGAAAAAGGAATAATAGACAAAAAGGACAGTACGATAAATACCAAAAAGTTTCTGTCTCTTAACATAGAAAAAGCCCTGAACCCCAACAGGTCGACAATAGTTATTTTCTGACCTTTTCCCAACGGTGGGGTTGACGGAAGAAACAAGTTAGAGAAAGCAGCAAGTAAGCTGACAGCTGCCCCGCAGTAAAGCGGCAAAAAACTACCATCAAATACCTTTACTTTGAAAATGCTAACCGCAAACAAACTGAAAATACTGGACGCAACCCAGCCCAGTGATCCGAATACCCGGATACGGGGAAACATCTCAGTAGATGTGTGCGCCATCGCAATGGAACTGGTAAGGCTCCAGGAGGGCATGTAGCAAAACATAGCCAAAAGAACCACTACAAACAAAAGATTAGGATCTGTTGTGTTTGCCGCCCAGATCAACAAAACAGCTGTTGACAAGTTTAATATTGCCAAAACCTTCTCGCTGTTGAGATAGCGGTCGCCCAACATCCCTATTATCGGAGAAATCATCGAACCAATTGCCATCGAACTTAAGATAAAGGACTTTTCTGTTCCTTTCATACCGAGGTTCGCCAGATAGGCCGCCAACGGAATCCACCATACGGCAAACATCATGTATTGGAGAAACATCATTACTGATAGTTTTACCGTACAGGATATTTTAAATTTATTCATTTGTTATTCTCTGTATTTTACATTACAGATTGAAGTCGAATACCATTAAAATACAAGACAGAGTGACTGTTTACAGTTGGGAGATTATCATTAAGTATGAAATAAATCAATGCTAAATCTGGTCATTAATATCCTGATTACCAGACTCTGATTAAAATTTATTTTCAAATAGCTTTAACAGGATTTGGCTACGCCAAATCGTTAAACTTAAGCTCTATTTCCAGGAAATAATCTTTTCTTAATACTTAAGAAAATTTCTTCACCCTAATACCTGTCGTACTTACAATCGATGAATACAGTCTTCACGGCTTCGAGATAACCAAACCCGTTCAACATGTCGGGTAACAGGTAACTTCCTTCTACCCATTCGTTCCAGGCATTGATAGTAATCAGTTTGGGTTGTTCAGGGTGATTGTCAGCATATTGCTTTGCCTTGGAAAGCAAGGTCGCAAAGCTCTGTGGCGTGTTGCTGAAATGCACAACATCTTCAACACCTTTTTCAGGAAAGCGTGGCGTATCATCCCAGCCGATAGAAACACATGGAAAAACAGGAACGTCCATAACGGAATCCATTTGGCTCCGTATTTCAACAGAATTGGTTCCGAAAGTGATATAATCTTCCGAGAATCCGCCCATATTGTACATGGCTATGCTGTTAAAACCCATTGCGTTCACTCTTTTGTTATCCTCGTCTGACATAAACGATCCACCACCTTGTGTCCATTGAATGTGTAATCCCGGGAAACCAGCTTTTTTTACTTCATCCCGGAAATAATCCAGTGCCTTTCGTGTTTCTTCCAAACTTCCGCCAAAACTTTCCATTAGGTTGTCTAAGCTGAAAACAGAGAACACAGGCTCACCATCAATCTTGAAATAGTTTGGCTGCTTAAAATACTGATTTATGATTCTGTCAACAATGATTTTGAAGTTGTCCCAATCGACTGCTCCATCCCAAAGAAGTGATGTATCATCCTTAAATTTATGCACATTCCAGTAGTTTCTCTTTACATCATGATTGGCCCACATGACATAGAATTGCATTTTTGAGTTATTTTTTGCTTTCAGAAAACCATCATTGAGCGAACTCTCCAAAAAGGGCCCCTCATCGTACCAATACCAATCAAAAATGAAAACATTAATCCCATGGCTAGTCGCGACATCGATCCATCTTTCCATAACATTCGGATCGTTATCCATTTCATGGCCCCACAATGGGGTTCTAGGCTGGTAATGCCCTTCAAAACGTGGATTGCCCTTTTTTATAACCTCCCATTCACCAACGCCCTCTGGCCACAACATATCACCCAAGCGCTTATCATGATGACATGATGGCCAAATATAAGTTGCAACAGTATATTTGCTATTTTCTTTATCTGTACTATTTTCCTCTGCAAGCATCTTATAGTTAAAAAATAATACTATTGCTACACACAAAATTTTCAAGTTAAAGTTTCCTTTATTCATAATTAAGTTATTTATATTAAAATGTTTAAAGTTATAATTTATTGGCTATATCTTTGAATTTTCACATTGGCCTCTGTATCTAAAAAAACTAATACGTATTTTTCGAGAATGCACTTTTTATAATTTTTGCTCTTTCCGTGTCGTAAGTAACTATTTGAGGATACGGCATTCCTTCGACCCAGAACTGTTCATCATTTTCGAGGCTCCAGCCATGCCATTCACGAAATGCATGATAACACCATGACCAATGCCGTTCTTCAAAAAGGTCTATTACATCCTGCAACCACTGTTCAGACGATTCCTTAGGCGCCCATCGCACAACACTAAATTCGCCCACATACACCGGAACTTTCCACCTTGCCTGGAACTGTTCAGCTTCGGCCAGGACACTTTCAAGGCGTTGTTTATTCCATGGGACGTTATTCACATTTCCCGGGTATTCTATATTAATTTGCTCCAAAGCTTGTTCATACGTAGTTCCGGCTGCAAGAAAAACACCCTGATGTGTGAAATCCTGCGGGTAATAAAAGTGCGCACTATAAATGATATGAATATCGGGAAGAGGGGTTAAACCTTTAAAACCACTGAATAAACTACCCGGGCCAGGTTCAAAAATAATCCATGTATCCTGGTCAACCTTTCTGATTGCCTGTATAATTTTAATTGCCAATGGACGCCATTGCCTGGTTACTGCTGGTAGCTGTGACCGATCCAATGGTTCATTTAAGATATCATATCCCCATAAGGCATTCTTATATGGAAGTAATCGTTTTGCTATTTCTTCCCAAAACTTACAGAAAGTTGCCTCAAGGTCACTCCTATCCCAAAACTCAGCTTGTTCAAAATCATCAACGCTTTGAAAAGGGGGTTTTTGTAAATCAACCACTACCTTAAGGCCTGCATTCTGCGCATATTTTACCTGCTTCTCAATTTTATCCAGATAAGAAGGCCAGGCATCCCAGAAGCTTTTATTCCATTTTGTTGCATACTTTGCCGGCGACATCTGCATTCTGATAACATTAGCCCCCCAACCTCTGACTGTATTACAATAATCTTGGTCAAAGTCTTCAGGCATCATAAATCCCCTTACAATCAAAGGGGACGGGTGTTCCTTTGAAAATACCGCCGAGTCCGGAATAAATTCCTGAATTGCTGGTTCTTCAATTCCCGATTTTTCACAACCTGAGAAAGAATAAATAAAGACAATCGAGATAATTACATAATAAATAGAATTTCTCATTACCATTCACTTTGTAATAAAATTGACGTCAGAAAAAGAGATTGCTGAAAAATCCTTTTTAGTGCGGTTATAAAACGGAGAATACATTTTCCCCGATATCGTTTTTCTACCAGGGTCAATCTCTAACAATCGGATGTAACCTCCTCCATTATCTTCATTTTGATAATTTTGTAATATTTGGTAGATGTTATTTCCATACTCTCCCTGGTCAACCCGATAAGCAGCAGTTCCAACATGTCCACTCAACACCAATATGATGTTGGGATGTTGCCTTATCAACCGGTCAAATATTACCTTAGGACTCAAGTCGCCATAACCTGCATTATTTTGTGCAATTTCTCCTTTTGATGTAAGATGATAATGGGTTAACACAATTATATTGTGTTGGGGATGCTCTGAAATAATTTTATTTGCCCATTCAACAGGTTCCTGCCTGGCGCAAAATTCAAGACTCACAACGAGCCATTTCATTCCTCCAGCCGAAAAGACATAATAAGCATTATCGCTTTCGTTTTTCTTAAATCGACCTTTTTGCAATAAAAATCTTTTGACAGGAAAATATGAATTAAATTTATCCGTAATTCTCAGATTATCATGTGTGTTTCCAGGAGCAGCACTACCAGTGTTTTCACCTACTGCGCCTGTATCATGGTTGCCGACACATAATGCGTAGGGAATTTCAGCTTCATCCAAAATTTTAAAACCATCACTTGCTCTTTCATAATGTATAACATTATTGAAATCGACAATATCTCCTACATGCAAGACAATAGGTATGTTCAACGAATCTTTCTTCTCAACAATCCAATTTAACTGACTCATAAACATATCGGGGTTGTAGTTAATTTCACACTGTGTGTCAGGAAGCACGGGGATTGTAAATTTCTGTGCCAGGCATGGATTAAAAATAATCAGGTTGTATAATAAAGATATGAATAACCCTATTAATAAATATAATCTGTTTTTCATAATATTATTTGGTTAGTCCCATTTATCCTAAAGGAAAGTTATGGCCTTTTCTCACTACAGAATAAGACCATAACTAAAACCTTTAACAAACTTGTCTATTCGTACCCTGGATTCTCTACAAGGTTTGGATTACTTCCGGTTCGATTCAATGTAATTGGGAAATAATAATTGTGCTCATAAAATATTGGTGTACTAACCGCCCCATCTATCATATCGTTTACTATCAATTTATATTTACCTGTTTGATAGTCCTGAACATATCTCAATCCTGAGAAATTTCTTGTAAGGGCAGTGGTTGCAATCCTCCATCTCCGAAGATCCCAATATCGATGTCCTTCAAACGCAAGTTCTACTTTTCGTTCATGGCGAATTTTTTGCTGGTCAATATCAGTTAACAGCGCAATTCCTGCTCTATCTCTAATTTGGTTTATGGCATCCAATGCATCATTTGGGTGTCCCAGTTCAAAAGCTGCTTCTGCATAGTTAAGTAATATCTCGGCATATCGAAATACGATCCAATCAATTTGGGAATTCAGAAAATCAGTTTTATTGTTTTTACTTTCATCAAGATATTTCAGAACACCAAATCCAGTACTCCTGTTTTTTAGTTGCTGGCCTCTTGCAAGAATACCCTCATATGATCCTGTATTTACAATCTCACCCTCAGGGGTAAGGATACCTTGGTGATAGTCAACTTTTGTTCCTTTCCAAGGCGTATTCATAGTATAGATGGTTGCAAAGAAACGAGGATCTTTATCCGCCCATAACTCTTCTGTAGTCCACAGTCCCTGTTGGATTGCATCCCGATCTAAAGTACCAGGACTTCCATCAATATATTCAAACTCTTCGACCATTTCAAGATAAGGCGCATCGCAATTTCCACCTCCCCAGGCATTTGGCAATGGACATTGATAAAAATCATAGTTTGTTCCATTACCTCCGGCATCCTTATTATTTGAATCATGCTGACGCACGAATATGGCTTCTGAATTTTTTTCAACCATAAACACATTTCTAAAATTGACTGTTTTGTCATTATCCTGGTTATATAAACCATAAGCGCCACTATTAATTATTTGCTTTGCGGCATCGTATGCTTTCTGATAATATGAATCAGCTTGAGAACTATTGATTCCGAGAAGGCCTTCCAACTGAACCGTTCCATATCGGGCAATACTTCCAGCATACAATGCAGCACGGCATTTAAGCGCAAGGGCGGCATACTTAGTCGGCCTGCCATAATCATTAGAGCCATATGAAGCAGGAAGATCATTTGCGATAGCATCTATTTCAGATAAAACAAAATCATAAATTTCCTGTTCCTTATTACGTTTGGGAAACAAAATCTCTTCATTATCATCAATTGATTGAACAGTAGTAACCAGAGGAACACCTCCATACCGTTTCACCATTGAGAAATAATTAAAAGCTCTTAAGAACCTTGCCTCTGCTACCCTTTGTTTAACAAAATCCGCATCAACAGGAGAAACCGGGACACGTTCGATAAACTCATTTAATTTTCTAATTGTCTTGTATGGAATATCCCACCATTCTAATAACCCACCTTGAATTTTCAAATTGCCAAATTTATATTTATAGGCATTATTTGACCATGTGGAAGTCGCTTTACATTCATCACTAACGTTATTTATCATATATAACATCTGCCAGTTTCCACTACTATTTAGTTTAGTAGGCGATTCGTTATCGAATACATACATTTCAATGTAACATTGGTTCAGGAATGCATCGATCAATGCTTGATCATTCCAGACTGTTGTTTCCGAAATAATATCTAATGGCTCTTTATCTAGAACATCTTCACAAGATGTAGATATCATCAGACCAATTAATAAAATATAGATTATTTTTTTCATGATTCTTTATTTTTCAGATATTTCACAATGACAGATTAATTCCCAATGAAATTGTTTTTTGTTGGGGATAATAATAGCCTCCCATGCCAGAAGGAGATTCCGGGTCAATATTATATTTTTTCAAACCGGAAAGTGTCAGCAAATTTGTACCTGCAGCATAAATCCTTATTTGTTCTATATTAAACTTCTTCAACCATTGCTTCGGGACATTGTACCCGAGCGTCAGCGTTTTTAATCTTATATAATCTGCTTTTTTATAAAAGTGATCTGATGTCCATGAATTGGATGAAGCGCCTCCCAATCTGGGGAAGAACGAATTTGGATCGTTATTTTTTTCTGTCCACCTTTGTTCATAATATATTAACGACAAAATACCACCAGGGACCCGAATATTATTATAATAACCCATTGCTCCCTGGAAAAGGGCAGATAAATCAAAATTTTTGTACTGAAAATTCGTACTTAACCCAAACATCCAGTGAGGTTTTGTACCCTTTCCAATAACAACCTTGTCTTTCCAATCAATAATTTTATCATCATTCACATCAAGGTATTTAATGTCTCCAGGACGTAAAGTTGTATTCCCCTTGCTATCCTGATCGTATCCTAATGAATTTATTTCTTCCTGACTGGTAAAGAGCCCATCTGATAAATACCCAAATTTCTGATCGGTCCATCTGTTTGACTTGGTGTAAATTCTATCTTGATCGGGATCTTCATACAATGGTTCTTCATAGTGGTCCCATTTTGCCCTAGACCAGGATATATTGCCACTTATATCCCATTTAAGTCCATTACTTTCTCCAGATGTTCCAATACTTAATTCAAATCCACGGTTGTTTATACTATTTATATTTTCGGAAGGTAGAGCTGATCCAAATGTTGAAGGAAGAGTTGTTATACGTGTTGCCGGTATCCCTCTACGTTCGCGATAAAATATATCAAAATCACCATAAATTTTTCGTCTCCACAATGAATAGTCTATCCCTGCATTATATATTTTCATTTCTTCCCAGGTCAAATCAGGATTAGCTAACCCGGTTGAAATTACTCCTTGTGCAGTTGAATTGCCAAATAAATATGTTCCTCCATCCCAGATACCTCCTAATCTATACCCGTTTAAATATTGGAAATTTCCTACAGCATCATTCCCGGAGCTTCCGTAGCTTGCCCTCAACTTCAAATCATCAATATTCTCAGCTCCGTCCATAAAGCCTTCTTCAGAAAGTCTCCAGCCAAGAGAAACACTTGGGAAATACCCCCATCTTTTTGCAGAAGCAAATTTTGCTGATGCATCTGCTCTAAAAGTAGATTCAATGAGATACTTATTCTTATACGAATAATTCAATCTTCCAATCACGCTTTCTCTTCCCATTTCCGACGCAGAACCGTCATTTTCCATCCCCACTGTACTTCCCGCAAACATTTGATCTATTGCATAAGTAAGAAAATTATTCCTATACAAGCTTACCCAATCACCGTAATAGTCAATGACTTCATAAAGTACCAGCCCCGTTAAGTGGTGATCTTCTCCTAACATATTATCATAATTCAATGAAAATTGCCCGGTAATCATTCTATTCTCATTCTTTCTAATTCTTAAGCCATTATTGGCCAATGATCCTCTTAGGGTGTAAGTATCACTTGCATAATCATAAGTATAAAAATCAACAGGAATTTGAAAGTTTTTATTTGTAATGTAATCCTGTGAGTAATTAACAAAGGCTTTAGCAGACAGTCCTTTTATCGCATTAAAAGCATAGTTTAAGGCAATAGTCCCCTTAATATTTTGGTTCTTTCTATCGTTATAACCGGCTAAATTTCTATTTGTCACAATATGAGCACCACCAGTACCTCCTCCTTTAGCAAATGAAATTTTAGTCGGATCAGGTAATGATGCCGGGTAAGTTGGTACCGTATTCCAAAAGTCCTGCCATGAAGTATGCTTGCCTTCATCCATTGGACGCCAAGGGAATTTTCGTATTTCAATGGTAGAGGCGATGTCAAGTTGCAAAGTCAAATTATCCAGTATTTTTGCATCAAGATTTGACTGAAGATTATATCTTTCATAGTTTCCACCACTTTTTTTCCAAATAGTTTCCTGGTCGAGGTATCCTAAAAATCCATAATATTTTACATTATTAGAACCACCTCTAACGGAAATATTATACTGTTGCTGGGGGGCCCAATCACGAATCAATTCGTCATACCAGTTCGTATTAGGGTACTGGGGGTCAGTTCCATTGTAATACTTTTCAATTTCCTCAAGGGTAAATGGCTCTGCCCCTACCGACCCTGAGTTGACCCATGCTTCTCTGGCCATCTCAGAATACTGCCCAGCGCTTGATGTCCTCGGCATGTCTGTGATTCCTTGTAACGTATGTGAAGTCTTAACTGTAATTATTGGTTTTTGATTAAGTCCTCTTTTTGTTGTAACCAGAATAACACCATTACCTGCTCTTGATCCATAAATAGAGGCAGAACCATCTTTTAATATAGAAATTGATTCTATTTCCTCAACATCCAATGAATTAAAGTCAGCTTCAATTCCATCAACTAACACAAGAGCATTTCCAAACCCTCTTATACTTAATGAAGTAGCATCATATCCTGGTTGACCAATGGATTGCAGTGATACTAATCCAGGTAGCCGTCCTACAAGAGCACTCGATGTACTTGCAAGTGGTACTGTTGTGAGTTTCTCAGATTTAACTGAAGCAATTGAACCAGTAAGATTACCTCTTTTCGCAGTTCCATAACCAATAGCAACAACCTCTTCAATACCTATGGCATCTGCAAGCATTTTAATATCAATAATTGATTGATTTTCTACACTAATCTCTTGTGTTTTCATACCAACGAAGGAAAACTGCAGAATAGCACCATCAGGAATATCATTTAATGTATATTTCCCGTCAACATTAGTAACTGTTCCCTGAGTGGTGCCTTTTACAACCACAGTCACTCCCGGTAATGGTTGATTGTTGACATCGGTAACCGTTCCTGAAACTGATTTTTGTTGTTTAGCTTCAGATTTATACGTTGATGTAAGCAATACCTGACGATCATTAATGCTGTATGCAATACCTGTATTCTCAAAAAGTTGATCAAGTATATTTTTTATGGGTTGGTGTTTACAATCAATACTTTTTCTTTGATTAACATTGATTCTTGAAGCATCGAACATAAAATAGAATTCAGATTGATCTTCTATCTTTTCCAGAATGTTGACAATTGTTTCGTTCTCAGCATTTAAACTTAACCGTTTGTTTTGTGCATAGCCATCAAGTGCAAAGGTTTGGGTTATTGAAATCAAAGTTAGTAATGCAACAATCCTCATTCTCCTTAAAAATTTGGATTTCCAGATATTACATACTCCGGAAATCAATTCATAATAATTTTTTTTCATAAATTTGTTTTGATTTGGATTATTTAATAATTCAAGTTGGTTTTGCCAATAGTTTTAGTTCATATCATAAGCATAGTTTTTAAGTTACATAGTTCATTATTTTTTTGAAATGATTATTTCGGGTTTAGCTTCTTTGTCATAATTATGTATTAATTTACATTTGACATCACAAACTACTTCTATATACCTGAAAATTTCCTCGCAGTTTTCATTTTGAATTGTGCCTGAAAAGATGGAATTAAACACTTCTTCATCGGTAACTTCGATATTGACATTATACCAACGTTTTAGTTTTTCAACCACATTTTTCATTGATTCATTTCGGAAGACAAGTTTGCCATCTTTCCATGAAGAATATAGAGCAGCATCGGTGTAATTTACAGTTAATGCATTATTGGCGATGCTATACGTTGCTTTTTCTCCAGGCTTCATGGTATATTTAAAAGACTCAAAGTTTTTGTGTGTCAACTCCACTTTCCCCGATTCAAGCACAACATCAATCTTATCATTTTCAGGATATGCATCAATATCAAATTTTGTCCCCAATACTTTTACTATCAATCCATTAACCTGTACTGAAAAAGGGTTGTTTTCTTTATGGTAAACCTGAAAAAATGCTTGTCCGTTAAGTAAAACAACCCGGTTTTGTTCAGAAAAGTTATTGGGATAAGAAAGTGTCGTGCCTGAATTTAACCAAACTATTGAACTATCGGGTAAAACGACCTTTGATCGTTGTCCATTTTCAGTAATAAAAAAAGTATATGATAACTTCGTTTGTGTATCGTTACAGTTAACTTGTTGTTTGTTTGTATAATAAATTGTAGCGAGGCTTATTAGAAAAACAACTATGGCTGCATATTTTAAGACTTTTTTCAGAGCTGTATTCAATTTTCTTTTTTTCCCTGAAATTTTATGCTGAATTTTCAGATATGCATTTTCAATTTCATAGTCGTGCAATTTTCTTGTTGAGGAGAGGAATGCCCAAGAAATTTTCACTTTTTTGAATATTTCTTTGTTTTCCTTTTTATCTTGGATGTCGGCAATGACCTTTTTCTTTTTTTCAGGGGACAAATTTCCTGTAACCAGCTTTAATATATCTTCAAAATTTTCCATGTACTATTATAAATAAACCATGAAACAGCATTTACCCCCAGTAATGCTTCAATTTTTTTTATATTTTTTTGTATCGGTATATTAAGATACTGAAAATTAAAGAACAAAGAGATAGGCTACCAAGGGTAAATAATCTTTTAAAGCAACCTTAAATGTTTTAATTCCTTTCGAGATATGGTTTTCAACCGTTTTTATAGAGATATTGAGTTCTTCTGCTATTTCACGGTTTTTCATTTCCTGAAACCTGCTAAGCTCGAATATTTTCCTACACTGGGGAGGCAAACTCGCTAAAGTTTCTTGTATTATTTGTTTAATATCCATGAATACACATACAGATGTATCAACAGTTGACAATGTTTCTACATTTAAATCTAACTCACCAACATCTATTGCATTAGAGAACAATTTTTGACGATACTTTTTATCGCGTAACTTTTTTAAAGCATTATTTTTAGCTACAGTAAAAAGGTACGAAGTAAGATTTGAGTCGTCTCTTAATTCGTTACGTTTATTCCACAACGTAACTAAGGTATCCTGAACAATATTTTCTGCTGTGTCTTTTAAAAGAACAAACTCCAAAACGAAATAATACAACTTTGAATAAAAGTCATTAAAAATAACTTTGAAAGCAGCCTCATCGTCATTTTTTAACCTTTCTAAAAGTTGTTGTTCGTTTTTGTTCATAAGTTCGTATGTAAGAACAAAATTAGAAAAATAAACACAACATGATTAAATCGATTTCAACTTGTTTCGAGTTTTATTGTCTCCAAATCAGTCACACTCCATAAATCAAACTATTTCTTATTTTTATTCTATTTAACAATGGGGCTCGCAAAAGTCCCTCTAAATATGACTAAAATTGACCTCTTTTGAGTATTCCGAAAAAACAAAAGGCACTTAAAACATTGATTTTAAGCGCCTTGAAACAAACACAGCTTATCCTTTTGTACCCCGGACGGGATTCGAACCCATGACCTACTGCTTAGAAGGCAGTTGCTCTATCCAGCTGAGCTACCGGGGCGTACCTTATTTTGTGCTGCAAAAGTAAAAATCAATTTTCAAACTCCAAACAAAGTTTGCTTGAAGCACAAAACTACTTTTTTATATTATTACCAATAATGTTTAGAGTAGATGTATTCCGTTAGCTTTACACTTCGCTATCATATCGTCGGGCCAAATACTCGATTGGATCTCACCGATATGGGCTTTTCGCAGAAAGTACATACACAAACGCGACTGACCGATACCACCACCAATTGACAGCGGGAGTTCATCATTAAGCAACATTTTGTGCCACATCAACTCCTTTCTCTCCTCCGTTCCGGTTATTTTCAATTGCCGCAACAATCCTTCTTTATCCACCCTTATGCCCATTGAAGACAACTCAAATGAACGTTGTAAAATACTGTTCCACACTACAATATCTCCATTTAACCCCTTGCGTCCGTTACCTGTTACTGTACTCCAATCATCGTAATCGGGAGCTCTACCGTCATGCACTTCACCTTTTGCCATTTCGCCACCGATACCAATTATAAAAATTGCACCATGCTTTTTGGCCTCTGCATCTTCCCTTTCACGTGGCGTGAGGTCAGGGTACTTTTCAGCCAGGTCGACAGTATGTACAAAGGTTATATTTTCGGGTAATTCTGGTTCTATATCCAAATAGTTTTCAGAAACAAAATATTCAGTGCGTACCATTGCGGCATATATTTTTTTAACAACATATTTCAAAAAATCCAAGTTTCGGTCAGATGCTGTTATGGTCCTTTCCCAATCCCATTGGTCAACGTAAAGCGAATGCATATTAGAAAGCGTTTCATCAGGCCGAATGGCGTTCATATCTGTATAAATGCCAAAACCTTCCATTATATTCAAGTCTGCCAACACAAGCCTTTTCCATTTTGCCAACGACTGAACAATTTCCGCAACTTCACCCATATCTTTTATAGGGAACGAAACCGGTGCTTCAATTCCATTAAGGTCATCATTAATACCAGTTCCTTTTTTAACAAATAACGGGGCTGTTACTCTCCGTAAGCGTAACTCTGACGAGAGATTTAACTGAAAAAAATCTTTTATTTGTTTAATGGCCTGTTCTGTTTGGGTTACATCCAAGATAGAATGATAATTTTTAGGAATAATCAGATTCATAATGTTTGTTCTAATTTCAAAATGACAAAAATAAGATTATGTTTGTAATAAAAAACAGGAAAAACGTTAAAATTATCGCATATTTTATGACAATGGGCAAAAACTATTCCGATTAACCCGTTTTGGGGTTCTCAAAAAGATTATTTTTGCGCCAATGGCAGCTAACAATTTCTATAAAAACATATCGAAACTTTATGTAATAAAGATTTCAAAATGGTTCAACCTCGTCATGCCGATTGTGGTGCTGTTTTATCAGGAGAATGGTTTGGGTATGCACGAAGTTTTCCAGTTAAAGGCAATCTATTCCATCGCCATGGTTGCAATGGAGATTCCTTCGGGATGGATGGCAGATGTGTGGGGCAGAAAAAAAACACTGCTTGCAGGCAGCGTGCTTGGTGCAACCGGATTTTTAATTTACAGTTTTGCCCATGGTTTTGCAGCTTTTGTGGCAGCAGAAATTATTTTAGGTATTGGGTATTCGTTTGTTTCCGGTGCCGATGCTGCAATGCTTTATGATAGTTTAAAAGCAGTTGATAAAAGCAAAGATTATGTTAAGGTAGAAGGAAGGATAACATCTGTCGGTAATTTTGCAGAAGCACTGGCTGGAGTAGCCGGCGGTTTTTTGGCAGCAATAAGTTTACGTATGCCATTTTATTTTCAGGTGGCCATAGCAGCCATGGCTATACCAGCTGCTATGTTTCTTACAGAACCAACCTTGATTGAAAAAGGACCTATTCATTCGATCTCAAAGCTTACAAAAAACATAGCTAAAACTTTATTAACCAACCATAACCTTCGCATAGCTATTCTTTTGTCATCTTTAACCGGAACGGCTACTCTTACTTTTGCCTGGTTGGTACAACCTTTTTTTAAAGCAGTAAACCTGCCGGTTGAAATGTTTGGTGTTTTCTGGACAGCATTAAACATAACTGTTGGCGCATCGTCGGTTTTTGCCTATAACATTGAACGTGCATTCGGGAAAAGGACTACATTGATATTTATAATAACGATGCTGGCAGCAGGCTATATCTTTTCAGGAATAGCTGTCAGCTATTGGGGTATTGCTTTTTTATTTCTCTTTTACCTGGTTCGTGGCATTGCCACGCCGGTTTTAAAAAACTACATCAACCTTTATACACAAAGCGAAGTTAGGGCAACCATGCTTTCTGTACGGAATTTCGCTATCAGGGTAGTATTTGCAGCAATAGGGCCTTTACTGGGCTGGATTACAGATAATAAAGGCCTTAATGTTGCTTTTATTTCTGCCGGATTGGGTTACCTGTTTTCTACGATAATTATTGTATTTCCCTGGTTAAAAACACACAACGAAAAAAAGCCGGGTGATTTTAGAAAGATAAATTGAAACAACAGATAAACAAATACTTATAAAGCATTTTTGTCAATGTAGATGAGAAATAACTGTTTTCTATTCCCTGCCAACATCACCATACGAGGTTTTAATAAATCGAAGTAGGCCGGGCACCGTTTATGTAAAATCCAATTTTTACAGCAACTAACTACTGCAAAACTATTTTAAGTACCTTTTTGGTTTTAGCCTTAACCCTGAAACGGTTGTCCATGCGATAACCCATTATCCAAACAATTTTTTCGCCACTGCACAAAAGCCAGGCACTTTCTTTTTCATGCAGCGGAACTTTTTGGTCGATAAAAAAATCGCTCACCTTCTTGAAACCACTCATACCAAATGGCTGAAAATAGTCGCCCTGTTTCCAATGGCGCATAAGAAGAGGAAATTCGAGTTCATCTAAATCAAAACAAGCAACAGCAGGATTATCACCAGGCATAAATTCATCTTTACCAATAACATTAACCTTCAAAGGCAAAGGCGAATGAAGCGAAGAAATAGTATTTCCTATTGTATCTTTTTCGATATAATAAATCCGATGGTCTTCTTCTTTTAACGGGAGCACAAACAGTTTTTTACGGTCTTTTACTACCCGGTGCGACTTCGAAAAAAACTGCCTGCCAGAATCGTTGGACATTGTACTAAAAATTTCAGAAATAACTGTTGAGTTAAAATGGTATACGGTTAATATTTCGTAAAGCAGAACTTTAGGAAACCTGTATTTCAACAATAAATCAATGTCAATAGCCACTTCATTGCCGTCTTCTCTAACCACCTTTTCTATTTCTTGCTGAATATAATAATTGTAAACTCTTTCAGCCTGTCGGAGATTATCCATACCTGCCAACACATTTTTTTGAAATGCAGGGTTAATTTCGGCAAATAAGGGTAAAATTTTGTGGCGGATAAAATTCCTCTGGAATATCACCTCGCTGTTAGATCGATCTTCTCTGTAAACTATGTTTTGACTCCGGGCAAAATTCTCAATTTCGTCGCGAGTTGAAAAAAGCAAAGGCCGTATAATTTTTCCATTTTTCTCTTTAATTCCTGTAAGTCCCTTTATACCACTTTTGCGCATCAGGTTAAGAAAAAAAGTTTCTACCTGATCGTCAAGATGGTGGGCAGTAGCAATAACATCATATTGATATTCCAAACTCAGGTCAAGAAAGTAGGCATAGCGAATTTCCCGAGCTGCCATTTCTATCGAAACTCCATTTATACGGGCATATTCTTCGGTATCAAACCGTTTAAAAAAAGCGGGAATACCATGCTTTTTCACTTTATCTTTCAAAAACTGCTCATCGGCATCAGAATCTTCGCCACGAAGCTGAAAGTTACAGTGCACTACTCCAAACTGAAAGCCTGAAGCCTCGAACAAATGAAAAAGTACCATACTGTCGATACCGCCGCTAACCGCAACCAAAACTTTTTGATCGGGCTCAAACAGTTCGTTTTCTTTTACAAACGACAAAAATCGATCAAGCATTTCTCTTTTTTTCACTGGCAAGTTGCGCTATATTTAAAATTACCTCTACAGCTTTTAACATAGAAACGATGGGAACAAATTCAAAAGGGCCATGGAAATTGTGACCACCGGCAAAAATATTAGGACATGGCAACCCATTGTAAGAAAGGCGTGCACCATCAGTACCACCACGGATAGCTTTTATTTTCGGTTCCACACCGGCTTTTAACATAGCTTTTTTTGCGATATCGACAATATAAACAACCGGCTCTATCTTTTGTAACATATTGTAGTACTGGTCGTTCAATTTTAAACTCACAACCTCGCGTCCGTATTTTGCATTTATGTATGCTGTTGCCTTACGCAGCAGTTCCTTTTTTTCTGCAAACTTACCAGTATCGTGGTCGCGTACCAATAGCTCTAAAACAGCATTTTCAACATTTCCGTTAAAGGAGAGAAGATGAAAAAAGCCTTCGTATTTTTCGGTGTGCTCAGGTCGCTGTGTGGGCGGTAAAAGTCCAATAAAATCATGCGCTACCAGTGCAGCGTTAACCATTTTATTTTTTGCTGCCCCCGGGTGTACACTCCTTCCCGAAAAATTTACCGTGGCCATTGCGGCATTAAAATTCTCATATTCCAGTTCACCAATCTCTCCGCCATCCATTGTATAAGCAAAATCTGCCCCAAACTGTTTAACATCGAAATAATCGGTACCCTTCCCTATTTCTTCATCAGGTGTAAAAGCAAGCCTTATTTTCCCATGCTTTATTGTTTCTGAATGAAGTAATTGTTCAGCAGCAGTAACAATTTCAGCCACACCCGCTTTGTCATCTGCGCCAAGCAATGTTGTTCCGTCAGCAGTTATAATAGATTGCCCCACGTAATTTAAGAGTTCGGGAAACTCATCAGGGTCGATTACAACATTGTTTTTTAGATTAATTGCGTTGCCATCGTAATTTTCAATTATCTGCGGCTGAACATTTTCGCCTGAAAAATCGGGGCTCGTATCAACATGTGCAACAAAACCTACAACGGGCACATTTTTTTCGGTATTTGCCGGCACCGATGCGGTAACATAGTTATACTGATCTATGGAAATCTCGCTTAATCCGATTTCTTCAAGCTCTTTAGCCAGCTTTTTCATAAATACCGATTGCCGTTCGGTACTAGGGTAAGTTCCACTTTGGGGATCTGATGTAGTGTGTTGTTTTGCATAACGAATAAACCTTTCAACTACTTTTTCCATATTAAAAATATTTTTTTACCGCAGTTAACAAATTTTTTAAATATCGTCAGAATTAAAACCGAAACCCAGGCGTTTTCCGGTAACCATTTTCGAATGGCTCATCTTTTGGCGCATCTGGTCAACAGTTGCAATTTTCACCTGATCGTAAACAGGAACAAGTAAATCGAACTCAATGCAATACTGAATAGCTGTTTCGATAATCTGGCGCATTATTCCGGGAGAAATGGCATCTTTGGCAAAATCTTTTACCAACTCTGCATCCTGTCGTTTACCTTCTACAAAAAAATGGTTGTCTTTATTAATAAAAATACGCGCTACGAGGTACCCCAAATCGTTTACCCTGTTGTATCGAAACGAATCTGCCAAAAAATTGTAAATGTTAATAATCCCACAATATGACCTCAGGGGATCATCTTTTATATATTGCATTTTCCACACAGGATGTTGATCATCAAACTCAAAAACATTAGAGTGCATACTAAAAACCAACAGGTCGCCGCCAATAGAAAACTCGGCTTCGTAATCGCCTTTATCTTTAAAAAATGGCAACACTTTCGTCGAAACCTGTTCTTTTACCATATCTATATAGCTGTTTTCCAATTCTTTCAACACTTTTTTAAGGATAACAAATGCTTGTCTGGTATTCTGAAAGATTTTCTGTTTTACATTTGATTTTATCACATACGCTTCCATCAACGATTTGCGGATTTCCTTTTCATCCATATTCCTGAATTTTTAGTGCATTTTTTACCGGAACTATTTAAACCGGAAATAACTCTTAAAAATACAAAAGCAAAGGTGATAAAAAAAGAAAGCAGCCCTTTTGAGCTGCTTTTACTAAAAAAAATTTCGCTATTAGTAAGCCTGGGCAAACAAAACTCTTCGTTTTGACGGTTTGCCTGAATATATACATTTTCCCTCTTCTTCTTCGTAATCGAAAGGAATGCAACGTATTGTTGCCTTGGTTTCGGCTTTTATTTTCTCTTCTGTTTCAGAAGTGCCATCCCAATGAGCAAGAACAAAGCCCCCTTTATTTTTCAGAACCTCTTTAAATTCATCGTAAGAATCAACTTTTACCGTATTGGTTTTCCTAAAATCAAGCGCTTTCTGATAAATATTATTCTGAATTTCATCCAGCAGGTTTTGAATATAGCCATCAATACCTTCAAGACTAACTACATTCTTTTCCAATGTATCACGGCGGGCAACTTCCACTGTCCCGTTTTCCAGGTCACGTGGGCCTATTGCCAAACGTACCGGAACACCTTTCAATTCATATTCAGCAAATTTCCATCCTGGCTTTTTATTATCTGAGTTGTCATATTTCACCGAAATGCCTATTGCTTTCAATGCTGAAATTATTTTATCAACCTCTTTAGAAATAGCCGACAATTGTTCCTCTTTTCTGTAAATCGGAACTATTACTACCTGGTAAGGCGCAAGTTTAGGTGGGAGTACCAATCCGTTGTCGTCGGAATGGGCCATAATAAGCGCTCCCATTAAACGTGTTGAAACACCCCACGATGTTGCCCACACAAACTCTTCCACACCCTCTTTGTTGGCAAACTTCACATCGAAAGCTTTTGCAAAGTTTTGCCCTAAAAAGTGCGATGTTCCAGATTGTAATGCTTTGCCATCCTGCATCAAAGCTTCAATGGAGTAGGTTTCCAACGCACCTGCAAAACGTTCGGTTTCAGTTTTAAGCCCCTTTACCACGGGTAAAGCCATAAAGTTTTCAGCAAAATCAGCATACACATTTAAAATTTTCTCCGTTTCTTCAACCGCCTCTTCACGTGTAGCATGTGCTGTGTGCCCTTCCTGCCATAAAAATTCAGCAGTACGCAAGAAAAGACGTGTTCGCATTTCCCATCGCACCACATTTGCCCACTGGTTAATAAGAATAGGAAGGTCTCTATAAGATTGTATCCAGTTTTTATACGTATTCCATATAATCGTTTCCGATGTGGGCCTGACTATCAATTCTTCTTCGAGTTTGGCATCGGGATCGACTGTTACCCCACCATTCTGTTCATCATTTTTAAGGCGATAGTGTGTAACCACGGCACACTCCTTGGCAAAACCCTCAACATGGTCGGCCTCTCTGCTAAAAAATGATTTCGGGATAAAAAGCGGGAAATAGGCGTTTACGTGGCCTGTTTCTTTAAACATACGGTCAAGTTCGGCTTGCATTTTCTCCCAAATAGCGTAGCCATATGGCTTAATAACCATACATCCCCTGACTGCTGAGTTCTCTGCCAAGTCAGCTTTAATAACCAAATCCTGGTACCACTGGGAATAATTCTCAGCCCTTGTTGTTAAATCTTTAGCCATTACTATAAATTTGGTATAGATTTTGTTCTTTCATATTTTGATTTTGAGTTTACAAAGAAAGTAATTATTATTGATATTAAATAAACGGAGGAAAAGTAATGAAAGTAACAATTAAAATGATGGTAATTGCAGCACTTTTTTTAAGTGCTTGTTCTACCGGCACGTATGTATCAAGTTCGTATACAGACGATATCTACTTTAGTCCTGGAGATGTTCCTCCACCGGTTGTTGTAGAAGCAGTGGTTGAGGAACCGGTTAAAAAAGCAGGTGAAAAGATCATCATCAGCCACGTTGAAAAAAATGAGGATGGTTCGAATACCATGAACAACTACGTTTTTGAGGACACAGAAAGTAAAGGCGATGTATTGCGCTACAACATGGATCAAATGGAATTGCAAGACAGCGATACAACTGTGTATTATGATGATGATGAAATTCAAACTGTAATCAATAACTATTACGATGGCGATGATATAGATTTTGCTTATCGTATAAGGCGTTTTCATAATCCTTATTTTTATGATCCCTTTTTCTGGGACAGTTGGTATTATGACCCGTGGTATAGTTGGGGATGGGGTGGATACTCACCCTACTTGTCAATGCACTGGAACTATGGTTATTATAGCCCCTGGCATAGTTATGGATGGGGTTATTACGACCCTTGGTACAGTTGGGGATGGGGTTATCCGTATTATGGCTATGCTGGATACTACGGTTACAACAGGTGGTACTCGCCTTACAGCTATTACGGCTGGGGAGGTGGATACTATAACAACAGTTATACCTGGAACAGCTATTATTCGAGAAACAACAACAATGTAAGATACGGAAGACGTACAACAGGAACAACCATAAATAATAGCCAATATGGTAGAAGGTCAGGAAGTAGTGTTAACACAGCAGCTGTTACAGGCAGAAGAAGTACTGTAGATATTAACAACGCTAGAACAACAGCACGACGTTCGACCTCAAATGTACGAAACGGTTCTACAACCAATATAGCTTCCAAATCAGCCAATACCGGTGTATTAACTGAGAGACGCAGGTCAACAAGATCTGCCAATCAAACTTCAGCACGTACAACACAAAACTACACACGGTCGGGTACAACTGTGCAAAGCAGAAATTACACAAGGCCAAGCACAAGTAGCAGAAGCAATTATACTAAACCGCGAATTGTATCGCGCACTACAAAGAGTTCGAGCACTTATACAGCACCCCGAACCACGTCTACAAGTAGCAGAGCATATCGTTCCACGTCTACTTATAACAGAAGTTCGAGCAGAGGTAGTTCTTCCAGAAGTTACCGCACACATTCTTCTCCAACTTATAAGTCGGGCAGTACATCATCCGGAAGAAGCTATAGAAGTAGTTCTCCATCCAGAAGTTCAGGATCCTATTCATCGCGCTCATCAAGCAGTTACAGAAGCTCAGGTTCATCAGGTAGTTACAGAAGCTCAGGCTCATCATCAGGCAGTTCCAGAAGCTCTTCTTCAGGTAGTTCCAGAAGTGGTGGCGGACGCAGGTAAATTAACTTCGATAAAAAACAAAAAATATTTTAATAATGAAAAGGTTATATAAATTGGCAGCCATATTAATATTGTTGCCGCAATTAATTATTGCCCAAAACTTTGCAGACGGCTTCAGGTTATCATATAACCAAATACAGGGAACAGCGCGTGCAGCAGCAATGGGTAACGCATTCGGTGCTCTTGGGGGCGATTTTACTTCGCTCTCAATTAACCCTGCGGGTAGTGCTTTATATTTGTCAGGTGAGTTTGTAATAACTCCCAACTATTTCAGTAACGGAACAACACTAAAAGCAGGCAATACTAATTATACAGACAACGAACAATCGTTTTCAATCAATAATATAGGGGCTGTTGGAAAATTTAGTGCTAACCCGACAAACTCAGGTGTTGTTAGTGTTAACTATGGTATTGGTTTCAACCGTTTGGCAAACTTTAACGGCAATTCGTTAGCTAATTTCAATCAATCGGGCGTTTCCTGGCTCGATGATATCGCCGGCTATGCTAATAATCAGGCATTAACCAACTCTTACCTCAAAAATAAGAATTTAAGCGATGTTTATTTTAGGGATTGGACAACAAAACTTGCCTGGGACACTTATCTGATCGACCCGGATGTAGATGAAAACAATAATGTTATAGATCAAAAATACCATAGCATCCTGTACGAAAATGAAAAAGTAGATCAGCAGAAAACTATTTCACAAAGTGGAAAGATAGACGAATATGTTTTGAACCTGAGTATAAACTTTAACCATAAGTTTTATTTAGGGACAACTGTTGGTATTCAAGACATCAACTATAAGAGGATTTCAACCTATGGGGAAGCTTTTAATAAGAACTCTTTTAATTTTTACGATGACTATTATATGAATGGCACAGGTGTTAACGTAAAAATTGGAGCCATTTACAAGCCAGTACAATCTGTAAGGCTTGGGCTTGCATTTCACTCACCCACTTTTTACAGGATTGATGACAGGGCCGAGTTAAAAATGAATTCGTTCCTTGCCGCAAATCACTCAAAGAGCGGTGAAAGTTTATATAATTACAGCTTTAATACACCAATGAAATTAGTAGCCAGTGGGGCCCTCGTTTTTGCAAAAAAAGGGCTTTTAAGCCTCGATGCTGAATACCAGAATTATGCCTCCATGAGATTCAGAAATGGCGGAAATGGTGGAGACAACTTCAACGACCTTAATTCGGTAATGGGTAATGTATTTAAAAGCGTAATTAATTTGCGAGTTGGTGCTGAATACAAGGTTACTAAACAATTTGCTTTAAGAGGTGGATATGAGATGTATGGCAACCCTTTTGAAAAAGTACTTGACGAACAAACAACATTAACAGGTAACACTTCGGTAATCGGGTTAGGATTTGGATACACGATTAATTCCGTTTCGTTAAACGCAGCTTATACCAATACACTGCTAAAAACTTCGGAAGGTAATGCACAACCCAATTATTACCAGTTACCAGGAGAGAATCTGAACCATAATATAATGTTTACACTGGGGCTCAGGTTTTAAAAAAATATCTTTTGCATTAAAAGCACGGTCGGTTGATCGTGCTTTTTTTTGTACTTGTAAAAGCCCATTTTTCTTCAACAAAATGCAACATAACAAATCGATCATATCAAAACTCCATATTTTTAGTATGTTTGTGGCCGTTTGATCAAAAACGTAAATTATGATTTTCGGCTTGTTGCTTGTACTGTTTTATTTTCTTGTTCCTTTTCTTATTATTTACCTGTGTAAAATATTGCCATTCCTTTCAAAGATAGGTGCTGTAGCATTAGCTTACATTGTTGGACTTATAGCAGGAAATACGGGATTAATACCTTCTCCCGGACCTGAATTTCGTCAGTTTCTGTTGACCTCTCCATCGCTGAGTAAAGATGTAATTGATCAACTGGTAGCAACCGGCCAGTTGCAACAAAGCGACTATTTTGTCAATCAGGCTCTTAGCATACAAGATATTGTTATTACCATAGCCATCCCGCTTGCCATTCCGCTTTTACTTTTTTCACTGGATTTAAGAAAATGGCTCAAGCTTGCAAAAGGGGCTCTGCTATCGCTGTTTTTGGCATTTATTTCACTTATAATTTCAGTTCTTGCCGGCTACTACCTTTTTTCTCAACACATTTACGAAGCGCCCAAAGTAGCAGGCATGCTGGTGGGTGTTTATACTGGTGGAACACCCAACCTGGCTGCCATAGGCACTGCACTTAATATAAACCCCAACACATTCTTACTCACCCATACGTACGATCTGATTATTGGTTCTGTTATTTTACTCTTTCTGTTAACGTTAGCCCAACGTATGTTCCATTTGTTTCTTCCCAGATTTTCTGCATTGCACCAACCAGAAATTAGCGTGGAAGCAGTAAGTGAAAATGAGAATATGGAAAATTTTGACGGATTATTTGACCGTAAAAACCTTCCGGATATGCTGAAAGCCCTTCTAATTGCCATAGGCATTTTTGCTATAGGTGGAGGTATTAGCCTATTGGTACCCCAACCAAATAATTCTGTAGCTGCAATATTAATCATAACCTCTCTCGGACTGTTAGCCTCGTTATTGAAACCGGTTAACCGGCTGAAAAACAGCTTCTCGCTTGGTATGTATTTCATAATCGTCTTCTCGCTTGTAATCGCATCTATGGCAAACCTGTCAAATATTTTCAAAAATGGTGATTCTGCTGAATACCTTTTTTATTTTATTTTGATGGTTGTAGTGGCATCAATGGTTATCCATGTCGGCTTATCGAAGATATTCAAGGTTGACGCTGATACAACTATTATTGCCATAACGGCTTTAACGTACTCACCTCCTTTTGTTCCAACTGTAGCAAGTGCTATAAAAAATAAACATCTGATTATATCCGGGCTGGCAATAGGAATTATCGGCTATGCATTTGGATCTTACCTCGGCATTTTTATTGGGAAAATATTAAGTTTATAAAAACGGCTAACTGATCGTTTTTAATTAAAAAAAACTCAAAGTTTTTTACAGCACAACCACTCCTGTTTTCTTTTTAAAATTAGAGTACCAGGAATGAGAAATAAATGGTTTAATCAACCATTTGCAAGGCAAATACTGCGCTTGACTTTTAAACATAATTCCCATAACTTGAAACTACAATATCCATTAAATCGGGGATTTTCACCTAATTAACAATATAAGAATCAATTATATGGAAGATTTTTTAAAAATTGCATTCGGAGAACTGGGCACCGAAGAATACGCAGGCACAAGGCACAACCCGGAAATTTTGAAATATGCAAAAGAGACTGACATTCATGGAGTAACCACCGATGAGATTCCATGGTGCAGTACTTTTATTAACTGGGTAGCTATGAAGGCAGGCCTTGAGTACACAAAAAAACCCAATGCCCGGTCATGGTTAAGTATCGGTACTAAAACGGTTGAGCCGGAACCCGGAGATATTGTTGTGTTCTGGCGTGAAAGCCCCGAATCGTGGAAAGGGCATGTAGGCATATTCCTTGGATTTTCGATGGATAGAAAACGTGTTTATACACTGGGGGGCAATCAGGGAAACCGTGTTTCGATATCAGCTTACCGTATCAATACCGTCCTTTCATTTCAACGCCTCGCACCTTTAAAAAAGGTTATTATCCCTAAACCAATATTAAAATATGGCAGCAGAGGAACAGAAGTTGTAGCTTTACAAAATGCCCTTAAATTACTGAATATTAATGTAGGCACATCTGATGGTGATTTCGGTACTAAAACGGAAGCCGGAGTTAAAGAACTACAAACCAGAAAACCCAACCTTAAAATAGACGGTATTTATAATGAAGAAACACGCGATCTTCTAGAATCACTTTTTCAGCAATAGTAAGTAGAATTTTAACGACAAATAATTCAGCCTAACAGGCAAAAAAAATCCCATCTATTGACGGGATTTTTTAAAACTATCCTTTTTAAAAGAGTAGTTAGAATTTCATTGTTAAACCAACACCGAACATTTCCATAAACTGTACTTTGGGTGCGCTATGGCCGGTATCAGGATCAAGTATTTTTATATCATCGTCATATAAAAGCTGGGTTATCAGGTTGGTTGAAAGGAAGTCGTTAATCTTCATACTTATCATGGTACTCCAATCAACATCAATATTTTGCGGGTTATGAAAATAGTTAGAGAACAGGCCAAGTTTTGTCTGCACTGTTACATTCTTCACCAATTCAGTTTGAGCAGCCATTTTTAACAAACTACCAAACTCACTTCTGAATTTTTTACCTACATCAACTCCAAAGCTCCCAAGACTTGACAAATAATCGTCATGTACAAATGTAAATTTACCTGTTGCCGGTGAAATAAACAACGAAAAATCTTTCCGTTTGTAGTTCATACCAAGTGCAAGATTGAGGTAGCCAGGTGCAAGAAACTTAGAGATAGGATTATCATTGTCCACACGCGGGTAATTATACCCCGGTGCAAATTGTGTTCTGAAATTTAACAATGCTGAATAATTCCAAAATTTGCCAGTAGCATAACCCAACATTGACGAAAAATCAATCAGGTCGCTGGACTTTACCAAATCTCCCTCTTTTTCTTTCAAAAACCCATAGTTAAGACTAAGACTATTATCCCAACTCAAGCTATCTTTCTTGTAGTTGGCAAAAGTGTTGATAAGCAAAACACCCGATGCTGAACTTTTACCACCCGCTGCCCAATTTGACAATGAGACCTGAGAAAAATTTGACGAGAAAACGCCACCTTTTTTCCACAGTTTTTTTGTACCTGCATCTTGCGAAAAACCAATAGCAGGAATCATAAAAAGAATTAAAAAAAGTTTTTTCATTTTTTTCAATATTTAAATTTATCAATCAATATACATATTTCTCTCTTAAGTAGAATAAATATTATGTTTTTGCTTTTAACAAACCTTTATGCTTTTTGTTTGAATTGAACGCCAAAACTATCTAAATAGATTCAAGCCAAATTGTGTAGCCTGTTTGCTACCTGTTTTATTAAACTTTAATTAACCTGAAAAACTAATACATATCTTACTCTAACCTAACGAAGTTTTTTAAAAAATCATATTAAATACCACACAGTAGTTTTCCAATTGTGATTATTTTTGCGATAAAATATGACTGAACCCGGCCCTGCCAATAATACACCGAAAGACGCTAAAAAAAAAACAACACACTGATAGTAAAACAAATACAACGGACAAATAACATATTAAAGTAAGCACATGCAAGCCGGCCGGCACATTAACCCTATGAAAAATAAACTATTAAAGCATTTTTTTGCACAAATAATATTATTACTATGAAACGAACAATTTTGAATATAGCTTTGCTTATCATGATAGTAACAGCAAATATGGCCCAGGACGACCCATACCTTTGGTTAGAAGAGGTTGAAAACCCCAAAGCACTTGAGTGGGTGCAAACATGGAATGAAAAATCGCTTGATGTATTAAAGAACTGGAAGAACTACAACAAGGTTTTCGAGAAAAACCTTGAAATTTATAATTCTGATGAGCGAATTGCCGACCCCGTAATTTACGGCAAATTCATTTTTAATTTTTGGCAAGACAATAAACACGAACGTGGCATTTGGCGGCGCACTTCTCTCGATAATTATATTGCCGGCAACCCCGACTGGGAAACAATACTTGATATAGACAAGCTTTCTGAACAAGATAGTTTAAAATGGGTTTTCAAAGGTGCGGAAGGTCTTTACCCCGATTATAACCGTTTCCTGATAAGCCTGTCGAAAGGTGGCGGCGATGCTGTTGTTGTACGTGAATTCGACGTTGCAAAAAAGAGTTTTGTAAAAGATGGATTTTACCTGCCGGAGGCAAAAGGAGCTGCAAGCTGGATTGATAGCAATACCATTTTAGTTTCAACCGACTTTGGCAACGGAATAACCACTTCAGGCTATCCTAAAGAGGTAAAATCGTGGAAAAGAGGTACTCCCCTTTCAGATGCAAAACTGCTGTATAAAGGAAAAGAAACGGATATGGGTGTTTGGGGAATGACAAAAATAACCAAATCAAAAACTTACCAGATAATTTCAAGAAGAATCTCTTTTTATAGTGGTGAACTATATGTGGTGAATAATGGCAACCTGGTAAAACTAGAGCTCCCGAAGGATATAGAGTTTTCGGGGATTTTCAAAAAAATGTTTATCCTACAATTAAAGTCAGATATGGATACCGACAACGGCACTTTTAAACAGGGATCGGTTGTCAGTATCGGTTACAACGACTTGATAGCGGGAAAAAAGAATTTTCAACTGGTATTTTCCCCTGATGAACACTCCAGTGTAAGCGGACTCGAGGCTACCAGCAACACCCTACTAATCAATATATTAAATAATGTAAAAAGCGAATTACACAAATACACCTGGGATGGAAGCTGGAAAAGTGAAAAGATTAATGCCCCGGAGTACGGTAATATTACACTTAGTGCGACCGATCCTGAAAGCGATAATTACTTTTTTTATTTTACCAACTTCCTGGAACCGTCTTCGCTCTATTATGGCGATGCCAATAAAAAAACGATCATAAAAATAAAATCCCTGGCTTCTTTCTTTCCTGCAGATAAATACAAAGTCAACCAGTACGAAGCGATATCAAAAGATGGCACCCGTATTCCCTATTTTGTTGTAGGCTCCAAAGACATGAAGTTAAACGGCAAAAATGCCGCACTGTTATACGCTTACGGAGGCTTTGAAATACCGATATTGCCATCGTACAATGCCGTTACCGGAACAGCCTGGCTTGAAGAAGGAGGAGTATATGTTTTGGCCAATATACGAGGAGGTGGCGAATTTGGCCCCCAGTGGCATCAGGCCGGCCTAAAACAAAACCGACAACGGGTTTACGACGATTTTTTTGCAGTGGCACAAAGCCTGATCGACAAAAAAATAACATCGCCCGAGAAACTGGGGATTTTTGGAGGGAGCAACGGCGGGCTGCTGGTTGGAGTGGCATTTACCCAACGCCCCGACTTGTTTAATGCAGTAGTTTGTGCCGTACCACTACTTGACATGAAACGCTATAATAAACTTTTGGCTGGCGCAAGCTGGATGGCTGAATATGGTAATCCGGATATTCCTGAAGAGTGGGAATTCATTAGCAAATATTCTCCCTATCAGAACATTAAAGCAAATATGATTTATCCCGAAGTATTTTTCACTACCTCCACACGCGACGACAGGGTGCACCCGGGACATGCCCGAAAAACGGTAGCAAAAATGAATGACCTCGGGTATAAAATTTATTATTTTGAGAATACGGAAGGAGGACATGCCGGTGCATCGACGAATGATCAACGCGCACAAATGTATGCACTGATTTTTTCATACTTACAGATGAAACTAATGAACGATTAAAATACAGGCACAGATGTGCTAAAGCCAAAAGAATATGAGCCTTTCAGGCATAATGGAATACCTGAAAAGGCCAACCGAAGATTTGTTTACAACCAACAAATTAGCAGAAATAAGCTGAAAAGAAGAGAAAAAACAAAAATTGTAGGCGGTTTTTATAATATTTACACTGGCAAAGTTATCTTTTATAAAGAGCATAACAGTTTGTATATGGCAAGTAGGTAATTGCAAGCTTAAAACTTATCAAGCTACACAAAAGTTGAGATGGACTACAACCTTTTCACTATTGCCACGTCTATTTTGCATATACATCGCTGTGTAAATTTATTAGTCAATTAATTGTCCTTTTAGTAGTTTGTTCAAATTCTTTTTTATATCCTCATTTGGCTCAACTTTTTCTGCTGCAATTATTGATTTTTTAATCTTATCATTTATATTCTCTTTTCCCCAAGCATCTAAAGTCTTAATCGCCATATTTCTATTTCTAACAACAGGACTTTTTAAAGCTGTTAAGACAAGTGTTTCTCCTTTATTTGGATATTTATCTAAATCTTGAATAATGAAATCTAAACAACAATGTAATTCATATTTTTTGCCTAAACCCATATTATCTTCTGCCCCTGTAGAGATGCTTTCTAAATCGATTTTTGTCATTGCCAGGTCAATTATTTGGTCAATTCTTTCATCATTTGCATTTTTCATTACATTATACCAAAGTCCTGATTCTGTAGGATTGTTTATTAATTTTTGCCAATGAATCTCCCACATATCAACTTTAAGCATGCTTGCTGCTCTATCAACTTGCCAAAATTCCGCATCATTTTCGGTATTTTTCTTCTCATCAACCAAATTCCGCCAAATTGGTAGAGATAGTTCCTTTTCGATGCTTATTAATAAATTTGCTCTTAAGTCATCAGACCATCCATTTTCTGACAGTTTATTCCAATCAGCCTCTTTATCTGAGAGATAAGACTTAATGGTATTTAAAATCAAAAACCGGTCAAGAGTATAAAATTTACCTATTGTTTGTGCAAGGTACAATTTGATGACACTTGCCGCATCTTTATAAATACTTATGTCCTCTACCGGGCCACCATTAATCAAGGCTTCAATAATTTCCCCTGATGCTTTTATTAATTCAGTATCATTTTCATTCTTAGATAGTTCCGTTTTCAAATCACCTGTTGTGGCACAAATATAAGCAAGGTACTCATACATGATACTGTTTTTATATCCTTCGTAAATCATCCATTTTTTTATTTCGGGATTTTGAGTTTCAGCAAGTCTTTCAACAAGGCTTATTTTTCCCCATCCATCAACATATTTTGCCAATTCCCAAAGATATGTTTCAGCGTTTTCGAGTGTGTTAGATATTGCAACCGCAACGAATAAGGTAAACTCCTCATGTTTACCCAGAATCAATAGTTTTTCTAAATCTTCCTTATCTCGTATCAATCCAAGTAGTGCTATTCCAAACTTTACAGCACCTCTGTCAGGACTTTCAAAGGCTAGCCATTTAGCCCAATTATGTAGATGTGGTTCTGAATGAACATTAAGATTTACAATCTTCTCTAAAGTTGGGTCAATAAAATCCATTAAATTATCCTCAATAAGTAGATTGTATATTTCAATTTTATCTTTACGCCTTCCATTTTCAGAAATTTTCTTAGTCAGCTTAGCTATTTTATTGACAGCTTTCCGGTTACCTCCACCATGATGTCCAAATGTACCATCCATTCCACCCGACACCCATCTCAGGTCACCCTCCTTAAATCTTCTTGAATCATCAGGCAGCTTATCTCCGGCATCAGACAATTTTCCTGTAGGATCAATATTATTTTTTATATGTTCATAAATGCATGGATAATCTTTCCATGGAGCTTCACTTATTTCTTTGTTTCTATTTGAACAAAATGTAAATAAATTCATGATTATTAGTCCTATTATTAATATTTTGTGTCTATTCATTATTTGCAGTAACATCATACATATTGAACTTTAAAAATACAATTATCGAAGCAATTTTTCTGCTTCTTTTACTGTTTGTACCGGAAGTTGACAACTGCTATTTTCACAAACATAGATTAGATTTTCCCCCTTAACAAAACGGCTTTCAAAAAGTGGCAATTTGCCGGGTTTTTCAGCAACAGCCCAAATTACATCAGGATGAAATTGATTTTGCATAACCCTGAATAGTTTTTGCGCCTCGGCACCACAAAAAACCATTTCATAGAAAGGCCACAACCATTTAAGCATCAGGCTACCCCAATTGGCATATGACATAGGGTATTGCAAAAATCGCCCGGTAAAATACCCGGCCATTTTTTTCGAAGCCTCAATATATTTAGCATCACCGACTATTAAACCGAGGCGAAATAAGTTTTCAGCCATAACCGAATTCGAAGCCGGTATAACATTGTCTTCAGTCTGAAAATGGTTAATTACCGTTGATTTCTCAACATGTGCTGCAAAGTAAAACAGCCCTGTTTGCTTATCTTCAAAATATTGATTTACAGAAGCCAGCAATTGAACTGCTTTTGCTATCCAGTTTTCATAACCTGTAACTTCAAATAAAGTAATTAAGGCCTTAATTAATAAAGCATAATCTTCTAAAAACCCATTAACAGATGCTTTTCCACTTTTCCAGGTGTGCATCAACATACCAGTATTTTTATCCAGCAGATTTTCAAGAAGAAAACGGGCATTTTTCACTGCCATTTGCAAAAAACGATCTTCACCAAACACACGATAAGCATCTGCCAATCCCTGGATTACCAAAGCATTCCACGATGTAAGTATTTTATCATCAAGTGCTGGCGAAATCCTTTTATTACGGTATTCCAGTAACAAAGCTTTCCACTTATCAACTTTCAGGCGAAGCTGGTCAATGGTAAGGTCATGCTTTCGGGAAAAATCTTTATCATCAAGGTTAAGTAACAAAATATAGTTTCCATTTTCCCAATATCCTTGTTCATTCATATTGAAATAGTCAGCAAACAATTCTAAATCATCCTCTAACAACGGTTTCAGCTCCGCAGGTTTCCAAACATAATATTTGCCTTCTTCTCCTTCACTATCGGCATCAATTGACGAATAGAAAGCGCCTGTTTCATCCATCATATCACGCTCCAGAAAGCTTATGGTTTCAAACACAACCGATTTAAACGCCGGCAACTGAAACAGCTGATAAGCTTTGCTATATACACTTAAAAGCTGGCCATTATCATATAACATTTTCTCGAAATGGGGTACTTTCCATTTTTCATCGATGGAATAACGGGCAAAACCCCCACCTATTTGATCATAAATACCACCCTGCAACATTTTTTGCAAAGTTAGCTCAACAAATTCAAGTATTTCATTATCAGAGTTTTTAAACCCATAATACATAAGAAATTCAATGTTTACAGGCATTGGGAATTTAGGGCTCCCCATCTTTCCGCCATTAACGGTATCAAACCGCATTTTCCAGTTGGCCACAGTATCTTCTACGCTGTTTTTTGTGAGCAGATTATCGCCAGCTGTTTGTGCAATCAAATTCCCCTGCTTCAGGCCTTGTTGCAAAGCCGCTGCATATTTTTCCACCTCATCGCAGTTATCATCATAATAATTCTTCACTGCCAACAGATTTCTTATCCAAGCGTCTTTAGGGAAATAGGTACCTCCCCAAACAGGTTTTCCATCGGGTAGTGCTATCACATTCAGCGGCCAACCTCCCTGTTGCTGCATCATTTGAACCGCAGACATATAGTAGTGGTCTACATCAGGCCTTTCCTCCCTATCCACTTTAACACAAATAAAATTCTCATTCATAACCGCAGCAACATCTTCATCTTCAAAGCATTCATGCTCCATCACATGACACCAATGGCAAGCCGCATATCCAATACTAATTAATAGTAATTTTTTTTCAGCTTGAGCCATTTGGATAACATCGTCGCTCCATGCAACCCAGTTAACAGGGTTATGGGCATGTTGCAGTAAGTAAGGCGAACTCGAATGTATTAATTGGTTGGTATGAAGTGGCTTCATATTTAACGTACTTTTACAAATATTTAAAATTAAGAACAGCTGCCCCGGAAGTTTGTTCTTTATAAACACTGTTTTACCTTTAATCAATAAAAAAATTGTGGTTTAGTGGCTATACTAATTGTTTATTGTGTTGAATTTAATAACTTTCGTGGTTTAATATATGAATTAATAAGCCATGAGAAAATTAGGAAAAACAATTTTTTTGCTTTGGATTATACCGGTATTATTGCTCACCTATTCATGCCGGAAAAGTTCTGAATACGTAGAACGGACAGCAGCTGATGAAGAACTTGAGTTAAAACAGACTCTTGTAACGCTGAACGAGAAGTACGATGTGGACACCACATCATCGGGAATGTATTACATAATTCATGAGCCAGGTGATGGGCCTACTCCGCAGGCTGGCGATACATGTTATCTCGAATATGCAATATATTTTTTGAATAGCGTTCTCCTCGATGCATCGGTACACCATACTATGGATGGCATATGGGAAATGTACTATCTGCAAGACCCTGCCATTGACGGTTTTAATGAAGCACTGGCCATGATGAAAAAAGATATGGAAGCCGATTTTCTTTTGCCTTCGAATTTGGCTTACGGTTCAACTGGTGCAGTTGGCATTGCGCCTTACACTCCCTTATTATTATCGTTAAAACTGCACGATTTAAAGCCTGTGAACCAAGAGTAGGAAAATTTGGGTTACAATGTAATTGTCTTGTTTTGCTGGTGACTATCCTTGCATGCTTCTATAATTTTTAAAACTTCAATGGTATCCTCCGGCTCTACAGGCAACGCAGCATTCAGGCGGATTGATTTGTATAGTTTATCATAAAAAATACGGTAGTCACCAGGGAGAGTTTTCACTTTTTCCTTTAGGTCCTCTCCGTCTTTTTCATAGTAAATAGTACCCCATTGCGACTCAGGTTCTGTACCCCAGGCCTCACCAGCAGGTAATTCCCCGGTTTTTAATATTTCCTCCTGCGGATCGATCCCCCATTTGTAGAAAGTGCCTTTTTCTCCGAATATGCTATACCGTGGCCCGGGTTCTTTCACCAGGTAGGAACATTTTAAAATGGCTGAGAAATTTTCATAATCAAGCCTTACATCGTAATAATCGTTCACTTTACCACCTTTTCTTACGATCTTGAGGTGCGCTGTTACAGCCTTGGGCTTACCAAATAAAACAAAGGCCTGGTCGATCATATGCGATCCCAAATTATATAACACACCACCGAACTCATCATATTCTTCTTTCCAGGTATCAGGTGTTATTCCGGCACGGTAGCGGTCATAATGCGACTCAAACTCCACAAGCCTGCCAAGTTTACCCTCTGAAATTATTTTTTGAACAGTTCTGAAGTCACCATCCCAGCGCCGGTTCTGATACACTGCAAGCTTTTTGCCGGCTTTTTTTGCCAATGTTACCAAATCTATAGCTTGCGAACTTTGTTGGGCAACAGGCTTTTCAACAACAACATGCTTACCTGCCTGCAAAGCTTTTTTAACCATCGAATAATGCAAAGAATCCGGTGTGTTTACGATAATGAGTTCTGTCTCTTTATCAGCCACAAGCTCATCGAAACTTTTAACAATACGCGCATCAGGAAATAGTTTAGCAGAAATATTTTTGGTACGTTCAAGAATTTGGGTAACCTTAAATTGCGGATTTACTTTAAGTATTGGGCCATGAAATACCTGCCCAGACATACCAAAAGAGGCTATTGCAGTAGGAATTGGATGTTCCATTTTTTTCTTTTAAAAATAATGAAATTCAGAAAACAGGCAGAATATTGTTACCAAATATTTAAAAAATAACCTTTTTAAAAATATTCCGAAAAGAAATAAGCTTTTTATCGGATACTGAAAATTACAATTTTTTCAACCACGATTCTGCATTTTCCAAATCGGCCCTATAATTATTTTTTACGGCAAAGTTAAATCCTGGTTGAATGCAATAAGCTCCCCAGTCTCCGTTTTTTGACAGTGCCAGAAAACCCACCTGATGATTCTGATAATCGGGTATTTTCAGGGCTATGCGTTTTACTGCCTCTTCGCAAGCCCTATCGGGCGACATACCATTGCGCATCATCTCTACAACCAGGTGCGATCCCAGTGTTTTCATCACCAGTTCGCCTGTTCCTGTGGCCACTGCTCCTCCCACATTGCAGTCAACAAACAAACCGGCTCCTATAATGGGTGAGTCGCCTACCCTGCCCGGCAGTTTGTAACTTATTCCACTCGTGGTACATGCTCCACTAATCCGTCCCTGGCTATCGATCGCCAACATGCCAATCGTATCGTGGTTATTATGCTGATTTTCAATATTTATATTGTTTGCAAAAGCTCTTTTTTCTTTTTTCCACTTCTTCCATTCTTGTTTTTGCTTGTGGGTAAGAAGCCGTTCTTTCTCAAAACCATTTGCCAAAGCAAATTTCAGAGCACCTTTTCCTGCCAACATCACATGTGGCGTTTTTTCCATTACCATACGGGCAACCGAAACAGGATGTCTTATATGTTGCAGACATGCTACACTCCCTGCCCTGCCCTTTTCATCCATTATGCAGGCATCCAACGTAACTTTTCCCCTGGCATCGGGAATTCCGCCATAGCCCACAGAAGTAATATCAGGATCACCCTCTGGCACGCGAACGCCTGCTTCCACAGCATCCAACGACCATCCGCCCCGGGAAAGTATTGCCCAGGCTGCTTCATTGGCAGCAACTCCAAAATTCCAGGTTGAAACAACAACAGGTAATGGCTTTTCTTCAGGAATTGAAACTGCACGTTTGGCAACAGCAACGGCTGCCAGGCCCAAGGAGCCTTTTGTTATAAAAGAACGTCTGTTAATCATCATTTTTCATTTATTCGTTGGAGAATTGCTGTAATGTCTTCCGGTATTTTGAAAAAACTGCAGCCCGTGAAATAAATCCAAGGTATTGCCCATCATCAATAACAGCCAGGTTATATCGACCTGATGACTCAAATTTTTCAGCCACTTTTTCCATCGTATCATCCGGAGATATAAAGTATTCCGGCATGTACATAAGGTCTTTCACTTTTATCTGATCGTATAAATCAGTTTCAAATATAATTTTTCGCACATCCGCAAGTTTTACCATACCCAGCAACTGATCAGCTTCACCTACCACAGGAAATAAATTTCTATCGGAAGTAGAGATCGCTTTTACGAGATCCCCTAAAGAAGCTTCCGGCGATAACTTTTCAAAATCGGATTCTATCAATTTTCTCACTTGCATAAACTGCAAAACAGCTTTGTCTTTATGATGCGTAATCAATTCGCCCCTTTGCGCCAGCCTCTTGGTGTAAATCGAATGAGGTTCAAACCACATAATGGTAACATAAGCTACCGTTGAAGTTATTAGTAGCGGAACAAAAAGATCGTAACCTTTTGTTAATTCTGCTGTTAAAAATATTCCTGTGAGAGGTGCATGCATCACTGCAGCCATCATCCCTGCCATGCCCGCCAATGCAAAATTATCTTCGGGCAAACCAAAACCAAAAAACGTGTTGGTAAAACGAGCCATGAAAAAACCAGCCACAGCCCCCAAAAAAAGAGTAGGTGCAAAAACTCCTCCTACACCACCCGATGCCGTTGTTGCAACCATAGCAGGCACTTTAAACAAAAGTATTCCGGCTAAAACTGCCAAAACAATGACATCACTGTTTTTAAATCCTGAGAATATCGAATTATTCAGCAAATCAATACCTTGTCCATTAAATATAGCAATAATACTGGTGTAGCCTTCGCCGCGTAAAGGTGGAAAGATAAACACAAGTATCCCTAAAATAAAGCCACCAACAACCACCTTTACTATCCAGTTTTTTATGGAGCCGATTTTTTTCTCCATACTCATTGTTGCATGTGTAAAGTATAAACCGAGAAAACCTGCAAAAACACCCAGAAGTATATAAAACAGAATGTTTTTAATCTGAAAGGGTGTAACGCTTAAAAATTGAACCAGAACTTCGTCACCCATGAAAAAATAAGACATTACCGTAGCAGTGATGGCTGAAATAAGAAGCGGCACAAGGTATGCCATAGTCAAATCAATCATAATAACTTCAAGCGTAAAAACTATTCCCGCCACCGGAGCGTTAAAAATTCCTGCTATGGCCCCGGCAGTACCGCAACCTACCATCAGCGTGACATATTTATAATTCAGTTTAAAAAACTGTGCAAGGTTTGAACCAATAGAAGCACCTGTAAGGACAATAGGCGCTTCCGCACCAACCGAACCACCCAGGCCAATGGTTAGCGAACTGGCTACCATCGATGAATAGATATTATGCGGTTTCAGGCGGCTACTTTTCCGGGAAATGGCATATAATATTTTTGAAACACCATGGCTGATATCGTCCTTTACAAAAAAACGGACAAAAAGCACGGTTAAAAGTATTCCGATTAAAGGGTATATAAGGTAGAGATAACTAATTCCATTTACCGAAAAAAGCGTGATTAACTGCTTCCCAACAAAATGTACCAGGTTTTTAAGGATCAAAGCTGCCAATCCGCTTAAAAAACCAATCAACAGGCTAAGAACGTACAAGAAGTTACGATCGGAAATTCGCTTTAAGCGCCAGACTATAAGTTGGTTGATCATTCTTTGTGAATGGGTTAACCATTTGTATTTAAACATGTGATACGATACGTCAATAATCTGTTTCCTGTATTTGGTAAAAACCCGTGCACGGGAAATAAATCCGAGGTACCTGCCGTTTTCTATTACCACCAGGTTATAATGGCCTGATGATTCGAACTTCTGTGCCACCATATCCATAGTGTCATTGGAATCAATACTATTGTCGGGCATGTACATCAGGTCCTTAATTTTTACCTTATCATATAATTCAGTTTTGAAGATCAAACTCCGAACGTCATCCATTTTCAACATACCTTTTAATAGCCCATCGGCATCAACAACCGGAAAAAGATTACGATGATTACGTGAAATAGCCTCAGTAAGGTCTCTCAATGTGGCATCAGGAGAAAGTTTTTCAAAATCGTTTTCAATTAACTTACGCAACTCCAGCAATTGAAGTGCGTTGGCATCTTTATCGTGGGTAAGCAACTCGTTTCGGCGAGCCAACTGAATATGGTAAACAGAATAGGGTGTAAACACTCTCACAATCATATAAGCAAAAGTAGCGGCAACCATTAGCGGAACAAAAAGTTTATATCCGCCCGATATATCGGCAATAAGGAATATACCTGTTAGTGGCGCATGCAAAACCCCGGCAATTAGTCCTGCCATTCCTATTAATGCAAAATTATTTGTATTCAATTCACGAAGCCCCGTAAGATTAATAATTTTTGCAAACAGCATACCCACGTTCACTCCCATAAAAAGTGTAGGTGCGAAAATACCACCCACTCCGCCGGCACCGAAAGTTACCGATGTGGCAACGACTTTTAACAAAACTACCGCTGCCATCAATACCAGGCCAACCCATATTACATCGCTCAAATCGTAAAACAGGCTGTTGTTAAAAAGATATTCCGTATTACCTGCCAGGCACTGATTTATTGCTTCGTAGCCTTCGCCATAAAGTGAAGGAAAAAGAAAAATCAATAATCCAAGGCTTAACCCACCAATGATCAATCGCGTTCTGGCCTTACCCAATTTTTCAAACCTATCGCTGATGAACAAGTACATACGAATAAAATACACAGAAACAAAACCCGTCACAATTCCCAGCATCACATAAAAAGGCAAATCGGGCAGAACAAATGCCTGTTTTACCTCGAAGGGATATAAAACATTTTGGCCCAGAAACAAATAGGAAACAACCACTGCTGTAGCAGACGACAATAAAAGTGGAACGAGGGAGAATATAGTCAAATCAATCATAATTACCTCAACAGCAAAAACGATTGCTGCAATAGGCGCCTTAAAAATCGCCGCCATTGCCCCGGCGCAGGCACAAGCTAACATCAGGATTGTATTTTTATAACTAAGGTGAAAGAGTTTTGCCAACCACGCCCCCCAGGCTGTACCTGTTGCTACTGTCGGCCCCTCAAGTCCTACAGAACCACCAAAACCAACGGTTAACGAACTTGCAACTACCGATGAATAAAGGTTATGAGAACTAATTTTCCCTCTTCGTTTAGAAATACTGTACAATACATTTGGTATCCCGTGCCTCACCTCTCGACGAATAAAATACTTAATAACAATAACTGTTAAAAAAATCCCGACAATTGGTACAGCAAAATAAATATAGTTGTGCATTTCACTGTATAGCAGCTTATTTACTAATCGTTGTGTAAGCCATACGGTATTTTTAATTACCACGGCAGCAATGCCTGCCAGTACCCCAACAACTATACTTAAGGCTGTAATAAATCCACGTTCGGTCATATTTTTCAACCGCCAGCGATGGAACTTTTTCATTATTTTTAAACTGCTGTTCATTGTAATATGCAAAAATAATAAAAGCATAAATCTAAATATAAATTTATTGCAACTATTACAGTATTTCATTGTTATTTTAAATAGTGTATTATCGTAAAGGCTTACCGTCGACAGTAATTAAAGGAAGGTACTATGAATAAAAAGATTGCAATTTTAAGAGGAATAAATGTCGGAGGAAAAAGAAAGATTCTAATGGCTGACTTAAAGTCTTTGTGCGAAAAATTGGGAATGAAAAGTGTGAGAACATACATTCAAAGTGGAAATTTGATTTTTAATTCTGATAAGAAAAGTTTTGAACTGGAAAACGACCTTGAAAAAGCAATTACCGAAAATTATGGATTTGATGTTCCCGTAATCGTTAGAACTGAAAAAGAGTTTGGAAATGCAATAAATAACAACCCTTTCTTTGACGATAATACTGACATCAAGCAACTGCATTTGACTTTCCTGAAAGAAAAACCGAAAAAAGAAAACATTGAAAACACACTAACCCGTAACTACGAACCTGATAAATTTAAAATTGACGATAAAGATGTATTCATATTTTGTGCGGGTAAATACCATAAATCAAAATTGACCAATATTTTTTTTGAGAAACAACTAAAAGTTGGTGCAACAACAAGAAATTGGAAAACCGTATTAAAACTATGGGAGCTAAGTAAAAATGATGAGGAGAAATGTAATTGAGCACAAGGTCAGTATAAAACTGAATTCCAATAGCTATTGAGAGTGCGTAGAAATCTGCTACTGCCCATACACCTGATCAATACCATTTGTCTTTTATTTATCAGAATAAACTTTATAAAACATTGAAAGTAAAGATAACAGGAAGCACCGGATACCTCAGAAAGGTACTATCAGATCAATTAGAACAAAACAATCATATTGTAAAAGGGATTGCAAGAGAATTGCTATATGGGCCTGCTACTGACCTTGCCAATGATATAGCAGGCTACGATGCAATTATAAACCTCGCCGGTGCACCCATTCTACAGCAATGGACAAAAAAGAATAAAGAAGTGATTTGCAATAGCCGCATAAAAACTACCAGTAATCTGGTTTTGGCATTGGGTTTACTTCCTACGGAAAAAAGGCCAAACAGATTTATTTCTGCCTCGGCTGTAGGTATATATAAAGCCGGATCAATTCACGACGAGACCAGCAATCAATTCGACTGCGGATTTTTAGGCAAGGTGGTTAAAGATTGGGAGGCTGAAACATTAAAATTACCCGAAAATATTGAAAAGGTTATTTTTAGGATAGGCATAGTTCTCGGCGGTGAATCTAAAATAATAAAAATGATGCTTCCTTTATTCTCACTCGGATTGGGTGGAAAAATCGGAAAAGGAACTCAACCCTTTCCTTTTATTCACGAAAAAGATCTGGCGAGCGCTTTTCAACAGGCAACAGAAGGTATTTTACCCTCCGGAACATATAATCTGGTTGCTCCACAACAAATAACAAACAAAGAGTTTACCAAGGCTTTTGCAAAAAAAATAAACCGCCCCTCGCTGTTTGCACTACCTGGTTTTATAGCAAAATTAGTGCTGGGCGAAGCATCAACATTACTGCTCAACAACCCTGCTATTTTACCGGTAGCACTGCAAAAAAATGGGTTTGTTTTCCAGTTTCCAGATATTGAAAATACCCTGAATAATTTATTAGCAAAAAAAAACCTGCCGTAAAGACAGGTTTTTTTAAAAGCAAAAATAGTTTTAACCGATTTGCGGACCAGCTGCCACAAGCGCCTTGCCCTCTTCATTATCGGTATATAATTCAAAATTCTTAATGAAAAGCGAAGCAAGTTCTTTTGCTTTCTTTTCCCACTCTTTAGGATCGGCATATGTATCGCGCGGGTCGAGTATTTTCGAATCAACATTATTCAGTGCCAAAGGTACTTCAAGGTTGAAAATCGGGATTGTTTTTGTTTCGGCTTTTTCGATTGAGCCATCCAAAATAGCATTGATAATAGCACGTGTATCCTTAATGGAAATACGTTTACCTGTGCCATTCCATCCCGTATTCACCAGATATGCCGATGCACCGTTTTCTTCCATCTTTTTCACCAGTTCTTCACCATATTTTGTGGGGTGAAGCGAAAGGAAAGCTTTACCAAAACAGGCAGAGAATGTGGGCTGTGGCGAAGTAACACCTCGTTCGGTACCTGCAAGTTTTGCCGTAAATCCCGACAGAAAATGGTACTTTGTTTGTTCCGGTGTCAGTTTTGAAACTGGTGGCAAAACCCCGAAAGCATCAGCCGAGAGAAAAATAACTTTACTTGCATGGCCTGCTTTTGATACAGGTTTCACAATATTATTAATGTGGTAAATAGGATAAGAAACGCGGGTATTCTGTGTAACAGAGCCATCACTAAAATCAATCTTACCTTTTTCGTCAACCGTAACATTTTCAAGTAAAGCATCTCTTTTTATGGCACCATATATATCGGGTTCTGCATCGGGGTCAAGGTTAATGGTTTTAGCATAGCAACCACCTTCAAAATTGAAAACTCCGTCATTGTCCCATCCGTGTTCGTCATCACCAATAAGCTCCCTCGTCGAGTCAGTTGAAAGTGTGGTTTTACCTGTTCCGGACAGTCCGAAGAAAATAGCGACATCACCATCTTTCCCTTTGTTAGCTGAACAGTGCATAGCTGCCATACCATTTAACGGAAGATAATAATTCATCATGGCAAACATTCCTTTTTTCATTTCGCCGCCATACCATGATCCGCCAATAACCTGCATTTTTTCAGTAAGGTTAAATACGGTGAAAACTTCAGAATTTAGTCCGTGTTCTTTCCATTTTTTATTGGTAGTTTTTGAGCCATTCAACACTACAAAATCTGGTTCACCATAGTTTTCGAGCTCTTCTTTTGTTGGCCGGAGAAACATATTTTTTACGAAATGAGCCTGCCAGGCAACCTCAACAATAAAACGTACTTTTAACCGCGAGTTTTCGTTTGCTCCCAGAAAAGTATCCATCACATACAATTTTTTCCCCGACAATTGATCAGCAACCAATTCTTTCAAATCATTCCATACTTCCTGTGTAGTTGGCTTATTATCATTTGGTGATTCCGGCGAGGTCCACCAGATGGTATCCCGGGTGATATCGTCTTTAACAATAAATTTGTCTTTAGGTGAACGCCCTGTAAAAATACCGGTCATTACGTTTACCGCACCCAATTCTGTTAACTGGCCCTTTTCAAATCCCTCTAATCCGGGTTTCATTTCATCCTCAAAAAGTTGTTCATAAGATGGGTTGTAAACAATCTCTTTTACGTCATGAATGCCGTACCTCGATAAATCCAATTTTTTCATAATGGTTTTTTACTTAATAAATTATTTTAATATTTTTTTTCTGTCTATGTTTACAAAAATAACTTTTTTTACATGAGAGTTATTTTCAAATTCATCTGCATGCACTATTTCGGAGGCAATTAAACAATATCTTAACAAACTAGATTTTAGTTTATTTTGAAAATTTTTATTCATCCCAAATAATATCATAAAAAGCCACTTAAAAATTTAGTTATTACGACCTGGGATGAAACTGGTTAATGGTACTTTTCAGATACTCTCTATCAAGGTGGGTATAAATTTCAGTTGTCAGTATGGATTCGTGTCCAAGCATCTCTTGAACGGCTCTTAAATCAGCACCGCCGTTAACAAGATGTGTTGCAAAAGAATGCCTGAAAGTATGCGGGCTGATCTTCTTTTTAAGACCATTTTTTTTAACCAGATTTTTAATAATGGTAAATATCATTACCCTGCTCAGTTTTTCCCCTCTCCTGTTCAGGAAAAGAATATTTTCACTTTCACTCGATATTTTTAACGTTTGACGGTAATTTTCCAGGTACTTTTTAATTTCGCAAACAGCTCTGCCGCTTATGGGGACCAACCGCTCTTTACCACTTTTCCCTTCAACTTTTACAAAACCTTCTTCGAAAAAAAGATTAGTTATTTTCAGGCTTATTAGTTCAGAAACACGTAAGCCGCAACTGTATAATGTTTCTAACATAGCTTTATTCCTTTGCCCTTCGGCTTTGCCCAAATCAATAGATTCGATCAATAAATCGATTTCTTCCATTGTTAAAATATCTGGCAGTTTTCTGCCTATTTTAGGCGGTTCCAATAGTTCGGTTGGGTCAATGGAAACTATATCTTCCCAAAGCAGGTATTTATAAAAAGATTTTAATCCAGATAAACATCGTGCCTGTGTACGCGGACTTATCCCGTCTATATTCAGGCTTTCAATAAAACCTTTTATATGTTCAGCCTTAACTTTTTCTGGCAATATCCGCCTGTTTTCTTCTTTAAAATAATCAATTAGTTTATTGATATCATTAATATAAGCTAATATGGAATTTGCAGAAAGAGATTTCTCCAGTTTTAAATAATTTTCAAAACCCTTTTTTGCGTCGTCCCATTTCATGTGTCAATTTTTTTTCGATATTCTATCTAATAGCAAAAAGGCAATATCATTTTACCTTTTCTTTCCGGTTATCGGTTATTACGCAGAGTAATTCTATAAAGTTACTATAAAAAATAGTAATTTCGAAATTGTAAAAACAGACATATCAAAAATTTAGTTCAATTATGACAATTTTATTCAAAAAAAGTGGATTAATATGGAAATCATCATTATAAACGGACCCAATCTTAACCTTTTGGGTATGAGGGAAAAAGAAATTGTGGATAAGATTCAGCAACTGGGGTTTAGTGCTGATGGAATTATCCTGAATGCCGGAGCATACACCCACACATCGGTTGCTATTCGCGATGCCATTGCCGGCGTTAAAACACCCGTAACCGAAGTACACATTAGCAATACACTTACCCGCGAAGATTTCAGGCACAAATCGATAATTGGCCCTGTTTGCCGCGGTTGTATTATGGGATTCGGCTTACGTTCCTACGAACTGGCCATTCAAAGTTATTTAACTGACAATTAACACACTGTGTGTTTTGGCCTCAGTTAAATTGGCGCGTACAGGTGTTTTCAATATAAAGAAATAGCTGGTAAACAAAAACAGTAATCAATCAGCGAAAATCAATTACTTCTACATCGGGATAAGCGGTCTTGTTAAACACAAATTCGCTATCGTTATAGTTTTTATTCGTTTCAAACTTTTTTACATCAATACTGTAAACGTTTCCATCGGTACTGAATAATTCGGCAGAACCAACCATCATTGTGCCTTTGTCAATAGTAACCGTAATTTTTTTTACATCCTGTTCATCAGAACCAGGATATAGGTCAATTATATAAACCGGTTGTCCATTTACTGTTTTTTCGGACACAAATTTCGAATTAAACCCTTTTTCGTAAATACTAAACAAATTGGCAGGGTCCATCAGTTCACTCTCCGAGTCATCGATATTTGAAATGGTTACCTGATTTCCGTCTGTCATATAATTCCAAATAGTTGCACCATCAGAGAATATCTGCACACCAACGCCGGGCAGGTCAACAACATATTTTTTCCCCTTCATTTTTAATACCCCTTCATTTTTTTCATGAATACCCATTTCATCGTTATCCATCGAAAAAACAAATGCGGCGGTAACGGTTTTAAATGTTTTTGCATTTTCTGTAACCTGGTCGAGAATACTCTTTGATTTGCTATCGTTTTGTGCTACAACTGTAAAGCCTGCAATCAATAACAATATAACGGCAAATGAAATTCGTTTCATTTTCTAATTTTAATTGAGATTATTCAATAATTGTTCCAAACTATATTCATCCGGAATAAGTACCTGGCGGGCTTTACTTCCTTCGCTCGGCCCAACAATTCCTGCTGCCTCCAATTGGTCCATAATTCGCCCTGCCCGGTTGTAACCTATCGAAAATTTTCTTTGTATCATCGATGTAGAACCCATTTGGTTCATAACAACCACACGTGCAGCATCCTCAAACATTTCATCGGTATTGTTCAGGTCAACCGCGCCAGATGCTACGTCATCGTCACCAGAATACTCTGGAAGTAAAAAGGCAGTGGGATAGCTTCTTTGCTCAGCTATAAAAGCACAAATCCGTTCCACTTCGGGCGTATCAACGAAAGCACATTGTACACGCTCAACATCACTATTGGCAGAAATAAGCATATCACCTTTTCCAATCAACTGGTTGGCACCGGGCTGGTCAAGAATGGTTCTGGAATCAATCATCGATGCTACTTTAAAGGCAATACGTGCCGGAAAGTTGGCTTTAATAACACCCGTAATAATAGTAACCGATGGCCTCTGTGTTGCAATAATCATATGAATACCCACCGCTCTTGCTAACTGGGCAATACGTGCAATGGGCAATTCAATTTCTTTGCCTGCGGTCATAATCAAATCGGCAAACTCATCGATAATAACCACAATATATGGCATAAATTTATGGCCTTTTAGAGGATTAAGCTTCCGGCTGATAAATTTTTTATTGTACTCTTTCAGGTTTCTTGCATGTGCTTTTTTTAACAAGTCGTAACGCGAATCCATTTCAACATTAATGGAATTCAATGTATTTTTAACCTTCTGTATATCAGTAATAACCGGCTCTTCTTCGTCAGGTAATTTGGCTAAAAAATGTTTTTCGATAACGGAATAAAGGTTCAGTTCAACCTTTTTAGGGTCGACAAACACAAATTTTAATTGCGACGGATGTTTTTTGTACAATAACGATGTAATAATTACATTAACCCCCACCGATTTACCCTGGCCTGTAGCACCTGCCACAAGGATATGCGGCATTTTTGTAAGATCGAAAATATAGGTTTCGTTCGATATGGTTTTTCCCAGTGCCACAGGCAATTCTGCTGTTGATTCCTGAAATCTCTTTGATCCGATAATAGACCGCATAGAAACCACTTCGGGATGTTGATTGGGGACTTCAATACCAATAGTTCCGCGTCCGGGAATGGGTGCAATAATACGGATGCCCATAGCAGCAAGGCTCAACGCAATATCGTCTTCCAGATTTTTTATTTTCGCAATACGGATTCCCGGTGCAGGCACAATCTCATACAGTGTTATTGCAGGGCCAATGGTTGCCCTTATTTTGGTAATTTCGATTTTATAGTGGCGTAGGGTTTCAACAATCTTGTTTTTGTTTGATATAAGTTCATCATTGGTTACTTCAGCATTCCCTAACTTATGGTCTTCCAGCAAATCCATTGTCGGGAATTTATAGTCAGAAAGGTCAAGTGTCGGATCGTAATCTTCCATTTCCTCGGGCGAAACCTCATCAGCTTCGTCTTCTTCTATTTTTTCTTCAACTGTTAGTGCTATATCATCTTCTTCCGGAGCCGTGTTTCTATTTTCGCCATTTGCTACCACTGTTTCCAACTCCAGATCAGCCGTTACTTCATCATCGTCAGGATTAAATATTGCCTTTACAGTGTCATCATCTTCAATCACTTTCGATATAGAATCTTCAGACAATTCTTCAGCTTTGACAGCAACTTCAAAATCATCATCTTCCTGTTTTTTGTTCATCCTTCCGGCAACTGACTTCTTAAGAAATCCATATGTTCTATCGAACCTTACAATGAAGATCGTAATTCCCGTAACCAGCAATAAAAAAACCAGTCCGATAACACCAATGAGCGAACTTAACCATGAACTTATTATAAAACCATATTGACCACCCCAGTAAACAGAAGAACCGGGCTCAGGATGTTTAAAAAGTAAACCAAGGGTAACAGAAAGCCAAACGATTGATAATAAACTAAAAACAGTGGTATTATACAGATTTTTACGTTTGCGTCCCAAAATTCGCAGGCCAATTATTGTAAGCAGAAAAATAAAGATAAAAGAAGCTAATCCAAATCCCCTGTTTATAATCACCTCGGCTAAATAGGCACCTGTCTTCCCGGCTTTATTTTCGACCTTTATGTTTGAATCCATCATTAATTTCCACCAGTTTAGATCGAGTTTACTTTGATCTTCGGCACCGAAAAAGAGAAAAGATATAAAAGCTATTGCAAGGTAAGCAGTAACAACCAATATAAAAATGCCAAGAATGAACCTGAGCTTCTCGTTCCTAAAAACGGACATGTGTTGCTTTTTTTTCGCTTTTGATGATTTCTTGGACTTTTTACGTTTAAATAGTGCCATTCTGCTTCTTTTCAAATGTGATGCAAATTTAACGAAAAAACGATTCTTTTATTTAAAAACAAGCCGGTAAAAAACGAATCATATTAAATACCGGTTGTTAATAGCTTTCTCCATTTTCGACCACAGGCAGCAAAAAGCAACAGCCGGCCTTAATGAAAAAACAACAGGTGCAAACCACAAAAATATACCGGTAAAATATGACAAATGCCCACTAGAATTTTTAAACCGAATATATAAGTTTGTCTCAAAAGTAATTTGAAATACCGATGGGAAAGCTTGCAGTTGTTGCACTTGGTGGAAATGCCCTTTTACGTGGTAACGAAAACGGCACTATTGAACAACAGGAAAAAAATGCCACCGAAACGCTTGAAAATCTGGTGTATCTCATAAAAGAGGGATACGAGCTGGTTATTACACATGGTAACGGCCCACAGGTAGGTAATATTCTAATGCGCAACGATGCCGGAGAACAGTTATATAATATTGCACCTATGCCGTTCGACATTTGTGTGGCCGATTCGCAGGGAGGCATTGGATACATGATAGAACGCATGATGCGAAATGTTTTGAACAAACATGGCATCAAGAAAAATGTAATAACTCTGGTTACCCTTGTAGAAGTAGATAAAAACGACCCTGCTTTTTCGAATGCGATGAAAAGAATCGGGAAAATCTATACCAAAGCAGAAGCCGACCAGCTTGCGCATGAAAAAAAGTGGCTGTTCAAACCATCATCAAAAATAAACGGCGGCTATAGGAGGGTTGTTCCTTCACCGGCACCGATAGAGATCATCAACCACAAAACCATTGACTTGATGGTAAAAAATGGCAATATAGTTATTGCAGCCGGTGGTGGTGGAATACCCGTATATTATGATGCTAAAGGAAATGTGAGGACTCTTGATGCAGTAATCGACAAAGACATGGCCTCCAGCTTGCTGGCTATCAACATACATGCCGATGAGCTTTACATACTTACCGATGTTTCGTTTATTTATAAGGATTTTGGCCTGCCCACACAAGAAAAATTGGAATTCCTGAACTACGCTGACACAGTTAAATACCTGAAATCGGGAACCTTCTCGGAAGGTACAATGGAACCCAAAATAAAAGCCTGCCTTAATTTCATCAAAAATGGCGGTAAAAAAAGTGTTATTACAGAGGCAAAAAAACTAGCAGACCGGACGTATGGTTCCAAAATTACAATGGAGTACGATTAAAATATTTTCGATAAAAAATTCAAAGTAAAAAAATAACTGATTATGACATTTTTAACAACCAAAGATTACATTGCAAAAGAAGATCGGTTTGGTGCACACAATTACCATCCGATACCAGTAGTATTGGCAAAAGGGAAAGGGGTTTATGTATGGGACGTTGAAGGCAAAAAGTATTATGATTTTCTGGCAGCCTACTCAGCTGTTAACCAGGGGCATTGTCATCCTAAAATTACAAGTGCCCTTGTGGAACAAGCCCAAGCACTTGCATTAACTTCAAGGGCTTTTTACAATAACGTTTTGGGTGAATGGGAAGAATACATGACACAACTTTTTGGTTATGATAAAATGTTACCTATGAACTCTGGTGCCGAAGCAGATGAAACAGCACTGAAATTAATTCGCAAATGGGCTTACAAGGTAAAAGGCATATCTCCAAACCAGGCAAAAACCATTGTTTGCGATGGCAATTTTCACGGACGAACAATAACCATTATATCCATGTCGTCAGATCCCGATGCTTATAACCACTATGGCCCTTATACACCTGGATTTGTAAACATACCTTATAACGATATATCCCGATTAGAAGAAGAGCTAAAAGACCCCAATGTAGCAGGATTTCTGGTTGAGCCAATTCAAGCTGAAGCAGGAGTGTACGTACCCGACGATGGTTTTTTGGCGAAAGCGGCTGAATTGTGCAAAAAGAACAACGTTCTTTTTGTTGCCGACGAAGTGCAGACCGGCTTAGCAAGAACCGGGAAGATGCTTGCCTGCAACCACGAAAATGTGCACCCCGACATTTTGATCCTCGGCAAAGCAGTTTCTGGTGGTATGTATCCTGTTTCGTGCGTTTTAGCCGATGACGAAATAATGCTCACAATAAAACCCGGCGAACATGGAAGCACCTATGGGGGAAACCCGTTGGCAGCAAAAGTTGCAATGGCAGCTATTGATGTTATTTTAGAGGAAAAACTGGCAGAAAACGCACAAAAAATGGGCAAAATATTTCGTGAAGAAATGGAAAAATTTGATTCTGAAATGATTGAAAAAGTGCGTGGCAAAGGCTTGTTAAATGCAATAGTGGTTAAACCGTTAAATGGCAAAACGGCCTGGGATGTATGCTTGCAATTGAAAGAAAATGGCTTAATAGCCAAACCAACACATGATCATATTATCCGGTTTACGCCACCATTGGTAATCACCGAATCGGAACTCCTTGATGCCATCGGGATCATTAAAAAGACCTTTATGGAACTTAGTGCCTAAACTGGTTAAAAAGCATTTGATAAAACGTTATTAATATACCATTTCCTATCGAAAGTTCTGCTGAAGGATAAGTCCTTTTGCTTACAGCTTTTACAAAGGCACACTCAGGAGTAATTATCAAGTTGTATATCAGCCCTATAAATGTTATATTGTAGGAAACAAAACCCCGAAAAAGGGCCCAAAGCCCAAAAATCG
>PDWI01000726.1_pt1 | contig 53223 bp, 51 predicted proteins | sample 1430891 | NCBI WGS metagenome assembly PDWI01 (sample SAMN01162508, study PRJNA174530) | Oral metagenome, whole genome shotgun sequencing project. | biome: Marine environment; feature: Marine mammal; material: Swab sample of the gingival sulcus; isolation source: swab sample of gingival sulcus... | reverse complement strand
AGCTTCCTCTCTGAAGGAGCCGCGAATTATATACCTCTCCTCTACACCGTCAAGCAGTTTGTTGAAAAAAAACTGAATTCACTGTTTTTTTTCATTGTGCTTGAGCTTGCGATTTAACGCCAAAGCCGGCCCGGAAAACACATAGACGAGAAACCCCACCAACAATACACCTGGAGGATCCGACTTTTGCACTGATCAATCAAACTTCTGACTTTCCCTTTTCGCCACCTTTACAAGAGTCGCGTTTTTTTCGTCTGCGCTCATCGCTCCCCATCTCGCTATTTCATCACCTGTGCGCTGACAACCGATGCAAACATCCTCATCGTCCAGAGCGCAAATCCCCACACAAGGTGAGCGCACTTTCGCTTCATTTGCCGACTTCCGACCAATATTACTGCGATTCAATATCAACTCTCCCACCACTTCTCGCGTCAACTACCCTGGTTATCTCCTGGTTACAACCGGCCTGAACCCGATATTGGCAACAAAGAAATCAGCTGTTATCTCTTCAGGCTTCCCCTGCTATAATTGTTAAACAACCGGGTCAGGCATGATTCAATCACTCAATTTCAACGAGACGAACGAGTTCATCCAATGAAGTATTGTAACCAATGCGGACATCCCGTGAAATTGATCATACCAGACGGGGACAACAGAAAACGGCACGTATGCGTCAATTGTGAGACTATCCACTACCAAAATCCCAATATTGTAGCGGGCACTATCCCGATATACGGAGACAAGGTGTTGTTGTGCAAACGTGCAATTGAGCCCCGTTATGGTTACTGGACGCTACCTGCCGGCTTCATGGAAAACCAGGAGTCCACTATTGAGGCGGCTCTTCGGGAAACTCGCGAGGAAGCCGAGGCTGACGTATCCATTGAACGCCTGTTTACTGTATTGAGCGTCCCCCAGATCGACCAGGTTCACCTGTTTTTCCTTGCAACACTCACAGAAGAGAAGTTTGGCGCGGGCAGGGAAAGCCTGGAAACCCGACTTTTCGATGAAAAGGATATTCCCTGGAGCGAGATAGCCTTTCCTACCGTAAAAAAAACGCTACAGTATTATTTTAAAGAACGGTCATCCGGCTCTTCCGATTTCAAAGCCCGAGTTGAAGATATCCGCAGAAGCACCTCCAGAAAATAGCAAATCAAAATCAAGCCAGATTCACCAACTTCACCACATCATACGCCGGCTCTTCATAGGGATGGGTCTTTTTTAACGCCGTCACGGCATCCCGGATTTTCTCATCCCGACACACCAACTCCACTCTGAATTCCTCAACAACTTCCAGCTGATTCAATTTGCCGATATATGGGTTGCTGCTTTTCAAGGGTCGAAACTGCCCCTCCCCCTTCACCTGCCAGCAACAACTATCATAATCTCCGATTGCACCCGCTCCTGCTTCAAAGATCGAGCGCTTGACCAACTCCAGATGCGATTCTGGTACGAAGAAAACAAGCTTGTACAATTCCACCTCTCTACTTTCCACTTCTCCACTTCTCCCGTTTTTCAATCACAGGTGCCCATACCACGATGACAGTAACTTCTTGCGCCAAAAGACCTGCATATGAAAAAAAGTTGTCAACCAATTTTTCTCCACAGAAACTGTGGATAACTTTGGGGATAGAACAGGGGAAACTATCCAAATCCCGCTACATGTCTGGGCTGCGGCCAACTTGACTCTTTTTTAAACCTGAAAGAATATTTATATATATTTCAATTAGTTAGAGAAATATGAATTATTATACCCTGCTGATTACGCAATAAACGGAAAAATGACCAGGCTTCTTTTTACTCTTGTGCATATTTCTTGTTGTCAATAGTCTCATACGCCCTCTTCTTCACTTTATTTCACATAAAAAGTTACACTGGTATACCTATAATGAATAAGCATTACAAAACCCTCGCTTTTACTTACATAAAATCACATAATTTTACATATACCTATATAACCGTCATAATCAGACATATAAACTTACACATACTTACATGTTTTTACATAAGACCTTGCCAATTACAATCCCGGTCTTGTTGCACTCAACACTTTGTTGGCAAAAAACCATAAGGCAATAACCCGGAGTCATTCTAGTATAGCTTAACATTGAGGCATAATAGATGGACCTTCACCGAGTAGATCTAAACCAACTTGTTCATTTGGATGTACTACTTCGAGAACAAAACGTAACAAAAGCCTCGGCCCACCTCGGAATCACGCAGTCTGCAATGAGCAATAGCCTCAAACGCCTGAGACTGCTTTTTAATGACCCCTTGCTGGTTCGAACAAGTGAGGGAATGACACCAACGGAATTTGCATTGGAAATTCGCCCTGCCGTTCGGGACATTCTTGAAAACATCGAACAGATAATTCAGCCGGACAAATCTTTTGACCTGAATAGCGACCGCGTTTTCCGCATTATGGCCAGTGACTATGCGGAGTCAACGCTGATCCCCGATCTTCTGGGCAGAGTCAGGCAGGAAGCGCCGAACGTCACCCTGGACGTGCTCACTCCAAGCGATGTTTCCTTTGAGGACGTTGAACAAGGGCGGGTAGACATGGCAATCAATCGCTTTGATACCATTCCCCAGTCGTTTCATCAGAGAACGATCTGGAAGGACACTTTTTCATGCATAATGAACCGCAAAAACCCTCTTGTTCACAATTTCACCCTTGATTCCTACCTGAAGGCCAATCATATCTGGGTGAGTAAAACCGGGTTTGGCATAGGCGTAGGAGTAAACCCGGAAGACGTTCAGCGTCTGGGATGGGTCGATGAGGCACTGGTGAGTATCGGAGCAAAGAGAAAAATCAGTGTCTTTACCCGGCATTACCAGGTGGCGATGCTTTTGGCAAAACAACCCGATTTGATTGCGACACTCCCCAGCAGAGCTGCGCGCCTGAAAGGGAGCAACCCGCATCTCGTCATTAAAGACCCGCCTTTTCAAATACGCCCCTTCGAGTTAAAAATGGCGTGGAGTCCGCTGCTGCATCACAATGCAGGGCATCAATGGTTGAGAAAGGCCATTCTCGATGTGGCGACCTGACCGGGTATCCCACAAAATCCCTGCCAACTCCCGGGGGCGCCATGCCTGAGCACGATAAACGCCAACGGACAAGGCAACTTGAAAATGCAGCAACTTGAATATAAAGTGGACAAAGTGAAGCCCAAAGGACGCCCACCATGAAACCGCTATTACATCACTCCTCGTTAAAAACACTCTATCCGTTGTTTGTAACAGCAGGCTCGGCCTTGCTGATCGCTTGCAGCGACGGCAGCTCTGATCCCGCCAAAACAGACCAGGGAAAACCCGACACCGAACAGAGTATCAAACTGGTTCCAGGCCAATCTGCCGACTATCTGGAGTCCTACCTGAAGGGAGCCCTGAGGCACAACACATCCAATCCGTTTTATCGGACACCAGGCCTCGAAGAAAAAGCAGATATTGATATGAACGCTCCCGATTCCGGAGATACGGGGGCAGCAACCGGAGGGGGCTTTACCAATACCAATACCCAGGTGCTCGGTGTGGATGAGTCTGACCTGGTAAAATACGACGGGCAATACATTTACATAGCGGTAAACCGGCAGCGATTTTACACTTATGACCGCGCCGAAATTGGCCTCGCAGGCAGTGACTCTGCTCCTGCAGAGCCAACTCCGGAGCGCTCTGCCAGAATCAGAATCATGGAAACCACCCGGGGCGACACGCCCGGTGCAATCGAAATCGCCACTATCGAGCCAAGTGAGAAAGCGGGATACATCACAGGCATGTATTTACACAATTCACAGCTCGCCGTGCTCGGTAACAGCGACAATTTCGGCTGGAACTCCTGGTACCGCTACGATTTCTGGAGCAATAGCAAAACTTACCTTTCACTGATGGATGTCGACGACCCGACCAATGTCAGCACAACCTGGTCGATCGAAATTGAAGGCAGCCTGATCGACAGCCGACGCATCGATAATACGCTGTATCTTGTGACCCGTTACGTTCCCGATCTGCCAATCATTCACTGGTATCCTGAAAACAGCAAACAGGTAGAAGAAAACAATCAGGCGATCGCAGCACTGACACTTGAAGACTTGCTACCTGAAACAGCGAGCCCGAACGGTAATACGGCAAACCTGGTATCAGGGGAAAACTGCTACGTGCCCGAGTCTGCTGTCGAAGACTATTATTCCCCTGCACTAATCACCCTGTCCGCCATCGACCTGGCAAGTCCGGGCACAATCACTTCAGTTTGCATCGCCGGTAACAGCAGCGGCATTTTTGCTTCAAAGGATTCTCTGTATCTGTTCAACGATCAATGGGATAGAGGAACTATCGTCCACAAGTTTTCCTTCACTGATCAAGGCACCGCCTACAAGGGCAGCGGCACCGTTCCGGGTTCTCTGGGATGGCGTGCACCGTCCTTTCGCCTGACTGAAAAGGACAACGCTCTGGTTGTTGTTTCCACGGTGTTACCCAATGCAGGTTTCGGCTTTACCGAGCCTGATCTTGTCGAGGACGCCCCTGTTTCCAGGGAAGAAAAACCCCGTCCCGAACCAGCCACAGTCCCGGTTCATACTCTGACGGTGTTGACGGAGGGAGGCAACAACGAACTGGTCACTGCAGCAACCTTGCCCAATGAAAACCGGCCCACCGTCATCGGTAAACCAAACGAAGACATTTATGCGGTTCGATACACGGGAGACCGTGGTTATATTGTGACTTACCAGAAAACAGACCCCCTGTATGTAGTTGACCTGCGTGACGTGAAGAACCCCGTTATTTCAGGCGAATTGCATGTGGAAGGCTATTCCGACTACCTTCACCCGATTGGCGAACAATACTTGATAGGTGTAGGCAAGTCTTCCGAAGTCCTGGAAAATATTGCCTGGTACCAGGGGGTGCAAGTGGGCTTGTTTGATGTTGCCGACCTGGCTTCTCCGCAACTGATCAAACAGATCGAGATTGGTGACCGGGGCTCTGATACCGAAGTATCCCGCAATCACAAGGCATTCAGCTTTCTGGCACTGGATGACACAAACTATCGGATGGCGATTCCAATACGGGTACACCAGGGGCCCCAAAAGCATCCCTCGAACTGGACCGACTGGGCGTATGACGGTCTTCATCTGTTTGATATCAACCTGGAAGGGGGCAATTCCTCTCTGGAAAAAGCGGGCACTGTCATTGCTTCCCGACCTTCAGGCAGCGAATCTTACGGCCCCGTGGTTGAAACCCGACGGAGCATTATTCACGGGGATGCGGTGCACTATGTTTACGGCAAGGCTGTCATCTCGGCGAACTGGAACGATCCGAAGGGAACCAATACCGGCCCCCGGTAAACAACACTCACAGACAGTCATTCTGGCCCAACAAGGATCGTTGGGCACCCCCTCCTCTGGTAACCAGGTATTTTTCGCTTTACTATCCCTTCATTAAGCGTTTAAATCGCTTTCCGGCCACATCCACCGAGGCACTGAACCACAAGTAAAACCGTGCGAATGATGGCCAATATCTATCAACAGCGTAAACGTCAACAACATAACTGTTAACAGCAAAATCGAAGAGGATTTTATGACATCACTTGTTAACTATCAAAGCGAAGATGGAGTAGCAACCATTAACCTGAACAATGGCAAGGTCAATGCCATCTCACATGAGGTCATAGACGCCCTTCATGCCGCTCTGGATCAGGCAGAGAAAAAAAGCGAGGTGGTTATTATTACCGGACAAGCAGGTATTTTTTCCGGCGGTTACGACTTGAAAACCATGCAAAAAAGTCTCCCCGATGCACTGGCTCTGGTCAAGGCAGGCTCAAGCCTTTCTCGCAGACTGCTTTCCTTCCCGACACCGATTATTTCGGCATGTGAAGGGCACGCCATTGCCAAGGGGGCTTTTATCCTGCTTTCCTCTGATTACCGGATTGGTGCTGCAGGTGGATTTAAAATAGGGTTAAACGAGGTTGCCATAGGGATAACCATGCATTATGCCGGACTGGAAATGGCACATTACCGCCTGGCAATTCCGTTTTTTGAACGGGCGGTGAACACAGCCGAAATATTTGACCCCGAAACCGCAGTAAAAGCAGGTTTTCTGGATGAAATAACAGAACCGGAAAATGTTTTGGAAAAGGCTCGCCGCATAGCCAAACAGTATACGGCGCTGGATATGAAAGCACATTATCAAACCAAGCTGAAAGCACGGGAAGCTTTTCTTATCGCACTGGATGATGCCATAGAAAAGGATAAAACCGGAACACTCTAGTTGAATGGAAAGGCCAGTTGAATGAAGCACGCCGGCCCGTCATCATGGCGCAACCGTCACATCGGAGAAACATCGAAAAAACGACGATTCTGGCCAAAAGCATTTATTATGTGGTTTACCGTAAGAAAATGACTCTGACAGTAAGCCACATAAACCTGTTCTCACGTCTAATGCGCGGGTGAAGCGGAAAAGGCTCTCGCTGCCCCGGATATTTCCAACTCGACTGTCACGCTGCCCTGGTGTTCAAAAACCAGGTTGAAAACAACCCTGTTCCCTTTCACAAGAGGGGTGGTCAGTCCAATCAGCATCAGATGCATGGCTCCCGGCTTGAGCTCAACCTCACCATTGGCAGGTATTGCAATCGAATCCATCTGCCTCATCCGCATCATTCCATCATCCGACAGGACTGTCGTATGCAACTCAACCCGTTCCGATACATCAGAGGTGGCAGACAATAGCCTGTCCCCTTTGTCCGAATCATTCCGAATGACCATATAGGCTGCCGTCATGCTTGAAACAGGAGGAACCAGCCGCACCCAACCGTTTTGAATTGTGGTACCTTGTTCCGATAACACAATGTCAGCATAAAAAAGGCTGGACAAACAGACAAACATCCAGGAAAAGAAAGAAGTTCGCACCGTTTTTCTTGATTTGATTTGCGTTTTTCTCGATTTGATTTGAGTTCTCCTTAATTAAATGTAAACCATCATGGTACAGCCGGATACCAGACTTCGAGTTCAACATCGATCGAAATCGGCCGCCCGACCAACCCTGCCAACAACACCTGCTTTTCCGGCGCGACTCGCCATGCATGGGGGGTCATCATTAACAGGTTTTTCAGCTGCTGAACCTGCTCAACACAGATAGTGCACTCGACCCTTCTTTTTTCACCCGATACGAATTGATCCGAGAGCACCTTTTCGGGAGAAAACCGCTTCTGCCTGACATGTGAGTACAACAACGACCTCAACTCATGGAGATGGTTTTCACCCGCACCAGCCACAACCAGTTTACCTGATCTGGAAAGCACCCTGTACATTTCTGCGGGCATAATTCGTGTGAACAGGCAGGTCACCAAATCCACACTTGCCGATTTCACAGGCAGTGCTGCACCGCTCGCAACCAGCCACGTCAGTGACACTGGCGGTGAAACCGGTTGCCTGGCAAAAGTATCTTCTGCCGAGACATAATTACGATATCTGCGACAGGATGCGATTATTGCTTCACGCGATATATCAACCCCGAGAATATGCCTGACACTTTGACCCGGCAAGCTGGCCGAAAAATCTGCGCCCGGGGCATTACCTGAAGACAGCAGGCTGTCATACAGCCCCATTGTATAAAAACCCTCACCACAGCCCAGATCAAGAATGGTGTGAGCCTGGCGGGGGCTGGCTGCTTCAATCAGCCCGTCCAGTATGGGCCGATAGTATCCCCCGTTTAAAAATGCACTCCGCGCATCAACCATAGAGCGGCTATCACCTGGTGCCCTTGACTTCTTTTTATGGCTCAGATGCAAATTGATGTAGCCTTGCCTGGCTACATCGAAGCTGTGTTTGTTCTGACAGCGACAGGCGAGTCCGTCAATAGTCAAATCTGATTGACAAACCGGACAGATTAAGGGAGGACGCATAAACAAAAACCGGCACGATTCCCCGGCGACTCAGTTTTCAAAAGCATCATCAACCTCTTCAAGCTCAAAATACTTATCGCTTGCCTCCCACAGAGCCGGTGACTCTCGTAATTGGGCAAGCCGGTTCCACACCTGCTCTGCAAACAAGGAATATCGACTGTAAAATTCCTTGGAAAAGGCCAGATAATAATGCTTGTCAGCCAGGTACGGGGGCATTTTCTCGACGTTCATCAAGACCAGCCCGAACGGTGTTCCCTCTTTTTCCTTGATGATTCTCGCTGAATGGAGCTCAGTGCCTGCCAGCAACGGGACTCGCCCGTGCAACAACATTTCGAATCCGCTGTAAAGAGATGGTGTCTCGACCAGTTTCGCACCAGACTTTTGTAACAGGGGCAAAATGCTCGCACCGGCAGGGAATGCAATCGGCCCGGCCTTGTCCATCGGTCTGCTTTGCGCGGGCTCAGCTTCTTCACGCTTGTGAAATAGCACCCATCTTTCAGTAAAAAGACGCCTGCCGATGTCAATTTTCTGATTTTTCTTGGGAAATTCCGAAATGGAATCATGGTGAAAATCATAAGGAAGCATGGCTATTGCGTCTACTTCGTTGTCTTCAATATCCTGAATGAGTCGTTGGTAGGGCTTTCTCGTTAACTGAATAGTCACACCCAGATCCTGATTGAGCAGGCTCAATAAATCTGCAATTAAACCGGGCTTTTCCTGATCAATGGTTTCACCTTCACTACTGGTGAAGGGAAACATCTCCCGACTTAACACGCCCACAACCAGAGAATCAGGCAGAGGAGCCTCTGCTGCCGGGTCTCCAACCGTGCTCACCACGCCGAACTCACTGACCACAATTGCTCCTGACAGCATTCGTTTCTTCACTGTTTCGAACTTCTGCATCACATCAGGGGTAATCAACGACCTGCTATGTTCATCCATCGCCAGGTCAATGGCCCCCTGTGCCAGTCCCAGATGTTTTACCCTGGTAATCCATCTTCCTTTCTGGTGAGATAAAAGCGCGATAAAAACAGCTTGATCCAGCTTTTTTTCAACCGATGTCAGTATCTTGCCCGGGCGAACCCCGTTCTGGTTTTGTTCTGCGCCTATTGACAGTTTGCCAGAATCGGCAGCAAATTCCATTGCCCCCAAACCCGAGCTGCCAGCGGCAGTAAAAATAATATCAACCCCCTGTAATATCTGGGCTTTAGCCAGTTTTGCAGCAACCCCGGGGCTATTCCAGGGAGAGGCATTGCGGTCTCCAGCCGTGACCAACGCATCATTCACATAGGCTTCCACCAGTCTGGCTTCAGGATTGCCAAAACGAATTCCGCTTCTAAAACCGTTTTTAAAACGCCGGGTGACCGGGGAATCGCTCCCCCCGATAAAACCAAGCACATTTGAGGGGGAGACCAGTGCGGCAAGATAGCCAGCCAGAAAAGACCCCTCCTGCTCTTTGAACAGAACAGAAAAAACATTAGGCAGGTCAACCCGGTAGTCAATGGCAATAAAGGTGGTTCCGGGGTAATCGCCAGCCACTTCTGCTACCACTTGCTGCACCCGGGGCTGCACCTGAGCGCCCGGCACCACTATCGGACTATAACCGTTCTCTGCCAACCCCTTCAGCTTTTGACGATAGACTCCGATATCCGTCTCTACAGCCATCTGATAGTCAACTTCACGCTTTTTCCTGAAAAGTTCCATCCCGTTATACAGCGACTCGTTAAACGATTTATCAACCACCGTCGCTGAATTTAACAGAATCGCCGGCTTGAAATCAGCTGCAAACAGGCCAAAAGGAAAAAGCAATAAACACAATACAGGTAGAATCAGGCGCACAGGCAACTCTTATTACAAATAGTTTGTTACAAAATTATTTTTTAGAAGAATAACATCAGGGTGCATTTTGCCGTTGACACAACGATGAAAAACTAGCATATATTCAAGAAATCTTAAAGCCTGCCACCACGGTCGGCCGCTTTGCACCACCTCTCGTTTTACGCGATTCGGACAGCATATGAGGTACCACAAGGCATACCCTGTAACAAAAAATAACACGAATACCTGACCCTCTGCCTTATACTCGATTCAAATGATTACAATCGGTTATGATTTGATTAAAACAAATAGTTATGATTTGATTGAAAAAACGACCTCAAGCATCAGCGACAAAACACAGGCATCGGTAACAAAACGACCGCCGGCGTTGCTGTCACCCGGTTTCCTGATTGCGTGAGCAACAGCAAATCAAATACAGAATGTAACAAGTCAGGACAGGAGTGGCTGGCCAGGACTGACACCAGGTTCAGCTTCCATCACACACAGGCGAATAGATACAAACATGTCACACAGATAATAATATGTCATGATGTCTTTATTATGACAGTTACAGGGGAGTGTTCTTTATGAAGGCAAGCCATGCCCGGAAACTGATCAAGGGTATTGACCAGTCATACACTGAGATGTTTTCCGGAAAAGTCTATCAGGTTGGAGCAGGAGCGGTATCTGTTCGAAATCATAGTGGTAAAGCCACGAATACAGTTATCGGAGTACATGGTTTTCTGGAAAACCACTGTTACTTTACTCAAAGCTATCAGGACCCGACCACCGAGCTTATACTGCTGACATGCAGCAACTATCACATTCCCGTCAGTGGCCCCAATATTGAAAAGCCAAAGTGGGCAGTGCCAATCAAGTCACTTGAAGCAACGATTGAGTACGACGCTGCCATTCTCAACCAGGCCATGCTCAATCTGCCAACCACGCAAAAAATCCGGCTTCACGGCCACTCCCGAGGCGGAGCCGTGGTCATTGAAGCCATACGCCAGCAACCGGAGTTGTACCAGCACGTTGATGTCGTACTCGAAGCCCCGGTATTGCCCCAGGGCCAACTTCATGCCCTGGTAAGAGCCTTGCTTGATCCGGTCAGTCACGGTATGTGGCCCTGGGTTGTCAGGCTGGTCAACAGCTCCCCTTCACCTTCTTATGGTTATGGGCAAACTTTTTTTGGAAAAATGAACCCGAGGAAAAAGCAACTTCTGGCCAAGCTCTTCGCCGCCACCAAAAATCACCTGACCATTGTGCGCAACATTGAAAACATCATGGCCTGGATGGAAAAAAACCAGGTGGACGTTTATCGGCACATCCACCACGGCACGTTCCTGATTCCCCAGGTGGATCGAATTCTTGATCGGGCGGCCATGCTGGCCAGCGCGGAACAAAGCCCGAATAATGTTCGAATCGTGGAAACGGGAGCATCCAGCCACTTTGTCACGCTGGATAGCACGGAATGGGTTCCACCACTGATAAACCTGCCAGAAATTCCATACAGGGGAATGGTCAGCGCCCAGATTCGCACAGCCAGCGCCTGACATTTACCCTCCCCCGCCGAACCCGAAGGCTCGGCGCCTCACTCCCGGCCTCCCTTGTCTCTTGACAGCACTTGTCTCTTGACGGCACTTGTCTCTTGATAACAACAGTGACCCCGGCGCCATTAATATTGTACAATGGCCTGCCACTGACCGATGTCATTTGCCACCGGGGAAACCATGTACAAATACAAATTGATCAGCGCACAAATCAAGTCCGAGTCCGCAGCCCGCCTGCAACGCACCCTGCTCGCTTATCATGACTTTCGGCACCTGTTCGCCGAATCGCCATTATCCAGACAAGCCAACACACTGGTGAACTGGCAAACTCATCGTCTGTGCAAAACCCATGAAGACCTGTACATCGATTCACGCTATCGAGCCGGGCTCGATTTTCTGTTTCAGGATCTTTACCAACCCGGACACATTTGCCAGCGTGATGATGAAATAGACAGAATATTCCCTACCATGCTGAAACTTCTTCCAGAATCCATCCTGGATACCGTCGCTTCTCTGATAGAGTTAAACCATTTAACACAGGAGCTGGATTTAAAGCTCACTGACACGCTCTTTAATCAGTTAAAAGTCGATGCGATAAATGAACAAAACTACATCGAGGCTTACCCGCTGAGCGGTAGTAAACAGCAGCGTCTTCATCAGATACAGCTGATCGCCAGCATCGGAGACGATCTGGATAAATATACCAGGCGAAAGTTTCTCCATTTTTCGTTGAGAATGACTCAAAAACCGGCGGAAATGGCAGGGCTTTCCGCCCTGCATGATTTTTTGTTACGAGGATTTGCCACCTTCAGGGCAATGCCAAACGTCGCTGAAATAATGGAAACCATTGTTTCCAGAGAAACAAAAATATTAAACCGGATATTCGACCGGCAACCGGATGCATTCGACCTTGAAGCCTCATGCCGCTTGCTCTGAGTGAAGCGCGGGCGGGGCGAAAGTTATGCCTTGTCAACCAGACCATCAAGATGATTGTGAATTTCGCTCTCTATTTTCCCCTTAAACGGACGCAACAGCATCCCCAGTTGCAGATGAATATGAATCAGATCGGGCTTGACAGTCATTTTTCCTTTGGCACCCGCTCGTGAAAAGCTAAGTGTATCTGCCTGCCAGGTATAATTGACATCAAATCGGTCGGCGAGGCTTTTTGCCAGCTTGTCGGCAGTTTCAATTGCGTGGTCGTGGTTCAGGGTATGATGTTTCTGAATATCGATAACAGACATTTTTATCTTCTTTTTGTGCCCAGGTTAGTGCAACTTGTGACTTATTCCAGCTGCCAGCTCTACTACTCTAACCGATGGAATTGTTTTAGTAAAAGACAAGATTGCCAGAGATATGTAAAATAAGCCACTCCAGTTAATTCCGGGCCATCGATAACAAGCAAACAGGAATAAAGGACATGTCCAGCCAGGCAAGCGAAATGAATACAGGCGGAACCGAACAAACCGGTCAAAACAGCACTGAAAATGCCGCCTCCGCGACATCGACGACCACCCATTTTGGCTACAAGACCGTTCCCGAGCAGAAAAAAGTGGAGCATGTCGCCAATGTATTCCATTCGGTGGCCGCAAAGTATGACCTGATGAATGACCTCATGTCTATGGGTATACACAGGCTTTGGAAACGGTTTACCGTCGAAGTCAGTGGCGTCAGGCCCGGCAACCATATTCTGGACATTGCCGGAGGCACCGGTGATCTTACGATGAAATTCTCCGACCTGGTCGGACAACAGGGACTGGTTGTACTCGCAGATATCAATAGCTCGATGCTTGAAGTCGGGCGAGACCGATTGCTGGATAAGGGCTACGGAGCCAACATCGAGATTGTGCAGGCAAATGCGGAAGAACTGCCCTTTCCTGACAACAGCTTTGAATGTATCAGTATCGCCTTCGGCCTGAGAAACGTAACCAATAAGGATAAAGCCATTGCCTCTATGACGCGATGTCTGAAACCGGGGGGCAAGCTGCTCATCCTGGAGTTTTCCAAACCCACGCTCCCACTGCTCGGCAAGGTCTACGACATTTACTCTTTCACCGCACTTCCCGCAATAGGCAAGCTGGTCGCTGGCGATAGCGAGAGTTATCAATACCTGGCAGAATCAATTCGAATGCACCCGGATCAGGAAACGCTGAAATCCATGATGGAAAATGCCGGATTGGTGAGATGCAAGTATCACAACATGACAGGCGGTATCGTCGCACTGCACAGCGGGGTGAAACCTTGATTGCTCCCGGAACCGGAATCCTCAACAAGGCAGCAAGGCACATCCAGGCTGTTTTAGACCGCGCTGTATCAAAAGCACCATCATCCCTGCCGCAATTACAGGCACTCGACGGCAAATCACTTGCCATTCACACCCCGGTGGCCACTGTTTGCCTGCAAGTCGAGACAGGAAACATAAAACTGCTGCACGAACCGGTCAACGCGCCTGACGTGACGCTGAGCGCGACTCCGATCACTCTGATCCGCCTCGCATTATCGGATAACAAGCAGGCAATGCTGCAATCCCCCAGGGTAACTGTTTCGGGAAACAGGGACGACCTGGAACTGTGGTACGAACTGTTCCACAGGCTGAATATTGACTGGGAAGCCGTTGTCGCCGAGCAAACCGGCGATATTCCTGCCCACTTTATTGGAAAAAACATAAGGGAAGGTGTCAAATGGGGGAAAACAGTCAATACCTCCCTTCTTGCCAACATCGAAGAATACCTGCTTGAAGAAGCACGATTGTTGCCAACAACCAGCGAGTTCAACCATACCTTTTCCCAGGTTGACAACCTGCAACTGACCGTTGATCAGCTCGATGCCCGGTTATCCAGGTTGGAAAAAAAACTGAAACAAAAGCCCGTTATTCCTGCTGACAACCAGGAATAACCGCTCAGGCATGCCAACGCGCCACACAGGAAACACTAGACACCGTGACAAAACTGATAAGACTGATAAAGATATTCCGGGTGATTGGCAAGTATCGACTGGACGAGCTGATCCCCGTTGGTCAGTTACCCGCTGGCATTCGTTTGTTACTGCTGATTTCCCCGTGGAAACTGTTTCCGGCTTCAGAACTGACCAGAGGGCAGCGAATCCGGTCAGCACTTGAGGATCTCGGTCCGGTTTTTGTCAAGCTGGGCCAGATACTGTCGACACGACGAGACCTGATTGCCGATGATATCGCCGTTGAATTGATCCAGCTGCAAGATCAGGTACCGCCATTTTGCAGTGAACAGTCATGCGAAATCATAGCAACCAATCTTGGTTGCCCCATCGAGGATGTATTTGACAATTTCACGGCCACCCCTCTCGCTTCTGCCTCGGTCGCCCAGGTTCACAGTGCCACGCTAAAAACAGGCGAACAGGTAATTATCAAGGTCATACGTCCTGGCATAGAAAAAACCATATCCCAGGACATCTCACTGATGTATATGGTGGCCAACGCCATAGAGACATATTGGCAGCAAGGCAAACGCCTGCGCCCGGTTGAAGTTGTGAGTGATTATGAACAAACGATTCTGGATGAACTTGATTTGCAAAGGGAGGCCGCCAACGCCTCCCAGTTACGAAGAAATTTCGATCAATCTCCCCTGATTTACATACCGAAAATTTACTGGGACTTCACCAACCCGTCCATGCTGGTGATGGAACGTATTTACGGTATCCCGGTTGCCGACCTGGATACACTGAAAAAAAACAATACCAACCTGAAGGCGCTGGCAGAAAAAGGGGTGGAAATATTTTTTACACAGGTATTCAGAGACAGCTTCTTTCACGCGGACATGCATCCGGGGAATATTTTTGTCAATCCGGATCACCCTGAAAACCCGCAATATATCGCAGTGGATTTTGGCATTATGGGCTCTCTCAGCCCACAGGATCAAAGCTACCTTGCACGCAATCTGCTCGCTTTCTTCAACCGGGACTATCACCAGGTTGCCCGGCTACACATTGATTCCGGCTGGGTACCGGAGTCAACCCGGGTCAATGATTTCGAATCAGCGATCCGAACCGTTTGCGAGCCCATTTTTGAAAGGCCTCTGGCAGAAATATCTTTCGGTCAGTTTCTACTCAGACTGTTTCAAACTGCCCGGCGGTTTGATATGGAAATCCAGCCTCAGCTGGTTTTGCTACAAAAAACACTGCTCAATATAGAAGGCCTGGGGCGGCAGCTTTATCCGGAGCTTGATTTATGGTCAACCGCACATCCGTTTCTGGAACAATGGATGAAAGAGCGTGTCGCGCCACCAGGAATGGTCAAAAACATACAACAACACTTGCCGGAATGGATCGAACAGGCACCTGAAATACCCAAACTGATTCACGATGTATTCAGCCATTTAAAAACCATTGACACAAACCCGGCGGCACAGCCTTTTACGATGAGCTCGCGAAGCCGCCGCAATGCCGATTCCAGACGCCGGTTCAAGACATCCTGGTGGGCAGTGGGCTGCTTTGGCATTGCCACCATCATTTATCAACCCTCAATGATTGAACAATTCGCCGGAATACCCTGGCAAAGTATCCTGTTTGCCGGAATCGGCATATACTTGCTGGCAAAACCGAATTCCGGCAATTAGTCTTCCATACCCGACACAACGAAGAAATAATGAACAAACAACAAGACACAAGCAGTGACTGGCTGGAACCAATCAAATGGAATGAAGACGGACTGATACCTGCCATTGCCCAGGATATTCATACCAATGATATTCTGATGATGGCATGGATGAACCCCGAGTCACTCCACCTGACTGTCAAAGAGCAGCGTGCCGTCTATTGGTCGCGTTCCAGGGCGCGACTCTGGCGCAAGGGTGAATCCTCTGGTAACGTTCAAAAACTGCATGAACTGCGGCTGGATTGCGATCGTGATGTGTTGCTGCTCAAAGTCGAACAAATTGGCAATATCGCCTGCCATACGGGTAGACGCAGCTGTTTTTACTTTCGACTCGAACAGGGCCGGTGGAACCCGGTCGAACCCGTAATAAAAAATCCCGAAGAAATGTACAAGGACAAAAACAAAGATGAGTGACGTACTGGCACAACTTACTCGTGTACTGGAACAAAGGAAATCATCAGAGGCTGAAAAGTCCTATGTAGCCAGCCTGCACCAGAAAGGGTTAAACAAAATCCTGGAAAAAGTCGGCGAAGAGTCCGTCGAAACCATACTCGCGGCCAAGGATGCCGAACAGTCCGGCGCGAAAGATCAGGTTATTTACGAGACCGCTGATTTGTGGTTTCATACGCTGGTTATGCTTTCCAATCTGGACTTGTCTGCAGAGGATGTACTCCGGGAACTGGAAAGGCGGTTCGACCTTTCGGGCCTGGAAGAAAAAGCCGCCAGAACAGCCCAAAAAGCAGTTGACGGCCAATAAAACAATTCACTGCCAATAAAACAATTGCACAAAGTCGCACCGCGGCAATCAGAAAAGCAAATCCATCAAACAGGCCACCGATTTGGTGTACACTTCATTTAACAGGAATTTGGTCAGGGGACACCGTAATGGGCATTAGTGTAACTCAGTTATTAATTATTCTGGGCATCATTCTTCTTTTATTCGGAACAAAAAAGTTACGCAATCTGGGCGGAGACCTGGGCGGAGCGATCAAAGGATTCAAGAAAGCAATGAACGAAGAAGAAAAGGCACCCGATGACGTACCTGCACAAAATAAAGGGCAACAGTTAGCCCGACACACCGAAACTGCACAGACTACCACCCATTCTCAGGCCGCTTCTTCGGCCGAGAAAGAAACAAAATAAACATGGCGGACAAATAGCGGACAAAAGAATACAGATGTTTGATATCGGATTTCTCGAACTGGTGCTTCTCGGGATTGTGGCCCTCCTCGTGCTGGGGCCCGAAAAGCTCCCCCACGCCGCCCGAACCGCAGGCAAATGGGTGGGCACGGCCAAACGCATGGTCAACCAGGTGAGCCGCGAAATCGACCAGGAAATAAAAACCCGGGAACTGCGCGAAAAGCTCAAGAAGGAAGGAGACACCCTGGGCCTGGAAAAAATCCAGTCTACCGTCAGCTCGGCACTGAACGAAGCCAGGGAGTTCGATCATCTGGTAGAAAAAAACACAAATAAAACCGGTAACAAGGAAAGCAAGCCGCCAACCGATTACCCGGAGAGTGTCCAACGCAAGAAAACACCATAGCCCGCCCCCACCCACAGTAAGGGATAACGCAGGCAACCAGGGTTGACACAGTAACAAACAGGCATAAGGAAAGAATACACACCCGTGAGCGATACCGAACAGGATAAAACGGAACAACCTCTTGTAGAACATCTTCTGGAGTTAAGAACCCGGTTACTCAGGGCTGTGCTTGCAGTATTGCTCGTTTTCTGCGGGCTGTATTATTTCGCCAACGACCTCTATTTGACGCTGTCCGAGCCACTCAGAAAATTTCTTCCCGAAGGCAGCACAATGATTGCGACAGAAGTCGCATCACCCTTTCTGACACCTCTGAAACTGACGCTTGTTTTATCCGTATTTATTGCGATCCCCTATGTACTGTACCAGGCCTGGAGCTTTATCGCACCCGGCCTGTACAGGCACGAGAAACGTTTTGCCATCCCGATGCTCGTTTCCAGCATTGTCTTGTTCTATCTTGGCGCTCTTTTCGCCTACATTGTGGTATTTCCCCTGGTGTTCGGTTTTCTGACCAGTGTTGCTCCGGAAGGGGTCACTGTAATGACAGATATCAGCAGCTATCTCAACTTCGTTTTGAAACTGCTACTCGCCTTTGGTTTGGCCTTTGAAATTCCCATCGCCACCCTGTTAATGCTGAAAACCGGCATGACCAGCGTCTCTGCCCTAAAAGAGAAAAGACCCTATATCATAGTGGGATGCTTTGTTATCGGCATGCTTATGACGCCACCTGATATGATCTCACAGACCTTGCTCGCCGTACCGATGTGGTTGTTATTTGAAATTGGCATCCTGTTTGGGCCTTATGTGGCACCGAAAGAACCTGAAGAGTCTTCTGCTTGAACCTGATACTGCTGGATCAAACCGACTTTCTGAATGAAAAAACCGCACTGCTGAATGATCGCCGGTTTCACCACATCAAAAACATACTCAAATCCAGGGTCGGAGACTCCCTGCGGATTGGGCTGATCAATGGCAAAATGGGTACAGGTATTATCGAGTCACTCACCGGCCGCGATGTAAGAATAACGGTCAACCGCATCGACATTCCGCCCCCTGAGCCACTCCCCGCCATCTTGTTGCTGGCACTTCCCAGACCCAAAATGCTCAGGCGGGTAATTCAATGCATTACCGCTATGGGTGTGAAGGAAATTCATCTGATCAACAGCTACAAGGTTGAAAAAAGCTTTTGGGGATCACCCTGGCTTTCTGACACCAGACTCCGTGAAAACCTGGTATTGGGCCTGGAACAAGCGCAAGACACCGTCTTGCCAAAGATTCATCTGCACAAGCTTTTCAAGCCATTTGTCGAAGACTTGCTACCCGGAGTTTCCGCAGACTCTCTCAGACTGGTTGCCCACCCACATAGCGAAAATTCCTGCCCGACTCAACAAACCGACCCGGTAACCCTGGCTATCGGGCCTGAAGGTGGCTTTACCAAATATGAAATCGACAAGTTAATGGAGCAAGACTTTGCTCCGGTAAAAATGGGCCAACGAATTTTACGAGTGGAAACGGCCGTTCCTGCACTCCTGGCGAGGCTGTTTCCCTTTTGCTGACCCCATAGCTCGCACACACATTCACCCGGTACAGGCATTTCAATCCAGCACAGGCATTGTAATAGATAGCCCCATGGCCCTGGAGATAATTTCATTTTTGACAAAAGGAAATTGATTCATCCATTTCATACCGGTATTCCTGAGCCAGCGAACTCTGATATCATCTTCGGAGAACAGTCGCTTGAAGCCTTCCATTACGCCCATCATCGCAAGGTTTGGCCCCATGCGTCGGCGCTGGTATCGCTCAAGCACGACCTGATTACCCAATTCCACTCCCGCTTTTGATGCCTTGATCAGTTCATCAGCCAATACTGCAACATCCATCAATCCCAGGTTGGCTCCCTGTCCCGCCAACGGGTGTATCGTATGTGCGGCGTCACCAACCAGGGCAAGCCCGGGTTTAACGTAGTATTTTGCATGGCGCTGAACCAGGGGAAACCGGACACGCGGCGAGGTATCAATGATTTCACCCAACTGATATTCAAAACTCCTTGCCAACTCCAGTCTAAACGCCGAATCATCCAGCGCCATGACCGACTTCGCCGCTTCAGGCTCCATAGACCAGACAATGGAACAGAGTTGCTGTTGCGAAGACGAGCCTGACTGCAGGGGTAAAAACGCAAGCGGACCGGTATCGATAAATCGCTGCCAGGCGGTAAACTGGTGATGTTTCTCACACTGGACTGTCGCAACAATTGCATGGTGCTGATAGCTCCACTCCCTGGTCGGAATGGCTGCTAGCCTGCGTGTCTGAGAGTTGGCGCCGTCAGCACCGACCACCAGAGAGGCTGTGAACCGTTTCGTCTCCCCCGCCACCTCTACCACAAGTATCGACTGACCGGCTTCTTGCTGAATACCAACCAGTTTTGAGCCAAATTGCAGGGTGACATTGGGCAACATCGACAGGTGTTCCTGAAGTGTACTGTTGACCAATACATTTTCAACAATATAACCCAGAAAGGGTTGTTGAACGTCTTTGGCATCGAAATCAATTCGACCCGTTCCATCTGCATCCCAGACTGACATATGGGTAAAAGGGCAAGCCCGTTTGTGCTCGATATCCTGCCACACTCCCAGCTTCTGAAACAAATGCTGTGATGCGAACGTGAAAGCGCTTACCCTGGAGTCGAAGCCTTGCACCAGAGAGAGTTCATGCGCGTCAGCTGATGCACTGATTCCGGAAGCCGGCCGGCCGGCATCCAGCACCAGAATTTTCTTACCTGTTCGAGAAACAGCCCGGGCGAGAGTCGCCCCGATCATTCCGCACCCTGCAATGACAATATCTGCGTGATCTTCTACCAGCATATCTAACCCAATCCCATCGCCTGCCTTGCGAAGGCTTTTTTTGCAGGCCCGAATATATCAAGACCCAAAAGCCCCAGGTCTCTTGCTACAATCAAATTCGTCTGTTTACTTGCAAACACCTGAATGAGTTTGTCGCTCAACTGTGTTGTTTTAAATTGATCCCCCTGGTGCCAGTCTTTGAAACGGGTAAGGACAGATAATTCACCGATAGAAGTTGTCCCCCCTCCTGTCTGTACACTTTGATGGGCGTTCCGAATCACATCGGAAAGAGCCAGCGCACCACGCAAGGCAAGGTTATATCCCTGACCTGCCACCGGATGAAGCGTGTGGGCCGCATTCCCGACCACTACGAGTCCTGGCCGAACCTGTTCTTTACTGATTTCAAGTTTGAGCGGATAGGTAAACCGGCTGCCAACCTTCAGAAGCCGCCCCAAACGAAAACCAAACCGGGCCTGCAACCGGATCAGAAAATCTTCGTCTGTCAATTGGCTGACCTCCCGGGTGTTTTCTGTGGAAAGCGTCCACACCAGGGCACAACGGTGCTCACCTTCCCCGGTATCAAGCAAGGGTAACATGGCGATAGGCCCTTCATCAGTGAAGCGCTCCCATGCCTTGTATTCATGGAACTTCTCGGTCGCCACATTCGCAATCAATGCAAACTGGTCGTACTCTTTGGAATCACATGCAATACCCAGGGATTCCCGCAAGCCGGATCTTCCACCATCTGACAAGACAACCAGTTTTGCGGTCAGCTCTTCCCGGGTATCACCACGATCAACAATGATGCGCGAACCTCCGACAATCTGCTGCACGGCCTTGACACTGGCCGGGCAAAAAAAGGTAACGTTTTCACTTTGACGCAGTCCGGCCAAATGCAGTTGACCCAACCACCGGTTTTCAACCACATAGCCCAACGCCTCACATCGCATGTCTTCAGCACGAAGCCTTGTGGCTCCAAAATGTCCCCTGTCGGAAACATGGATGTGTTTGATGGGAGTCGCTCTTTTTTCGATGTCCGACCACAACCCCAGTTGCTCGTAGATGAGTCTCGCTCCCCAGGAAATGGCGGTACTTCTGGCATCAAAGCTCGGCTGATACTCGCTGTTTTCCGCGCTTTCCGGCATTGGAAACGGCTCTACCACCGCCACGTCAAGAGGACGAACACCGGCATTTTGAAACTGTTGATCCAGGGCGACAGCAAAACTTGCCCCCACCAACCCGCCACCTACAACAACGACATCAAAGTCCATTCGTTTTCATCACTCCCGGTTTTTCCATGGCCACGTTTACCATGCCATCGGGCCAACTATTTGTATTGAGCCAAACAGATTTATTGACCCGCTTATTCGTCATTGACCCGTGTATTTGCCATTATCGCTTCTATTTCAGCCACTTCTTTGGGCACAAATCCTGTCAACACTTTTGGCCCTTTGCGTGTTACCACCACATCATCTTCAATGCGAATACCAATACCGCGCCAACCGGGCTCCACGGATTGCTCATCGGGTGAAATATAGATACCCGGCTCAATGGTCAATACCATATTCGGCTCCAGCTCGCGCCATTGCCCTCCCACCTTGTAGTCACCCACATCATGGACATCCATTCCCAACCAGTGTCCGGTGCGGTGCATATAGTATTTTGTAAAGGCTTCCTTTTCGATCAGGTCATCCACCGAGCCTTGCAATAATCCGAGCTCGACCAGACCTTCGGTGATCACCCTTACCGCTGTCTCATGGGGATGATTCCAGTGGTTGCCAACCACCACTTTTTCAATCGCAGCTTTTTGGGCTCGTAACACTATTTCGTAAACGGCTTTCTGCTCATCGGTAAATCGACCATTGGCAGGAAAAGTGCGGGTAATATCAGCCGCATAGTAATCAAGTTCGCAACCGGCATCGATCAATACCAGTTCACCGTCAGCTATTTTCGAATCATTGTCTATGTAGTGGAGAATACAGCCGTTTTTTCCTGCCCCTACAATCGAGGGGTAGGCCGTTGACCGGCAACCCGATTCCAGAAAACCATGCATTATTTCAGACTCAAGCTGGTATTCGAACATACCGGGCTGGCACTTTTGCATGGCACGAACATGCGCTTCGGCAGCAATTTTGCAAGCCTTTTCCATGATTTTGAGTTCAGCCGGTGACTTGTACAGTCGCATGTCATGCAGCAGGTATTCCAAAGCGACAAACTCACCGGGTGGATGTGCCCCGCTGCGCACCTTGCTTCGTATTGCGTTAATCCAGTCCATCACCCGTTTATCGAACCGGGTATCGAGCCCCATGGAATAATAGAGTTTGTTTTTTCCTTCAATCAGGCCGGGGAGTATTTCATCAATGTCGGAAATCGGGAACGCATCATCCAGCCCGAGTTCCGACACGACGCCTTCCGGGCCGACAATGACGCCGTCCCACAGTTCTTTCTCAGGGTTTTTCTCACGACAAAAAAGTATGGATTCACCATGTTCACGCCCCGGAACCAGAACCAGCACGGCATCCGGCTCCGAAAAGCCCGTCAGGTAAAAAAAATCACTGTCCTGCCTGAAAGGGTAATGTACATCCCGATTACGATTTTTTTCAGGGGCCGCCGGTAATATCGCAATGCAATTCTCAGACATTTGCTCGATTAACGCTCGCCTGCGTTTGGTATGCTCTTCTGGGGGTAAAGCCATTTTTTACATCTACCTGTTAATTTTTTACATCTATCTGTTAATTTATTTCATCTACCTGTTTAGTGAATCGTTGGCTGATCGGTCATGCTGCCCGGGTAGACCGGGCAAAAATCCTGATACAGACTCATAACAGTCATACGAACATGCTCAATCACTTCGACAAGTTGCATTTCACTCGAATCATCATCTTCAACTTCAATCTCGATATTGGAGATTTCAACAAGATCAGATAGCAACTCGTGGTTTTCTTCGTTATCAATCACCAGCTCGGCGCCTTTTTCCAGCGCCAATCCCTCCAAAAATCCTCTGACCCACTGCCCCAAAGCGGTCAGGCGGTCTTCAATCGGATAGTTTTCATCGGGCAAAATCAGGTTGAAAGAAAGGTCATCCTTTGCGAGTGCCGCTTCCATTTTCCTGAAAATGCGAACAAACAGCGCTTCATTTTCAGGCTCATCAATTCTGTCCACTTCCATATGCTCAACAACCACATCAAGGACATCCTGATCAGACCAGCGGACACCGCCGACAAGGCGACCACACCATAACCCGAGCAGTTCAGACGGAGGGTTCAGCGCACCCAGTGCCTGATACACATCTGCAATTTCATCAAAATCAAAACCGGTTTCATCGTATGGAGGATAAGGCATGGTAAGGGGCCGAATTCGTTTAGTGGGTTAGCATCTTATGCTATCATCGCTTTCTGGCTACTGCCAGCTTTCCCCCCGGAGATCGACTTTTTCCTGCGTAATTACTTGATTACTGCTAAAATCAACGGGTTGGGAATGCGTTTTTGTTGTAAAAATGCATTTTACAATGACGGTACAGGTCAGGGTAGCGCTGTTTGGACTGCGCTACCCCGGTTCCCACAGAATTTCACCAGGTTTCGACGAAAATGGAAGATTTGACGCTGGATTCGCTTTCAAAAAAAATAGACGCACTGATTCACTATTGCAATGAACTGAAAGAAGACAACGCAGCATTGCGCAGCCAACAGGAGCAATGGAATTCCGAGCGTGCAACCCTGATGCAGAAAAATGACCTGGCAAGAAACAAAATAGAAGCCATGATAGGACGGTTAAAGGCACTGGAGCAGAAATGAAAGTCACTTCACCCAACCCCGTAGAAGTCAAAATACTTGACAAAGACTACCTGATCGCATGCCCTCCAGAGGCAGAGGGCGGCCTTCGTGACGCGGCACACCAACTTGATAAGAAGATGCGAGAGATTAAAAACGAGGGCAGTATTTTCAGCACCGAGAAAATCGCCATTATGGCGGCTTTGAACCTGACTTACGAGTTACTTGAAAAGTCTCGGGACAGTGTCGAAACACGGGAGGCAGTATCCCAAATGCACGAAAAAATAGACTTGTTTCTTTCTGACACCCGTTAATTCCCAAGACGGATAATTTTGTAGATTTTCGTAAAAAAGAACTGAAATTCATGTGAAGTGGCGTATAATGTAGTCAGTTCCCTGAGGTGATCGAGATTCGGTTATGTCCTCGAGCCGATAATCACACCCCGGTAACCACTAGAGGGTATTGTGAGCAAGTCCCTTGCCTGTTTTGATCTGTCAGATCAGGCAACAGGGAAAGCCTGATGTATCACAGCGGTTACCACCTTGAACCAGTGGGTTCAAGGCCTTACCTGATCACGACACCGCGGGGCACTTTATGCTTCACTGAAATATGCTCGACAAGAAACTGTTACGCTCGGCAATGAGAAAAAGGCGGCGAAGCCTTGGCCGTCGAGATCAAAGCCTGAATTCCCGCCTGCTCCGCAATCAGCTCTGCAAGCTCCCTGACTTTCGCCACTGCAAAAAAATTGCCCTCTATCTGGCAAATGATGGCGAAATTGATCCCGTCTGCGCCGTACGTTTTTTATGGGAAACAGGGAAACAGGTATACCTCCCCGTTCTTCACCCGCTGGGAAAACGCCTGCTCTACTTTATACCGTTCACACCGGAGACACGACTGATCAGAAACAAATACGGCATCCACGAACCCGAGGCACAACTGACCCGACGAATCCCGGCATGGAGCCTGGATATGGTGCTGTTACCACTCGTTGCATTTGACAGATCAGGGGGAAGACTCGGTATGGGCGGCGGATACTATGATCGCACTTTCAGGTTCCTGCTGAACAACAATAATCAATCACCACCCTTTCGCACAAACCTGATCGGTTTGGCGCATTCATTCCAGGAAGTAGAAACACTCCCAACAGAAGAATGGGACGTGCCACTGGCGTACATAGCGACAGAAAAGGAGCTTTTCCAAAAAGCCGGCCATCAACAGGCAACAATGACCGGAGGCAACAAATGACCGGCAATGACCAACAAGCCTGACACTCCTGACTGGCGCAAGATCGGAAGACGCGCAGCATAACATCACGAATCAGCACACTCAAAACGCGTGCTAATTCGTTACCTGCTTGTAATCCAGCAACTGCATATGAGCCACATTTGCTATCGGCTGCTCTTCTTCGGATTGCATTGCAACCAAGCCATTTATCGCCAATCCTGCGCAAAAAATTACGACTAACGCCAACATAGAGTCAGGCTTTTTTTTCATTTTTACTCCTGGTAAATCCACCTTTACAGGTTACAACAAAACAAAGTTACATTACTTTAGTGAAAGCACCCGTTATGGAAGCACTCCTGCTACCGGGACACTCAAATTAACCGAACACCTTACACCGGGAAACAGCAGGCCACCATCAAAACAATGCCTGCCCATTACTTCAGGCTTATCAATCATAAGCTTAGCGAACATATCGAAAATTACAATTAAAAACACAAACCAACTTGCCAACATAGACGACAGATTGCAGTATGGCAAGGCTCAACCAACTATTTTTATTACCGTTTTCAAACTACAGTTTTCAATCCGAAGCGCCATTTCCCAGAAACAGACGGTAGGCCTCGTTATCCGACTCATTCCAGTAACGAAAACCCACGTTATCCAGCATCCCCTGAAACTGATCCAGATCATTATCATCCACCTGAACACCCATCAGTACCCGACTATAGGCCGCACCATGATTTCGATAGTGAAACATTGATATATTCCAGCGCGTACCCAGTGACATCAGAAACTTCATTAGCGCACCCGGCCGCTCCGGAAACTCGAAACGATACACTTTTTCATTGTTGACACCGGCCGCATGCCCGCCCACCATGTGCCTGATATGATTTTTTGCCATTTCGCTGTCCGTCAAATCAATGGCGGGGTACCCGTCCAGAGCAAGGGCTGACAACAATTCCGCTCTCTCTCCCCCTCCTTCGGAAATCTGTACACCAACAAAAATCCGCGCTTCGCTATCGCCCGAATAACGATAGTTGAACTCCGTGATATTTCGTTTGTGCAGTGCTTTGATAAAGCGCTTGAAACTTCCCGGCTTCTCCTGCAAGGTCACGGCGAGAATTGCTTCCCGCTTTTCGCCAATTTCAGTTCTTTCAGAGATATAGCGCAAACGGTCAAAATTCATATTTGCACCGCTGACAATTGCCATCAGATTTCGATTGGCAATCCCTTCCCTTTCCACATACTTCTTTAAACCTGCTACAGACAACGCACCAGCAGGTTCCGCAATGGAACGGGTATCACCAAATACATCTTTGATTCCGGCACAGATTTCATCTGTCGTCACCGTGATGACCTCATCAACGCTTTGTCTGGCAATATCCCACGGTCGCTTGCCAATCTGCTTCACTGCCACACCATCTGCAAATATGCCTACTTGATCGAGCACAACCCGCTTTCTGGCTTTTAGTGCCTCGAACAAGCAGGCTGACTCATCGGACTCCACACCAATCACTTTAATTTCAGGTCTTAAATATTTGATGTAAGCAGCGACTCCGGCGATCAAACCACCGCCTCCGACGGGCACAAATACAGCTTCCAGATCCGAGGTATGCTGCCTTAACATCTCCATGGCAATAGTGCCCTGACCGGCAATGACATCTTCGTCGTCATAGGGCGGCACGTAGGTCAAACCCTTATCGTCAACAAGCTGCAGACAATGGGCAAGCGCTTCGTCAAACGCATCCCCTTTCAGTACCACTTTGGCACCATTGCTGCGCACTGAGCGAACCTTTATTTCGGGCGTCGTCTTCGGCATCACTATGGTGGCCTTTATCCCCAAATAATGCGCGGCCAGGGCAACTCCCTGGGCGTGATTTCCGGCCGAGGCACAAATAATGCCACGACTCTTTTCCTCATCAGAAAGGCGGGCAATTTTGTTGTATGCCCCTCTAATCTTGAAAGAAAACACCGGCTGCAAATCCTCTCTCTTGAGCAACACTGTATTATTGCAACGCCTGGACAGTGATCTGGCGTGAGTAATGGGCGTTTCTATGGCTACATCATAAACACGCGCTTCGAGAATTTTTTTTATATACTTCAGAGGCATTACAACAACCTTAAAACAAAAAACAGGAGGGGGAACCCCGACATTCAAATAACAACAAAGGGTGAGTTGTGACGCCACCCTGACCGGTGCGGCTATGCTAGTGCAAATGATCAGTTAAAACCAGCCAATTCGAATCAATAGCGAACATCGACCAGACTTTTGTTATCATACAAGACTCTTTCAGAGCCCCTGGTTGGAAATCACTCCTCAGGAACCGCTCTTTAAGAACCATTTAAAACCTCTCAATCGAACCCCGTGAGACAAACGGAGCACACATGAACCAGGATCAACTAAAGCAAAGTGTCGCCAAAGCCGCCGCAGACTATATAAAGCCCCACCTGGATGACGACTCCGTTGTTGGTGTGGGTACCGGATCTACAGCGGATTTTTTTATCCGCTACCTCGGGCAAATCAAAAACCTGTTTGATGGCGCGGTAGCAAGCTCCGAGCGGACAGCGGAAGGGCTGCGCGCCCAGGGGATTCCTGTTTACGACCTCAATGCCGTCTCCAGCCTCCACTACTATATTGACGGCGCAGACGAAACCAATGAGCGCCTGGAATTGATCAAGGGAGGCGGGGGGGCGCTCACCAGGGAAAAGATCGTAGCTGCAGTGGCCAAAGAGTTTGTCTGTATAGCAGATGAATCAAAGATGGTTGATATTCTTGGTACTTTCCCGCTTCCTGTAGAAGTGATCCCGATGGCCCGAAGCTATGTGGCGAGAGAATTGGTAAAACTGGGCGGTGACCCTGTCTACCGGGAAAACTACACGACAGACAATGGAAATATCATTCTGGATGTGTTCAACATGACCATTTCCACACCCGCAGAACTGGAAGCCAGGATCAACCAGATTACCGGGGTAGTCACCAATGGCCTGTTTGCCCGGGCTCCGGCAAACATACTGTTGCTGGGCACCGAAAGCGGAGTCAAAACAATAACAGCCAGGTAACCTGGCGCTGGCTGCCACCTGTGTCTCAAGCCAGCCTGATCGGCCGGCTCTGGGCAGGAATGACAGAATATCGATTCAACCATAAGTCCTGTTGGTTTAGGGGGCAGAACAGATTATAATCCGTTCACGAGTTGCAAGCGCCGCTGATCAAAGCGGCAAAATAATCCAATACGAGAATGAGTCCACGATGATTTTTGATAATATAGAAGCCGGAAGTAACCCGCCCGATGATGTTAACGTAGCAGTAGAAATCCCGGCTAACAGTAACCCGATCAAATACGAAATCGACAAGAAAATGGGTGCGGTACTGGTCGACCGATTCATGGCCACCCCCATGTTCTACCCGGCCAACTACGGGTTCATCCCTCACACACTGGCCGATGATGGCGACCCGCTTGACGTGCTGATTGTGACACCTTACCCGGTTGCGCCCGGCACCATCGTACGCAGCCGCCCCGTAGGCGTACTGCATATGGAAGACGAAGAAGGCGATGATGCCAAATTGATCTGTGTGCCACACGACAAACTGACAATACTCTATCACAACATACTTGAAGTGGAAGACCTTCCCGAATTGCTGGTATCCCAGATCAAACACTTCTTCGAAAACTACAAAGAGCTGGAAAACGGTAAATGGGTAAAGGTACGTGAATGGGGCAGTTCGAATGAAGCACACCGCTACATCATTGACTCAATAGCAGCGTATGACAAAGAACACCAAAACGACTAGGAAAAACCGATAAAAAAGAAGTATCGCCACCTGCCCACCCGGCACAAGCCTGCGTGGGCAGATACGAAGAAACACAGGGAAAAGACAGTTGCGCCTGACCAGTCAGGTGGGGCGCATCCATTTTATCTGCTACCACTGATTCTGTCTTCCATCAAGCCGTGACGGCCAACCCGATTACCGGCGGCCATCACTCACTGCCAACGCATTCACCCCTGCTGTAACAGGTTTCTCAGATCAATAATCGCGGCATTCACTCTGGACAGATAGGACGACATTGTCAGCGAATGGTTTGCCAGGAAGCCGAAACCACTCCCGTTCAGCACCATTGGACTCCAAATACTTTCCTGAGTACCTTCCAGCTCAACAATAATCTGCCGCAAGCTCACCAGCGCATTTTTATCTTCCAATACCGACTGAAAGTCTATCTCGATCGCTTTCATAATGTGTATCAACGCCCACGCTGTTCCACGAGCCTCATAAAACACATCATCAATTTGCAGCCAGGGAGTTTTGTGGTCCTCGACTTCCGCCGTCTCCGTCGACTGCTGCGCACTCGAATCACCAGCCAATGAAGTATCCCACTTCCTCTTGCCGACACTTTCACTCAAGCGTTGAGACAAACTGCCCAGGCGGGTTTCCACATTTTGCAACCAGTTACTCAGATTATCTGCACGAGCATAAAACTGGGCATCGGGTTGCCGGCGGTCGGCCAGGCGCTTCAAATAACTCTTGAGGGCTTTGATCCCTCGCCGGTACTCCCGTTCGGTAGCAGGAATCGCCCAGCTTTTATTATCAAAATTGAACTGGGGCTCGGCCACCTTAAGATCCTTATCCTCGACAGATTGGCTCTGGGATCGACTGATATCCTGGCGTAGCGCTCTGGCCAAATCCCTCACCTGAATCAACACACCATATTCCCAAAACTTGATGTTATCCAGCCAGATTCCGGGAGGGAAAACATCGTTACTGACAAAACCACCGTTTTTGTTCAACAACTCATCGGCAATATGCACCAGAGTAGCCGTAGTCGCCACGCCCACGGTATTTTCCGAGCCGGTTTCCTGCGAGGCATTTTGTTGAATTTCGGTTACCGAAAACAAACCTGGAGGGCAACTCCAGATCATGCCCAATAAAACCGCGACCAGTAAATAAACTCCCAGCACAACACCAGCTATTTTTGGCAAAACGCCACCTCCGAGATAGTCCTGAATATCTTCCCAACGATCCTTACAAAATTCTACAAAAAGGTTTGATGACATATATTCACCTTTACACTCTTATCCACCTTTAAACTCTCCTGTTTACCGGGAAAATGCGATACTCGACAATGGCTTCTGCAAGCCAAATCCGGCACCGGCATCCACTCCCAACTCTTTTAACAACTGCCATTCGGTTCGATGCTCAACACCGAACGCAATCACTTTTATGTCCAGACTGTGTGCGATTTGTATGACAGACTGGATATAAAACCTGTTTTCTCTGTTGCTTTCCACCCCTTCAAGATAATGACGATCTATCTTGAGCCACTTGACCGGATATTTCTTCAAATAGGAGAACGGCAATGCAGACCGCCCGAACTTGTCCACCACTACCGTGAACCCCGACAACCTTGACCGTTCAAACCACTCGGAAAAGGTGACCGGGTTTCGTTGTACTATGTATTCCGGCAGTTCCAGCACCAAACAATGTGCCGCAGCGGGATGAGCCGAAAAAAAAGACTGCACCCACCGGGCAAATCCGTTTTCCAGCGCTGACTCGGTACTGATGGATACTCCGAGTTTCGCTCCGTAATGAAGCGACTCATCCAGCTCCCTGACCGCAAGCGATATCACCTGTTTGTCAAGCTCCGGCAACATGCCAAATCGCTCAACCATTGGCATAAACAGTCCCGCGCTGACTTCTTCTGACTGACTGGTTAATCTGGCCAGTGATTTATAATAGAGAACCGGCTCATCGCCAGCCAAAAAAACCGGTTGAAAATGCAAGGACACCCCGGAGGATCGCAAGGCATTACATATCATGTCTCGCCATTCACCGCTCTGCCTGGCACCACCGTTAACAGACTCACCTGCAATATCGGTATATCTTTGCCAGCCGTTTCGACGTTCATTCTGGGCTTTCCGCAAGGCCAGGTCCGCGTTCGACAACAACACACTGGCACAATGCCCGAACGCAGCAGCAACTCCGGCATGGACAATATCCTCCCGGCACCACTCCTTTACAGCCCGCAATGAACTGACACTTCGAATCACAGCGTCGGCGATGCTTTCGGCCTTATCATCAGTCAGACCAGGCAAATAGATGACAAAGTCGGCCCCGGCTCTCCGGCCAATAAAGGCTCCGTCAATCGCCTTGCCCTGCTCGACGATCAATCCGGTAACAGCACACAGAAGCCTATCCCCCCTGTCCCGGCCAAACTGATTGTTATACCCGTCAAATTCACGAATCTGAAAAATGATCAGATTGCCTTCCTGAACAGCATCCCGGGAATCCAGCTCTGCCGTCAATCGACGATCAAACTCTGCCCGATTTAGCAGCCCGGTCACCGGATCAAAATGCACTTCGGAGCGCAAAAGTTCAATTTGCTCCAGCTGCTCCCCGAAAATCAACTGCAAGCGGTCTGCCATCAGGTTCATACTTTTCGAGACACGAACCAGTTCACTGGCTCCTTTTTCTTCCGCTCGTATCGAAAAATCCCGCTTCACTACGGCATCGGCAAGCCCGACCATACTCTTGATCGGCCGAAGCGCTGACGAGACAATGGCCAGCAATGCAAGCATCGCCAGAATAAAAACAAACCCGAACCAGGCCAGTTCAGTCAACATCGAACGCCACAGTCGCTCATACGATGCCCCCGGATTTACCTTCAACGAGACCCTGCCCAATTGATTCCAACCCTTGACAACATCAGCAGAAGCAAGCGGCGCCTCCAGCTTGACAAGCCGACGAAACCAGCCGGGAACCGTGCCTGCCTCCGCCAGTTTTGCCTGTCGTACGACCCAGGCTTCGCCACTGGTGTTCCAGAGAACCACCTGATCATAGTATCCACGATCAAACAGGGCATCAATCACAGAACTGGCAGTCACCTCATCCCCTTTCTCAAACACGCTTGAAAGGGAGAGACCCAGGGCAGTTGCCGCATCCTGGGCCTGGACTTCCAGCTGTCCCTGCAAATGGTGTTTTGCACTCACCGCGTTCAACACAAAGTTGCCCGCAGTCAACATCACCAGTAAACCGCCAACCGACATAACCAGCATACTTTTTAACGATCCGGATCGCTTGGCGCGGCTTGTGGAACCAGTCATCAGGTGAGTCCGTCTATTGTTTTTCAACAGGTTTATCCAAAACCGATAACAGGCAGGCCACATAAAACTGCAAGAAACACCGGGACTGCCACTTTACTGTTTTTTTGGAGTAATAATTGAAACCAGATTGCACAGTCTGACATCAAACAGCTATAGTTAACAACTCAAACTGTGACAAAGTCCTGGCGTGGCAACTGCCTGTAAGCCTTATTCGCCTGATTTTAGAGGATAATTGTTTTTTATAAAAGGCAACACTCAAGGTATTGCTGATCGACCATAAATACCTTCCCCCTGGCAACAATGGAACGTACCGACGAATACAGGAATATAGATAGAAAGCACCGTCGAAATGACGAAAATATAGAAAGCACCGGCAAGTATAAAACTGTAAAAAAACCGCAATCAGACAGAGACTGACGCGATCAATTGCAAAGGAAGGACACTTTATTCATGGCTACCATTTTAATGATAAACGGCCCCAACCTGAACTTGCTGGGAAGCCGTGAGCCGGACAAGTACGGCCATGAGACTCTGGCCGACATCAACAACGCCCTGGCTCAAAAAGCATCTGATTCAGGGCACCACTTGCTGTTTATCCAAAGTAACGCTGAATACGAACTGATCGAACGAATACAGGATGCACGACTGGAGGGCGTTGACTTTATTATTATCAATCCCGCCGCATTCACCCATACCAGCATTGCCCTGAGAGACGCATTGCTCGCTGTCGATATCCCGTTTATCGAAGTGCACCTTTCCAATGTGCATGCCCGTGAACCTTTTCGACATCATTCGTACTTTTCAGATATTGCTCGCGGTATCATTATAGGGCTGGGCTCTCAAGGCTACTTTTTGGCCCTGGATGCCGCCATAAAACAACTTGACCGCCGGGCCGACCCGTGTTTATCGCCAATACCATAATAAGTGACCGATATCCCGAAGTTACCAGCATACCGGTAACTGCCGACAATCACGCAACTGCACCCATATTGACAGGATGACGAATGCCCTGGATACAACTGTCCACCACCACGGACCCGGCTCACGCAGAAGTCGTTGAAGACCTCTTTTTAACCCGATCTGCCGTCTCTGTCACACTGATGGATGCCGCAGACACCCCGATACTGGAACCCGAACCAGGCACAACTCCCATTTGGAATGAAACCAGGGTAATGGCACTGTTTCCGGCCGAGACCGACACAAGGGTGCTACTGAACTCCCTGCAGCGCGAGATAGGCGACTCGCAGGAACTGGCAAATCTGCAAATCAAAACAGAGATACTGGAAGACAAAGACTGGGAACGGGAATGGATGAAGAACTTTCACCCCATTCAATGCGGTGAACGACTTTGGATATGCCCAAGCTGGAGAGAACCCCCTGAACCGGACAGGGTCAACTTGCTGCTCGACCCGGGTCTTGCATTTGGTACAGGAACTCACCCGACGACATTTTTGTGCCTTCAATGGCTGGACGGGATAGATACCCGGGGAAAAACGGTCATTGATTATGGCTGTGGATCAGGCATACTGGCCATCGCCGCCTTGCTGCTGGGTGCCGACTCTGCAGTTGGCATAGATATAGACCCGCAGGCATTACTCGCAAGCAAGGATAACTCGAAACGAAATGGTATTCCCGAAAACAAACTCTCGGTTTTTACTCCCGGACAGCTGCAAGGTTCCGGAACTCCACCTTTGAAGCAGGCTGACATTGTTCTTGCCAATATACTTGCCCAACCACTGATTGACCTGGCTGCCGAAATTGCAAGCCATGTAAAACCGGGGGGACGAATTGCGTTATCGGGCATCATAGAAAAACAGGCAAAGCCTGTCGAGAATATCTACAGGGAATGGTTCGACCTCGAACCGGTTAAAACCAGGGATGAATGGGTGCTCATAGTCGGGAAAAAACATGACCTCCGATAGCCCTGTCAGCCCGGTAGCACTATCAGCCTGTCCGTCCAAAATGGCGCTACCCGTCCGATGGACTATCCTGATTCCGTGCAATGGCACTATCCTGATTCAATAAACACCAGCCTGATTCAATAAACACCAGCCTGATTCAATAGACACCACCCTGACTCAATTAACACTACCCTAATACAACAATTAACACTACCCTAATGCAACAATAGTAGCTACACTTAGATTCGCCCTGAACAGGAGCCCTGAAACAGTTGGCCTGAAAACACCGAAACCGACAAACTTCAACCATTTGGCGTAGTTAGGACGCAATGAGCGAAACGTACTTGACAAAATGCCCCCATTGCGGGTCGGCATTCAAAATAAATGATGAACTGCTGGGCGCTGCAAAGGGAAAGGTGCGCTGTGGCTCGTGCATGAAAGTCTTCAATGCAAAAGAGCAACTGTTTCAGGCTTCCCCCCAAAAAAGCACTTCACCAACGTCAGGCACAGGCCCCTCTTTTATTGATCTTTTCACAAAAAAGACAGAACCGGCGGCTCAATCAGCAGGCTGGAGAAAAAGTCTGCTCGACGCCCCCTTCACTCCGGATCCCGATGACATTATTTTTGAAGACAATCCTGAACTGGACAGACAGGACAAGCACTATTTCGGCCCGGCCAAAAAAGACCCCCTGGAAGACAGTTTCAATACAGACTTCCTCGAACTGGATTCCACGCCGGTTCACGACTTTGTCGAGCCCGGTGAAACAGACACCACCCTGGATAAAAATGAATGGCATGATGACGAATCCTGGGCAGAAAAAATGCTTGAGGAAGAAATGAGTCAATCTGCAGCATCGGGAATATCAGGCAGATCACATCAAAACAAATACACCGGTGAGCCAGACAGTGATAGTTATCCGTCCGAAGACCAGACAAAACAGGATATGGACAGCACTCATTCAGGCGCTGCCCCAAAAAAACAAGCTGCCCTGAACCATACTCCGCCACCAAAAGACAGCACCGAGCCGTCGTCAACGGCCGCCACATCCGGGTCCTTTTCCCCGCTTCGGGAAAGTGACTTTCTTGCTGCAGATCCGGCTGCTTCCTACTCCCAGTATCAAACACTGCGGTTTGATCCGATCGAAGCTCGCCCGGGTGAAAATTACACTTTTGCCAAAAAAATGCTGGTTATATTGCTCTGCATTTTGCTCGTCGCAGCAATAGTGGGCCAGTTTGCCTGGTTGCACATGGACAAGCTGTCTCTATACCCCCAACTGAGACCGGCCTATGTGAAAGCCTGTGAACTCCTTGATTGCAACCTTCCGGATATGGTGGATCTCTCCCGAATAAAAAGCCAGAACCTGGTGGTTCGAAGCCACCCTGTGACAAAAAATGCCCTGTTGATCGACGCGGTTATCATCAACAAGGCCACCTTTGAACAGCCCTTCCCCAATCTTGATCTGTATTTTTCCGATCTCAACAATAACGTAGTCACCAAAAGAACCTTCACTCCCGGCGAATACCTCATCGGGGAGGCGATAAAATACAAAATGATGCCGGTCATGGCACCGGTGCATCTGGCGATTGAAGTCAAAGACCCCGGCCCCCAGGCCGTCAACTATTCCCTCGACTTCCAAAAAGCAAAATAAATCACAGCCGGCCCGGCTGCCTTTTCAGGCTTTTTGAGGCTCCGGGCTCCGACAGCTCATTGCCTGATTGTCAACCATCATGCGCATAATATAATCGAAAAATACTCCTTCTTAGCTCTTTAACATGACTTGTTCTGCGAGTATCATAGTCACCCCTTTTAGTTCAGATCACTGATAAGCATGCCAAAAATCGGTTCTTACCATCTTGCCAACAAGTTGATACTGGCTCCCATGGCCGGTGTGACAGACCTGCCATTCAGGCTCCTGTGCCGAAGCCTGGGGGCAGCGATGGCAGTGTCTGAAATGGTTATTTCCAAACCGGAAATGTGGAAAACCCGAAAGTCGAAATTCAGGCTGGACCATACCGGAGAAAGCACCCCGATCAGCGTCCAGATCGCCGGAAGCGAACCCCTGATGCTGGCAGAAGCAGCCAGGCTGAACGTTGAGAACGGTGCACAAATTATCGATATCAATATGGGATGTCCCGCCAAAAAAGTTTGCAACAAGGCTGCCGGCTCTGCGTTGATGCGCGATGAACCCCTGGTAAAAGACATCCTGAACACCGTTGTAAACGCGGTTGATGTGCCCGTAACACTGAAAATCCGAACCGGATGGAACCCGGAAAACCGAAATGCACTGACTATTGCCAGGATTGCCCAGGATGCAGGCATTCGGGCACTGGCCATTCATGGCAGAACACGTGCCTGTGGCTACACCGGAGAAGCGGAGTACGACACCATTGCAGAAATCAAATCCAGGGTAAATATCCCTGTTTTTGCAAATGGCGACATCAACTCTCCGGAAAAAGCCAGATACATCCTGGACTACACCCGTGCAGATGGCCTGCTGATTGGTCGAGCCGCTCAAGGCAAGCCCTGGATATTCCGGGAAATTAACCATTACCTTGACACTGGCCAACACTGCACTCCGATTGCAAACCATGAAATCAAACAGATTCTGCTGTCACATATCAATGCCCTCCATGCTTTTTATGGAGAGTTGGCGGGAGTACGAATTGCCAGAAAACATCTGGGCTGGTATCTCAAAGCCAATGGTATCAAAGGCACATTCCGCAAGCACTTTAATCAACTGGAAGATGCCCGTTTACAAATACAGTCCATAGAAAACTTGTTTCACCCACAAGGGCAATGTGCCGAAACCGGTGAGAAAAGCCGGGTAGACACAGGTTTCACCCGTGACATCTACCCAAAACCAACTACTTATTTCAACCTTACGCCTAAAGGTAACGAAAAGGAAAAAGCCGCATGACCGTTGATTTTCTTGCAGAAAACACTGCCCTCTCAAGCCAGGAAACTGCCCATCAGTCTGATACCGGGCCAGATGTAACACTTCGTGACAGCGTGGAAAAAAGCCTGGAAAATTATTTTAGCCAACTGGATGGTGCACCGGTAACGGACGTATACCAACTGGTACTTTCTGAAGTGGAAGCACCGTTACTGGAACAGGTAATGAAACACACAAGAAACAATCAAACCAAAGCATCGGTGCTACTTGGCCTGAACCGTGGCACATTGCGGAAAAAACTGAAGCAATACGGCTTGCTGTAGTTTAACTATTCCCGGTTTCACACATTTACCATAGAAAATGAAAATGACAGACAACCATACTGACATCCAGATACGTCGTGCCCTGATCAGTGTTTCAGACAAAAACGGCATCGTAGGGTTTGCCCGATTTCTTGCCGAATCCGGGGTCGAAATTCTCTCTACCGGAGGAACTTACAAGCTGCTCAGGGAAAACCGGATCAACGCCATAGAAGTATCTGAACATACAGGCTTTCCCGAAATGATGGATGGCAGGGTGAAAACCCTGCATCCCAAAATTCACGGTGGCATTCTTGGCCGACGTGGAATTGATGATACAGTGATGAACGAACACGACATCAAACCGATAGACATGGTTGTTGTCAACCTCTATCCGTTCGAAGCCACCGTTGCACGCCCCGACTGCGACCTGCCAACCGCGATAGAAAACATCGACATTGGCGGCCCCACCATGGTGAGGTCTGCCGCCAAGAATCACCAGAATGTGGCAATTGTGGTGAATAGTTCAGACTATCAGCGCATACTGAAAGAAATGAGCGATAATGACGGCCACCTTTCCCATCAAACCCGTTTTGACCTGGCAGTAAAGGCATTCGAACACACAGCAGCCTATGATGGCGCCATCGCCAACTATCTGGGTTTGAAAGTGCAGACCGAAGAAACCGGCTTTCCCCGTACGCTTACTAACCAATTCAATAAGGTACAGGATCTGCGCTATGGAGAAAACCCTCACCAGAGGGCCGCCTATTATGTAGAAAGCCGGGCCACCGAGGCCAGCGTAGCCACCGCCAGACAGATTCAGGGCAAGCCGCTTTCCTTTAATAATGTTGCCGATACCGATGCAGCATTCGAGTGCGTCAAACCCTTTGCGGACCCGGCCTGTGTGATTGTCAAACATGCCAACCCTTGTGGTGTGGCAATTGGTATCGACATCAAGCAGGCGTATGACCTGGCCTACACCACGGATCCAACATCAGCATTCGGCGGGATTATTGCGTTTAATCGTGAACTCAATGCAGAGACTGCCCGGTTAATTCGGGATCGACAGTTTGTCGAGGTGATTATTGCCCCCGCCATCTCCGAAGAAGCGAAACAGATATTGGCGGCCAAATCCAATATAAGGGTTCTGGCCACGGGAGAGATTGCTCCGGATCGTTCCCCCGGCCTGGATTACAAGCGCGTCACCGGCGGCCTGCTGGTGCAGGACAAAGACCTGGGCATGGTTAACGATGACGAACTGAAAATGGTGACAGAGCGTGCACCGACCGAAGAAGAATTGAATGACCTGCTGTTCGCCTGGGAAGTGGCCAAGTTCGTCAAGTCAAACGCAATTGTTTACGCCAAAAACGGCCGCACCATAGGGATAGGTGCAGGCCAGATGAGCCGGGTATACAGTGCAAAAATTGCCGGTATCAAAGCAGAAGATGAAGGGCTGGAAGTGCCCGGTTCGGTTATGGCATCGGATGCCTTCTTCCCGTTCAGGGACGGTATCGATGCCGCCGCAAAGGCCGGCATCAAGGCTGTCATTCAGCCTGGTGGCTCGATGCGGGATCAGGAAGTCATTGACGCGGCAAACGAGCACGGTATAGCAATGGTGTTCACCGGAATGCGTCATTTCAGGCACTAGGCTCCGGCAACAAACAATTTCAGGTACTCGCAAGATATCCGGGCCGTTATCAGAATGAACTGACCTGATAGTTCTCCTGACAACGGTCTCCCTTCTAGCAGATTACAACCCAACAGATTACAACGGTTATCAGATTATGAAAGTACTGGTTATTGGCAGCGGCGGCAGAGAGCATGCGCTGGCATGGAAAGTGGCAAAATCACCCGGGGTTCAGCGCGTTTATGTCGCTCCGGGCAATGCAGGAACCAGCCGGGAAGACAAGCTGGAAAATATCGCCATTGACGTCATGGACAAAGCCGGCCTGGCGGCATTTGCCAAAGAAAACTCGATAGACCTTACCATCGTAGGCCCGGAAGCACCTCTGGTTGACGGCATTGTCAATTACTTCCAGGATCTCGGGCTGGCCATTTTCGGGCCTAGCCAGGGAGCAGCCCGACTGGAAGGCTCAAAAGCCTTCACCAAGGATTTTCTTGCCAGACACGCTATCCCTACGGCAGCCTATCAATGCTTTACTGAAATCGCCCCCGCTCTGGAATACCTTAAAAAACAAGGTGCCCCCATTGTTGTCAAGGCCGATGGTCTGGCTGCCGGCAAAGGGGTCATTGTGGCCGAGACACTGGAACAGGCAGAAGAGGCCGTTCGTGACATGCTTTCCGGCAACAAATTTGGCGACGCTGGCCACAGGGTGGTTATCGAGGAATTTCTGGAAGGCGAAGAAGCCAGCTTTATTGTGATGGCAGACGGGAAAAATGTACTGCCCATGGCCACCAGCCAGGATCACAAGCGCGCAGGAGACGGCGACACAGGCCCCAACACCGGTGGCATGGGCGCTTACTCCCCCGCCCCGGTGGTGACCCCGGACGTGCATGACAAAATTATGCAACAGGTGATCATGCCAACCGTTGAAGGCATGGCACAAGAGGGCAATGACTATGTCGGTTTTCTCTATGCAGGACTAATGATTTCACCTGAAGGCGACCCGAAAGTCATTGAGTATAATTGCCGTTTCGGCGACCCGGAAACACAGCCTGTTATGATGCGAATGCAATCCGACCTGGCTGAACTCTGTATCGCGGCCATCGCAGGGCGTCTCGACCAATGTGAATCCCGGTGGGACGAACGTGCCTCGGTCGGTGTGGTACTGGCAGCGGGAGGCTACCCCGGCTCATACAATAAAGGGGATGAAATCAGCGGTATCGCCGCCGAAACAGAGATTGCCAAGGTATTCCATGCAGGTACTTCTGAGTCAGAGGGCAAGATACTGACCAATGGCGGGCGCGTACTATGCGCCACCGCTCTGGGAAAAAATGTCACCGAAGCCCAAAAGAACGCCTACCACATCGCCAAATCCATACAGTGGAAGGGTGTGTATATGCGAACGGACATTGGCTACCGGGCTATCGCCAGGGAAGCGAAATAACCAGCACAGTTCAATCATGCCATCGGTGGGGCTGGCGGCAGTTTTTTTATCCTATTGCCAACAAGTGCCTTTCGATGGCAAATACATGCTCGTCAACTTCATTCAGTTCACGAAGTGCATTTGCCAGCTGAATCAGGTAATCACTGTTTTTTCCGCTTGCACCTTCGGACAGGTGAATTTGCCGGGCTATATCCTGCTCTGTTGCCGCTCCCAGAAATGCGCTGTTATCCTGTGTTGCAATATAAACAATCCCTTCTGCCCGGGTTTCATCCTGAAAATACATCTCTACCTTAAGCCGCAAGTAACCATTTTTTTCACGTAAATCAAGATGGGCAAATTCTTCCGGGGTGATCAAATATGCCATCCCCTCGCAAACCGCACCGGGTTCCTCAATCAGGGTAACCACTCTGCCGGGATGGTCAGGGCTGCCTCTATGGTCGTGGGAACCTTGCCAGAAACGCCGACTCCAGTTCAATATTCGAGCCGGTTTTCTACTGATAAAGGGAAAGTCTGCGTTATAGATCAAGGATCCGTAACCAAACAGCCAGAGCGTCTCATGCCGGTCAAAATCGCTCATGTTTTGATTCAGGGAAATCGTATTGGCAACCATCTGTTGTTGTTCACAGTACCTTGCAGTTATTATTTACCGAATCCTGGAAAGAAAACACGCTGGCCAGGTTAATCCTCGCTGAAAACCTGACGAACGGCCTTGCCTATTATTTCATCTACACGATCCGGCCCATCGATGGTGACACCCAGGTCGTTGACAATGCCATCCTGAATACCATACACCCACCCGTGTATTTTGACATACTGCCCTCTTGACCAGGCATCACGAACTATGGTGGTTTGGGTGACATGATCTACCTGGGCAATCACATTCAGCTCGCACATTTTGTCAACCCGGAGAGATTCGGGTGTTACTGCAGAGATATCCGCATGGTAGACCCGTTCAATATCCTGAACGTGGCGAAGCCAGTTATTGATCAGGCCGGAGTGCTCGCGTGCCAGGGCAGAACGAATGCCACCGCACCCGTAATGTCCGCACACGATAATATGCCTGACCTGTAAAACATCAACCGCGTACTGGATGACGGAAAGGCAATTAAAGTCCGTATGAACGACCAGGTTGGCTACATTCCGGTGAACAAAAAGCTCACCGGGTAACAGCCCCACTATCTCATTCGCAGGCACACGGCTGTCCGAACAGCCAATCCAGAGAAACTCGGGATTTTGTTGAAGAGACAGTTTCTCGAAAAAGTCCGGTTTCTCTCTATTGACGGTTTCCGCCCATTCGCGGTTATTAACCAGCAGTTCCTTGACTTTCATTTGCCTCTTACCTCAACTCGTTTTTCAGATCGAATCAATGATGCAACAGATTGCGCAAATATAGCTTCTTTATTTGTCGAGGTAAACAAGCAGGCACCTGGCGGCCAGTATGTCTTCCTGACCGGTCGCAAATCACGATTTTCTGCCGACTGCAGGGCAGCAGGCCCAACGACACAGACGAGCCTGCCAGCAACCTGATTTTACTTTCGTGTTTATTTATTCTTGCAGTTCATTTTACCCATCCTCCCGGCCATTCTTTTTTCCAGCTCTTTCTGTTGTTCGGCAGTGAGCAAAGCATAGACGTCTTTCTTTACCTTTCCGATGAACAGTGTTTTTTCAGTCGCAGCCGCCGCAGCCCGTTCGGCCGGATCATGCAATTTCACTTCATAGTCAGAATCATCGGGGTTCAAGTCTGTCACAAGTGCTCGCATCACCGCTCTGAAATGATCGCCTTCTCTCATTTTTATCCGCGCATTGTCAATGATCGCATCAAGTTGCTGTTCCTGGGAATCCGTCAAATCCAGCCGATCGGCAATCCGATAAAAATGCTCCATTCCGGCATGCATTCCAGGGTTTCCACCTCCATGCCTGAAAGCCCTGTTGAGGCGGGTCGAACTGGATAAGCCCCCCCGGAGACCGGCACACCGGATTTGCTCGTTTATCACGGACTGTCGATCAACTTCAAGGCGCGAAAGATCACGTTTGGCGAAACGCCAATCACATTCACCCAGGCGGAATATGACATTCTTTCCATGCTGGTTCGAAATTCAGGTACCGTGTTAAGCAAGGCACAACTCTGCGAGCAGGGCCTCGATAAAAAACTCACACTGTATGATCGCTCTGAATTGTCGGAAGGATTCGATCAAATGGCAGAAAAAATCCAGACTCTCGTGCACTCACAGCATCAGCTATTTCGGGATATTTCCCATGAGATAAGAACCCCGCTTACCCGGCAGCAACTCGCCCTGGAGCTGGCGAAAAGAAAGTACCCCGAAGAGGAACTGCTTTCCAGAATCGAAAAACAGAGCGAAGAAATCAACCGGCTGATTGAACAGATTCTGTCACTGTCCCGACTGACCGAAACAGATTCTCCTTTGCAAAAGAGCCTGATTCACCTGCCAACAATGATCAATGAGCTGGTGAGTAACAACCAGATCGAAGCCGAACACAGGGGAGTTCGTCTCTTGACTCAATACAACGAACCAGGTAGCCGGGAGATAACCGCTCATTGTGATGCCAGCCTGGTATACGGTGCATTGGAAAACATTCTGCGCAATGCGATTAAACATACAAAAAAAGACTCTTCAGTCACGATCAGCCTGGGTACTTCTGCAAAAAACCGCGCAGATGCGGTTATCACCATCTCCGATTGCGGCCCGGGCGTGCCGGAATCAGACCTTGATCACCTGTTCACGCCCTTCCTTCGTGTTGACAGCGCAAGAAACAGAAAACTCGGCGGATACGGACTGGGCCTGGCAATCGCCCGCAAGGCAGTAGAGAGGCACGGCGGGTCTGTTCAGGCAAACAATCTCACTACGCCGCGCACAGGCCTTCGCCTCAGTCTGACGCTACCCGGCAAAGCCTGATGACTCCGGGCCTTGCTCAGGGTATCGACGGTGTACTAACGAGTGCCAAACACCACCATTGTTTTACCCTTGACCTGAACCAGCCCCTGGTCCTCAAGGGTTTTTAGTACTCGCCCGACCATCTCTCTGGAACAACCGACAATTCGACCAATTTCCTGTCGGGTAATCTTGATCTGCATACCATCAGGATGTGTCATGGCATCAGGCTCCCGGCATAAATCCAGCAGGGTTCTGGCAACCCGACCGGTCACATCCAGAAAAGCCAGGTCACCGACCTTTCGCGTCGTCTGGCGAAGACGGGTAGCCATTTGCTCACCGATAAAGTACAGAATACGAGGGTCTTCCGAGGAGATTTCCCTGAACTTGGTGTAACTGATTTCGGCCACCTCACACTCGGCTTTTGCTTTCACCCAGGCGCTTCGCGAATCCATATTGTCAAACAACCCCATCTCGCCGAAAAAATCTCCCGCGTTGAGGTAGGCCATAATCATTTCACGACCATCATCATCTTCAATAATGACAGTGACAGAGCCTTTAATAATGTAAAACAACGAGTCACTTTTATCTCCCGCATAGATAATAGTGCTTTTTGCAGGATAACGCCTTCTATGACACTGGGACAGGAAAAAATCCAGATGCCTGGTCTTGTTTTCTGAAGGTCTAGCGATTGCAACCATTTTAACTTCCCGTTACTTATATGGAATTGTCTGTTGCAGGAATCCTCATCAAGCGATATAAATCCACCCTCATTCCTGCTCATTATTATTCTGATCTCACCGGATGCTTCACATAAAGAACCCGGCTCACTATCTCCTGCCAGTCGCAAAACCGGCTTCTTTTACCAAAGAGCAATTGCGTGCTTTCAGCAGGTTACACGATTTTCTTGTCAAGCTCGTATCGCATTCACAATCACGCACACCTTTCGCGGAGTATAGACCATAATAACAAAAAGCTGCTAACGTAAAACAATAATTCTGTGATACCCTTGCCAGCCAATTTCTCGGCGTACAGAAGAACCAACCGAAGGGGAACACAGGCACATGAAAGCAAAAATAACCTGGGGTGGAGACACAAGATTTATCTCGGAATCTGCTTCAGGTCATAAAGTCGTGCTGGATGGGCCACCAGATCACGGTGGAAAAAACCAGGGACCCCGTCCCATGGAGATGGTATTGATGGGTTTGGGTGGATGCACCAGTTTTGATGTCATCAGTATTCTCAAGAAATCTCGCCAGGACGTGACAGACTGCGTGGCAGAACTCTCTGCAGAACGAGCCGACACCATTCCCGGCGTTTTTACAAAAATTCATATTCATTTCGTGGTTTCAGGCAATAATCTGAAGGAAAGCCTTGTGGAAAGAGCGATCACATTGTCTGCGGAGAAGTATTGCTCGGCATCGATCATGCTGGAAAAAGGTGGCGTAGAAATCAGTCACGACTACGAAATTGTCGGGGGAAATCAAATTCGAGGGTAAAATTGGAAATAGCAGAATGAAACACCTTACTTCAATCGCGTTTTCGAATCATAATGGCGTAATTATCTTTAAACTATGACAATCTGTACACAGTTGCGCAGGCAACTCCTGAATCAGGCAGTTTTGCTCACTTGTCCGACAAGAGGAAAACATGGATAAGAAACTGATGCTTCACGGTTTTAACAACCTGACAAAATCACTTAGTTTTAACATCTATGACATATGTTATGCCAAGTCGGCACAGCACAAAAGGGAATATCTTTCCTACATCAACACCATGTACAACGCCGAGCGTTTGACCCAGATACTCACAGACGTTGTAAAAATCATCGGGGCCAACATTCTCAATATTGCCCGTCAGGACTATGAACCGCACGGTGCCAGCGTCACCATGCTGATCGCTGAAGAAGAGCTTCCGACTGACGCAAGCAACCTGAAAGAAAGCCCCGGCCCCCTGCCGGAAACTGTGGTAGCTCACATTGACAAGAGCCACGTCACAGTCCACACCTACCCGGAAAGCCACCCCGACGATGGTATCAGTACGTTTCGCGTAGACCTCGACGTTTCCACCTGTGGCCTGATTACGCCGCTGAAGGTGCTGAATTACCTGATTCACAGCTTTGAGTCGGATATAGTCACTGTCGACTACCGGGTAAGAGGCTTTACCCGGGACGTGGATGGCAACAAGCATTATATCGACCACGACATCAACTCAATTCAAAATTTTTTGAGTGAAGACACCAAAGAAGCCTACGAAATGATAGATGTCAACGTCTACCAGGAAAACCTGTTTCACACCAAAATGCTGCTGAAAGCGTTTGAACTGGATAGCTACCTTTTTGGCGACAAGGGCTCGCAGTTTGAGGAAAGCGAAAAGAAAATCATATCCGAGCGATTGAGAAAGGAAATGCTTGAGATTTATTACTCCCGGAACATGCCCTGAAGCACGCGTTCCCAAAGCACTTGTTGTTCTCGAAGCACTTGCAGTTCTTGAAATGCCCGACCCTGAAACACCTGGCGTGTGCAGCGCGTCAACAGAAAGTTTTATGCGCCAGCATTTCCAGAATTATTGGCCGTATAATCAAATCCATTGCCAGTGGCATTTTATGTCCGGGTATAACCAATGTGTCGTGCCTGGATATAAATGCTCCCTGAATCATTTGCACGAGGTAGGGAAAATTTACGTCTTGGTGCTTTTTGAAGTGAATCACGACCATACTTTCACTGTCCAGTGGCACATCCTTAATGGCAAAGGGGTTGGATGTATCAACCATGGGGACTCGCTGAAAGTTAATATCCGTGTGCGCAAACTGGGGCACGATATCACGCACATAGTCATCCATCCGGGTGATAATGGTATCTACCACCAGTTCGTGAGAATAGCCACGATACAGGGTATCCCTGTGGATTTTCTGAATCCACTCCAGGTTGATGATCGGCACCACCCCTATCAGCAAATCGGAATGTTGGGCGATATTATATCGTTCGTTGACCACCCCGCCGTGCAGCCCTTCATAGAACAGCACTTCTGTTTTGGGAGGCAAGGAAGTCCAGGGGGTGAAGGTTCCGGGCTTGTAACCCGCATGAATCAGCTTCCGATCGCCATCCCTGATATAGTGCCGGTATTGGCCGGCGCCAGTTGAAGCATAATCCTGAAACAAGGCTTCCAACTTGTCAATATGATTGGCCTCGACGGAAAAGTGGTTTTTCTCGCCGTATTGACCTTTCGCTGCCAGTTTTGCCATTTGCTCACGTGTATACTTGTGGAAACTGTCACCGTCTACGCGCGCGGCACGAATACCCTCTTCGTCGAATATTTTGTTAAATATCTCGCCGGTAGTGGTGGTGCCTGCTCCGGAAGACCCCGTAACAGCAATAATAGGATAACGTGTTGACATAGGTTCGCTCTCGGGCGCTCACTCTTTTAGACATTTTTACCAGTATTAAACTATACCTGCCCGGACAAAACGAGGAAAATCGAAAAAAACATCACTCCGGCAAAAAGTGAATAATCCTTAAAACCGTAACAGACGGCCTGGGAGACGGGTTCTGAAACAGATCCTGCTGCGGATTTCAGGAGAATAAATATTCAGATCGTATTAATAAGTTGCGGCTTTTCAATCAGGAAACCCTGAGCATAATCCAGCCCGATTGCCTTTAACAGATCAAGGCTTGTTTTGTCTTCAACCTGACAGGCTATCACTTCCTTACCCATAAAATGAGCCATTTCGGTCATTGACCTGACTATAGCCTGATCACCCGGACTATCAGGCAGACTCTTGATAAAACTGCCATCGATTTTAATGAGATCAACAGGCAGGGATTTAACCAATTGATAAGAAGAAAGGCCCGCCCCGAATTTACCCAGACTAAACGAGCAGCCGGTTTCCCTCAACTCCTGCATAAAGTCTGCAACATCGGCAATATTTGCAATTGTAGAGGTATCCGTAATTTCAAAGCAGACCTTTTCGAGTGGCACTTTTCGCTCACTGAGCTTGTCGTAGATAAACTCCAAAAGGGAATCATCGTTCAGGGAATGACCGGACAGATTAATACTGATTCCTCCCATTCTTCCGAATGCGACCCGGTTCTCGTACATCCAGTCCATCATGTATCCCACCACCCAACGGTCAACTGTTTGCATACGGCCGTAAAGCTCCGCGGTTCGGACAAACTCGTTCGCTGGGATCAAATGCCCGGAATCATCATAAACACTCAATAAAATTTCATAGTGCGTATTAATTTTGCTGTGTAACCGCAGTGGAATAATTTTCTGACACCGGATCAGTATTCTTTCTTCATCCAGGTCTTTAAACCCGGCTACTTTTGCCACAATCTGCTCTTGCCGGGAAAAATTATTTGAAACCGGATCGTAAATGTGCAGCCTGTTTGCTCCCAGTTTTTTGGCGCTGTGGCAAGCCGTTTCCGCTGCTCTCAAAAGCTTCTCTGTATTCGTCAGGTATTCATTCGATGTCGCAATACCTATGTTGGCTGAAACTTCATAGTTCGCGCCCGCCCACTGAAACTCATGCTCCCTGATCGCTTTCAACAGTTTTTGCCCCAAAGGACCGGCAATCGGCTTGTCGGTTAGCACCGCAAATTCATTTCCACCCATCCTGGCCAGGGTTGCGCCTTTTGGGGTATAAGACATAATGATCTCTGCCACCTCTTTCAGCAATTTGTCGCCTGCGTCATATCCGGCAGTATCATTGATAATTCTGAATTGGCGAAGATCAATATATAACAGGCTGCAACTATTATTTGCAATTCCGTTTGCCAGCAATTTCTCAATATTTCGTTCTATTGCCTTTCTATTCGCCAGGCCCGTGATTTCATCGTGGGTAGTTACAAATGACATTTGCTCGTAAACATTTTTGATCATGTCATCGAGGCTTTGATCTACAAAAGGTGTTTCATAGGCAGGCTCGTGAACCAACACACCGCGCTGCATCATTCCTGCCAGCTTCAACAGCTCCAGTTCAATGACCTTCATCCCCTGGTGGTTGACAAACACAAATTTGGAAAAGCCTTTACCTACCCACACCAAACGCAGAAAGGCTGGTTCGTCTTTGTTTTTGATGTATTTTATCCAACTTCCCACTTCCAGCTTTTGAGCCCGGTGTATCCAGCGCTGCAGCCTCTTGTACCGACCTTCCGGGAGCTGCCCGAGATGTTCTTTCTCGTCATCCTGCACTTTCTCGGGCACAGATATCATTTCAGGAGGGCGCACCTTGCTGCCTACAATAAATTGTCTGAGTTCTTCTCGAATATGAACGGAGGGCATATGATTGGAAGATATGGAGGACAGCCCGTCCTGAATACTTGTGAGCAATTCGGCCAGGTTTATATCGACCTCGGGATTGTTGCCATAGGCAATCAGCGTATCAATAACAGCCAGGTAATTCTGCCACACCCGACTGTTTTCTCCCTGTCGAATATATGTGAGTGACAACAAATCTCTCCAACCACCATTGATCAGAGACAAAACCGCTTTGGGTATCTTTCTTCCAGCTATTCGCTTGTCAATTTCGTCACTAACCACTTTCTTGGCCAGCTCAACCTTTTGCGACCCTTCGGCCGCCGACATAACACGCTCTACATTGCGGCGATACAGTAAATTCTGGCGTTCAATAAGCTCATCAAGCTCTGTGACAGCCTCTTCGAAAACAGCAATATCCTCTTCAAACTCTTCGTTGATCCTGTTTACCACGCCATCAACCCTTTGCTGAACCATCGGGCTGGGTCGTCCACCCTTGAGGCCGAGTTGGGCAATTCTATTGAGCAACGCCCTGATGGGGCTATCTTTCCGTTCCAGAAAGGTTTTGTCTTTTAGCAAAACCTTAAGCACAGGTACCTGCAACCTTGCCAACTGTGCCTTGACTTGCTCAGTGACTTTTTCACTGGAAACCATACTGATAAAGAACTGCTCCACCACATCCAGGGTTTCCTCCTGATCCGCATCCAGCACTTTTTCCCTGTCACCATCGGCCTGCAAATCGGAAACAACGCGGTCGGTCAGTCTTTCTTCTTTTATATTCGGACTGACCTGTCCTCTGGCGGTCAATTTCTGAAGCCGTTGCAAACTGTTCTGCAGTTCTTCCAGGCTCCACCTGGGTGCATCTGAAACCGGAACAAAATCACCATTGACCGCAATACCCTTACGCGTCTTTTCCAGAACTGAAAACAGGTTCTGAATCGACTTGAATACAGACTCTGCATTTGACCGATTGACAGCAAATCGCTCTTGCACCTCCATATTGTCAAAATTCATTGCAAATGGGGGAATCAATGCTTTCTCAAACAGTTCTCCCCGATCCCGCCCGGGCACTGCAGATGCGTGCTGCCTTGTGTGAAAAGATGCTTCTGGCATAGCGCCTGCGGAATTTGGCCCTGTCTCAAAACCCGATGGAATACCCGGTTTGACTGCTCCCTGACCAGGTTCAGGTGCGCTTTGACCATATGTGCCGGGGCTGTCACCCGCTACAGTTGCTTCCGCCACATCCGGAAACCTTTCCTGTCCCGGCCGCGAATCGGAAAGTGCCGCATAACCGGCATCAAAACCGGCATCAGAATTGAGAGCACCAATGGGGTTTCCGGCGTCATGTGGAGATGGTTGTCCGGTTGGACACGGCCCCCCTGATTCTCCCTCTTGTCTTACAGGCCCTGATTCCCGGTTTTCTTCTGGCTCCGCTACCTGATCATTCCTGTTTTTTTGTTGGGTCAAGCAGTTGCCCGATTCAAGTCCGGGCAAAATATTCTGCCGAATCAGAATATGATTCAACTCGACATAAAGCGGCTCAAGCCGTTTCAACACCTCGGTTTCGAAGGTTTTGTAGTAGATTTTTTCTGCCTGCTTCAAAAGCCCGAGCGACGAACTGGCAGCTTTGAACGCATGACAAAACAAGGCCGGGCCATAAGGGTTCAGATACCCCGTCGCATTTACGATTCCCACCTGGTCAAGCCTCATTTTCAGTTGCAGAAGAGTGTCACGGTACTCGGCCTCTGCCCTGGTAATCATTACCTTGATTGTAAGCCAGTCTTCAAACTCGCTTTTGTCGATCAGAGTCAACGAACGCTTGCTCTGAAACTCGGGAGAAGATGTTTTGGCCGGAGAAGACAAATACTCCAGAAAATCGGCGGTTATGGCACGCTTTCTGTTGAATACAAGCGATACCGAGTCCTTCAGCGCGTTTGCCACAAAATCGGATTCAGAATAATATGCCGCTTCCTTGAATCTCTTTTCCAGTGACTCAAAGAAGTCATCCAGCAAGGGTTGTGCATGCTGGCGAAGTGCCTTGGTAAATTGCCTGGTTACAAACGCAGCCTTGTTGTTTTCCGGGATAACCCTGGCCGAGCCGGTCTTGCGTGAATACTCCACAAGCATGGCGGCAAAGACATCAGGGTAAGACTCAAGAAACATAACGCCAATGGCCGAGTGCACGATGCGTACGGGCTTGACCAGAATAGTAAATGATCGGCCTCCTACCGTGAATGCCACATTCATGGCGTTATCAGCCTGACTGGAATAAATATGACCAATCTGATCGGTATCTGATGCGTCAAATTTGATGAACATCCCTTCCGGACAAAAGTCTTCAATGGTGCATGGCCAGTTGATTCGATTTTGCCAACTGAGCTCGGCTTCCAAAAATATAGGTTTTCGTTGGCTGCGTCGCCGTTCCTTCATAATCACTATCAAACATCTCAGAAACAATTATCGTTGCATTTTTGATAGTATAGACTGAAATCCGGCATTCTCGACACTGATCACAAATTCTTCAAGGGAAGATGGCATGTCTGCGTTTTTTCGATGTTTTTTTCTGTTATCACTCCTGTTTCACGTTGCCTGTTCAGAGATGGCCTATTATCAACAAGCCACCGCCGGACAACTTTCGTTGCTGGCCAGTCGAACCCCCATAGAAGAGATGTTAAACCGGGAATCAACCAGTGCGGCATTAAAGGCAAAATTCAAGCTTGTTCTGGCAGCCAGGAAATTTGCTGCTACCGTGCTTTCATTACCTGCAGGAGAGGCATATCTCGATTACGTGGACATTAAACAACCCTATGTGATCTGGAACGTTACCGCCGCTGACGAATTCAGCCTTGAGGGAAAAACATGGTGTTATCCATTCGTGGGATGCCAGTCTTACCGTGGTTACTTTGCACAGTCGGATGCCCGAAAATTTGCCAAAGCACTCTCCGGTCAGGGGTTGGATGTGTATGTATCCGGTGTAACGGCCTACTCAACACTGGGCTGGTTCGATGACCCGATTCTGAATACCTTTATCAACCGCAGTGACCCGGGCCTTGCCGCCCTGCTATTTCACGAACTGGCACACCGGGTAGTTTACATTGATGGCGACACTGCTTTTAACGAGAGCTTTGCCACCACCGTAGAACTGGCCGGACTCAGGCTATGGCTGGAAAAACACAATCTCGCGGATCAATTCGCCATAATGAAACAAAGGAAACACTACCATCAGGTGTTTACCCGACTCGTGCTTGAAACCAATGCGCGATTAAAGAAACTGTACGCCACTTCGCTGGACAGGCAGACCATGCTGAACAGGAAGCAAGCGATTATTGAGCAATTGCGTCAAAAGTATGCAGCAATTTCGAAATCATGGCCATTTCGGGGTTATAACCATTGGTTCGAATCTGAAATCAACAATGCAAAACTCATTACCGTGGCCAACTACCATGATTATGTGCCCGCATTTACCCGACTGTTACAGCAACACAACTACGACTTCCCCCAATTCTACAAGGAAGTCGAACGCCTGGGCGCGTTGCCACCTGACCAAAGAAAAAAACAACTGGAAGCTCTGGTGAATCCATCAGCTCCAGGCTAAAGGGTTTTCTGCCAGAACAGGGCGTGCCCCATATCAGGGTTTAACTCATAACAGGAGTAGCCTGACTTCTGATAGGCGACACGGGCAACCCGGTTACCTTCCTGCACCTCCAGCGTTACCTTGCAACACCCTCTTTCGCGAGCCACCTGTTCAACCAGCGACAGCATTTTGGCGCAAATCCCCTTACCCCGGTGAGATTCCACCACAACCACATCGTGAATATTGATCAGGGGCTGGCATTTGAATGTTGAAAAACCCTGAAAGCAATTCATCAACCCGATGGCCTGATCACCCCCAAAGCAAAGCACACTGAAAGCACCAGGAACCTGGTCGAGGGCATTCACCAGGTCGTTTTTCACCTGCTCTGAAAGCGGCTTGCCACCCCCTGCCCCTTCGGAAGCATAGCTATCCATCAACGAAATAATAGCCATGCCGTGGGCGGGATTGGTGTAATCCGCAACGAGAAGCTGCAACTCGCCGTTTTCGTTCAAATCATCTGATTTTGTGGTCATCTGGGTCATTTACCTGATACGTTTTGTGATCTTTGCATGAATATTCGGATAGAATTGATACAGGGCACGTATGTAACCATTTTTATTTACGTTATTGCAACCCCAAGGGCAGATTGTTCTGGTAAGCTAAAACCGGAGTTTGCATTGATGCATGAACTCACCGGCCGAAAGCCTGACCCTGTATTTGCCCACAATGCCCTTATCAACAGGTCGGCATTTGGACGGAAATCTTTCATCAGGCCAGATAACGACCTTGATGATCGGCATTGCTTCAAGCTCGGGTGATACAGAATGTCAGGATTACACTTTACTGAACTTTCTTACTCGCTCGTAAAACTCTGCCATTACCTCGGTAAACTGAACATTTTTGTGCCAGAACTCGGGGTAATCCCCTCCTTTTTTAATCGGTAAACCTGAAATAGCTGGCGGGGCAACCGGATTAACCTGCCTGGGGAAGC
>PDWI01001843.1_pt1 | contig 53235 bp, 51 predicted proteins | sample 1430891 | NCBI WGS metagenome assembly PDWI01 (sample SAMN01162508, study PRJNA174530) | Oral metagenome, whole genome shotgun sequencing project. | biome: Marine environment; feature: Marine mammal; material: Swab sample of the gingival sulcus; isolation source: swab sample of gingival sulcus... | reverse complement strand
CATGCTAAGCTGCAATTATCTCAATGAACCGCCGTATACGGATCCGTACGTACGGTGGTGTGGGAGGTGGCAGCAGTAATGCTGCTACCTACCCGATCCTTTTATTGCTTTTATAAATAGAATTAGATATACGCTATAATGCTTTGTAATTATTGGTTTTTCTGGTGCTTGCCCGATGGCCTGCTCCGGCTATTCCACCAGCGCGGTAATGGCGCTTCTGTTGTTTGATAATAGCAGTGGCTTATGCCATGAACATCGAAATAATAACGCACAGACCGTCGTCGGGGCAGCTTCGCCTGACGAGGTAATACCTCACCAACTCAGAGCCGTCCTATAATGCTTGTTAGAGAAAAATGATGCGGCGAAGTGCCTGAAAATCCGGTAACATAGCCCCCTTTATATCAACCGCGTGTTGAAACATTAAGCAGAGGAGTAGAAGCGGTGCAGGGAAGACGAGTTGTCGTTACCGGGTTGGGAATGGTCAGCCCTCTCGGGCATACGGTTGAGGAGTCCTGGGAAGCTGTTTTAGCGGGGCGCAGCGGCGCAAAGCCAATTACTCAGTTTGACGTGTCGGCATTTTCCACACGCTTTAGTGCCAGTGTGGAAGGGCTGGATCTAACGCCTTACCTGTCTCCCAAAGACGCCCGCAAAATGGATGCATTCGTGCAGTATGGCATGGTGGCAGGCATTCAGGCAATGCGTGATGCGGAGCTGGAAATCAGTGACGAGATGGCGCCGCGCGCCGGGGCGGCGATTGGTTCGGGCATAGGCGGTATTGGCCAGATCGAAAAAAATGCGGCGATTGTTGAACACAGCGGCCCGCGCCGTATTTCACCGTTTTTTGTGCCTGGGTCCATTATCAATATGATCGCGGGCAACCTGTCCATTCTCTATAATCTGCAAGGCCCCAACCTCGCTGTGGTCACGGCCTGTACCAGCGGCACACACAATATCGGCCTCGCTGCGCGTTTAATCGCCGCTGGTGATGCAGATATCATGCTCGCAGGCGGCGCGGAAATGGCCACCACGCCAACCGGGCTCGGCGGTTTTGCCGCAGCGCGGGCCCTCTCGACCCGCAATGATGAACCCGAGCGTGCCAGCCGCCCCTGGGATAAAGACCGCGATGGCTTTGTGTTGGGGGACGGCGCCGGGGTGGTAGTACTTGAGTCCCTGGAGTGTGCCCAGGCTCGTGGGGCGCGGATATACGCCGAGGTCACAGGCTTTGGTATGAGCGGCGATGCTTATCATATGACCCTGCCACCGGACGATGGTCGCGGCGCGGCGGCGAGCATGGAACATGCCTTGCGCGATGCGCAGCTACCCGCCGATGAAATCGACTATATCAATGCCCACGGCACCTCGACCAACGCGGGCGATGTGGCGGAAAGTCTGGCGGTAGAAAAAGTCCTGGGCAGCGCCGCGCAACAGGTTGCAGTCAGCTCCACCAAATCAATGACGGGGCATCTTCTGGGTGCCGCTGGGGCTGTGGAAGCTATTTTCACCGTGCTGGCGCTGCGCGATCAGGTGGCGCCGCCGACCATCAACCTGGATAATCCTGATGACAACTGTCGTCTTAACTATGTGCCGCATACGCCACAGCAACGGGAAATTCGCAGCGCGCTGTCAAACTCGTTTGGTTTTGGTGGCACTAACGGTTCTCTGGTATTTACGCGTTATAAGTAGGGTTTGCCGTGTCAATCCCCGTTTTTTGGGCCGATGGACAAGTGCTGGATGCGCTGGCCTTGCCCTCGCGTGCGGCGGATTTTGGCGACGGCATATTCGAAACCCTGCGTGTACACCAAGGTCGTGCGCTGTTATTGGATTACCATCTGGATCGCGCTGCGCTTGGCGCACAGCGCCTGGCCTTGAATATCAGCCGAGCGCAGCTGGCTAAAGAGTTGGCAGCGGCGATAGCGGCCTGTAAATTTGAGCATGCGGCGCTGCGTATGAATATCGCCAGAGCTGCCAGTGCGCGCGGCTATCGTTTTGACCCCGATCTCGCGCCGCTTATTTGGTTCAGTTTTACCGCGCTGATGGACGATGGGCGACAGATGCAAGCACCCGCGCAGCTCGATATCGCTTCCTATCGCTTGAGTACCCAGCCAAAGCTGGCGGGTATTAAACATATGAATCGCCTGGATCAGGTTTTAGCCAGCGCAGAGGCTCAGGCCCTCGGCGCAGACGAGCTGTTACTGTGCGATCAGAGCGGCACACCCGTAGCGGTAATTGCGGGCAACCTGTTTGCGCTGAGCCCTGAGGGGCAATGGCAGACACCGCCTGTTGACGATGCCGGTGTTGCGGGCACGGTGCGCCGTTTTTTGCTGGCGAGCACTGCTGCCAGGGAGCGTGTTTTAAGTCTTGAGGATATCAGCAAGGCACAGGAGTTGTTTTTCTGTAACAGTGTGGTCGGCTTGCGCCCGGTCGCCCGCTTAGGGCAGCAACACTGGCAGCAGTGGAGGCATACGCGGAAATTGTTCGACCATTATACAGCGCAGGTTTTGCTATGATCCGCGCGCTTGCCATTATTATATTGTTGGGTATCGTCGCAGTTTTTACCGGCGGTGCGCTGTTTTATCAGCACGTGCAGCAGCCTTTACCTCTGCCTGAGCAGGGTATACGGTTTACGGTAAAGCCGGGTGAAAACTTAAGTGCGGTGGCGGCGCGGCTTGAGCGCGAGGGTGTTATTGAATACGCCGATATACTGAAACTGCTGGCGCGTTACTGGCAATTGGATGCACAGCTGCGCCCGGGCGAGTATCAGTTAATGCCGCCACAGACCTATCAAAGCCTGCTAAAACGCCTGTCCAGTGGTGCGGTGGTGACTTATCGCGTGACCCTGCCAGAGGGTTTGGATCTGGCGCAAAGCATCGCCCGCCTGCAGCAGCAAGAAGTTTTGCAACACAGCTTGAGCGGCGTCGACGACCCCTGGTTCAAAACCCTTGAAGGGCCTGCGGCAGAGCACCCGGAAGGCTGGTTTTTTCCAGACACATATCAATACACGCGCGGTGATTCGGATAAGGACATTTTGCGAAGAGCTTATCAAAAAATGCAGGACGTGCTGGCGCTGCAGTGGAATAAGCGCGCGCCTGCGTTGCCTTACAAGACGCCCTATGAAGCCCTGATTATGGCCTCGATTATCGAGCGCGAAACGGGAGTGGGCCATGAGCGCGGTGAGATTGCCGGGGTATTTGTCAGGCGGCTCAAGCGGGGGATGCGTCTGCAAACAGATCCCACGGTCATGTACGGTATTGCCGGTTTTGACGGTAATCTGCGCCGCAGCCACTTAAAAGACGGCGGCAATCCTTACAATACCTACCATCACCACGGCCTGCCACCGACGCCAATTGCACTGCCGGGCGAGGCGGCTATTTATGCGGCGCTGCACCCCAAGGAGGGCGAGACCCTATATTTTGTGGCCAGAGGTGATGGCAGTCACCAGTTTTCAAAAACGCTGCGGGAGCATCGTGCGGCGGTGCGACGCTATCAATTAAAGAGGCGAGCGGATTATCGCTCCAGTCCAGCGACGGGCAAGCAGTAATGGGTTTTAGACGAGGTAAATTTATTACCGTAGAGGGAGCTGAAGGCGTAGGCAAAAGCACCCAGATTCAGCAGCTGAAAAGTACCCTGGAAAGCTGTGGCATATCCCTGCGCATGACCCGCGAGCCGGGAGGGACGCCGCTTGCTGAAGAAATTCGCGAGCTACTGCTGGTAAAACGCGAGGAGTCTATGTGCGAGCGCGCCGAGTTACTGCTGGTGTTTGCCGCGCGCGCTCAGCACATCGCGCAGGTGATTGAGCCGGCACTGGCGCAGGGGCAGTGGGTGATTTGTGATCGCTTTACCGATGCGACCTTTGCCTACCAGGGCGGTGGCCGCGGTCTGGATCGGCAATTAATCGCCATGCTGGAGCAGCAGGTGCAGGGTGAGTTGCGTCCCGATCACAGCTTATTACTCGATGCGCCGGTGGAAGTGGGTTTGGCTCGCGCCGGTGCAAGGGCGGAGCTGGATCGTTTCGAGCGAGAAAACATCGCTTTCTTTGAACGCGTGCGCGCGGTGTATCTACAACGTGCCAAAGCGGAGCCAGAGCGCTTCAGCGTAGTTGATGCTTCACTCGACATAGAACAGGTAAGCGCCAGTGTTATCGCGCTCGCTCAAGAGTGGGTCAGGGCGGCTCAATGAGTGCTGTTCTCGCTCCGCTGCCGTGGCAGTATGCCTTGTGGCAACAGCTTAGCGAGCAGGTCAGGGGTGAGCATCTGCATCACGCCAGCTTGCTCGCAGGGCCAGCGGGGGTGGGTAAACAGCGTTTTGCCAGGGCACTGGCGGCCCTGTTGTTATGCCACCATGCGCGCGATGGCCTCAACTGTGGTGAGTGTCAGGCCTGCAACCTGCTGGCGGCTGGCAGCCATGGCGATTTCATGGCAATACACCCTGAGGGCGACAGCCGCGCGATCAAAATAGAACAAATCAGGGCATTGGTCAGTTTTATGGGAAAAACCGCCAGCCTGGGTCAGCGCAAAGTGGTGTTGATTTTTCCCGCCGAGGCGATGAACTTAAGCGCCGCCAACGCGTTGTTAAAATCCCTGGAGGAGCCGGGCAGGGATACCTTTTTGATTTTGGTCAGCAGCATGCCTGGGCAGTTGCCTGCGACCATGCGTTCGCGCTGTCAGTTGCTGCGTTTTCCGGCGCCCGCTCACGACGATGCCAAGGCCTGGTTAGATACCGTGACTGGCGAGCCTGCGCGCAGTGAACAGTTACTGCAGTTGACCGCGGGTGCTCCCATCGCCGCGGCGGCGCTGTTTGCCGATGATGAAAAGCTGCAATCCCTGCAGCAGGTGCACCGGGTTCTCGCGGAACTGGCCGCGGGAAAATATTCAGCGGTGCAGGCGGCGCAGGCTTTGAGCAAGCAAACACCGGGGGATTTGTTGTTGCAGGTTGAGCAGATTTTACATCAGCAGTTACGGTGTGCGGACAGGGCGGTACTGGGTTCGTCGCGCGCCAAGGCCGGTTTTGCGCTGTTGGATAAGACCTGCAAGTGGCGTGCGGCTCTCGCTGCGGGTAGCAACCCCAATGTGGACTTGCTAAAACAACAAATATTGCTGGACTTCTCCAGGGTCTTCCCGCTACAGTCCTCACCTGGCTAGGGAGCCATTTGGTATCACCCGCAGGGTGTGATACAGCATTGCAAAAGCCAGGTTCGTAAAAAACAGGTTTGTGAAGTTATGAGCAGCAGCGGTCGCAACGGTATTTTGTCTTTAACCATCAGGGATAAAGCCGTTTTGTATTCAGCGTATATGCCGTTTTTACAATACGGTGGCTTGTTTGTGCCCACCAATAAACCTTATCGCCTGGGCGATGAAGTGTTTATGTTGCTGAGCTTGATGGAAGAGTCGGAAAAACTGCCTATCTCTGGCACAGTGGCCTGGATAACCCCTCGCGGTGCACAGGGAACGCGTGCGGCAGGCATCGGCGTGCAGTTTAGCGAGTCAGATCAAACGGCGAATAATGCGATTGAAAACTATCTCGCCGGTGCTCTGTCATCGGATCGGATTACCCATACGATGTAATTCACTTTAGGTTTTTCGCTTAACTTGTTGATATAGAATGAATTTATATTTTTTTACGTTTTTTAACGTAAAAAAAACGGGCTCTAAAAAGAGCCCGATAAAGACCATTAGGAGTGAAACATATAGGGAGTCTAGCCCTGACGAAGCACTGGCATATGCTTCGGTGTTGCACCGCATTACGAATAATCAGCGAAACACGGCCGTAGTATCTCGCAAAACGGGCGATTTTCCATCCCCTTTGAGCGATATTTTTTAGTGTTTTTTGTAATAAAAATAGCCATTTTATGGCGTTTTGGCATTATGACCCAGTGAATACACGAGAGCGATTCCCAGAAAATGCCTTTTTTAAGCGGTGTAATTGAAGGATTTTACGGCAGGGAATGGTCGTTTGAGCAGCGCATATGCTGTATCGATTTTCTTAAAGATCAAGGTCTTAACAGCTATATCTATTGTCCTAAGTCAGATGCTTATTTGCGTAAGCAGTGGGCTGCTCCGTGGCCCGACAAGCAGTTTGCACAGATCGCAGGATTGTCTCGCCACGCCAAAGCACAGGGGGTTCAGTTTGGTGTTGGCTTGTCGCCCTATGCCCTGTACCGCGACTACGGCCAGAAAGAGCGTTGCTCCCTAAAGGCAAAAATATCTGAAATCAACAGCTTGGCGCCTGAAGTTCTAGCGTTACTTTTTGATGATATGCCCGGTGATTTGCCACAACTGGCAAGAATGCAAGCGCAAATCGCCGAGGATGTGCTGAGTTGGAGCAGCGCGAAACGCCTGATCGTCTGTCCCAGCTACTACAGCTTTGATCCTGTACTGGAGGCGGTTTTCGGCGCACGTCCAGCTGCCTACTGGCAAGAGCTGGGGCGCTTGCTGCCAGCCGGTATCGATGTATTTTGGACGGGCAACAGAGTTTGCAGCGAGAGCATCACCCAGGCCGATATCGACCGTATCGTTGAACAATTGGGTCGCCCGGTGCTGTTGTGGGATAATTACCCTGTAAACGACGGCGCCAAGCGCTCGCGCTATCTCTATCTGACGCCACTTAGGGCGCGCGCTCTGCAAGCGGGGCAGGGGCTTACCGGGCATCTATGCAACCCAATGAACCAGGCATTTTTGTCGCAGCTGCCACTGACAGGGCTGGCACGTTTATACGCGGGTAACAGGCAGACACTGCGTGAGCAGGCGAGCGCGCTGTACGGTGATGCCCTGGGCCGACAATTGCTGGCCGATAGGAACAGCTTCGAACACAGTGGCCTGGACGGTATGGACTGGGAGCAAAAACAGGCTTTAATCGCCCGCTACCGCCAATTCACCCACCCTGCGGCGCAGGAGGTGGTGGCATGGCTGGAAGAAAAGTACCGGTTTGATCCACAGTGCTTAACAGATTAGGGTTGTAAACGACTTACTCACAGCACTGTTTTTAACCCCATGTTTTCACCTGTTGATAGGAACACCCTGTGACAACACACTACGACCTTATCGGCGATATTCACGGCCACGCTCAAAAACTGGTGCAACTCCTGGAGCGCCTGGGCTACGAAAACGGTCCCACCGGCTATTGCCATCCCACTCGCCAGGTGATCTTTTTGGGCGATTTTATCGACCGAGGCGAAGCGCTTCGCGAGCATCGATGCCTCTTGGATATCGTCATGACCATGGTAGAAAATGGTCACGCCCTGGCGGTGATGGGTAATCACGAGTTCAACGCGCTGGCCTTTCATACCGAGTACAAGGGACGGCCTCTGCGCCCCCATAACGACAAAAACAAAAAACAACACCGCGCGTTTTTGAATGAGTTTGAGCACGCCCCGGAACAGAAACAAAAGGTACTGGATTTCTTTAAAACCCTGCCGCTGTGGCTGGAACTGGATGGGCTGCGAGTGGTGCACGCCTGTTGGGATCAGGCCAGTATCGACTATCTGCAAACTCAAACCACTGATCAGAAATTGACAGCGCAGTTGTTGATCGACGGGTCTGACCCCGAGCACAAAAGCTTTGCGGCGTTGGAACGTGTTCTGAAAGGCGTGGAGGTGACCTTGCCCGAAGGCGTCAGTTTCAATGACAAAGACGGTCATCCAAGAAATGCGGTGCGCGTGCAGTGGTGGCGCACAGATGCGCCTACCCTCGGCGACATGGCGCTGCCCTTTGGTGTGGATATAGGTTTCGCCGCTGCGCTGCCCGTCCCAGGCGATATTCCGCGCTACGGTAAGGGTGAGCGCCCTTGTTTTGTTGGCCACTACTGGCTGCGTGGTGCGCCTGCGCCGCTGTCCGACAACGTCGCCTGTCTGGACTATTCTGTCGCCAAAGGGGGGCGTCTGGTGGCCTACCGTTTCGATGGTGAGCGGGTGCTCAGTGCGGAGAAATTTGTTGCGGTGGTCTAATCCGGATAATTCACCAGTACGGCCACACGCTTATATTATTAAATAATATCAATGGGTTATGCTGCAAATATCGACAAGGAGAAAAGGGGGGTGGAGAAATTAAGTTTTAGTCCTTCCGTCTTCCTTTCTTTTCCTTTTCCCGCTACAAGTACATCCCTGTAAGCTCGTCTCGGCCATCCATGGCCTCGAACGCCCCTTCAGGCGCTTACCGCGCGGCTGCTGTGAAGAGTGTGTTAGCCCACCGCGGTTCCTGGGTATCTGCAGTAAGTGCCTGATCTTCTGACCCTGTCTGGTGCGGCGGCGGCTTTGTGGCGTAATACGTGGTGATGTGGTACTCACATACGCTGTCGGTGCTGTTATACTCGAAGTGATGGGGTAGATAGGACAAGCATGAACATTCCAACATGGCTGACACTGGCGCGGGTGGCGATGATTCCTGTGCTGGTGTTGCTGATTTACATTCCGTTTCCCTGGCATTTTCAGGCGGCGGCGTTGGTATTTGGTCTCGCGGCCATTACCGACTGGGTCGATGGTTATCTCGCGAGGCGCTGGAATCAAACCACGGCGCTTGGCGCGTTTTTAGACCCTGTGGCCGACAAGCTTATGGTGGCGGTAACGCTGGTGCTACTGGTGGAACAGCTGGATCATTTTTATTTCACCTTGCCGGCCAGCGTGATTATCTGTCGCGAGATCGTGGTGTCTGCCCTGCGTGAATGGATGGCCGAGCTGGGTAAGCGCGCCCAGGTTGCGGTATCGGCCATCGGCAAGATAAAAACGACCTTCCAGATGATGGCCATTTTGGGGTTTTTACTGATTCCCGGCGTGCCGTATCAGAACATCCTGCAAGGTATCTGCTATGTGCTGCTGTACATCGCCGCCGTGTTGACGCTGTGGTCTATGGTGCTGTATCTGCAGGCGGCGTATCGTGAGATGCGTGAGGCGAGATAGCGCACGCGGCGACTAGTAAAAGCGCCCGCCCTCAGATCGCGAAACCATGTGGTTTAGTAGCTATTGGCGACTAATAGCCATCGCGACAGTGTGCGACATACTGAATTGTAGTGCCTGGGAAATTGGAGGCCCGGGTCGGAATCGAACCGGCGTACACGGAGTTGCAGTCCGCTGCATAACCACTCTGCCACCGAGCCTTTGAGGGTGCGTTACCGTGCTGGTAACGACTGAGGGGGCGCATTATACGCGTGTCCTTCGCTCAACCGCAACATTTATTTCTTCTGCGTCTATAGCATACGTCGAAATTGCCCTGGCACTGGGGTATAATCGCCGCCCTTTTGCAAGCCAAACGATATCCCATGACAGAGTTACTTTCGCCCGCGGGCAGTTTGAAAAGCATGCGTTACGCCTTTGCTTACGGTGCTGACGCAGTATATGTGGGCCAGCCGCGCTACAGCCTGCGGGTGCGCAACAACGAGTTTAACCGGATTGAGAATTTGGCCACGGCGATTGAAGAAGCCCATGGCATTGGCAAAAAAGTGTATGTGGCCAGCAATGTGCAGCCCCATAATGATAAAGTGCGTTCCTATATCCGCGATATGAGCGCCGTGATCGAGATGAATCCCGATGCCCTGATCATGTCCGATCCCGGCTTGATTATGCTGGTGAGAAATGAGTGGCCGGATATGCCGGTGCATTTGTCGGTGCAGGCCAACGCGGTGAACTGGGCGGCGGTAAAATTCTGGCAGGACTACGGTCTGTCCCGGGTGATTTTGTCCCGGGAGCTGTCCATCGATGAAATTGCGCAGATTCGCGATAAATGCCCCGACATCGAGCTGGAAGTGTTTGTGCACGGCGCGCTCTGTATTGCTTACTCCGGGCGCTGTCTGCTTTCCGGTTATATGACCCACCGCGATCCAAACCAGGGTGCCTGCACCAATTCCTGTCGCTGGAAATACCAGACTCACGAAGCGCATGAGACCAACACCGGCGATATCGTGGCCACGGATGCCACGGTTGCTGCGGTAATGAATCACAAAGACGACACGCGTCCCGCACAAAAATGGGCGCCAGGTGAGACCTCGCCAGTGTATTTACTGCAAGAGGAAAACCGCCCCGGTGAATACATGCCCGCCTATGAGGACGAGCACGGCACTTATATCATGAATTCCAAAGACCTGCGCGCCGTGCAGCACGTGAAGCGCCTGGTGGAGATGGGTATCGAATCCTTAAAAATTGAAGGCCGCACCAAGTCGCATTACTACACAGCGCGCACGGCGCAGATCTATAAGCAGGCGATTTTAGACGCGGAGGCGGGCAGGGAGTTTGACTGGTCACTGTTTGAACAATTAGACCACCTGGCCAGTCGCGGCTACACCGAGGGCTTTTATCGGCGCCATGCCCCTGCGGAGTATCAGAACTACGAGCAGGGTCACTCGGTCAATAAACAGCAGCAGTTTGTCGGCGAAATCAGCAAAGCGGATGAAGGTTGGCTTACGGTCACGGTAAAGAACCGCTTCGAGCGCGGCGATAAACTGGAGTTAATTACGCCGGGGGGTAACACTGCCTTTGAGTTGACAGAACTGACCAATTTAGACGCCCAGACCATTGATGTTGCACCGGGGAATGGCCATATCGTGCGCATTCCTGTGCCCGCCAACGCCGGCGACTTAGGTCAAGTCAATATGGCGCTGTTGATGCGGAATTTGGCGGCTTAGCCTGGACAAGTCACCGTACTAATCGAAGTATCCGGGCTAAGACTTTTTGTGCAGGTGCGATGGCGCAGCGGTTGCCTCAAAGCACATTCGTCGCTTTTTGGGAAACAGGGGCTGTTCAGTACACTCCACGGCTCTGCGCAGGTGCCCGTGGTTTCGATAAGTCCGCAAAGTCGCTCTACGCGCCTCTTCTTGTGCCGCAATTGGTGGGAAATTAAGGTAAGATGTGCGGCTTAAATCGATAGTCCAGGCGTAGCAGAGCAGGGGAGTTTCAGTATGTCGTTCGATGAGCGTGCGTTTCGCAATGCGTTGGGTCAATTTGCCACAGGTGTGTGCGTGGTGTGCGCGCCGGGCGCCGACGGCGAAGGCGTGGGTATGACCATTAACTCCTTTGCCTCGGTGTCTTTGGCGCCGCCGTTGGTGTTGTGGAGTTTGCAAAATGACTCCCATTCCTACGATATTTACGCGCGTGCAGCGCATTATAGTATTAACGTGCTGTGTGAAAGCCAGCAAAATTATGCCGATCACTATGCCCAGCAGGGCAACCACCACCTGCTCGCCGCACACGTACAGGATGCAGGAAACAATTATTGGGCGATGCGCGATACCCTCGCTAGATTCCACTGTGAGCAAGAGGCCACGGTAGAAGCGGGGGATCACTTGATTATTATTGGCAAGGTGCTGGCTTTTGAGCACAGCGACAATGCGCGCCCGCTGTTGTTTCAGGGCGGCAATTACCAGCAGATGTGTTAGTGCGCAATGAACTACTGTAGCGCCTGTGGCGACAAGCTTTGCTTAAAAATTCCCCTGGGTGACGACCGCGAGCGACACGTTTGCGACAGTTGTGGCATTATTCACTATCAAAACCCCAAGGTCATTGTCGGCTGTATACCGATTTGGGAAGGCAAAGTGTTGCTGTGCCGCCGCGCCATCGAGCCGCGTTATGGTTTCTGGACGCTGCCTGCGGGGTTTATGGAAAACGGCGAATCCACTGCCGAGGGCGCCGCCAGAGAAACCTGGGAGGAGGCCAAAGCCAGAGTCGATAACCTGGCGATTTATCGTGTATTTGATTTGCCCTATATCAACCAATTATACGTGTTTTACCGCTGTGACCTTATCGATGGGCAGTTTGCACCCGGTCAGGAAAGCCTTGCTTGCGGCTTATACGATGAGCACAGCGTGCCCTGGGATGACCTGGCATTTCGCGTGGTAAAAGACACCCTGCGCAGCTTTTTTCGCGATCGGGATAGCGGCGACTACCCGGTTGTTAGCAGCGTCGTAGAATATACACCAAGGCCTCGTCATCCCGGTTAACTCTGATTAACGCGGTGATACCTTATCTATTTGAGTTAACTTAGCAAACAAGGAGTCATAATATGGCACATCCAAAAATCGGCAATATGGCCCCGGCTTTTACCCTGCTAGATCAAGACGGGAACAAAGTCAGTTTAAAAGACTTTCGCGGCGAGAAAAACGTACTGCTGTATTTTTACCCCAAAGCCATGACGCCCGGCTGCACCACCCAGGCCTGCGCACTGCGCGATACCAAAAAAGAACTGGACGCCTTTGACACTGTGGTACTCGGCGTTAGCCCGGATCCAGTGGCACGCTTGCCAAAATTTATCGAAAAACACGCGCTTAATTTCACGCTGCTGTCTGATGAAGACCACGCCGTTGCTGAGAAATACGGTGTTTGGGGCTTAAAAAAATTCATGGGCAAAGAATTTATGGGGCTGATTCGCACCAGTTTTATTATTGGTAAAGACGGTCGTTTAAAACGCGTGCTGGATAAGTTTAAAACTAAAACGCACCACGAAGATGTGCTCGCGGTGCTTGCGGAGTTGGGTTTTTAGCGCGGATATTAAACAAATAACCGTAAAGTGGCTGCCGTACTGGTAAAACATCCGGATTAGTGCGCTGTTGATGTTTTATTTTCGGCGTTGCGCGGCGGAGAGAAAAGCGCTACAGCAAAGCAGGGTAGCGCTTTCCAATGCGGCACCGCATTAGTCGCCCAACAGCATCTCCCGCAGTACGGGTTTGACAAATTTACCGCTGGCGTTGCGGGGCAGGGGGTCAGTCAAAATCCAGATATGGCGAGGCACTTTATAGGGTGCCATATGCTCCTTGCAGAACTCGATGATTTCTTCCTGAGTCGGCGCGTGGCCTTCTGCGGCAAAAATGGCGGCGCCAACCTCTTCACCGAGGCGCTCGTCGGGCACGGCAAATACAGCGACTTCCGCGACTTTATCGTGGCGGAAAATAACATTTTCCACTTCGGTGCAATACACGTTTTCGCCACCGCGCAGTACCATGTCCTTGACTCTGTCGACCAGATAAATAAAGCCATCTTCATCGATATAGGCGACGTCGCCCGTGTGCAGCCAACCGTCGACAATCGTTTCCGCCGTCGCTTCAGGGCGGTTCAGATAGCCTTTAATGACCTGGGCTCCGCGCAGGCACAGCTCACCGATTTGGCCCTGGGGTACAGGTTCACCATTTGCATCAATACACTTTGCTTCAAAGACAGGCATGACTGCGCCGGTACTGGTGGGTTTGCCTGCGAAGAAAGGGCCGTTTGAGCCGGTAATCAAACCGCAGGTTTCGGTCATACCGTAGCCCTGTGAGGCGGCAGACTGGCTGTTGTCTTCAATCAATTCAATCGTATCTGGCGGTACCGGGGCACCGCCCGTGGCGATAGCGGCCAGTGAGCTGATGTCGTATTGCGCCTTGCCGGGGTGCATCATCAATTCCCGCGCCATCACCGGTACGCCGGTCATGCTGGTGATTTTTTCCTCGGCAATAATTTGCAGCGCTTCCAGCGCATTCCATTTGTACATTAACGCAATTTTACCGCCCAAAGCGGTGGTGACGTGGGCGCTGCAGTTGTTGCCGGTGACATGAAACAGCGGTGTGGTAATCAGGGTGGCGAGTTTGGGGGTGTCTGGGTCCAGCGGATTGGGTGGCTCTTCACCCGCTGCCACCGCGGCGGCTGTGGTCTGCGACAGATTGACAAACATCACCGTGAGAATATTGTTGGTACAACCTCGATGGGTGAGCTGTGCGCCCTTGGGAAAGCCAGTGGTGCCCGAGGTGTAAAAGACGCAGGCGACATCTTCGGGCAAAACCTCAACCGCAGGCATCTCCGCAGCTGAGGCCATTGCCGTGCTCCACGGTGTGGCGTAGGCGGGTAGAGAATCATCGCAGCGCACTGCAATAGCGGATATCTGTGGAAAATCTGCGGCAATCGCGTCAAAACGCGCCAGACGTTCAGCATCGGCTATCAGCACTTTGGGGTTGCTGTCTTCAAAACAAAAGTGCAGTTCCTCCACCCACCAGGCGTTGACGCCGACCACCGTTGCACCAATCGACACGATAGCCCAATAGGCGAGCATGTATTCAGGGTAGTTGCGCATTGCCAGTGCGACCCCGTCACCGCGACAGATACCGTTGTCGGTAAGCCAGCGTGCCAAGCTGGCGATTTGCGTGTTGGCCTCACGATAAGTCCAGCGCTCATCGCGGTAAACAAGGTAATCGTTGTCGCCGTTAAGTGCGGCCATTTCCCAGACCTGGCGCAGCGATGCGGGGGCGTGTTTCCAGCATTTCAGGGTTTGCCCGTTGACTTCGGCGGTGGCGACTTCAAACATCTGGCCTTCGTTGGTCATCTGTTGACGTACCGCGGCGAGGGTGGCGTATAGCGAATTGCTCATAGGAATCTTCTTATAGCTTAGATAGAAAACCAGTAGACTATTACAACCTTTGCAACCGTGCAATACTTGAGCGTTTCTGCTAACTTGCGTTTGCGTTGTTATGGGTATTGGAGAGATACCAAGGTCTAAGGAGAGGATCGATGCGTTATATTGCGGTAGTTGATGAAGGCAAGCATTCGCGCCTTTATACACGCTATGCCGATAAACCTGATATTAAAGCTGACGAAGTCTTGATTCGCGCATCTGCGGCTGGTGTAAACCATGCAGACTTGCTTCAGCGTCGGGGTTTGTACCCACCGCCACCCGGAGCATCGGCGGTATTGGGTTTGGAAGTTGCAGGTCTTGTTGAACAAGTGGGTAAGAAGGTAAACACGTGGTCGGTTGGGGATCGGGTGTGTGCATTATTGGCCGGTGGCGGCTATGCCGAATACGTTGCGGTAAAAGCCAGTCATTGTCTGCCCGTGCCGGATTCACTGTCTGATGTAGAAGCGGCAGCACTGCCAGAGGCGGTGGCCAGTTGTTGGTCAAACCTCCATCAGCGCGCGCACCTGAGCCGGGGTGAATCGCTGTTGATGCACGGCGGCAGCAGCGGTATTGGTAGTATTGCCATTCAAATGGCTAAGCTCATGGGCGCAACCGTGATCACAACGGTTGGCGATACCCAGAAACAGCGCTTTTGCGAGGGCCTGGGCGCGGATCTTGCCATTAATTATAAAACGCAGGATTACGTGGCCGAGAGCCAGGCCTTTCTTGGGCGTGGCGTGGATGTGATTGTCGATATTGTCGGTGGCGAGTATGTGGCGCGCAACATCGCTCTGGCTGCACCCGAGGGGCGCATTGTCAATATTGCACATCTGCAAGGTGCGGAAGTCACAGTGAATTTGGCAACGATTATGTTAAAACGCCTGACGCTCACCGGTTCAACCTTGCGTGCACGCAGCGACGACTATAAAGCCGCTCTGATTGAAGAAATACAGCAACGGGTATGGCCCTGGCTTGAGAAGGGTGCGCTGGAGCCGGTGGTGGAGGCGACCTACGATCTCGATGCTGCCGAGCAGGCTCATATGTTGATGCACAGTTCGCGCCACAAGGGTAAGATTGTCCTGACCTTTTAAGCCCGCAAGAGATCACGCATGATAGAACTTTACACCGCGCCCACGCCCAATGGCTATAAGGTCTCCATCGCTCTGGAGGAAATGCAAATCCCCTACGAGGTGCGCGCCATCGACCTCGCCGCCGCTGAGCAAAAGCAGCCCGAGTACCTGGCTATTTGCCCCAATGGGCGTATCCCCGCGATTGTCGATAAAGACGAGGGTGATTTTGCGGTGTTTGAATCCGGCGCAATTATGCTGTATCTGGCGGAAAAAACAGGTCAGTTTTTACCAAGTGATGCGAAAGGCCGCTCCCGTGTTATCCAGTGGCTGATGTTTCAAATGGGCGGTATCGGGCCAATGATGGGGCAGGCCAACGTGTTTTACCGTTATTTTCCCGAAAAAATACCCGCCGCGATAGCGCGTTATCAAACTGAGGGGCGGCGTTTATTTGAGGTGTTAAACACCCAGCTTGGCAAAGAAGAATTTTTGGCGGGCGCTTACAGTATTGCCGATATGGCGAACTGGGCCTGGGTGCGCACGCATCGCTGGTCCGGCATTGATATAGAAGGCCTTGATAATTTGTCGCGCTGGATGGGCGCCATCAGTGCGCGCGAGGGTGCACAGCGCGGCGTTAAAGTGCCCGTGGATATTGCCGAATTAATGGATGCGAAAAATAAAGATGACGCCGACGCATTTGTGAAAAAGGCGCAGACCATGTTGGTGAGTAATAAACAATAAACGCGGTGCGGCTTTTATGGGTCAACCATTAAAAAGCCCGTTTCCACGGAAAACCGCATACGCATGCGCAGCCTGGCGATTTCCGCATCCTGATAGGGCGTTGCGGTAATTTTCCCCCAGATTGGGGCAGGCCAGGCCGGGTCGTTGCGATAGCGTACAACATGATGCACGTGCAGTTGTGGCACCTGGTTGCCAAGCGCCGCAACATTGAGTTTATCTGGTTTAAATTCCTCGGCCAGATGTTCACTTAAAAAAACCGACTCGCGCATAAGTTGCTGCTGTTCGGATTTGTCGAGTTGGTATATCTCGGTGATATCTGCTCGCTGCGGTACCAATAAAAACCAGGGAAAATTGGCATCGTTAATCAGCCTGAGCTGGCACAGTGGAAAATGTCCCAGCAACAGACTGTCAGCCTCAAGTTGAGGATGTAGCGCAAAGGCCTTCAAACCCAGTCCTTTGGCATATTGCTCAGGTGCAGGTTTTGCAATACAGTCCTAAGCGATTGCTCAAGTGCGGTGACTGTTTTATCACCGGCGCGCTCGGCGTAATCAAGGCGTACTTTTCTAACTGCTTCCAACTGTGCTTTCACCAGTTCTGTACCCTGTGTGGTAAGTTCAATGGTTTTGGCGCGTTTATCGCGTTTGTCCTTGGCGCGGCGTACATAGCCCATCGCTTCCAGTTCTTTTAACATTTTGCCCATAGCCTGCTGGGTCACTCTGGCGCGATCGGCCAATTCGGTAACCCGCACCGCGTCCAGCCCCAGGTTGCCAAATACAGCATTGTGCGCTGGACGAACATCGGTGAATCCGCGGTCATGCAGGTAGTGCATCACGCGCTGATTATAATCCTTGGTAAACTCGTTGGCCATACGTGCCAGGCTCTGCGCTAAATGCAAGGTAGTGTGGTGTTGCTCATTAACGATGCTGTTCATGGTCAAAGTGTCCTCTACTTCAGAATTAGACTGTATTGTGTTCATTCCTAAGCTCGCTTGTGGGAAGTCTTGCTTTGTTAAATTGAGTGGGGCAAAGCCTATCACTTATTCGGCGCAGGGTTATTATTTGTTGGATAAAAAAGCGTGATGGGCTTATCATTTTATGACACTAATTTGTATGAAGGACGATTTTATGATCGAAATTGTGACGGCGAACACAAATGGGATTCGTGCCGCAGCGAGAAAAGGTTTTTTTGATTGGATTGCTAAAACCCAGCCTGACATCGTGTGCATTCAGGAAACCAAAGCACAAATTGATCAGTTGAGTGACCCCGTTTTTCACCCTGAAGGCTACCACTGTTATTATTTTGACGCACAAAAGAAAGGCTATAGTGGCACGGCGATCTACAGCAAGGTGAAGCCGCTGAAGGTTGTGCACGGTCTCGGCTGGGACCCGGCTGATTCCGAGGGGCGCTATTTGCAAGTCGATTATAAAGGTCTGAGCGTCATCTCTCTGTACATGCCTTCGGGTTCATCCAGCGAGGCAGCGCTGGAGAAAAAACTTAAGTTTATGGACGCTTTTTACCAACACTTACAAAATCTAAAACGCAAACGACGTGAATTTATTATCTGCGCAGATTGGAATATTTGTCACCAGGAAATTGATTTGAAAAACTGGAAAGCCAATCAAAAGAATTCAGGTTTTCTACCTGTAGAGCGCGAGTGGTTGAACCAGGTATTTGAGGAACTCGGTTTTGTAGATTCCTTCCGCGTGGTCAATCAAGAGGCGGAACAGTACACCTGGTGGTCAAACCGTGGGCGCGCCTGGGACAACAATGTCGGATGGCGCCTGGACTATCAGTTGGTGACCCCCAAGCTGGTGCCTGCGATCATCGATGCCGCCATTTATAAAGAACAGCGCTTTTCCGATCACGCCCCGCAGAGCATGCGCTATCAGCTTGAACTGGTCGGTGACGAATAAGGCCTGCTTTCGCGCTAGTAGCGAGCGCGGCCAAAACGCGGTACATTATAGGCGCATTGGGGTAACGCAAGTCGTTGCCCCGATTTCGTTCAATCGTTCATTACTGAACCCGACAGAGAGTAGATTATGAGTTTGTTTATCGCCAGCGCCCACGCTCAGGATGCCGCCGCAGCCCCAGCCGGTTCTGATATGTTTCAAATTTTGTTTTTGGTAGGCCTGTTTGCGCTGTTTTACTTCATCGCCATCCGCCCCCAGCAAAAACGTCAAAAAGAACACCAAAAGCTGGTGGCCGAGCTGGCCAAGGGCGATGAGGTGATCACCAATTCCGGTATTATGGGGCGCATTGCCGCTCTGGACGATACCTATATGATGCTCACGGTTGCGGATAACGTCGATATCAAGTTTCAGCGTATTTTCGTGCACGCGGTGTTGCCCAAGGGTACCCTCAAGAGCATCGGATAAGGGCCTTATACCATGCGCGCAAAGAGTTTTCCCCGTATTTCCAGAGCGCCGCGGCTGGCGCTGGGCAATATGCACACGCCGTTTCAACAGCTTGTGCGCGCCTCAGCGCGCTATGGCAACGGTGCACGCATCTGGGTGAAACGCGACGACATGACGGGTTCGACGGTCACCGGCAATAAAGTCCGCAAGCTGGAGTATATTGTCGCCCATGCGCGGGAGCAGGGCTGCGACACCTTGATCACCTGCGGTGCGGTGCAGAGCAACCACTGTCGCGCTACCGCTATCGTCGGCGCGCAACTGGGTATGAAAGTACATTTGGTGCTGCGCGGCGATCCCGACGCGCCGCTTGAGGGGAATTACCTGCTCGACACCCTGGCAGGGGCGGAGGTTTCCATTTATCCGCCGCAGCAATATCAGCGTGAACTGGACGCCCTGATGAATCACTGGGATGCCCATTATCGGGAACAGGGGCATAGGTGTTGGCAGATTCCAACCGGCGGCTCCGATGCCATTGGTGTTTGGGGATATGTCAACGCCTGTGAGGAGCTGGCGCTGGATTTTGAGCGCGCCAATATCACCGGGCACACGCCGATCATCTGTGCCAGCGGCTCCGGCGGCACCCAGGCGGGTCTGGCACTGGGCGCGGCGTTGATGGATTTGCCCAGCTCGGTTTATGGTATGGCGGTCTGCGATGACGCCGACTACTTTAATAAAAAAGTAAATGCTGATGTGAATAGCTGGGTCGACCGTTACGGCGGCAATGCCTTTAGCCCGACACTGCACACGGTGACCATAGATCGCTACATCGGTCCGGGTTACGGTGTGGCACAGCCTGAGGTCATGGCCTTAATCAATGAGATGGCGACCCTGGAAGGCCTGTTTTTAGACCCCGTATACACCGGAAAAGCGTTTTACGGCGTGGTTAAAGAGTTGCAAAGCGGCGGTTTTGGCAATGTGAGTGATGTGGTGTTCATTCATACCGGGGGTATTTTTGGCTTGCTTGCCCAGCGTGATGAGTTGCTGCAACAGCGCGGTTAGCAGGCAAAGTGTAAGCCTGAATTCAACAATAGATTAACAACAAGAAGGACTATCCTATGACCGAAATGATCAAAGTGGTCAACGGTATTGCCTGGGGGCCGGTGATGCTGGTGCTCTTACTCGGCACAGGCGTTTATCTCACTCTGGGCCTGCGATTCTTAACGCTGCGCAAGATACCCACGGCGTTCAAACGTTTACTATCCAGAAAGCACGGCACGGGTTCCGGCGACATTTCACCCTTCAGCGCGTTGATGACATCCCTGTCAGCGACTATAGGCACCGGTAATATTGCCGGGGTTGCCACGGCGCTGGTGCTGGGCGGCCCCGGCGCTTTGTTTTGGATGTGGATGACGGCGCTGTTTGGTATGGCCACAAAATACGCTGAAGCGGTGTGCGCGGTGACTTTCCGCGAAAAAGACGCCAACGGCAATTACAGCGGCGGCCCGATGTACTATATCCGCAATGGTCTGGGTAAACATTGGCACTGGTTGGGATTTGCCTTTGCCTTGTTTGGCGCCCTGGCGGGCTTTGGCCTGGCCAATACGGTGCAATCTAACGGGGTAAAACGCATCGCCACGGTGGCGAGCTTTTTAGTGCCGGTGATGGCGATTTCCTACATTGTCATGGGTGTCCTGGTGCTGGCGCTGAATGCCTCGGAAATTCCCGCGGCGATCGGCACGATTATCGACAGTGCCATGAACGGCGCAGCGGCGGCGGGTGGCTTTGCCGGCGCTACGGTCTGGGCGGCGATTCGGTTTGGGGTGGCGCGTGGTATTTTCTCCAATGAGGCGGGGCTGGGCAGCGCGCCCATCGCTCACGCCGCCGCCAAAACCAACGAACCGGTAGAGCAGGGCATGATTGCCATGCTGGGCACTTTTATCGACACCTTGATTGTGTGTTCCATTACCGGGCTGGTTATCGTGATCAGCGGTGCGCTGGAGTCAGGGGAAACCGGTGCGGCGCTCACCTCGATGGCCTTTGCGCAGTCCTTCAAGGGTGGAGAGATGGTGGTTACCATCGGCCTGGCCCTGTTTGCCTTTTCCACCATGATTGGCTGGAGTTACTATGGCGAGCGCTGCGCCGTGTATTTGCTGGGCGTCAAAGCCATAATGCCATTTCGCCTGTTGTGGGTGTTGGCCATCCCCGTTGGCACGGTGGTGCAACTGGAAACTGTCTGGTTAGTGGCTGACACCCTAAATGCCTTTATGGCCATTCCCAATCTGGTGGCGCTGCTGCTGTTGGGGCCGTTGGTATTTCGCGTATCGCGGGAGTATTTTCAGCGTCAAGCGCACAAGGATCGCAGTGTTACGTGAGTAAAAACCCAGAAAATCAATTGGTTATTGCTATATCTTCGAGAGCTTTGTTCAATCTTGACGACAGTCACAAAGTCTATGTCAGCGAGGGTTTGCAGGCCTATTCCGATTATCAAATCGAGCACGAAAACGAGCCGCTGGAGCCGGGGGAGGCTTTTCCCCTGGTAAAAAAACTGCTCAATCTCAATGAGCGTTTGGGCGGACAGGCGCGGGTCGAGGTGGTGCTGCTATCGCGCAACAGCGCCGATACCGGACTCAGAGTGTTCAATTCCATAGAACACCACGGCCTTAGTATCAGCCGCGCCGCGTTTACCGGCGGCGCAAGCCCCTGGCCGTATACCAAGCCCTTTGGCTGTCATTTGTTTTTGTCCAGCGAAGCGCAAGATGTGCGCTATGCATTGGAAAACAACGTGGCCGCGGCCACCCTGGTATCCAGAGCCAGACCCAACGCCTCAAACACGCAATTGCGCTTTGCGTTTGACGGTGATGCGGTGTTGTTTTCCGACGAAGCCGAGCGCATCTATAAAACCCAGGGTCTGGATGCCTTTACCGCTTCGGAGGTTGCCTCGGCTAAACAGCCCTTAAGCGGTGGGCCGTTTAAGGCCTTTTTGGGGGCGCTGCACAATTTACAGCAATTATTGCCCGACTCGGAACAATCACCCATCCGCACCGCACTGGTGACAGCAAGATCAGCGCCTGCCCATGAGCGCGTGATCAGGACCTTGCGGGCGTGGAATGTGCGCATCGATGAGTCCATTTTCCTGGGCGGCATGGACAAAGCCGCCTTTCTCACCGCCTACGGTGCGGATGTTTTTTTCGATGATCAACCCCTGCACTGCGAATCCGCCGCAGCTCACGTTGCCACTGGCCACGTCCCGCACGGGGTTGCGAACGAGGAACAGTCGGACTGACAGTGTACCCCTATCGCGCCTTCAACACCTCGCGCAAACGTCCCGCCACGGAGCGCAAACACGCCTCGGTGGTTGGCCAATCGATACAGGCATCGGTAACTGACACCCCGTATTCCAGGTCGTCGAGGTTTTGGGGGATAGACTGATTGCCTGCGTTGATATGGCTTTCTATCATCAAGCCGATGATGGAGCGATTGCCATCTTCAATCTGGCCGGTAACATTGTCCGCCACCAGCGCTTGCAACTCATGGTTTTTGTTGGAGTTGGCGTGGGAGCAGTCAACCATAATATTGGCCGCAAGCTTGGCCTTGTCCAGCGCGTCCTCCGCCAGTTTGATGTTGACCGAATCAAAATTGGGGCCGGAGCTGCCGCCGCGCAGCACGACGTGGCCGTAGCGGTTGCCCCGCGTGGTGTAAACACTGACCTGGCCTTTGCTGTTAATGCCCAAAAAACGGTGCGGGCGGGCGGCGGATTGCAGGGCGTTGGTGGCCACGGTTAAACCGCCGTCGGTACCGTTTTTAAAGCCCACCGCAGCGGATAAGCCGCTGGCCATTTCCCGGTGGGTTTGCGATTCTGTGGTGCGCGCGCCGATGGCATTCCAGCTAATCAGGTCTTGTAAATACTGCGGGCTGATGGGATCCAGAGCCTCGGTTGCCGCTGGCAGCCCCAGATCGTTGATATCAATTAACAGCTTGCGACCAATGCGCAAGCCCTCCTCAATCTTGAAGGAGTCGTCCATATAGGGGTCGTTAATCAAACCTTTCCAGCCCACGGTGGTGCGCGGCTTTTCAAAATAGACGCGCATAATGATGAGCAGCGTGTCATTCAGCTCATCCGCCAGTACTTTAAGGCGTTTGGCATAATCCATCGCAGCTTTGGGGTCGTGAATAGAGCAGGGGCCTACCACAACCATCAGACGGTGATCCCGGCGGTCGAGAATATCCCACACCGCCTGACGTCCGGCGGTAATTGTGCGTTCTGCGGCTTCGGTGATGGGTAATTCGGCACTCAATTGCCGAGGTGTTACCAGAATATTTTGCGATGCAACATTGATATTGTGGATGGAATTTGAGGGCATGGTCTTACCTGAACTGTAAAAGCGGGTTATGGTATGGCGGCCCGTATTGCCTGGACAGCGCCACTACTATGATAAATGATACCGCAGATTGCCCGCCACTTTTTGATATAGGTCCCTTAATTGGCCAATTGGCACAACAAAATTTGGTATTGACCGCAAATTCGCGCTTAGCTAGGCATATAAAAAGTGCCTGGGATAAATATCAGCAAAGTCAGGGTCTGAGCAGTTGGCCGCGCGCTGCGGTATACGCTGTGGACGATTGGTTGCTGGCGCGCTGGCGTGATGCGGTGCTGGCGGGGCTGTGTCCAGATGCGCAACTGCTGACAGGCTGGCAGGAACAGGAGCTGTGGCGCGATATTATCGGCAAATCCCACGGCGGATTATTGCAAATGGATCAAACAGCGGCTTTGGCTTCACAGGCGCGGGAGATGCTGCTGCGATTTGATGTGGATGTTATCCGCCACCAGCAACTTTTTGAATTTTCCCCTGACAGTGCGGGTTTTTACGCCTGGCTTGTGGCGCTGGACAAGCGCCTGAAGCAACTTAAGGCCTGCACCAAGGCGATGGCGATAAAATCCCTGGCCGACAATGCGGCGTATCAACACGGCGCAAGCATTGTTTTGGTGGGGCTTCACGAATTAACACCGCTGGTATCGCGCTTTTTTACTGCAATTAAAGCTCAGCTTGAGTATCTGCCTGCGCCATCGCTGAACAGGGCAAAATTGCACCACGCATTTACCGATAAGCGCAGCGAGCTGGCGAGCGCGGCAGCGTGGGCGGCATCTCATTACAGACAAAACCCGAATGATAATATCGCCATTGTCCTGCCGGATATGAGGGGCGACAAACCGGTGCTGGAATACTATTTACGCCGCGAGTTTAATTGTCTCGGTAAAGACTATACCAGTTTGCCCGTGAATTTTTCCCAGAGCTTCCGCCTGGGGCAAACCCCGCTGGTACAGAGCGCACTGGACTATCTGAGCTTATACTGCGAGGCTCTGCCACTGGATCGCATCGTGACCCTGTTACAGTCGCGGTTTTTCGGAATCTGCGAGCCCGACAGTGCCGATACAAGCCTGTTGATAGAACAGCTGTTTAGTTGGGGGGCAACTGAATATGACAGTGCCAGTCTGCGAAACGCTGCGCCCGATACTGCCCTGGCCGGGGTTTTACGCGAGCAGGCCCATGCGCCACAGCTAAAAAATAACTATCACCCGTCCGCGTGGGCGCAGCGCTGGTGCGAGATCTTAGATGAGGCGCTGTGGCCGTCGGGTGAGAGTTTGGATTCTTTGGAATATCAACAGCTGCAACAGTGGTTTGAATTGCTGGAACGCCTGGCCTGTGCCGATGAGATCTGCGGCAAACTACCCTATCGCAAAGCGCTGGCGCTGTTAAAACGTGTCGCTGCGCAAACCGACTCGCAACCGCAAACCCCAGCGGCCAGGGTGCAGGTTTTGGGTTTGCTGGAAGCCGAAGGCCTGCAGTTCGAGCAAATCTGGCTGTGCAATATGCAGGCGGACACCTGGCCCCCAGCGGCGCGCAGTAATCCCTTTATTCCCTTGTCATTGCAGCGTCAGTTGCAAATGCCGCATTCAAGCCCCGCACGGGAGTGGGAATTTGCGACCCAGATAATGACGCGGTTTATGCAGTCGTGCGCTGTTGTGCGGGCGAGCTATGCGCAAATAAGTGATGGGGTGCCCGCGCAGCCCAGCGCCCTGATCGATGATTTTACCGAGCAGGTGATGGCCCCTGCGGCGCTTGATGAGCAAGCCTGGGCAAAGGCCAGGGCTGATTGCGAAATGGAAATGTTAGAGGACTGGCAGGCACCCGCGGTGGATGCTGTCGAACGTGATACCCTGCGCGGTGGCAGTCGCATTTTAGAGTTGCAATCGGACTGTGAACGCCACGCATTTGTTGCCTATCGCCTGGGGCTGCGCGCCCTGGATGAGCCCAGCGCAGGTCTATCGCCGATGGCGCGCGGCATTATTTTGCACAGCGCACTCTATCGAATATGGGGCAAGCTGGGTGACAGCGCGCGGCTAAAAGCGATGCGGGGGCAGCCACTTGCGGAGCTTATTCGGGATTGTGTACAAGCCGCCATTGGGGACTTGCCCGCCCAGGGGCCACAGGCGCGGGCCCAGCGCTGGAAGGCGATAGAACAACAGCGCCTGGAGGGCTTGATTGGGGAATGGCTGGAACTCGAAGCCCGGCGCGAACCTTTTACCGTCAGTGCCAGAGAAAAAAACATCGCTTTTGAGCTGGAAGGCTTGCCGCTGCGCCTGCAAATTGACCGCATCGACACCTTAAATGATCAGCGGGAATTTATTATTGATTACAAGTCCGGCAAGGTCAGCGCATCAGGTTTATGCGGTGATGTCTTAAAGGCGCCGCAGCTACCGCTGTATTTGCAGGGTTCATCTGCTGCGGCGGGTTTGGCATTTGCCTCCTTAAAACCCCGGGATATGAAATTTGCCGGGGTTGGCGATGGCCTGGGCATCGATGGTGTCAGCGACCCGCCAACGGGGAGTTGGCAGGAGCAGGTCAGCCAGTGGCAACAACAGTTGACGGTGTTGGCAAGGAGCTTTATGGCAGGGGAGGCTTCTGCCATTGGCTGCGATGAACGGAACTGTTCACATCCACTGTTATGCCAGGGGGTGCACCATGACTAAGCCCGTTGTTGACGCCGCCGAGCGCACCGCAGCGCTGGACCCCAGCAACAGCTATTGCGTTAGCGCACCCGCTGGCTCCGGTAAAACCGAGCTGTTAATTCAGCGCTTTTTAACGCTGCTATCGCGGGTGGAACAGCCCGAACAGGTGCTCGCAATTACTTTTACCCGTAAAGCCGCCGCAGAGATGCGTGAACGGGTTCTACAGGCACTTTTACAGGCGCGAGACGACACGCCAATTCAGGGCTCTCACGAGCGGGTCACACGGGATTTAGCGCGCGCTGCACTGGCGCGGGATCGGCAACAAAACTGGCAGTTATTGCAGGCCAGTGCGCGCTTCAATATTAAAACCATCGACGGCTTTTGTGCCCAGCTGGCAAGGCAGATGCCCCTGTTAAGCGCCTTTGGCGGCTCGGCCGAGGTGGTCGATGATGCCACTGAGCTGTACCGCGAGGCCGTGGCCAATGTATACGCAGGCATCGACGAGCAAAGCGCACTTAATGAGGATGTGGCGAAACTGCTGTTGCACTTTGACAATAACGCGGAACATTTTTCAACTCTGCTGGCGGTGATGCTGGGCAAGCGCGAGCAATGGCTGGACTATGTGGGGGTAAAAAACTCACCCGATGAAGCCGCGCAAATGGTGATGACACTGATAAGTCAGCGCATTATCGATGCACAGGAAAAAGTTAAACAATTGATCGGCGGTCACTGGCAGCAACTGCTATCGCTAATGCAATACGCCAGCAGCAATGACAATGGTCCGCAGGGTTTTGACGATTTGCCCACGGTTGACGTGGCCTTTGTGCAGCAGTGGCACATCCTGTGCGATATGTTATTAACCAAGCAAAATGGATGGCGAAAACCCAGAGGTGTTACTAAAGGTCAGGGGTTTCCCGTTGGCACGCCCGAGCGCAAGCAGCGCAAAGCAGAATTTGTCGCTTTATTGTTAGAGTTGCAAGAGCAGCCGGAATTGCTTGCCGCGCTGCAGGAGTTGCGCACCTTGCCTGCATTGGAAGATCACGGCGAGAATTGGGATTTGGTGCTGACTGTCAGCCGTTTGCTTCCGCAGCTTGCCGCCCACTTATTGTTGGTTTTTCAAGCGCGCGGGCAGGTGGATTACACGCAGGTGGCATTGTCGGCACTGGATGCCCTGGGCAGTGCGGACGCGCCCAGTGAACTTGCCATGCGTTTGGATTACGGTATCAGCCATATTTTGGTGGATGAATTTCAAGACACCGCCATAAATCAGTACCGCTTAATCGAGCGGCTCACCGCCGACTGGTTGGAGTACAATCAAAACAACCCCGATAACCCGCACACGCTGATGGTTGTGGGCGATGCTATGCAGTCTATTTATCGGTTTAGAAACGCGAACGTGGGCCTGTTTTTAAAAGCGCGCGATAAAGGGTTTAGTGGCCTTAAACTCACGTCCCTGCAATTGCGGTGCAATTTCCGCTCCGACAGCACCGTGGTGGACTGGGTGAACAAGGTATTTAGCGACGCCTTTCCCCAGTGCGATGATATCGCCCGTTCACAGGTAAGCTACACCCAGGCGGCGTCCGTTAATATCGGCGGTGCGGCAAAACCGGTTAGCACAGAACTGTTTTACGGCGAGCAGGCCGCAGATGAAGAAGTGCTCAGCATTTGTGATCAGATCGAAAAGGGCATCGCCGATGATACCTGTGGAAGTATCGCCGTGCTCGGTCGCAGCCGTAAATCGCTGGCACCCATTATGGATGAACTGGACGCGCGCGGTATCGTCTATAACGCCCAGGAGATCGCCGCGCTGGGTGCTTCGCCTGTGGTGCAGGGTTTAACTGCCCTGTTTTCTGCAATGGCAAACCGCGCCGATGCTTTGGCCTGGATCAGCCTGCTGCGCGCGCCCTGGTGCGGTTTACGGCTGGAGGATTTATTGCAAATCGCCAGGCATCGCCGCGCCCTGGGGAATCCTTCGGTGTGGGCAACGCTGCATGACGCTGAGCTTGCGGCGCTGCTATCGGATGAGGCCACGCAGCGTGTCAACGCCCTGTGCAATGCGCTGTCCTGGGGTATTGCCCATCGCCAGCGCCTGGCGATGCGGGTATGGATAGAGCAGCTGTGGCTGAAACTACAGGGTCCGGCCTGTGCCATGGAACCACAACAACACAGCGACGCCCAACAGGTGCTGGAAATCATCGAAACAATGGAGGCAGCAGGTGAGGGTTTGTCGGTGGCCGCACTTAAAAGGCGCTTGGCAGACGCCAAAATAAGCCGCGAAGTAGCGGGCGCAAAAGTGCAGTTTATGACCCTGCATAAATCCAAGGGCCTGGAGTTTGATTGGGTGTTTATTCCCGACCTCAACAGCACCGGTGGCAGTGACAAGGAGGACTTGCTGTTATGGGACGAGTCCACGGATAGCGCGGGGCACAGCAGTTTTTTACTGGCGGCGAATGATCGCTCCGACAGCGAAAAAGACAAAACCTTGTTTACGTACTTGAAGGCGCAAAATAAAACCAAGGCGGCGCTTGAGCAAACCCGTTTAATCTATGTGGGTGCAACCCGTGCAGTTAGCCGCTTGTTTTTATCGGCAAATTTGCAAGCGGGTAAGCGCAAAGGCGAACCCAACTCCCCAGCAGCAAGCGGCTTGCTCGCCCGGATTTATCCGCAAATAATAGACGATGTGCAGTGGTTTGATTGCGGGGTCGAGGAAGAGAAACAGTCGACTGAACTATTGCCGCCACCCGATGAACCGAAACTGTATCGTTTGCCAGACAAGTACTTTACCGACGTTACAGCGTGGACACCGGCCAGCGATGCTCCAAGCCCTGTGAGCAATGCTCCCCGGCGCATTCTCAATTGGCGTGATCGGCATTTGGGTACGGTTATTCACACCGCGCTTGAGGCATTGGCAAAATGTGAAGAATTACCCCCACAGGTAGATGCGGTGTTTATGCACCGTTTTGTTACCGAACTGCGCCAGTACGGCTTTAGCGGTGATGCTTTGCGAAGTGCGACGGCGATGCTGACACAGGCACTGAATACCACCCTGGCGGATCAGCGCGGACGCTGGATATTGGCCGCGCGCGATAGGGCCCACTGCGAATGGGCGCTGACCACAGTAGATCATCGCGGCCGGATAGCTGATGTGCTTATTGATCGCAGTTTTGTCGACAACGGGGTGCGCTGGGTGGTGGATTATAAGAGCAGTGCACCGCTTGAGGGAGAAACCACAGCGGCGTTTTTACAGCGCGAGCAAGGGCAGTATCAAGAGCAGCTGGCACGCTACGCGCGTGCGCTGGGTGCTGAGGGATTAGCCGTAAAAACGGCGCTGTATTTCCCCTTAATCGGCGTTTTACACGAGGTAGACACTTACGCCTCTGGCGTGTCACACTGACGCCCAAACAAATAAGGAGTAAGCATGGAACAGGCTCTACTGACGATGCTGGATATGCAGCACCGTATGAATACGCGGGTACACCCCAGTTGGCAGGAGCAGGGCTTTGCCTGGTATCGCGCGGTCTGGGTTGAGTGCGCCGAGTTGATGGATCACTACGGCTATAAGTGGTGGAAACGACAAACCCCGGATCTGCCCCATGTGCAGTTAGAAATTATCGATATCTGGCACTTTGGTTTGTCGGCGCTGCTGGTCAGGGGCTTTGCCAAAAACCAAACGCTTGAGGATATGGCGCAGGCTTTACAGGAAGAGATCAGCCGCCATATCGCCACAGATACCAATGTGCGCGATGCCACGGAATCTCTGGCGCAGTATGCTTTAGCAGAACACAGTTTTTCCGTTCCCGCTTTTTGGGATTTATTGTTAGCGGCAAATATGAATTTTGATCAGCTCTACCGTGCCTACGTGGGTAAAAATGTGCTGAATTTTTTCCGCCAGGATCACGGTTATAAAGAAGGAAGCTATCAAAAACAGTGGCAGGGGCGCGAGGATAACGAACATTTAATGGATTTACTCGATGCCTTAGACAGCAATTCGGCAGATTTTGCCGAACAGTTGTATCAGGGTTTATCCCAGCGTTATCCCGGCAATGGCTGATAAAGCAGAAACTATATCGACGACAGCGCTGGCACGTCGTTTAGACTTGCCGGTACAGGAGTTGTTCGCGGCGCTGAAAAATCTGCAATGGATTACCCGCCAGGGCGATAGTTGGGTGCTCACCGCACGAGGTGAATTCGAAGGCGGTCGTTACCAGCACAGCAAGCGCTTTGGGCGCTATGTGGTGTGGCCAAAAACCCTGTTAAATCACCCTGAAATTCAACGTATTGAAGACAATCAACGGGTTTCGGCGGCCACACTGCGACGTTTTTTTCCACGCCTGCACACCCGGCAAATCAACCGCGCGCTGGCGGAGCTGGGTTTACAACAACACAGTATTTTAGGTTGGGAGTTAACGCCCCTTGGTAAACAGTTCGGCGGCGAACAGGTGGAGAGTTTGCACGCCGGTGCCCTCTATGTGAGCTGGCCGCACAGTATCGCCCAGGATAAAGTTATTGTTAGGGAATTAACCCTGTTATCGGAACAGCTACCCAGCGACGATCACAGTGAACCGGAAGTGGACATTGAACCCGATTTGTTTGCGCCGCAGATTCTCGATAGTTATCAGGCTGTGGATGGCCACGAGCTGCACAGCCCTTTACAACTTACCGTATGCAATTGGCTGTATTATGCGGGGCTGGCCCACGCCTGCCAGCGCAGCCTGCCGATTGAGGAGCCCATCTGCGCGGATTTTTATTTACCTGTTGGCAGTGTCTATATCGATTGCTGGGAAGAGGCCGACGGGCCAAAAGAACTGGCGCAAAACCTGAAAAAACGCGAAATCTACAAACGCATGAATTTAAATGCCCTGGAAGTCACCAGCGCCGACGCCGCGCGCCTGGATGAGGTCTTAGGGCACGGCTTACTGGCGTTTGGTCTGCGGTTTTAACGCCGTGCATGGCTTACATAAAGCTTAACACCCGAAATTCCGGGTCTACCGTCGCCGCATTCCACAGCTCTGTAAAACGCTGCACATGGGATTGCGTCAATGCTGGTGTATCCAGTTTACCCTGGCCGTAACGGGCTTGATCCTGCAAATGCAGATAGCTGTGTTTATCGGCGATAACAACGGTGTCGCCGCGCCAGCTCGGGTGTTCGGCCAGGATGCGTATTTCGATATTACTGGATAAGCGCTGTGCGATTAGCGCCAGTTGGTGCTTGCGCTTGATCAGCAGCGTATTGTCGTTGATAAGAATGTGCACTCGGGCACCGCGATGGCGGCGCAGCAGGGCGACCAGGGCGCGGGCTAAATCCTCGCTGTCAAACAAGGCTGGATCCAGCGTTGGGCTTAGCAGACACAACTGGCGTCTGGTGTTTTGCGCAAGTTCCAATACAGCCTGTGCGCAGGCATCCGGGTATTGGCACTTGCCGATATCCTGGGTTTTTTCACTCATTCTATTACTGCTCCGCTGCACAATAGCGCTACCAGCACGGCTTTTGTCTTGGCTGTTTCCGCACTGCGTTTAATATGCTGCGCGGACAGCTCCTGTGATGATAACAGGGTTTCAAGCAGCATTGCCGCCTCGGGAATCGATTCAACACAGTGGCCATTGCAAAACACCAGCAGTCCGTTGGGTTCCTGTCGTTGCCAGGCCACCTGCGCCTCTGGATTTAAGTACAAATGGGGTGATGAGGCAAGCAGTTGTTCAGCCTCCGTCTCATCCATTATCCAATCGACGTCGGTATCGGTAATCACTTCGCCGAACCACTTGGGGGAACAGGCCTGCGCTTTAAGTATGACCATTAACTGGGCGAGCGCATTGTCTACATTGGCCTGGGTGATTTCACCGCGGTAGTCGCTGCGTTTTCGATTGTGATCAGACAGCAGCGCGGTGGGCGGAAGATTTTCCAGAGCCTGATCGCACAGGCGTGACAGTAAATCGCTCTGGCGCGGGGCGCGAAAACCCAGGGAAAATGTCATGCAGTCGTCATCATCCGCCGTACCCCAATGGGCGACGCCCGGCGGAATATACAGTACATCGCCGGCTGTACAGCTAAAGCTCTGCGTAAGTTCGAAGTTCTCAAGCAGACATAAATCACTGCCGGTTTTCAGGGCAGTGGTTTCGTCACAGCGCTGGCCGATATGCCAGGTGCGCTTGCCAGCACCCTGTAATAAAAATACATCGTAGCGATCAAAATGCGGCCCCACGCCACCGCCTTTGCTGGCGTAGCTGACCATAATATCGTCCCGTCGCCAGCGCGGAATAAAATCGAGCTGATCCCATAAATAATCCAGATCGGGAATGAGCTGATCGACTTTTTGTACCAGCAGGGTCCAGGGCTTTTCCTGTCTAAAATCCTGCTCGCAAAACGGGCCGTGCTGCAAATGCCAGGTATCACCGTCGAAGGTCACGATGCGCGATTGCACATCTTCTTCCATCGCAAGCCCTGCTAATTCGTTTGCACTCAGTGGCAGCTTAAACGCTGTGTTTTTGTCCGCGGGAAAAAAGCACACCTCGCGTTGCCAATACCGCTGTAAAAAAGCGCTTTGCTGCTCGCTGTTGCCTTGCTCAAACATGGTTGTACTCATTGCAGTTCAGGGTATGTTGATAAGCAGCCAGATCCTCTGCTTCGTCAATATCCAACAGGGTGGGCATCTGCATCACACTCAGACCCAGGCGCTGACAGCGCGCGCGGGTAATCGCCGCCACCGCCCCAGTGCTCCAAGGCATATTGATAAACAATTCGGGATAAAAATCGCGCATGGCAATTAAAGCGTAACCGCCATCGTGTACGGGTGTTAGCACGACGTCATTGTGTTTTAAGCTGTGCATTGCCCTGCGTAGGTGAGTGCTGTCAAGTTCTGGACAATCTGTGCCGATCAAAACAGGCGTTTTGCCCTGTGCCAAAGTGCGCTGCGTCGCAGCCGCCATTTTTGCGCCTAGATCACCGCAAATCTGTTCGCTGACCGTGATATCGCTTATCGGTAGAATGCCTTTCCAAACCTCGGCGTGCAATTGCGTGGTGCAAAGCTCCACACTGTCGGCGTTTGCTGCACGCGCTTTGTCCAGGGTGTCGATCAGCATTTTTCTTGCAAGTGCGGTTGCCCCGCGCTCACCCAAGCTTGGAATTAAACGGGTTTTTACTTTGCCTGGAGTCGGCGCTTTGGCGAAAACAATAATATGGGTTTTCACGGTTTCACCCTGGGAGATCGAGCGCGCCAGAGCTGGTATTTTTTATTGCGCGCCACAACGTCAACATGGGCGAAATGCTTTTTTAATACGCCGGCGTAGGGCAGGTGAGCATTGGCGACAACCCAAAGCTCACCGTTTGCAGTGAGATAGGACGAACACTGGCGCAGCAGGCGTTTGCCGACCGCCGCATCCATCACATGGCCCTGATGAAAGGGCGGGTTACACAGAATCAGCTGGTATTTGTGCTGCAAACCCAATAAACCATCGCCCCAGTGAAAGTGGGCCATATCGCTTTGGTCTGGAAAAAACGCCGCGACATTGCGTTTGGCGCTGTAAATGGCGAGGGAGGATTCATCCGCAAAACACAGCGACTGCGCCTTGCCTTGTAACAACAGGGCGAGCCCGAGCACGCCATTGCCACAGGCTAAATCACAGGCACTGGACACAGTCGGTACACGCTGCAAATGCGCAAGTATCAGGCGGGTGCCGCCATCGAGAGCGCCACTGCTAAAATTGCCCGGCAGGGTCAGCAGTGGTTTATTGAAACCGGGCACCTCGGTAAATATTGCGCCATCATCGGGCTTTTCCTCAGTTGGAATTAATCGCGCTTCAAAAACACGGGCTTTGCTTTTTCCCGGGTGACGGGTAACTTCACCGAGCACCTGCTCGATCCACCTGGCGGTATTGGGCGACAAATGTTTATCCATGCCTGCACACAATACAGTCGCAGGGGCAGTAACCGCAGCGCATAACATTTGTAATTGCTGTTTAAGTGCCGCTTCCTGTTTGGGAATTTTAAGCAGCACGATGTCGCAGTTGCCACTGGGCGAACGCTCGGCGTTTAACAATACCGCAGGGTTTACGCCATTGTTTAACATCGCGCGGTGAGCAAGCCAGGAATCACTGCTGCTTTGCGCGGCTTTGGTAGACAAACTGATGGCGCCAAAATCATCGTTGACCACCCAGGTCGTCTCGCCGCGGCCACCCAACTCCTGCCAGCGCTGGATCAGCAGCTTGTCGGCACTGTTATAGGCTTGCAGATGCGGCGCTTTGGGGTAACGCTGCAGCCGCTCAAGAGGGTACATAAACCTTAAGGTGCTGGCCCGGGCGCAAATAGCGGCGCGGGTTTAATTGATTCCAGCGCACCAGATCTCTGGTACTGACCTTGTAGCGTTTGGCGATGGCCCAGAGGGAGTCACCGGAGCGCACCCGGTGTTTGATCACACGTTGCTGGCTTCGGGCGAGGCGGTTTAGGCTCTGGCTGGCACTTGGAATCAGCAGTGTTTCACCGGCGCGAATGCGGTGGTTGGAGCGCTGATTCGCTCTGGTAATCGCCCGCACGCTCACGCCGTAGCGCTTGGCGATGCCGCTTAGGGTGTCGCCGCGCACCACCTTGTAACGCACCAGCTCCTGACTGGGATCGGGCGGCAACGTGGCCAGCATTTGTTGAAACTGAGTTTGCTTTTCCACCGGAATCAACAACTGTGTGGTTTCTCCCGGCGGTGTTATCCAGCGCAGCAGGCCGGGGTTTAAGACTTTGAGATCCTGTTCTTTGATCCCGGAGTATTTGGCGAGGTGTTGCAGGCTTAAACCGCCGTCGACGGGTACTTGTACGAACCACGGTTGGTTTTTCAGCTCGGGCAGTTTGATGCCATAGCGCTGTGGATCGGCGAGAATGGAACACAAGGCCAACAAACGCGGCACGTAGTTGCGGGTCTCCCTGGGCAGGCGCAAAGCCCAGAAGTCCTTGCCTCTACCTCGTTTGACATTATTTCGCTTGGCGCGGCGAACCCGGTATTCACCGGCGTTGTAGGCGGCTAGGGCGAGCAGCCAGTCTTTGTTGAGGCGTTTGTGCAAGTAGGTGAGATAGTCGAGTGCGGCATCAGTGCTGGCTTTGATGTCACCGCGACCGTCGTACCAGGGGTTAGAGCGCAGCTTAAGCTGACGCGCAGTGCTGGGAATGATTTGCCACAGCCCCCCCGCGTGCTGCGGCGAATAAGCGGTGGCGTAAAAGCTGCTTTCCACCGCCGGCAATAGGGCCAGCTCAATCGGTAAACCCCGTTCTCTGGTTTGTTCCACAAAATAGTAGAGATAGGGCTGGGCGCGGCGCAGCAGGGCATACAGTGCCTGCCGATGGTGCAGGTATTGTCTGCGGTATTTTTGTACACGGGCGTGATCGTTGTGCTCGTACATACTGAGGGATCGGCGCACCACATCCCACAAGCTCTCGGGCGGCAGAGGTATAACAGGCGGTTTTGGTTCAGGCTGGTGCCTGCTAAGCTCAAGCGTAGCCGCTTTCTTTACCAGGTCTGGTAAAATCACCTCGGTAATAGCCACTTCCTCGACTGAGTGGGCTTGCTTGGGCAGTGATTCACAGGCACTCAATACCAACACCAAAGCGAAAACTGCACTGTGAACAATTGCTCTTACCATCGTTAAAACTCGTCTTTCCATTGTCTTAATGCACCAAACACCGCTGCGGGACTGCCATCACGGGCAGTGTGTGCCTTGGCCGCATGTTTTACCTCGGTCACATCCCAGCGTAAAAACGGGTTAGTGGCGCGCTCCAGCGCAATATCTGAGGGCACCGTCGGCACACCCTGTTCGCGCAGCGCGCGCGCTTGCTCGATGCGGGCATCCAGCGCCGCATTGTTTGGCTCCACCGCCTTGGCAAAGGCCAGGTTCGCCAGAGTGTACTCATGGGCGCAGTACACTTTGGTGTTTTCAGGCAGTTGCGCCAGTTTTGCCAGGGACGCCTGCATCACTGGCGGGCTGCCCTCGAACATACGTCCACAACCACCGGCGAACAGGGTGTCACCGCAGAACAGCACATCCTCGCCGACATAGGCCACATGGTCAAGGGTGTGGCCGGGCACGGCGATGACCTCGAACGTGTGATCGTCAACAACAACGCGCTCGCCATCGCGGACGGGGTGGGTGATGCCTTCTATCAGCGGGTTGTCCGGCCCGTACACGATCAACTCTGGAAACCGCTCCCGCAGGGCAGCAATACCGCCGGTGTGGTCAAAATGGTGGTGGGTAATCAAAACACCGCTAAGTGACAGTTGTTTGTGCGCGAGCGCGTCCAGTACGGGGGCGGGATCGCCGGGGTCGACCACCCACGCGCCGTGCTCGGTTTCAATAAGCCAGATATAGTTGTCATTAAAAGCGGGAATGGGGCTGATGCTAAGCATGGTTTTCCGTATATAATGGCCGCGAGGCAGCCTTTGTGTGGGGCAAAAATTATGAACAGTGAGTTTATCGGTATTTGTCGCGAACTGGAATCCTGGTATGGCAGTAAAGCGGGTGTTTATGCGCTGGACTCGATCAAGAGCAGCCTGCAGGGCGTGCTGGATAAGGCTTTCGGCTACCATTTGTTGCAGCTTGGTATTACTGCCAACCCCTGCCTTAGCGACGCCAGCAAGATCAATCACTGCGTGATGGCGGGTCCGCGGCAGCAGCCGCGGGTGGGTCTGGTGACTGATTTAGATGAATTACCTTTTGAATCTGAGTCTATCGATGTGCTGATTGCCCACCACGCCCTGGAGTTCTCCCCCAATCCCCGCCAGGTACTGCGCGAGATGCAGCGCGTACTGGCACCCCAGGGGCAGCTGTTGATTATCGGTTTCGCGCCCTACACACCCCTCGGTATCAGTCATTGGCTAAAGGGTAAGATAGGGCATCCCCTGTGGCGCAATCGCCAGACCTTGAGCCTGCGCCGCATCGTCGATTGGCTGCATTTGCTGGGCTGTGAATTACAGGATACCCAGCAGCTTTACACCCTGCCACCTTCGGGGCGTTTGCAGTCTCTGGCGCTGCGTGTCAATGCCCATGTTACCCGTCACAAATGGCCTGTGGGGGGGATTTACTGTCTGCACGCGGTTAAACTGGTGCGGGGCGCGCTCAGACCCCAGCCGCACCGCATTCTCAGTCGCAATCCTCTGCTGGGCATGGTGCCCGAGCCATCCGCTGCACGTCAGAGCGGCCAGGTTGTGCCCATTAGCAGCGCAGCACCGCGCAATACGCCACAGTAAACCCGGGGCAAGCAAATAGAGAAAACGAGTGAAAACAGTGGAATTATTTACCGACGGAGCCTGTCGCGGTAACCCTGGCCCCGGTGGCTGGGGTGTGTTGATGCGCTTTGGTCGGCATCAGCGTGAACTGTACGGCGGTGCAGCGAACACCACCAATAATCGCATGGAGCTTACCGCCGCCATCGAGGGCCTGACGACGCTCACCGAGGCCTGTGAAGTGCATTTAACCACCGACTCCGTCTATGTGCGCGATGGTATCACCCGTTGGATAGCCAACTGGAAAGCCAAGGGCTGGAAAAACGCGAAGAAACAACCGGTCAAAAATCAGGACTTATGGCAGGCTCTGGATGAACAAAATCAGCGTCATAGGGTGCATTGGCATTGGGTAAAAGGCCACAGCGGCCACCCGGAAAACGAGCTTGCCGATCAACTCGCCAATCGCGGCATTGACGAACTGCCGCCATCATCAGGAAGCACAGTGTGAGACAAATCGTACTGGACACCGAAACCACGGGGCTGGAAGTTACCCAGGGGCACCGCATTATCGAGATAGGCTGTGTCGAAGTGGTGAATCGTCGCCTTACCGGCAAGCACTACCACCAATACATCAATCCCGAGCGGGCAGTCGATGAGGGCGCGTTTGAGGTGCACGGCATTTCCGATGAGTTTTTGGCGGACAAGCCGGTATTCGCCCAGGTGGCACAGGCATTTTTGGATTTCGTGGCCGACGCTGAGCTGGTCATCCACAATGCGCCCTTCGATCTGGGCTTCCTGAATGACGAGCTAAAACGCTGGAACAGTTCGGTAGCGGCGCTGGAAAAGCGCTGCCGCGTGGTCGATTCGCTGGTGATGGCGCGGCAAAAACACCCCGGTCAGCGCAACAATCTTGACGCGCTGTGCACGCGGTACGGTGTGGACAACGCCCAGCGCGAGCTGCACGGTGCGCTGCTTGACGCGGAGATTTTGGCGGACGTCTACCTCGCGATGACCGGCGGCCAGACCTCCTTGAGCCTGGCCATGGATGAGCACGGCAGCGCAGCGGGCGGTGGCGAAGCTATTCGCCGCGTCAGTGCTGAGCGCCCGCCACTAAAAATTATCACCGCCAGCGAGGCCGAGCTAAAAGCCCATGCCGAGCTGCTTGCTACCATCGAAAAAACGGCGGGAAAGGTGCTGTGGTGAGGGGCCCCCTCGCAAGGCAAGAGGGCGCCGAAGCGGATACGACTTAAATAAAATACATAACCGACAGGAAGCCCACCACGCCCAGTACAAAGGTGTAGGGCAGAGCCATCAGCACCATACGGCCATAGGACAGGCGAATCAGCGGCGCCAACGCAGAAGTCAGCAGGAACAGAAACGCCGCCTGACCGTTGGGCGTGGCAACACTGGGTAAGTTGGTGCCGGTATTAATGGCAACGGCCAGTTGCTCGAATTCCTCGCGGTTAATCACACCCTGATCCAGCGCCGCCTTTACCTCATTGATGTATACCGTAGCGACGAACACATTATCGGAAATCATTGACAAAATGCCGTTGGCCAGAAAGAACATGGGGGGGCGAATCTCTGCGTTCATGGCCAGGACGGTGTCAATCACCGGCTTGAACAGATGTTGTTCATGAATCACTGCGACAATGGCAAAAAACACCACCAACAGCGCGGTAAAGGGCAGTGCCTCTTCAAACGCGTGGCCGAGTTGATGTTCAGAAACAATGCCGTTAAAGGCCGTCAGCAGCACAATCACCATCAAACCGATCAAGCCTACCGCCGCCAGGTGGAAGGCGAGGCCTATCACCAAAATCGCTGCCACAACACCCTGCACCCATAGGCGCGCGGTAAGGCGCGAGTTGTTGTTCTCAGCCTGGCTTTCTTGATAGTCTTCCAAAATAGCGCGCACCGTATCGGGCAGCTGGGTGCCGTAGCCGAGCATTTTCAGTTTTTCTACCGCCAGACAGGTCGCCACACCACAGATTAAAACCGGTACGGTTACCGGCGCCATTTTGACCGCAAAGTGCATGAAGTCCCAGCCTACAACCGTGCCGATCAGCAGGTTTTGCGGCTCCCCAACCAGGGTGCAGACGCCACCGAGCGCTGTACCCACTGCGCCGTGCATTAACAGACTGCGTAAAAAGGCTCGAAATTTTTCCAAATCCTCGCGATGCAACTCATTGATATGAGCGTCATCGCCGTGATCGTGGTCGACATCATCGCGAATTTGCTTACCCGAGGCCACCCTGTGATACACCGCGTAAAAGCCGACGCCCACGCTGATGAGTACAGCGGTGACGGTCAGCGCATCCAAAAAAGCCGACAGCACCGCGGACACTAAGCAAAACAGCAAAGACAGCAGGAGTTTTGATCTTACACCAAGCAAAATCTTAGTAAAAACATGAAGCAAAAGCTCCTTCATGAAGTAAATTCCAGCAACCATGAACATCAGCAGGAGAATTACTTCGAAGTTGGCTGCCGCCTCGTGGTACACGGTTTCGGGTTTGGCCATGCCCAGCAGTACGGCCTCGATAGCCAGTAGCCCCCCCGGCTGCAAAGGGTAGCACTTCAGCGCCAGTGCCAGGGTGAAGATAAACTCGCCAATAAGCACCCAGCCGGCGATAAAGGGGTTAGCGAATATCAGTAGAATCGGGTTTAGAATCAAAAAAGCGATAATTGTTTTCTTATACCAAATGGGAGAACTACCGAGAAAGTTCTTCCAAAAAGCCGAGGTCAGCGAGTCACTCATAGCATGTTCTCTTGTGCTTGTCTTGCGGTTGTTAGGCTTGTTGTGGCGGTTGCGTGCGTCTGGGGCAATCACCAGGCTTACACATTCTAGCGGTGTACCATGACAAAAGCCATACGACGAAGCGGTACATATTTTTTCCGGCTCTAATGTTTACCCGTACCCAAATTCGTGCATACTTAGCGGCTTGCGCTTCAGGCACAGTACCTTGTTTAAGGAAATAATATGAGTGAGCCCGTGTACCTCGTTTTTCAACACGGTCGCCTTATCAGCGATTTGCGCACTGGCCCGTTGTTGGCCAAGGGGCAGGTAGATGGAGAGCGTTGGACGTCGAAACAATGTTTGTACGTAGGCCGGTGGCAGGGTCATGATTGTTTTGCGCTCGCAATTGACAATCACGATCTTGACCCAATGCGTTATCATTGCGGACACTTGTCAGGCGCTATCGGGCGGGTGCCCCAGGAGCTGTTTCAGCTTTTGGGGCGCGCCAGCCAGTTATTGAGCTGGGAGCGCGACCACCGCTTTTGCGGGCGTTGCGCAGGCGCGATGAGCCGCAAAGAGAACGAATATGTGATGGTGTGCTCATCCTGTGAGTTTCAGTGTTACCCGCGTATCGCGCCCTGTGCGATTATGCTGGTAACGCGCGGCGAGGACGTTTTACTGGCGCGCAGTGCTCAATTTCCCGATGGTTTTTACAGCGCACTGGCAGGTTTTGTCGAACCGGGGGAGAGTGCCGAAGAATGCTTGATTCGCGAAGTCAAAGAGGAAGTGGGGTTGGTGGTCGGGAATCCGCGCTATTTTGGCTCGCAGCCCTGGGCGTTTCCCAGCCAGTTGATGCTGGGCTATTTTTGCGATTATGAAAGTGGCGATATTGCGTGTCAGGAAGACGAAATTCTCGATGCCAAATGGTTTCGCGCTAACAGTTTACCCGCCGTGCCGCCGGAGTCGGCTATCGCGGGACAATTGATAAGACATTATTTTAAACATTACACAGGATAAGCAAATGGAATTCTTATACGACTATGGTTTGTTTTTAGCCAAAGCGGTCACTATCGCGGCGGCGCTGGTGTTTGTGCTGGGCTTTGTGTTTGCCATCAGTCATCGCCAGCGTCCGGAAGAGGATGGTCATATCGAAATCCGCAGTTTGAACGAGCACTATCAGGGCATGAACGATGCCATGCGGGAAGTGCTGGAAGATCACGATACGGTAAAGTCCGACTGCAAAGAACGGGATAAATCCGAAAAAAAACAGCGCAAAGAACAAAAGAAACAGCGCAAGGCCGGGCTGAAACCTGCCCACAAGCCCCGCATGTTTGTGTTGTCCTTTGATGGCGACATCAAGGCCAGCGAGGCGGAACACCTGCGCGAGGAAGTCTCGGCTGTGTTGCTGCAGGCAGAAGAGGACGATAGCGTATTGTTAAAGCTGGAAAGCCCGGGCGGTCTGGTGCACGGCTATGGCTACGCCGCCAGCCAACTACAGCGTTTAGTAGACGCCAAGGTAAACCTTGTTGTCGCGGTAGATAAAGTGGCCGCTTCTGGCGGTTATATGATGGCCTGCGTCGCCAACAAAATCATCGCTGCGCCCTTTGCCGTGCTCGGCTCTATTGGCGTGGTCGCGCAAATTCCCAATTTTCACCGGGTGTTAAAAGACAATAAAGTGGATTTTGAAGTGCTGACCGCCGGTGAATACAAACGCACCATGACGGTGTTTGGGGAAAATACCGAGCGAGACCGCGCGAAATTTATCGAAGATTTGGAAGATACTCACGAGCTGTTTAAGAACCATGTCAGTAAACACCGCCCCGGGGTCAATATTGCCGAGGTGGCCACCGGCGAAACCTGGTACGGCTCCCAGGCCTTAGAGAATGGCTTGATCGATGCGGTGCAAACCAGCGATGGCTACATCCAGGACCGAATTCACGAGCAGTTGGTGTACAGCGTTAAATGGAAGCACAAAAAGACCTGGCAGGAGCGCCTTGGCTTTGCCGCTGAAGGCGCACTGACACGCAGTTTTCTGCGCCTGTGGCAACACAGTCAAAACGGGCGGCATTTTTAGTGCTTGCGCGCTCTTTGCTAAGAATACCGTATCGTGTCCAGGGGAAGGGGGCGCGGATTCCGCACTTCTGAGAGAGGATTATAATGGGGGCACTGTCGACGCGGTCATTTTCTGTTTGGCTCAAAACAAGCTGGTATGTTCCTGCGACGACGGTGTTCATTCCTGGTTTTGTTTTTGCTTATCGCATTTGCCATGCACAATAATGGCCCGGTTTACCAAACCGTCTTGATCCTCATCCTCGGCCAGAACCGCGCCGGTAACAGCCTGATTCGGGGCGCAGGGGGCGGTGTCCTCCGGCCAGGTAAGCAGCAGTACGAGGATAGCTATGCCAATGATCAGTCCCAGTAAAAGCCACTTTTGCATAAAAACACCTCCTTTTATGTGGTGATACTCCGGTTTAATGGGAGAATGTCAAGCCTTGGGCACGGCCAATTAAATGCCGTATACTGGCTGAACCTAACAGATTTCTGCGGGCCCACGTCGGCCTGTACAGCAACGGGATACCTGCGTGAACACTTATCAGATCAAATGTCAGGGCGGGTCGTATGAAGACGATCACGATGGCAATCTGGCTTTTGCCGAGGCGCGAGCGAAGTTGAAGCGTCCGCCACTGTACAAGGTGGTATTGATAAACGACGACTACACGCCCATGGACTTTGTGGTGCATGTGTTGCAAATATTCTTCAATATGAATCACGAGCAGGCCAGCCACGTTATGATTACCGTGCACACCCAGGGCAAGGGTTTATGCGGCATTTTTACCCGGGACGTCGCGGAGACAAAAGCGGCGCAGGTGAATCAGTTTTCCCGCGACAACGAACACCCTTTGTTGTGCGAGATCGAACCCTCAGAAGACGAGGACTAAGGAACAATCGATGGTGATGCTAAGCAAAGAACTGGAACACTCCGTCAATCAGGCGTTCCAAAATGCGGTGGAAAAACGCCACGAGTTTCTGACCGTGGAGCACTTGCTGCTGGCATTGTTAGACAACCCCGACGCGGCCGAGGTGCTGCACGCCTGCGGGGTGGATATGCGCGGTTTGCGCGGTGAATTAACTGAGTTTATCGATGTCACCACGCCGAGGCTAAACAGCGATGCGAAGGACGATGATACCCAGCCGACCCTGGGTTTTCAGCGCGTTCTGCAGCGGGCGGCCTTTCATGTGCAGTCGTCGGGAAAGGCGGAGGTCACCGGTGCCAACGTGCTCATAGCGCTGTATTCCGAGCAGGAGAGCCAGGCGGTGTATTTTCTGAAAATGCAGGAGGTTGGGCGCCTCGATGTGGTTAATTATGTCACTCACGGCATCTCCAAAATAGCGACGGAAAACGACGACAAGCGAGAAGACAGCGACGATGATGACGTCGCGGGCGAGCCCCAACGGGAGGGCTCCGCAAACCCGCTGGATCAATTTACCACCAATTTAAACGCCGAGGCCGAGGCGGGGCATATCGACCCCCTGATAGGTCGCAGCGCTGAGCTTGAGCGCGTGGTGCAGATTCTTGCCCGCCGACGCAAAAACAACCCCTTGTTGGTCGGCGAATCCGGCGTGGGCAAAACCGCGATTGCAGAAGGGCTGGCCTGGCAGATTGTCCAGGGTAATGTGCCTGAAGTGCTCGCCCACGCGGTGGTGTACTCCCTGGATTTGGGTGCGCTGCTGGCGGGCACAAAGTATCGGGGTGATTTTGAAAAACGCCTCAAAAACCTGCTGGCGGAGCTGGATAAACGCGACGGCGCCGTGCTGTTTATCGATGAAATTCACACCATCATCGGTGCGGGCGCTGCCTCTGGCGGAGTGATGGATGCCAGCAATTTGTTAAAACCCCTGCTTGGCTCGGGTAAGCTGCATTGCATTGGCTCCACCACGTTCCAGGAGTATCGCGGTATTTTCGATAAGGACAAGGCTCTGAGTCGCCGCTTTCAGAAAATCGATGTGGTCGAGCCTTCAATTGATGAGACCTACAAAATTCTCAAAGGCCTGAAACCGCGCTTTGAATCCCATCACGGCCTGCGCTATACCGACAAAGCCCTGCGCACCGCCGCCGAGCTGGCCGCGCGCCATATCACCGATCGCTTTTTGCCCGATAAGGCCATTGATGTGATTGACGAGGCCGGTGCCTTCCAGCAATTGCAAGCGCCCAGCAAGCGTAAGAAACAAATAGGCGTGGCGGATATTGAAGCGGTGGTTGCCAAAATCGCCCGCATTCCACCGAAAAGCGTCAGCCGCTCGGATACCGATGCGCTCAAAAACCTGGAGCAGCAGCTCAAACTGGTGGTGTTTGGCCAAGATGAAGCCATCGGCAATCTGGCCACCGCGATCAAAGTGGCCAGGGCAGGGCTGCGCACCGGTGACAAACCCATAGGCTCATTCTTGTTGGCGGGTCCTACCGGTGTGGGTAAGACCGAAGTCACCCGTCAGCTCGCCAGCACCCTGGGGCTGGAGCTGATTCGTTTTGATATGTCCGAGTATATGGAGCGCCACACCGTGTCGCGTTTAATCGGTGCGCCACCTGGCTACGTGGGTTACGATCAGGGCGGTTTGCTCACGGATGCGGTCACCAAGCATCCACATTCGGTGGTGTTGCTCGATGAAGTGGAAAAAGCCCACCCGGAGGTGTTTAACCTGTTATTGCAGGTGATGGATCACGGCTCCCTTACCGATAACAACGGTCGCAAAGCGGATTTTCGCAATGTCATTCTGGTGATGACCACCAATGCCGGCGCGGAACAAATGGGGCGACGCAGCATTGGTTTCGCCGAGCAGGATCACTCCACAGACGGTATGGAAGCCATTAACAAGCTGTTCACCCCGGAGTTTCGCAACCGTCTGGACAGCATCGTGCAATTCGGCCCACTGCCCGAGGATGTGGTGCTCACCGTAGCCGATAAATTCCTCACTGAATTGCAGGCGCAGCTCGATGAGAAAGGCGTCTTGCTGCAGGTAGAAGACGACGCCCGCAAATGGCTGGTGGAGAAGGGCTACGATGTCAAAATGGGCGCTCGCCCAATGCAGCGCGTGATCGCCGAGCATATTAAAAAGCCCATGGCGGACATGCTGTTGTTTGGCGAATTAGCGAACGGCGGCACGGTGCGAGTGTCGCTGAATGAAGCCGGTGACGGTTTGGCGTTGGCGGTGCTGTGACGCTGCGTGCAACCCACGCACTTCCCCTCCATAAGAGGGGGAGGCGGTTTGGAAAATGAGCTAGGGCCCTGGCGGGGTGCCCGGCAGGATCAACGCTCGCGGTAAGTGATACGGCCTTTGGTAAGGTCGTACGGGGTCAGCTCCACGCGAACCTTGTCGCCGGTAAGAATGCGGATGTAATTTTTGCGCATTTTGCCGGAAATATGGGCGGTAACAACGTGGTCGTTAAGGAGTTTTACGCGAAACGTGGTGTTAGGCAGGGTATCTACAACCTCGCCTTCCATTTCAATTTGGTCTTCTTTCGCCATACGGCTAAAAATCCTCTAGGAAAAAAACGGGCGCATTTTGCCCTATTTCCGTGGGATTTGCCAGCGAAATCAACAGGCGATGGGATGTTTTTTTATTGGCGCGGCCAATTTCAATCGAGACCGTGGTGCTGCGCGCTGGCCCAATAGCCCTGATAGAAAAATTCCAGCGGTTCAAAGTCGCGTTTATACGCCATTTTTCTACAGTCTTTTACCCAGTACCCGAGATACACATAGGGCCGGCGCAACACCTGGGCGGTGTAGTCAATTTGGGTGAGAATGGCCAGAGTGCCCAGGCTGCGCTGTGACTCGTCGGGGTCAAAAAATGTGTAGATAGCAGAGATACCATCGTCCATATGGTCGGTTACCGCCACGGCCAGCAACTGTTGCCCCGAATAAAACCCGAGATAGTGGGTGGTTTCGCTGAGCTTACCCAAAAAACCATCGTACTGGCTGCGAGAGGGCGGAAACATATCTCCATCGGCGTGACGCTGTTCAATATAACGGGCGTACAAGCCATAGCACTCATCGTTGTCGATATTATCCAGCAGGTGAATCTGCACATCGGCATTGCGCCGGATAATCCGCCTGTGGCGTCTGCTGGGGGTAAACATTGCTGCGACAATCCGGCAGGAAATACAGGCGCAACAGCCGTCACAATGGGGCCGGTAATAGTGATTACCCGAGCGGCGAAACCCTTGGCGGGATAGGTCACTGTACAGACCCATATCCACGTTGACATCCGGATCGACAAACATGGTGCGCGCCTCACGGGGCAGATAACTGCAATCGTGGGTATAGGTGAGAAACACTCTTACCTGTCCTGCTGCTGTCATGGATAGCCTCCGTGATGCCCGCTATAACACGCTATCAGTATTGACGTGGCGCGCCAGCAATCGCTCGAATTCTTCGCGGTCAATACTACTCGCGCCAAGACTCTGCAAATGCGCGGTTTCCTGTTGGCAGTCTATCAACGCAATACCGCGCTGCAGCGCGATATCGACCAATGCGGCGAGCGCTATCTTTGAGGCATCGCGCGCCAGGCTGAACATCGACTCGCCGAAAAACACCCGCCCGATACAGACACCATACAGACCGCCGACTAAACTGTCTTGTTTATCATACACTTCAATCGAGTGAGCGTGACCCAATTGATGCAAATTCCCATAAGCTTGCTCCATTTCGCTGCCAATCCAGGTATTGTGCAGACGCGAGCCAACCGTGGCACAGGCGTGCATCACAGCGCCAAAATCGCGGTTTAAGGTGGTGTGAAATCGACCCTGACGCAGGGTTTTCGCAAGGCTTTTCGAGCAGTGAAACTGCTTGGGAAACAGTACCGCGCGGGGGTTGGGCGTCCACCAGTAGATAGGCTCGCCCGGTTCAAACCAGGGGAATATTCCGCGCCGATAGGCCGCAAGCAGAGTCGAAACTGACAGCGAGCCGCCCATACAGAGCAGCCCGTTGGGATCCTTTAGCGCCAGATGGCTGGGGGGAAATTCCTCATCGATATCGCTCAGAGGGTGATCCTCACTCCTGATCGTCGAGATAGCGCTCGGCGTCAAGCACGGCCATACAGCCGCTGCCCGCGGAGGTGATCGCCTGGCGATAGATGTGATCGGTGACATCGCCCGCGGCGAAAACACCTGGAACACTGGTGGCCGTGGCCATACCATGGTTGCCACCCTGAACCAGAATGTAGCCGCCTTCCATATCCAGCTGGCCTTTGAACATATCGGTGTTGGGCTTGTGACCAATTGCTATGAATACGCCGTCCAGGGCTTCTTCATGCTTGGCATCGCTGTCCGTGGCGGCCAGGCGCATGCCGGTGACACCGGAGTCATCGCCGAGGACTTCTTCGAGGACATGATTCCACATAATACGAATCTTGCCTTCTTTTTCCATTTTAAACAGCCGGTCCTGCATGATTTTTTCCGCGCGCAGACTGTCGCGGCGGTGAACCAAAACCACTTCCGAGGCCATATGCGACAGATACAGGGCTTCTTCCACGGCGGTATTGCCGCCACCGATAACCGCCACTTTCTTGCCGCGATAGAAAAAACCATCGCAGGTGGCACAGGCGCTGACGCCTCTGCCCATGAATGCCTGTTCCGAAGGTAGGCCCAGGTATTGCGCCGACGCGCCAGTGGCAATGATCAGGGCATCACAGGTGTAGCTGTTGCTGCCATTTAATATAAACGGGTGGCGGGAGAGATCTACCTCTTCGATATGGTCAAAAATCACCTCTGTATCGAAGCGCTGGGCATGTTCAAGCATGTTTTGCATCAGTTCGGGCCCGGTCAGGCCCTCGTGACCACCCGGCCAGTTTTCGACCTCCGTCGTGGTGGTTAGCTGACCACCTTGCTGCATGCCGGTGATCACAACGGGGTGCAAATTTGCGCGCGCAGCGTATACTGCGGCGGTATAACCCGCAGGGCCAGAGCCGAGAATAATGAGAGGGTGGTGTTTGATATCGCTCATGTTACCGCTGTGTCCTCGTAATCGTCGCAATGGGTTTTCAGTTAAGCGGCACACCTTAAAGCAAAGCCAGCACGGACGCCAGCAAAACCGCTAAACACAGAGCAAAGGCCTGTGTTACCATAGCGCCGCGGGCGGAATTTATTTTATGTTTTGTATGAAAACATAATCATAACGCTATGAATTATATTCATTTTGCGTAAACTACGCTTAAGACAGTTTTTAGGAGTCGGACTCAGTGCCAAAAAGCGATTCAGCGTCTAATTTTATGCGTGCACGACTTGGCGAGGGTGCTTTTATCGGCATCAGCGCAGTTTGTTTGTACCTGCTGCTGGCGCTTGCCACCTACAGCAGCCAGGATCCGGGCTGGTCGGCCACGGGCAGTGGCAATACGGTGATCAACGGTGGCGGTCCCGCCGGAGCCTGGCTTGCGGATGTGATTTTCTCCTTGATTGGCTACAGTGCCTATCTGTTCCCGGTGCTGCTGGCTTATCGCGCGGTCATTATTTTTATTGAACGCCACCGCGCCCAGCGGTTTGACTGGACGCTGTTTGCCATTCGGGTTTTGGGCATGGTGCTGGTGATTTTGTCCGCCACGGCGTTGTGTGCCATGAACGACAGCGGCGCATCGCTGCTGCCCCAGGGGGCGGGCGGTATTTTGGGGCAGGCCGTGGGCGATGCCTTTAACCGCGCTTTCAGTTTGACCGGCAGTCGTTTGATTCTGGTGGCGGTATTTCTGTTTGGTATGACTATTTTCACCGACCTGAGCTGGCTTAAACTGATGGATAAGTTGGGCCTCTGGGCCATTGGTGGCTTCCAGAGCTTGCTGCGGTTTATCAGCACACACAGGGATCGCTATCGGGATAAACGGGCCAAGGAAAAAGCGCGGGAAGAGCGTAAAGCGGTCATCACCGAACACGTTGCCAAAGAGAAAAAACGCAAGCCACCAAAAATAAAACCGCTGAAAAAGAAAGCTGAAACCAGTGTGCGTGCGGAACAAGCGCGTCAGCAACCCCTGTTTAAGGATGTACCTGTCACCGGCGAATTGCCCAGTCTTACCCTCTTAGATGAACCCTCACAGGACAGATCCGCCGGCTATTCTGAGGAAGCGCTGGAGCAATTATCGCGCCTGTTGGAACTCAAACTCGCGGATTTCGGTATTAAAGCGGAAGTGGTTGCGGTTTATCCGGGGCCGGTGATTACCCGCTTTGAAATACAGCCCGCTGCGGGTGTGAAAGTGTCGCGTATTTCCAATCTCGCCAAGGATCTTGCGCGCTCACTGGCGGTGATCAGCGTGCGTATCGTGGAGGTCATTCCCGGCAAATCTGTAGTGGGCGTGGAAATTCCCAACGAGCATCGCGAGATCGTGAATTTCCGCGAAGTGCTGTCCTCCAAAACCTTCGACAGTGCCAAATCACCACTGACCATCGCCTTGGGGCACGATATTTCCGGTCAGCCAGTGGTGGCTGACATTGCCAAAATGCCGCACCTGTTGGTGGCGGGCACCACCGGCTCGGGTAAATCCGTGGGCGTCAATGCCATGTTGATCAGCCTGTTATACAAGTCGGGCCCGGACAAAGTACGCTTGTTACTGGTCGACCCGAAAATGCTGGAATTGTCGGTCTACGATGGCATTCCACATCTGTTGACGCCGGTTATTACCGATATGAACGACGCCGCCAACGGCCTGCGCTGGTGTGTAGCGGAGATGGAGCGGCGCTACAAATTGATGAGCGTGGTTGGCGTTAGAAATCTCGCCGGTTATAACCGCAAGGTCGGTGAGGCCATTAAGAATGGCAACCCCATTCCCGATCCTATTTGGAAGCCCGACCCGATGGCGCTGGAAGCCGAGGAAGATCAGGTCGCACCGGAATTAGAACCACTGCCATCGATTGTTGTCGTAGTAGATGAATTTGCCGACATGATGATGATTGTCGGAAAAAAGGTAGAGGAATTGATTGCGCGCATCGCCCAAAAGGCGCGGGCGGCGGGCATTCACTTGATTTTGGCCACCCAGCGTCCCTCGGTGGACGTGATTACCGGCCTGATTAAAGCCAACGTGCCTACGCGCATCGCGTTTCAGGTATCGTCGAAAATCGATTCGCGCACCATTTTGGATCAGGGTGGGGCAGAGCAGTTATTGGGTCACGGTGATATGTTATACCTGCCGCCGGGCAGTGGTGTCCCCAACCGGGTGCACGGCGCCTTTGTGTCGGACGACGAAGTACACCGCGTGGTGCACGATTGGCGTCAGCGCGGCGAGCCAAATTTTATCGAAGGCTTGTTGGACGAGGGCAGTTCGACGCCGGTTACGTCCAGCGAAATGCAGGCGGCCAACAGCGACGACAACCCCGAGGCCGATGCACTGTACGACGAGGCGGTTTACCATGTCTGCCGCACTCGCAAAGTGTCGATTTCATCTGTGCAGCGCCAGTTCCGCATCGGCTACAACCGCGCGGCGCGCTTGGTGGAAGCCATGGAAGCATCGGGCGTGGTATCAGAAGCGGGGCACAACGGTCAGCGGGAGGTGCTGGCGCCGCCGCCGATAGAGGACTGACGTCTGTTATTTGCGCTGCCCTCCGCCCGTCATTGAGGGGAAAAGAGGCCAGGGGCTTAAAATGGCCTGTATGCAAACGAGGAATACCATGCAAAAACATCACTGGATTTTCAGCTTCATACTGCTGCTGTTTACCTTTGGCGCCCAGGCCAGCGATGGCGCCGCCGAGGCCCTGGCACAACGGCTTGCACCCTATAGCAGCAGTTGCGGACAATTCCAGCAGCAGCAATTCAGTGCACAAAACACCAAACTGGATGCCAGCAGCGGGCGTTTTTGTGTGCTGCGTCCCTCCGGTTTTTTGTGGGAAATAATCCAGCCCTCCGCGCAAAAAATTGTTTTGAGCGAAGCTTTTTTGTGGCATTACGATGCGGAGCTGGAAACCGCTACCCGCTACAGCGCCAGTACCGAAGGCCAGATTGCGCCCCTGCAATTACTGGGCGGCAAAGCCGGGGAACTGGCCGACAATTTCATCATCAGCCGCGGCATAAACGGCGACAACTTCACCCTGACGCCAATTAAAACCCAGGACGCTTTCGCCAAAATCACCCTGGGTTTTCAAGCTGGTGAACTTGCCCGCATGACGGTGCTGGACAATATCGGCCAGCGCATCGAGATCAGTTTTAGCGCTATTAAACACAATGCCCAATTAAAACCAGCGGATTTTCATTTCACCCCGCCAGAATTGGCGGACGTTTTTTACCGTGACTGAAGATCTGTTTACCCAGACCCAGGGCTTTCAACCGTTGGCCGCGCGCCTGCGGCCGCGCAAACTTGAGGACTGTTTTGGCCAGGAGCATTTAACCGGCAAGGGCAGGGCGCTGGAACAGGCCATTAACAACGGCCAGTTGCACTCAATGATTTTTTGGGGGCCGCCGGGGGTTGGCAAAACCACCCTGGCAAAACTGGTCGCGCAATCTGCCAACGCGCACTTTTTACAATTATCCGCGGTGCTTGCCGGGGTAAAAGACATTCGCGCCGCCGTTGCGGAAGCCAAACAGCAGCGCGCCAGTGGTCGCGATACCGTACTATTTGTAGACGAAGTGCACCGTTTTAACAAAGCCCAGCAGGACGCATTCTTGCCGTATGTGGAAGATGGCACGGTGATTTTTATTGGCGCCACCACGGAAAACCCCAGCTTTGAATTGAACAACGCGCTGTTATCGCGGGCGCGGGTATACAAACTGCGCGCCCTGGATGTGGCGGCGATTGAAAAAGTGATCGACAGGGCGCTGGCCGAGCTTAACAATGTCACCATGACTGAAGCAGCGCGCAAAGTGCTCGCCCAGGTGGTCGATGGCGATGCCCGCCGCGCCCTGAATATGCTGGAACAGGCCGCTGACCTGGCCCCCGATGCAAACGGCAGTCGCATTATCAGCGAAGACACTCTGGCAGAGTTGAGCGATGGCAACACCCGCCGTTTCGACAAGGGCGGCGACGTGTTTTACGACCAGATCAGCGCCCTGCACAAAGCGGTGCGCGGCAGTTCACCCGATGCAGCGCTATACTGGCTGTTACGCATGCTCGACGGCGGTTGTGACCCGCTGTACATCGCCAGGCGCGTAGTGCGCATGGCCAGCGAAGACATCGGCAACGCCGACCCTCGCGCCCTGACTCTGGCAATGGACGCCTGGCAGGTACAGGAGCGCCTTGGCAGTCCCGAGGGCGAACTGGCCCTGGCGCAAGCGGTAATATACCTCGCCGTTGCCGCAAAAAGTAACGCGGTCTACACAGCATATAAAGCCGCCAGGGCCACCGTAAAACAGGGCGGCAGCGAAGAAGTCCCCTTACACCTGCGCAATGCACCCACGCAATTACTCAAAAAAATGCAGCACGGCAGCGATTACCGCTACGCCCACGACGAACCCAACGCCTACGCCGCAGGCGAAAATTATTTTCCCGAAAACTTAAAAGACGCCCACTTTTACCAGCCCGTCGCCCGCGGCTTGGAAATAAAAATCCGCGAAAAACTGGCCAGCCTGCGTGAACAGGACAAAATGAGTGACAATAAGCGGTATGAGTAGTGGTTGCGAGCTGGTTCTAATAGCGAGATAAATTCTTTTTAGTGTCGAGTTCTGCGCTTGGCCTGCGCAAGGCAAGTTCTTTGTGGTAACTGTTTTGGGTTTGTCTTGGGCGTTGGTATAAAAACAGTGTCAATTCGTTTTAGCATCGAGTTCCGTGCTCGGCGTGCGCCCGGCAAGCTTCTTGCGGGGACGCGACAAGTACATCCCTGTATGCTCGTCTCGGCCATCCATGGCCTCGAACGCCCCGCCAGAAGCTCACCGCCCGCCCGCTGGATAGGGCGTTCTGGCTTTGGGGTGCTGGCTTGAGCGATTGAGTGAATAAGGCTTGCGCAAGCGTAAGGTAGCGAGCTGCTGTGTTCGTGTTTGATTTTGGGTGGAGTGCGTTGTCGGGAGCTTGGGCGGAATAAAAGGCGAGGTACATTCGCTCCAGCCTTGGATTCCGCGCTCGGCGTGCGCCCGGCAAGCTTCTCGCGGGGACGCCACAAGTACATCCCTGTAGGCTCGTCTCGGCCATCCATGGCCTCGAACGCCCCGCCAGAAGCTCACCGCCCGCCCGCAGGGTAGGGCGTGTTGGCTTTGAGGTGCTGGGTTGAGCGATTGAGTGAATAAGGCTTGCGCAAGCGTAAGCCAGCGCGTTACTTTAGGCAAAGCTAGGAATCGGCGCCTTGTGTGGCCTGTGGGTGTTGAGGTGAGGTAGTAAGTATCAGTGGCTTGGCGTGTTTTGAGCTGGTTGTCTTTATGGAGATAGACGACAAAGTGTCGTCTATTTAGCTGTTATCTTATTCAAGTTCAAGAGATAGTGATAGCAGACATAGAGTAAATTTAAAAAGAGGAGTAAATTATGAACAAAGTATTAATTATCAATGCAAGTGTAAGAAATGAAAAATCTCACACCGATAAATGAAAAATGGATTGCAAGTGCATTTATTGAGCCTCAAGATAGAACTGAAGAAAATCAGTCAGGTGTTGAATTGAGTGATAAGTTAGTCAAAGAGTTTAAGGAACACAACATTTATGTTATTGGCACGCCAATGTATAATTGGGCAATTCCAAGCGGACTGAAGTCGTACATAGACCAACTTATGAGAATCAATGAAACTTGGAAATTTCGTTCTGGAAAACCTGACGGAAATTATGTTGGTCTTCTTAAAGACAAAAAAATGTTTATCCTTTCAAGTCGTGGTGACACAGGATATGGAGAAAATGAAAAAAATGGACATATGAATTTCC
>PDWI01000724.1_pt1 | contig 53259 bp, 49 predicted proteins | sample 1430891 | NCBI WGS metagenome assembly PDWI01 (sample SAMN01162508, study PRJNA174530) | Oral metagenome, whole genome shotgun sequencing project. | biome: Marine environment; feature: Marine mammal; material: Swab sample of the gingival sulcus; isolation source: swab sample of gingival sulcus... | reverse complement strand
ACTTGTTGTAATATATGCATAGCAATGGATTAGGTTATTATTTAGTTTGTTTATTACATAAACTATTATACCTGATCCATTTGCTTTATATTACCCAAATATTGTGGTAGAACTTATCTAAAATCTCCATATTCGACTGTAACTTTTCTATTTTGGTTGTGCATTATTCATAATTTTTCGAAATAAAATTATTTTTCTTTGCACTGTCCATTGTTTTTGCCAAAAAATAGGAAAATTTTATGTATGAAAGAAAGATTCTAGACAGATTTTTAGAGTAATTCTTTTTTGTTAATTTCTTTGATTTTTTCTATAACCTTTTTTACTTTATGTGCATGGTCGCGGTGCGTAACAAACGTAGCGTCATCTGTGTCGACGACAATAATATCTTTTAATCCAAGTATTGTAATGGTTTTTTTGTTAGTGCCAAAAATCATGCAATTTTTTGAATCAATTGCAATCGTTTCGCCACGTTGTACGAGATTTTTTTCTGGTGTTGTATAAAAATCATGTAGTGTGCGCCAATTGCCGACATCACTCCATTTAAGATCTGCTGGTACGACAAATCGGTCTGTGGCAGATAATTTTTCCAAAATGGCTGTGTCGACAGGTTCTTTGGGGAGATTGCAATAAATATCGTGAATATCTTTTGTATCGTTTGCGTGTTCAATCTTTTCTAGAGCTTCTGCAATGTGCGGTGTATATTCGGAGACCATTGCGGTGAATGATTTTGCCTTAAACACAAAATATGCGGCATTCCATAGATACGACCAATGTGAAAAATATTTTTTTGCGGTTTCGTGATCTGGTTTTTCTTTAAAATCAATTGCATTAAATACGCGTTTTTTATAGTTATCGCTAATTTCTTTGCCCATTTGAATATATCCAAGTTCAGTACTTGGTTCGGTCGGTGTAATGCCGATGAGTCCAAATTTATGAGGATGATCGGTGATGACATTTATTGCTGTTTGTACTGTGGTGAGATATGTGCCAGGATTTTTAATTGTGTGGTCAGATGGAGTTGTTGTGATAATTGCTTCCGGATCTTTTTTAAATATCGTATGAGCAACAAGTGCCATAGCTGGTGCAGTGTCACGACCACACGGTTCAATGATGATATTATCATCTGCGATATCTGGTAACTGTTCTTTGACGAGTGAAGCGTATTGTTCGGTAGTTGAGATGAATATATGTTCAACATCATTTGCCAATGGATATACGCGGTCATAAGTCTCTTGCAAGAGTGTTTGTTTTTCACTTGTAAGGCGTTGAAATTGTTTTGGATGTGATGAACGAGATAAAGGCCAAAGACGTGTGCCTGATCCACCTGCCATAATGACAATGTATGTATTTTTCATAATGTGAAAAAATTATTTTTTAGAGTTTTTTCATTATATCACTATTATAAGTTCTTTTGACAAAAGTACAAAAATTACCGTAGAATTATCATAATACCAGATTAATTGTAATAATTATTGGAATCATTATGATGGACAAAAATAACGATTTTAAAGCGCTTAAGCCACGACGGAAATCACGAGTTGTTATGGTGGGGGATGTCGCAATTGGTGGAGAACATCCAGTCGTTGTACAGACTATGACAAATACGGATACATTAGATATTGATGCAACAGTGACACAAATCATGAAGTGTGTAGAAGCAGGAAGTGAGATTGTGCGTATCACAACACCGACAGTAAAACATGTACAAGCACTTGCTGAAATTAAAGAAAAACTTAAGAGCGAATATGATTGTGTAGTGCCTATAGTTGCAGATATTCATTTTGACAAAAATGCGGCATTTGAAGCGCTTGAATATGCGGATAAAATTCGACTTAATCCGGGCAATCTTCTTGATTCACGTGCAAATGATGATAAGGTTCTGACAGACGAGGAATATCAAGCAGAGATTGATCGTATTGAAGAGGGATTGAATGAATTTATTGAGAAGCTTAAAAAAACAAATAAACCGATTCGTATTGGAGCGAACTGGGGTTCTCTTTCTGGTCGTATATTAGCACGATACGGCAATACACCAAAAGGACTTGCTGAGAGTGTAATGGAGTATTTGCGTGTATTTAAAAAAGCAGATTATCATAACATTGTTGTTGCAATTAAGGCATCTGATCCAATGGTGATGATTGAAGCAAATAGAATTCTTGTGAGCAAAATGGATGCAGAAGATATGGATTATCCAATTCATCTTGGCGTAACAGAGGCAGGAAGTGCAGATGATGGACGTGCAAAATCAACAATTGGCATCGGCACACTTCTCATGGAGGGCATTGGAGACACACTCCGTGTGTCACTCACAGAACCACCAGAAGAAGAAATCCCTGTATGTTTCACGATTTTGCAAGCAGTGCAACGGCGTATCACAAAAGCAGAATTTATCTCGTGTCCATCATGTGGACGTACGCTTTTTGATATCGCATCTGTGACAGAAAAAATCAAAGAACGTCTCGGACATCTCACAGGTGTACGAATTGCAGTGATGGGATGTATTGTCAATGGACCTGGAGAAATGGCTGATGCAGATTATGGTTATGTGGGAGGTGCACCAAAAAAGATTAGTTTATATCGCGGAAAAGAAGTTGTAGAACGAAACATTCCAGAAGATGAAGCACTTGATGCACTCATTGAACTGATCAAATCTGATGGGAAGTGGGTTGATTCAAAATAATTTGGACATTTATTTTTTTGTATCAAAACTACATTTACAAAATATAAAAATAACATTACATCATTTTGCATATAACATTCAGCCAAATACTTTTGAAAAAGTTTTGGAACTTTTTGTTTTATTTGGTTGTACAGTGGCATATCGAAAAGATGGTGCGCGGTGGTGTCAAATAGAACAAAAGCCAATTCCAGTAGATATTCAGATTATTGAAGTAAATGATAATCCTGTTGATATCGCAAAAAAATTAATACACATATTGCATTTTTTTCAGAGGAACCACATGGTGATTTTTTGAAGGTAAAAAAATGGGCGCAAAATAATGGTATAAACTTTAGGGAGGGTCAGTGGTCTGGAAGAGAGATATGGTTTGATTTGCCAGATATTTTCATAAACTTTGTAGTAGAAGTAATGCATGTATCAATTGTGGAATAGGTTTTTATAAAAATCCGATTTCCATTTTAGCGTCATCTGTTATCATGTCAGGCGTCCATGGTGGATCAAATGTTAATTTGATTTGTACATCTTTGATTGTAGAATCTTTTTTTAGTGTATTGATAATATCTGCATGAATGATCTCATAGAGTGGACAGCCAATTGTAGTAAGGGTCATAGTAATGTATACAGTAGCATCTTTCTTTTCAATGCCATAAATGAGTCCCATGTCTGTAATAGGGATATTAAGCTCTGGATCAATAACTGAATCAAGTTGTTTAAATAATTTTGGGTCTTTTTTCATCTTAATTTTTGATCAAATTTTTTTTGATAAATAAAAAAATAAATTTAGTATTTTATACAACACTATCATACTACGTAGTATGATAGTGTTGTATTTTTATGATTGTTTTTGTTTTAAGGCTTTTTGAATTGTTTGAATGCCGAGAAGTGCACAGCGAATACGTCCCATTCCAACGTTTACACCGAGAAGTTCGATGATTTTTTCGTGATCAATTTTCATTACTTCTGTGATTGTTTTTCCAATTATTTCATCTGTAACAATGGATGCGGATGCTTGTGAGATAGCACATCCTTCACCTGTGAATTTCAAATCTGTTATTACATTGTCTTTTACGATTGCGGTGATGTTGATTTTATCACCACAGGTCGGATTATTTGCACTGTGAGCATGTGTTGGGTTGGTAATTTCGCCATAATTATGTGGTTTATGATAATGATCGAGGATTTTTTCTTGATAAATATTCATATTTTTTTCTCATGTTGTGCACATTATAATAGCATAGATGATGCTTCTTTCAAGCCTTTTATGAGTTTATCAATATCTTCTTTTGTATTATGTAGAGAAATGCTAATTCGTGCTGTTGCAGGAATTTTTAGTTCTTCCAAGTGCAGTGGCATTGCACAATGTTGTCCTGCGCGTATGGCAATATTGTATTTTTCATCAAGAATTGTTGCTATGTCATGGGGATGACAGTTTTTGAGTGTGAAACTAATAATATTTGATCGTTTTTTTGTGCTTTTTGGACCAATGATAGTGATATTATTATGAAAATGCGTTAAAAGTTGTTCTATGCAATACGTTACAATGCTTTGTTCATGTGCATGTATTTGATCATATCCGATATTGTTTATAAAATGAATTGCTTCTTGTGCAGAAATGATACCCGCGATATTTGGCGTACCTGCTTCTAGGCGATGTGGTAACGTACGGTATGTTGTGCATTTGCTTGTGACTTCTTCAATCATTTCACCGCCAGTACAAAGTGGTGTGAGTTTTTTGAGTAGTGTTTTTTTGCCATATAATACACCGAGACCTGTTGGACCAAAAAGTTTGTGAAAAGAAAATGCTAAAAAATCACAATCAATATCACGTACATCAATTTTTGTGTGTGCAATAGACTGGGCTGCATCAATGACAATGATTGTTTGTGGGTTGATTGCACGAATTTTTGCGATAATTGTTTTGATTGGATTAATAGTGCCGAGCACATTTGATATATGTGTTAGTGCAATAATTTTTGTTTTTGGAGTAATTACATTGCACAGTTTTTCTACATCAATTGTGCCATCTAAATTAAGAGAAAGTGTAGTAAAATGTGCTTGTGTATTTTTTGCAAGTATTTGCCAGGGGATAAAATTTGCATGATGTTCTGCTTTTGTTGTGAGAATTTCATTGTCTGTTTCAATGAGGTGTTGAAGACCGTGTGCAATCATATTCAAACTTTCTGTTGTGCCAGATGTAAAGATAATCTCGTTTTTTTGTGCTGAAAGAAATTGTGCAACTGTCTCACGTGACTTTTCACATTCTGTAGTTGCATAAACACTTGTTTTGTACACACCTCGTGCAATATTTGCATCAGATGTTTTGTAATATGATGTTATTTTTTCGACAACATTTTTTGGTGTGAGGGATGTTGCAGCAGAGTCCAAGTATATAAAATCTGGATTTTTATCAAAAATAGCGAAACATTTTTTAAAATTGTGTATATTCATATCATCTACTTTATGGGATAGAAGTGTAAAAGTCAAAGAAAAAAGATAAAATTGAGTAAATGTAAATTTGTGCTATTGTAATATTTGATGGAGTTTTTTTATGTTTTTATGTTAGTATAAAAGATATGTCAAAGATAGAAAAAAATATGAAGAGATATGATGTTCTTAATACGATTATGTGTCCAGGAGATGTGCAGAAACTTAATGTTGAAAAATTGAAAGATCTTTCTGATGAGATGCGCACATTTCTTATCGAAACAATAGCACAAACCGGTGGGCATTTCGGATCAAATCTTGGTGTGGTGGAGTTGACAGTTGCATTGCACCATGTCTTTAATATGCCAAAAGATAATATTGTATGGGATGTAGGACATCAGGCATATCCACACAAAATTCTCACGGGTCGCAAAAATAAAATGCATACAATTCGTCAAAAAGATGGATTGTCACCATTTCCAAAAAGAGAAGAAAGTAAATACGATGTATTTGGTGTTGGACATTCTACAACTTCAATTAGTGCTGTTGTTGGTATGGCGCTTGCAGACAAAAAAAATAATCATCATATTGCAGTGATTGGAGATGGTGCGCTTACTGGTGGTATGGGGTTTGAAGCACTTAATCATGCAGGAGATGTGGAGGCGAATGTTTTGGTAATTCTCAATGATAACAAAATGTCAATTTCTCCAAATGTTGGTGCAATGCACAAATATCTTACACGACTCGCTACATCAAAAAAGTTTCAAAAGCTACGCAGTGAAAGTAAGCGAATTCTTTCAAAGAATGTGCCAACTGTTCATGAGATTGCACGAAGAGCTGAATTGTATGCAAAGGGCATGATTATGCCAGGCACACTTTTTGAAGAATTGGGATTTGCATATTATGGACCGATTGATGGTCATGATGTTACTTCTCTTGTAGAAGTTTTGAAAAATTTAAAGGAATATAATGGACCACGATTTCTTCATGTTGTGACAAAGAAAGGTGAAGGATATAAACATGCAAAAAATGATCCAACATCGCTACATGCTGTTAGTCCCTTTGATCCAAAAACAGGTGAAAAAAACGATACAAAGAAGAAAGAACGTTCATATACAAATGTTTTTTCCGATTGGGTTTGTGCTATGGCAAAAATAGATAAAAGTTTACACGCAATTACACCAGCAATGCTCGAAGGGTCAGGTTTGCAAGAATTTCATAAAAAATATCCAAAACGTCATCATGATGTAGGAATTGCAGAACAACATGCAGTAACATTTGCAGCAGGTCTTGCAATTAGTGGTGTAAAACCTGTAATTGCGATTTACTCAACATTTCTTCAACGTGCATATGATCAGTTGATTCATGATGTCGCACTGCAAGAACTTAATGTGCTTTTTGCGATTGACCGTGCTGGGATTGTCGGACCTGATGGTGCAACGCATGCAGGTAGTTTTGATCTTTCGTATTTGCGTTTGATTCCAAATATGGTTGTATTAGCTCCAGCAGATCTCTTGGAGTGTGAAAAGATGTTGCAATGGGGTTATGAATATAATGGTGTGGTCGCTGTGCGATATCCGCGTGGCGGTGGCCAAGAAAAACTCAAACGAAATGGCGGTGAAATCAAAAAAGGAAAAGCGAAGATTTTGCGAGAAGGTAAAAAAGTTGCTATTTTAGCATTTGGCGCAATGGTTGAGCGATGTGTCAACATCGCAGAGAATCTTGATGCGACACTTGTAAATATGCGATTTATTAAACCAATTGATGAAACTCTTTTAAAAAAACTTACAAAGAATCATGAATATTTTGTAACAGTAGAAGATAATGCAATTATGGGTGGCGCTGGCAGTGCAGTTAATGAATTTGTTTTTGAAAATGCACTTAAAATTTTGATAAAAAATATTGGGTTACCTGATAAATTTTTGTCTCATGGTTCGCGTGATGAGGTATTGGATGAAGCGGGGCTTACTGCGGAAAAAATTGAGAAAATGATAAAAATACTGATTGAAAAATAAATGAAATTTATTATGAAACAAAAAAAAATTGTTTTAGTGATATTTGTAGTTCTTCTAATTGCGTGGAATGTTTTTCTTTTTTTTACTGATTTAGAAACACTAGTTGTGACAATTGGTTTGAATAATGTATATCTCATATTATTTTTTGTTGCACTAACATCTGGCACATCTTTTCTTACATCTGCAGCATTTTATGCGATGTTTACGTCGTATGTTGCAATGGGTTCGGATCCCATTATGATTGCAGTAATTGGTGGAGTTGGTATGGCTTTTGGAGATAGTATATATTTTTTATTTTCCAAAAATGTGAGTGATACATTGAGTGAAAATAAATTATATAAAAAAGTATATGATTTGCTCAATCATTTGCCACAGTGGGGTGTGTATATATTTACGTATTTTTATACATCATTTTCGCCGATGCCAAATGATATTCTCATGCTTGCACTTGGAATGATGAAGTATAGATTTCGATATATATTACCGATTGTTATTTTGGGAAATATTACCCTTCTTTTACTTGTTGCATATGGGATAGATATTATATTTTTCTAGATTGATATGGAGATACGAGAAATTGTATTACAAGAAAAACTGATAAAATATCAAATTAAGAGACGGCGCTATCAAAAACGAGTGAATTTTATCGTACATCAAGACGGTTCTTTTGTAGTTACAGCACCAAAAACATGTAGTGTTAGGTTTATTGAAAAAATAGTGTTTAAAAATGAGAAATGGATAATGCATCAACTTTCAGAATATCAAAAAAAAATTACACTTGATAAACAAGTGATTAATCATGTAAAAAAAATTATTCGACCGATTATACTTTTTAAGTTAGAGGAATTTAATCGATATTATAATTTTTCATATAATCGTGTCAGTATTCGTCATCAAAAATCACGATGGGGGAGTTGTAGTAGTGATGGAAATTTGAATTTTAATTGTAAATTATTGTGTGTGCGAGATGAACTGATAAATTATGTCGTCGTGCATGAGCTATGTCACCTAAAAGAAATGAATCACTCAAAAAAATTCTGGGCACTTGTCGCTGAAACAATTCCTCATTATAAAGAGTTGAGACGAGAGTTAAAAAATATTGGGAATTAAAAATATTTATTCAAATTCTACAGGAAAAGCAAATTTTCACAAAAGAGAATTTTTTCTTTTGAATTTTGAATCTATAAAGTTGAAACTCTATAAATATCGATTTTGTTTAAAGTTTTTCTTTTCTTATGACCAATTATTTTATCATTTTTATTAACAATCACTATTTTTTCTTTAGATATTTTATAAAGCAATAATTTTTTATTTATAATTAAAGCGTATTATAGAATATTGTGTGTTGTACAAACCTTTGTTATTCTTGGTGTATGAAAAAAAATTTTTATTTGATATTGCATAATATTCGTAGTGCGTATAATGTGGGTGCAATATTTCGTACAGCGGATGGTGCTGGGGTAGACCATGTTTATCTCACAGGATATACACCGACACCACCAGATGGGACGCGTGCGTATACGACAAAGCCAGAACGCATGATCATTAAGACAGCGCTTAGTGCACATGAGCATGTTTCATGGTCAAAGTATGATGATATTGATGATGTTTTTTCTGATATAAGGAAAAAAGGTGATGTGAGTATTGTTGCTTTGGAGCAAGGAGAATACAGTATAAATTATAAGCAGTATGTGACGGATAAAAACATTGCGCTTATTTTAGGTAATGAGCCAGTCGGCATTGATGAAGAAACATTGGCAAAATGTGATACAATGATAGATATACCGATGCGTGGAAGTAAAAAATCTCTCAATGTATCAGTTGCAGCAGGTATTGCAATGTATGAACTTATTGATAAGGTTAAATTTTAAATTTTAAAATAATGGCAAGTACAAAATATTTCAACATAAATCAGATTATTGGAAAATGGTTAGAGCGCACATTGTGGATTTGGTTACCTTTTCATGCTTTTATACGACTGACCAAGGATGTAGTTGCAAAACATACAGAAGAAAAAAAATAAGACATTTTTTGTGAAATGTAAAAAAGCCTATGGATTTTCCATAGGCTTTTTGTTTTTTGTTATAGCCACAATTTTTTTGCAGCGTGTTCGACAATCGGTTTGTATCTAAATTGAAAAAGTCTTAACTCTCTATATGCAATCTCTGACGCTGTTCCGTTTGCACGACGTAATTGACAGTATCCAATATATTGTATACCAGAATCTTTTGACCAGAGCGCTTTCGTAAGTACATTTTCCATTTTTCTACGAATTTTTTCTTTTTGCGTTGATAAAAATATCACTCCTGCTTCATTGAGAAGTATATAATCTTCTCTTTCATTCAATCTTTTAATGATTTCATTTGGAGAGAGATTTGTCATACGATTTTGCGCAATGAACTGCATTAATATATCCTCCTGCGTGATTCAAATTTTTAACTGAAAATACTATTTTCTGATAAACTATTGAAGTATATTTCTATCATTTTATATTAACATTGTCAATAAATGTGTTAGTATTATCAAAAATTATTGTTGACAGAAAAGGTTAAAGTTGTTAATATTGTCTATACGAAAGAGTGAGTGGATATTCGGGTCGGAAGACGCGAATTTTTTTATTCACATTTTCTTATTATAGCAATATACTAATTTACTAATATACTAGTGATATGGTAGAAGAAAAAAATCCATTTAGTGATTTTACTGGTGCAATGACTGCACTAGCAGAAGAAAAAGGGATTGATGTGGACAGTGTCATGGAGACAGTGGAAACAGCGATCGCTGCAGCCTACAAAAAAGAATATGGTAAGCGTGGACAAAATATCCGTGCTGAGCTTAATAGCGTGTCTGGTGACATGAAATTTTATTTAGTAAAAGAAGTGGTGGACGAAACAACACGTGAATTTATTGATCCTGATGCAGAGACGGAAGCAGAAGAAGTACAGGATATTATCGTAGATGATGATATAGAAGAAGAGAAGAAATCACGATTTAATCCAGAACGTGATATTACAGTAGAAGATGCAAAGAAAAAATATGGTGAAGTAGAGCTCGGTGAGACAGTTGAAGAAGAATTACCAGCCTATACGGATTTTGGTCGTGTAGCAGCGCAAACTGCAAAACAGGTGATTATTCAGCGCGTACGTGAAGCAGAACGAAATGCAATGTATGCAGAATACAAAGAAAAGGAAGGTGAGATTATTAATGGTACAGTGCAGCGTGTGGAAGGAAAAAATGTGTTTGTAGATCTCGGTAAATCAATCGGTGTACTTTTTCCACGGGAGCAAGTTCGTGGTGAAAGATATAATATTGGTCAACGTGTAAAAGTATATGTGGAGAGTGTTGAACTTGATCCAAAAGGTCCCGGTATCAAACTTTCTCGTGTACATCCAGAATTAATTCGTCGACTATTTGAACTTGAAGTTCCCGAGATTTTTGCAGGTTCTGTGGATCTTAAAGCAGTTGCACGTGAAGCAGGTTCGCGATCAAAAATTGCTGTGTATACAGAGGAAGATGGTGTGGATCCAATTGGATCATGTGTTGGTCAAAAAGGAACGCGTGTAAATGCGATTATTGATGAGCTTGGCGGAGAGAAGATTGATATTATTGAATGGAGTGATGATGCTGAAGAATATATTACAGCAGCTCTATCACCAGCAACAGTGCTTTCAGTTGAGATTGATGATGAGACACAAAAGGCAACGGTGGTTGTGCCAGATGATCAACTATCACTTGCAATTGGCAAGCGTGGACAAAATGTACGTCTTGCAGTGAAATTGACTGGATGGGATATTGATGTGATTTCCGCTGATGAAAGTCGCGTACCTGGGAAAGATGTTGAAATTAATGAAGAGAGTGAAATTGAAGATAATATTCAAAGTGATGACAGTATTGAAGTTGATGATGGCGAAAAAAAAGAGAATGTGGTAGAAAAAAATGATGAAGGAGAAGAAGAGAAACATTTTGAAGAAGAATCAAAGAAAAAAGAAGAAGAAAAATAAGTTGAATTTAATATTTTAATTTCTAAATTTCAAATTTATGAATTTATGGCATGAAATATCTCTTGGAGATAATGTTCCAAAAGAGTTTAATACAATCATAGAAATTCCAAAAGGTTCAAAAAATAAATATGAAGTTGATAAAGCAACTGGCATGATAAAATTGGATCGTGCGATGAAAACAGCACAGGATTATCCGTTTGATTATGGATTTGCACCACAGACATTATGGGAAGATAATGATCCGCTTGATGTTGTGGTGTTAACAACATATCCGCTTTCACCTGGCATTTTGGTTAATGTGCGTCCAGTTGGTGTGATGCGTATGATTGATGGTGGTGAAGGTGATGATAAAATTATTGCTGTGCCGGTGGATGATCCACGATGGGAAGATGTAAAGGATCTCGAAGATGTGAACAAACATACACAAAAAGAGATTCAACATTTCTTTGAAACATACAAGCAGATTGAAAACAAAGAGGTGGAGATTTCAGGATGGGAAGGTTGTGAAGCAGCAATGAAAGCTGTGGAAAAAAGCGTAGATATATATAATGAAAAATACGGAAAATAGATAAGTGAACAATCAGATTATTGGTAAATTAAATGGATGTATGTATCTATTGAGTTTGCTGATTTACTAATTTATTAATATACCAATTAAGATGGAATATAAGATCAAGAAGAAAGAAGATGTACAAATTAATGTAATTATTCCGTGGACGGATGCAGAGAAGGAATTTGATAATGTCATTGCTACAGCGTCAAAAAATGTGTCAGTAAAAGGTTTTCGTAAGGGTTCTGTGCCACAAGAAATTGCTGAGGCACAGGTTGATCGTGCAAAAGCACTTTCTGAAGCAGTTGATCATCTTTTGCGTGAATATTATGCTGACATTATAAATAAAGAATCTCTCAAAGTTGTAGGTGCGCCACGTGTAAGTGTGACAAAACTTGCAGAGAATAATGACGTAGAGGTAAAGATTGTTGTTTCTGTTTTACCTGAGATTGAATTGCCAAAGAAATGGAAGGGTGAGATTAAAAAAATTAATAATGAAAATAGCGGTGAAAGAGAGGAAATTTCAGATGAGAAAGTGAAAGAGGAATTGAAACATCTTGCAGCTTCACGTGCGCAGCATAATGAGGTGGATCGTGCAGCGAAAAAAGGTGATCATGTAAAAATTGATTTTACTGTAAAACAAGATGGTGTCATTATTGAAAATGGTACAAGTAAAGACCATTCTCTTGTACTCGGAAAGGGTGTATTCATTCCAGGATTTGAAGAAGAAGTGATTGGTATGAAAAAAGATGATGAAAAGACATTTGAACTTACTTTTCCTAAGGAATACCATGCAAGTCATCTTGCTGGCAAAAAAGCAGAATTTGATGTGAAGGTGAATGTTGTCGAGGAACGAATTATACCGGAGATTGATGATGTATTTGCAAAATCACTTGGAGAACAGTTTAAGACTTTAGATGACCTTAAGGCAAGTGTAAAAGATGGTATGGAGAAGGAACAGAAGAAAAAATATAATGAGGAAAAACGTACAAAATACCTCGATGCTTTTACAGAGATGATTGATGTAAATGTGCCACATGCAGTATTGCACGATGAATTACATCGGATGGTAGGAGAATTTGAGCAGCAACTCTCAATGAGTGGTATGCAGTTTGATGAATATCTTATAAAGATTAATAAGACGCGAGAAGAAATTGAAAAAGAATGGGAGCCACAGGCAAAAAAGCGTGTGCTTAGTGCATTAATTCTTGAACAAATTGCAAATGAAGAGGAAATTAATATTGACAGTAAGGATATCGAAGAGGAGATGAATAAAACACTTGCAATGTACAAAGGTGTAAAAGATATGGAAAAGAACATTGATATGGGTCAATTGTATGAATATACAAAAGGTGTGATGCGAAACGATAAAGTATTTGAAATGCTTGAAAAACTATAATTAGACCTTAGATGACTGGAGGATTATAATGGCATGATCTAATTTTTAAATTTCACGTTTATGAATTATATAGTACCGACAATTATAGAAAAGCAGGGACAAGTTGAGCGCGCATATGATATTTATTCGCGACTTCTCAAGGATCGCATTATTTTTTTGGGTACAGCGATTGATGATGAGGTGTCAAATGCAGTTATTGCGCAATTGCTTTTTCTTGACGCACAGTCAGATGATGATATTACAATCTATATTAATTCTCCTGGTGGGAGTGTGACAAGTGCGCTTGCAATGTATGATACAATACAGTTTATCAAATCTGACGTAGCAACAACATGTGTTGGCATAGCTGCATCAGCCGCATCACTGCTTTTAGCAGCAGGAGAAAGGGGAAAGCGTTCAATATTGTCAAATGCAGAAGTGATGATTCATCAGGTACTTGGTGGTGTGCATGGTCAAGCAAGTGATATTGATATTCATGCAAAACACATTTTGAAGACAAAGGAAAAAATTAATAAGATTATGGCTAAGCACACAGGACAAAAAGTGTCTGTAATTGAAAAAGATAGTGATCGTGATAATTTTATGAGCGCAACCGAAGCAAAAAAATATGGAATTGTTGATAAAATTATTAAATAGATTCAAAAAAGAATTTTACATTAAAAACACACTCCCCAAGAGTGTGTTTTTAGTAAATATTATTGTAACGAGGAGAGGAGACTTTCACCTTGCATTTCTTCTGGTTTGCGAATTTCCATAATGTCGAGAACTGTTGGTGCAATATCACTCATGAGACCGCGAATTTCTGTTTGATTGCGAATAATTTCTTCTTTGGTTCGTTCACGATGATTGTCCGGAGTAACAAACCAAAATGGAATTGGAGAAGTATTGTGTTTTGTGTCAACCTCTCCAGTTTGTGCATTGCGCATGATTTCGATATTTCCATGATCTGCTGTAATAAATAAGCATCCGCCTTTCGTGAGTACGGCTTTAATGAGTTTTTCTATACATTTATCAGTGGCAATTGCTGCTTCTTTTGCGGCAGGTATATTTCCAGTATGTGCGACCATATCTGGTGCGGCATAATTGACGACGATAAGGTCATATTTTTCTTCATTGATATTTTCAATGAGCTTATCGGTCAATTCAAAAGAACTCATTTCTGGCTTTTGATCAAATGTATCTACTGCAGGTGATGGAATGAGAACACGATCTTCATTTGGTAAAGGCTCTTCGTCACCGCCATTAAAGAAATATGTTACATGAGCGTATTTTTCTGTTTCTGCAATGCGAAGTTGTTTTTTTTGCCGATTACTTACTGTTTCGCCGAGTCCGTTTTTTAATTCTTCTGGAGGAAAGGCGATGTTGACTGGGAGGTCTTTTTCGTATTCCACCATTGTGACAAAGTCAATATCAAGTTTTTTGTTGCGTTCAAATTTTTCAAAGCCAGGCAAAACAAATGCCATAGTGAGTTGTCTCGCGCGATCTTCACGAAAATTGAAAAATATCGCGCTATCTCCATCTTTAATTGTGGTGAGAGGATTACCTTCTTTGTCTGTGACGACGATTGGTTCGATGAATTCATCAGTGATTTCGTTGTCATATGATTTTTGTACAGCAGCCACAGGATCAGTGCATTTTTCTCCTACGCCATCCACAAGCATTTTATATGCTTTTTCAATACGATCCCAATTATTGTTGCGATCCATTGCCCAATTACGTCCAATCATTGTTGCAATTTGTCCAACACCAATTTGGTGTATTTTTTCATTTATCTCTTTGATTACGCGTGTTCCTGAAGTCGGAGAAGAATCACGTCCATCCATAAAGCAGTGAATGTAGAGATTTTTGATGTTTTGTTTGTGTGCCATTTCTATGAGCGCGTAGAGATGTTCACGAGCTGAGTGCACACCACCATCTCCAACGAGCCCCATAACATGAAGAGAGGTACCATTTTCCTTTGTTTTTTTCATTGCATTGACAAGCGCAGAATTTTGCTCAAAACTGCCATTTTGAATTGAAAGAGAGATGCGTGGAAAACTTTGATAAATAATTTTTCCCATACCCATTGTCATATGTCCAACCTCACTGTTTCCAGGTTCTCCCCATGGTAAACCTACAGAAATACCTGATGCTTGAAGTGCAATGAGTGGGTAATATGTATTGAGTTTGTCAAAAGTTGGTAAAGAGATCTGGTTCAATGGATTGTCTGGAGAGCTACTTAGACCCCAGCCATCAAGTATGGTTAATACAACAGGAGAATACATATTTTTTATTTTTTAGTATAATTTCATTTATTCTCATTCTACCACTTTAAAACATTTTGACAAATGGAGGGTTGTATAGTAGGATTTAGACCAGTACTATTAATGTTTGAATGGTTTCTGTTGTGGTGGCAAAAAAGATATGTGCGGTAGAAAAAAGAGTGAAGTGAACTACAAATTTCTATGATTTGTCTTTTATTTTATAAAATAAACGCTATAAAAACGTAATACACGTTTAACAAAAAAAGAACGTGACTATTTTTGCGCATCTCTCTTTGTTTTACACGGCAGACAACCTTTTACTTTTATGATAAGTTCGACACTATTACTTGTGGTGATAGTTGCGTTTTCTGTTGGTGTTGGAGCCGGGTATATTGCGCGTCAAATGATCGCAAAAAGCCAGGTAAGAACAGCAGAAGGACAGGTTTCGCAAATCATCACAGAAGCAAAGACGAAGGCACAGGAAGTGTTGCTTGAAGCAAAGAATAAGGCAGTAACGATTCTGGAGAAGGCAGATGAAGAGGAAAAAGAGCGTAAACAAGCGATTCGCTCATCTGAAAAGCGCTTGGAGAAACGAGAAAATATTCTCGATAAAAAACTCGATGAAGCAGAACGAGATAAAAAGGCTCTTGAAAAAAAGGCACAGGAAGTTCGTGACGTGCGTGCGCGTGTGGAAGAGATGCGTGAAGAAGAAATACAGAGACTTGAAAGTATTAGCGAGCTCACACAGGAACAGGCAAAAAAGGCTTTGTTGCAGCTGACAGAAGAACAAAATCGAGAAGAACTTGCCGAGCAGATTGCACGATTACAGAAGCAGTCGCATGAAGATTTAGAAAAAGAAGCGCGTGATATCATGACACATGTGATTCAAAAGTATTCACGATCACATGCAGCAGAAGTGATGACATCGACACTTTCAATTCCAAATGAGGAAATTAAAGGGAAAATTATTGGAAAAGAAGGACGTAATATCCGTTCTCTCGAACGTATGACCGGTGTAGAAGTGATTATTGATGAAACGCCTGATTCGATTGTGCTTTCATCTTTTGATCCAGTACGTCGTGAGGTGGCAAAGATTGCTTTAGAAAAATTAATCGAAGATGGACGAATTCATCCTGCAAAAATTGAAGAAATTGTTGCATGGGCTGAGAAGGAAATAGATACACGTATTCGTGAAGCAGGTGATGCTGCTGCGTATGAAGTTGGTATTGCAGGACTTGATCCAAAATTACTCTATATGCTTGGACGATTACGGTATCGTACAAGTTTTAAACAGAACGTACTTTTACATTCACTTGAAGTAGCATATCTTTCTGGTGCATTGGCAGCAGAACTTGGTTGTGATGTAAAGGTGGCAAAGATGGCTGGACTTTTTCATGATATTGGTAAAGCGGTGGATCATGAAGTGCAAGGAACGCATGTGGAAATTGGTATAAAAATCTTGCAAAAGTTTAATGTTGATCAAAAAGTCATTGATGGGATGCGTTCACATCATGATGAATATCCATACTCAACACCAGAATCATATATTGTAACAGCAGCAGATGCATTGTCAGCAGCAAGACCAGGGGCACGTAAAGATACAGTTGAAAATTATCTTAAACGTCTTGAAGAGCTCGAAGCAATTACAAATAGTTTTGATGAGGTGGAAAAGTGTTATGCAATTCAAGCTGGTAGAGAAGTGCGTGTATTTGTACATCCAGAAGAAGTTGATGATCTTGGTAGCATAAAACTTGCACGCAATATAGCAGATAAAATTGAAGAAGAATTGAAGTATCCAGGGGAAATTAAGGTAAATGTCTTTAGAGAAACACGTGCAGTAGAGTACGCAAGGTAGGTTGTATTGCATAAATTTATAGGGATTGCATTATAAAAACAAGCGTCTATTTAGTTGCTTGTTTTTATTTTCGTGAGTAATTTTTGTTGACAAATTTTTATTAGACGCTCATTATAATCACAGGATGTAGAAATATGAAATTTGCCTTATTTGTTAGAAAAGTAGTAAAATAAGAGCGAAAAAATAATTTCGTAAAATTTAAAAATAGAAAGGGCGGTGAAAAAATAATGGCAAAAGTAAATAAAGGAATGTTAGTGGATGCATTAGCATCTAAAACTGATATGAGTAAGCGTGATGTAGAGCGTTTTCTTGAAGCATTTGTTGATGAGGTAACTACACAATTACAATCTCGTAATGAAGTTGCGATTACGGGTTTTGGAACATTTGCAACATCTGACAGAGCTGCACGTCAAGGCGTAAATCCTAAGACTGGTGAAAAGATTCAGATTGCTGCAACTACTGTACCAAAGTTTAAGTCTGGAAAAGCACTTAAGGATGCAGTAAAAGCATAATTATCTAATTGTTTTTACAAAAAAGTGGATACAAAGACCTTGCATATTCTTATGCGAGGTCTTGTTTTTATATATGTATAAAGATATGAAGTTATAATATATAAAGAATAGTAATACTGTTAATCATTTGATGCTTGATTTTTTAATGTCTTTGTTATATTATTGTATTTGTAGTTAAAAATCGGGGTATAGTGTAATGGCTAGCACGAGTCCTTTGGGAGGATTTAGTCAGAGTTCGAGTCTCTGTACCCCGACAAAGAATTTATAAAATACAATTTTTTTGATGGAACTGCCTTTACGGCAGTTTTATTTGTGTTAAGTTTATAGATATATGGATAAGAAGAATATTGAGATAATATTAACGATCTTCATTGTTTTTTTAGGGTCTTTGTTAATTTTTAGTGTGGTTAATGGTAAAGTGACAGTGTTTATGATTATTGGAGCGTTATCAGTAACGTATATCTTTGTGCATTATTGGGAACGGCAATTTTTGAAGAAAAAATATAAAGATGAAATAAAACAAGAGAAAAACATGTAGTATATAATATACGTAAAAAATGTTTTCTGAAATTTTTTCTATAAAGAACTTTTAGAGTAAAAGCAACCTATGTATTCAGATGTTGATATCGTCAAATCGCGTATAAATATCGTTGATGTTGTTGGTGAGTATATTAAACTCACGAAAGCAGGAAATAACTTCAAGGCATGTTGTCCATTTCATCAAGAAAAGACGCCATCTTTCAATATAAATGAGGATAAACAGATTTATCATTGCTTTGGATGTAATCAGGGTGGAGATGTTTTTAGTTTTGTAATGGAAATGGAGGGCATTGGATTTCGAGAGGCTTTGGAGATGCTTGCAGAAAAAACTGGTGTAGAATTACAGAATAATTTTGTGCAAAATAGTAAGGATCAAGATAAGAAAAAAAAGATGTACGATGCACTGGATCTTTCAGCACAGTTTTATGAAAAGCAATTATGGGATGGTGTTGGTAAAGGTGGGGCATTGAGTTATTTGCGAGATCGAGGGCTTAGTGATGAGATTATTAAAAAATTTCGGATTGGATATGTACCAAATGGTTGGAATTATATTGATCAATTTTTGATTAGTAAAGGATTTGATAATGAGTTAGCCACAGAGATTGGCATGCTTATTAAAAAAGAACAAGGGAGATATTATGACCGATTTCGTAATCGTATCATGTTTCCGATATCGGATGCGATGGGACGTGTGATTGGATTTACAGCACGAGTAATGCCAGATGATGATCAAACACAAGCAAAATATATTAATACACCAGAATCATTTCTTTATCACAAAGGAACAGTACTTTATGGGATTCACCATGCAAGACAAGTGATCAAGCAAAAGAATAATGTTGTTGTGGTAGAAGGAAATATGGATGTAATTGCAGCAATGGATGCAGGGATTGAGAACGTGGTAGCGGTGTCTGGAACAGCAATGACAGAGGATCATATAAATATACTTAAGCGATATGCAAAACATTTCACACTTTTTTTTGATTCAGATGATGCTGGTATGACAGCAGCAAGACGGAGTGCGATTGCATGTTTTGCAGCTGATATACAGCTTTCAATGGTATTGCTCTCTGAGGGAAAGGATGCTGCCGATATCGTCAAAGAAGATCCGAGTGAATTGCAAAACATCATCAGCAATGCACAAAGTGCAGTGTTAGCATTTGTGGATATAGCACAAAAGAAATTTAATATGAATGATCCGTATGGAAAAAGACAGGCAGTGGAGTTTGTGGCAGAGATAATTGCACATATTGATAATGAAATTGAAAGAGAAGAGTGGATTGCGAAGTGTGCAGAGGTTTTTGATGTAGAGGATCGACTTATGCAAATGTCAGTTGAAAAATTTTGTGAAGATGATAATGGGAGTACGGTAAATCAGATGCGTACAAATAGCGCGTCAATTAGTGGTGAAGAAAGTTCACAAATGCAACGAATTTATAAGTCAATTATCCTTATGATGATGGCATATCCACATGTTTGGGAGCATGTGTATAGAAATAAAGATCGATATGGTCCAGTTATGGATCAAAAAAATATTGCAACACTTATTCGTGAAGGGCCAAAATGTCACTTTTCTATTGGAGATTTTATAAAAAAAGATGTACAGAGAGAGTTATTGTACAAATCAGCAATGAAGATGCAACAAGAATATGAAACGGAACATGAAGATGAAGGTAGTCCAATAAATGATGTAGAAACATATATTTCTGTTGCAAATGAAGTGCTTAATAAGAGACGTATGGATTACTTACTTCAAAAAATGAATGAGGCAGAGGCAAATGCAGATTTTGATACACAAAAGAAAATCTTGGAGAAAATTAATAAGTTATCTCAACAAATAATTTCTAATACGTAAAGATCAATGGTAAAGGTAAAAAAAACAACGAAGAAAGCAGCTAAAAAGACAGCAAAGAAAAAAATTACAAAAAGAACAACGAAAAAGAAAGCTGTAAAAAAAGTAGCAAAGAAAAAGGTTGTAAAAAAAACAACAAAGAAAAAAGTTGCAAAAAAAACAACGAAAAAGAAAGCTGTAAAAAAAGTAGCAAAAACAAAAAAAACCGCAAGTAAAAAAGCGGTTAAAAAAACAACGAGAAAAAAGGTTGCAAAGAAAACCACAAAAAAAAGTCCAAAGAAAAAAAATGTACGAAAAAGTCATATAAAGAGTGTGTTGCCAAAACAATTAGAGGATCTCATGATGCGCGGTCGTGAACGTGGGTTTGTGACAGAAGATGAAATCATGCATGCAGTGCCAGATATTGAGAAAGATCTTGGAGGTCTTGAAATGTTTTATGAAGGATTAGAGACATATGGAATTGATATCGTGCATTCAGATGATATTTTGCATGTAGAAACTGAAATGGATGCAAAGGTAGGAAAAAATCAGAAAAAAGTACAAAAGAAAAGAGATGTGCTTCTTGTGGAAGAAGCGGCTACAAGTGAGGGGAATACGGCAGATCTTGTGCAAATGTATCTTAAAGAAATTGGTCGTGTGCCGTTGCTCACAGGTGAAGAAGAGGTGGCGATTGCTAAAGAAATTGAGGCAGGAGATGATGCGGCACGTCAAAAACTTACTGAAGCAAATTTACGTCTTGTGGTTTCAATTGCAAAAAAATATGTAGGACGATCTACAAATCTTTCTTTACTTGATTTAATTCAAGAGGGAAATATTGGACTTTTTCGTGCAGTAGAAAAATTTGATTATCATAAAGGGTACAAGTTTTCCACGTATGCAACATGGTGGATTCGTCAGGCGATTACACGTGCGCTTGCTGATCAGTCGCGTACAATTCGTATTCCCGTGCACATGGTGGAAACGATTAATAAATATATGCAAATTGTACGTCGATTAGTGCAGGAGTTGGGGCGTGAGCCGTTGCCGGAAGAAATTGCTGCAGAAATGGGTCTTGAGGTGGAAAAAGTGCGTCACATTCAAAAAATTTCACAAGAGACAGTATCACTCGAGACATCTGTAGGAGACAGTGATGATGATAGTGTGTTGGGAGATTTTATTGAGGACACGGAATCAATCGCGCCACAGCAAGGTGCATCACGCACATTGCTTTCAGAGCATGTTGCAGAAGTGTTGGGAGAACTCTCACCACGTGAACAAAAAATTCTCAAAATTCGTTTTGGTTTGGAAGACGGTGTAACACACACACTGGAAGAAGTAGGACAGGAATTTGGTGTGACACGTGAGCGTATTCGTCAGATCGAGGCAAAGGCACTGGAAAAGATTCGTGAAAATGATATGATTAATAAACTAAAAGATTATTAAAAATTAATTATAAAATTATGTCACAATTCGAAAAAATAAAGCCTCAGCAAAAAAAAGATGAAGTGCCAACGTTGGATGTAGATAATTTAGAAAAAGAGGTAGATAAAATTTTTGGTGATTTAGATGAGAGTGTAGAATTTGAAGATAGTTCCAAGAAAGTTATTGAATCTGAATCAAAAGAAAATATTTTCCTTGCGCAGAATCCTGAAATTCGTAAAGTTATTGAAGAAGTAAGTGATATAGAGCTCCAAACGGATGTGGATGAGAAAAAGGTAACAGAACAAGTGCAAATTGCACTTGAAGACAAAATGAAAGCAGAGGCAGAGCGTAGAGAGAAGATAAAAAATCGAAATATACGAAATTTTAAAGAAACTGTACGCTCAATCGCAAAGAACAAAATGTTTAGTAAACGTAATACAGAAATGGTGATTGCATCGATAGTAAAAGAGTTGGAAGATGAAAGTAATAATTTAGCAAAAATTATGGAAGATCCACGAATGATTGTTGATAATATCGTACCAGATGCCATTGAAAAGATTGAAGCAATGGAAGAGCTTGACAATAATACAACGCATTAAAATGTTTTTGGAGATGTAAGTGTTATACATGCTTGCATCTTTTTTGATTTTGCATTATAATCGTATCTGTATCAAGTTAAAGTATTCCGCGATAGCTCAGCGGTAGAGCAGTTGGCTGTTAACCAATTGGTCGCAGGTTCGAATCCTGCTCGCGGAGCAATCTCGTGCTAGCACGAAACGTCTAGTATAGAAAAAACCACTTGCTCAAGTGGTTTTCTTTTTTATATATATTTGATCAATTTGATTGATTTTTTTTCAATTACAGTTATATTAAAGAGATTAAAGAATTCATCTAATAGTGATATATTTGTAGGACAAAGGCATGTATCATTGTTATCGGTTTATTGGTGATTTTTTCTGTGTTGTATTAGTATCATTTTTAGTAAATTTAATATATAAAATTTTTAGTTTTATAGATTGTTTTTAATATTAGTAGAATATGAATAAAAAAATAATTTTAATAATAAGTACGATTGTTTCTTTTTTGGCTATAGGAGCTATAGTTAGTGTTTTATGTTTATCATTTAAAGAAGAAGATGTTGAATTGAAACAAAAAAGTAACATATTTAAATCAGAAATAGACAAAAGAAAAAAAGTGGATAATAAAAATGTTGATCACATACAAGAAGATGATATTTTGACTTTATTACCGGAAGATGCATTGTTGTGTAAAATTTATAAAAATGGTTTTAATGAAAATAAGACATTATTTTCTGTTAATATTTATTATCCTAATGACAGAGATGAAAAATTGCAAGATGGAAGGAAAATATCAGATATTGATTTTAGTCCATATATAGGGAGTTGGATTTTGGATGTGAAAAATAGTTCTGCTAAAAGAATAGCGAGCTCTCCAGATGATTATAATTTTCATAAATGGGTTGATGTTAACAGTGTGGAACTTCTTGATGATGGTAAATATTCTGCAACTACATACAATGCTCTTACTGGCAATGTTGTGTCAAAAAGAATATTTAATTTAAACACAAATGCAGATATTTCGAACTGGAACACATACAAAAGTGAAGAATATGGTTTTAAAATAAAGTACCCTAAAAATTTTTTTGTGGAAGAAATGAAAGAAAATTTTGCAGAAAATATTGAGAATCGATACGTTTCATTTTCTAGTCACAATAATGATGTACAAATTTTCTTGGGTGTAAAAAATATATTAGAAGAAAATATTAGTCCTCGACCATTTAGAACAGGGGTTGGATCAACTGAAATACTCAGTAGGGGTACAGTTGCTTTTGGAGATGGTTTTGCAAATGAAAGATGGATTTTAGATTGTGCTGGAGTTCGCTGCGTTGTTCATGAGATTTGGTTTTGTAATGAAAATAATAACGTGGATTGGAAGTGTGATAATATTCAAATTAATGAGCAAGATGAAGTTTATATGGGAGTGATCATTGATTCTGAAGCGAGAATGGACGAGATACAAGAATTGTTAGGAGGTATAATTAGAACATTTCAAATTCTGTAAATTTTTATGTAAAAATACCTCGTCTTGTATTATTTCTTTTAATTTCTTGAGATAGTGTACTTGGTGTTTTATTGATAATATGTGCAATTTCTTTTTTGTTTATAGCCTTTACGTAGTAAAAGGGCTATCTGATTTTGCTCAAATGCGTTAATATGTGCATAAGACATTCTTTGGTTATTAATTGTTAGATGTAAATGATCTACAATTATCTTACACCAAGGGATGTCTTTTTTTCTAGAAATTACGGTTGGGGGTGAGATGTAGGCAACTGGTGTTGACAGAAATATTGAGATGTGCCATATTGTACAGTTAGTTCTTTTTTAAATAATAATTTTAGTGTCTAAGTTAGTCATAGCCACAAGTTTTGAAGCAATTTCAAGATTTCTGGCTATGACTGCTGAAGTTGTACGCCCCTGGTCTCGCGGGTAGTGAGAAACAAATTGGCAATCAGCCGAGGAGATTTATCATATGAAATACGGTGAACTTAATTTGGGACAGGTGGAAGCAATTGTGAATAAGTTGGGAGGTATGAGTGGTGTGCGAGCATTGCTCCAAGATGATCTCATTATTCAATCAAAACAACTGCCATTTTCCAAAAATGAGCATGGACATTGCGTGTTTACAATTACGGGATTAAATATCACAGGCAAGCAAGACAAAGCTCGTATGGAGGAAAGCCACTTCCGTGTTAGCAAGTATGCAGGAAAGGTGCTTGCGAGCACTAATAATGATAGTTACGACAAAAATCACCGTCTTGAAGATGGCAAGGAGTATAACATTGTACTGATTCCAGGTTGCGAGGTGACAAAAAATCGTACCACAGCAAATCTCCAAGCATACGCTCGGAGTTTTGGCTATGAAGTGCCGCTTGCTGGTGTGATACCTCGTATTCGTGAGGTAGTATCAGACAGACAGATGAAGCAGATGGATATCTGGCACATTGTAGCTCTGCACACACCAATTAAAGATACTGACGATGACCCAGTCGTCCTTAGTGCGGGGCGTGATGGCAATGGTTGCTGGATCAGGACAGCTTGGGATAATCCTGTTAGCACGTGGAATGACTATGGGGCGTTTGCGTTCGTTGTTCCTAAAAGCTAGACTTTTATCCTTGGGTATTATCACTTACCTTTGGATAATTTGCTCTTTGTGCTTTTTTCACGAAAACGTGAGAGAAGTGCAGAGGGCTTTTTGTTTTAATACAATAAAACGGTAGTAGGTAGATATGTAAACGATTATGGTTTTTTGTTATCCAATCTAGTATTAGAATATGTACGATCATGGTTTCACATAGCGTGATGTACGAAATTCACTATAAATAATAAACATCTATGAAACTAAAAATAATCACAGTTGGTATACCAAAACTCTCTTTTGCAAAAGAGGGGAATGTGCTGCATCTGAAACGGCTAGGAGGGTATCACATAGTGGATGTTGTGTATTTGTCGGACGTTGCGATAGATGATAAAATCTTGGTGTGTTTGATGGGTTTTTGTGGTGGTACTGGAAGAGTGTGGAAAAGACATGAAGAGCACAGAACTTGCACATTTTCTCGATGAAAAATCTCTGCATGGTATGAGCGAGATTGTTTTTTTGACTGCGGTCCGGATGGATATAGTGATGTAGTGCGTAGTTTTGCAGACATGCTCTTGCGTGTGAGTACGATGACGTTTCCGCACGATATCGCACTGTGACTCATCAGTGAAGCACTTTACCGTGCAAGTACAATTATGCATAATCATCCCTATCATAGATCGTGAATGAGATATTTTTAATAAAAAAATATATGAAAAAAGCAGTTTTGATTTTTCCGGTAGTGGACGATAAAATTCTCTTGGGCCTAAAACAAAAGAAAGTGTCAAAAGGATTGTGGTCCGGTTATGGCGGGAAAGTCGACAAAAACGAAACAATAGTGCACGCGGCAAAGCGAGAGCTTGCGGAAGAGTGTGGCGGAAAGGTAACAGTGAATGAAAAAGATTTTGTCCCTGCTGCACGCATTGATTTTGCCTTGTTGCAAGAGGATGACGAGAATTTTCATATGAGAGTTTTTATTTATATTTTGAAAAAAATACACGGCACACTTTTGGACAACGCGGAAATGCAACGGCACACATGGTTTGATATTGACAACATTCCATACGACAAAATGTTGCCGGATCATAAAATATTTCTGCCAAAAATACTTTGCGGGAAATTTTTGTCTGGCAGTATTACGACAAAAAACAATACAGTTTGTGCATGTGAGATAGAAAATATTACAAAAGAAATATTGAAAGATATTTTTATGTAAAAGTAATTATTACAAATAGCGACACATGAAAACGAATAAACCATGGCTAATTATTATTACCGGATTACCCGGCACAGGTAAGACTACTATAGGGAGAAAACTTTCTCATGATTTACATATACCATTTATGTCAAAAGATGATTTCAAAGAGATTTTATTTGATACTTTGGGATGCAAAGATCGAGCGTGGTCTCAGCAGTTAGGTGAGGTGAGTTATGATTTGCTTTACAAAGTTACTGAGGACATGCTGTGCGCGGGGAGCTCATTAATTATTGAGACTAATTTCAATCCAAAAAGAGCTAGTAAAAAAATTATGCAACTCCAAAATACAATTGGATTTAACATTTTTCAATTGCGATTTTTTGCTGATGGACACATCCTCTTTGAACGGTTTAAAAATCGTGCACTATCCGGAAATCGTCACAAAGGGCACTGTGATGCAGAAAATTTAGACAACTTTAAAGACAGTTTGCTGTGTGGAACGATTGATAAGCTTACAGTACAGGGTGAATTTTTGGATGTCGATACTACCGATTTTGAAAAGGTTGATTATCAAAAAATTGTAAACATAATGAGAGGTACAGTGCATGGTATGCAATAATATACATAAAGTGTGTATTTGCAGATGAACGAAAAAAGTGAGTGTGTTATAGTGTAAGCATGAATTTACGATAAACTCATTATTTAATTGGACATAGAAACACAATTTGTGACTAGTATGACTTTTTCGTTTCTTTTTTTGGTGTAATTACTCTAAAAACTGCTAAGTGCGTCAAAAATTGCGGGGACTTGTTTTGTTATCGCGGTTATGATAGAAGAAATTTTTATAAGAATATCAATGTAAAAGTATGAAAAACATGAAAATTATTTTTGCTGTTTTAGGGGTTGTAATTTTGGGAATCTTTGTGATTAGTGTTTATGTATTTACTGATTTTTCGGAAAATCCTGGATATGATGCAGATGATAATGACATGTACATCATTTATGAAACGCCTGTTGAGAGTGAAGATGATTGTTCTCGTTTAGAAAAATATGATGAGCAAAATTCTGTATGTTATTTTGAATGTCAAACGGAAAAAGAATGTGAAGAAATAGGAAAAAAAATTGATGAAGAGTTTGAAAATTTATCAGGAGAATATGATGCATTTTCTGAACTTCAATTTAACAAAGCACATCATTTTGAAGGTGAAGATGTGATAGACGCACAGACAATCTTGGCAGAATATAGAGTGGAGAAAAATGAAAATTTTGTTTTTATTCAGGGCAAAAAAGAGGATGAAAAACAGCAAAAAGTCATCAAATGGATTAAATTTATTTCACCAGATGATTTTTCAGATAAATATATAGAAAATGTAAAATTGGTAGAAACTATTGAAGATGGTCAAACACTTGCGTATGTACATCCAAATGACAAAAATTTGGCAAAGTGGAATATTGTAGTAGCAATGGATAGTTTTCACGATGGAGAGCAGGAAGTAATTTTTACTCTAATACATGAATTTAGTCACATTTTGACTCTTAATCATTCTCAGCTCACAGAAGAATTTACGGATTGTAAAACTTTTGAAGTGCAAGAGGGATGTTTGAATAACAGTGCTTATCTTAACACTTTTTATCAAAAATTTTGGAAAGGAAAATTTGATGAATGGGCAGAAAATTATGAAGAAAATTATGTAAAGGATCCCAATGCTTTTGTGACAGAATATGCATCAGTTAATCCGGGAGAGGATATCGCAGAGAGTTTTGCACGATTTGTCTTAAAAAACAAACCTACTGACACCTCTATGATAAAAAATCAAAAAATCGCATTTTTTTATGATTATCCAGAGCTTGTGAAAATGAGAAATGATATGAGGGACAATTTAAAGAATTTTGTAAGAAAAAGAGTGAGAAATTAAAAAAACGTCACGTATCTATGTGGATGTATTACTATGTCATACTATGTGTTTCTTAATTGTAAAAATATGAAAATCATCTTAGCTATTCTGGGGATTATGATTCTGGGGATTGTTGTAATTGGTGTTTATAAATTCAATTATCTTTCAGGCAAATCCGGATATGATGTGGATGGGAATAAGATTGATGAAGTTCGTTTTAATGATTTAGGTATTTCCACCACGGTTCCCAATGCGCTCGGCACAGTTTATGCCAAAAATTTTAATCGCTACACTAGGATTAAGACGCCAAATGGTAGCAGTATTCATATCGTTGCCCAAGACAAAATTTCTGACGAGCAGCTAGTGCGATCTAGAAATATTCTCGGTCACTATTTGACTGACTATCCGGGCTCACAGTACGGTGCCGATAAATCAGCCGTCGCCAACAAAATTGCCGAAAACAACGCTGTGCTTTGTCTACTAAATGGCAGTGATGATGGGAGTAATCCGGTTGCCAACAAAGCCAACTGCCAACCACTTTATCAAAATGAAATCCAAACCGAAGGTGGGGAGTGGTACATGAATCAAAATTATCAGCACCGTGACGCTGCGTTTGAAGAGATTTTGCACTTCGTCCATGACTATGGCATCGGCGTGGATGGTCGTGGTGGTAATCCCGGAGCATTGCCAGCGTATCAAGCGGAAATCCGCACAGCGCAAAAAAACGGCAGTGCTAAAAATTTGTGGGGCATTGGCGAAGAAAACAAAGCGTGGCTCAAAGAATTGGCACGAGAAAATAGTCTCTCGCAAGAATACTTGGCAGCAGTGATTGATAGTTATTACGGACTATGGGGTGCATACACCGAAAGTGCAACCAACGGCATGTGGGGCATGTATGTGGGGAAAACGAGAGAAGACACCAAAACAGATGACCCGATGGGCTATGATGTCGTGGGGATGTTTTTCCATCCGTACCTCACCTACAACGCTCGTATTGAACCGACTTTCTCCGGCACATTTTCGCTCAGATTTGATGCGTCAAAACCCTACACGCACCATTCGCAATATCTCAAAGACATCACGCTCCTCGGAAACAATGACAATAATGTGATTGTAAATAATCTGGACAATACCATCACCGGCAATGCGGGCACCAACACCGTGATTTTTGCAGGAAAATCTGATGAATATAAAGTGATTACTGAAAATGGAAAAATTACTGTGCAAGATACAGTAAAAAACAGAGATGGCAAAAATGTTTTGACCAATATCGAGAAATTGCAGTTTAGCGATAAAGTGGTGAAAATTAAATAAAAAATTTATTATGATTATTCCACCAAAATTAAAATCAGGTGATGAAATAAGAGTCATTGCTCCTGCAAGAAGTTTGTCTTTTCTTTCTGAAGATTTAGTGAAATTAGCAAAAGAAAATTTTGAAAAGCAAGGGTTTAAGATTACTTTCTCCAAAAATTGTAAAGAGAAGGATCTATTTGATTCATCTTCCATAAAATCAAGAGTTGACGATTTACACGAAGCATTTTCTGATACAAATGTAAAAGCAGTGTTTACAGTAATTGGAGGTTCTAATTCAAATCAAATGTTAAGCTATTTGGATTATGATTTAATTAAAAGTAATCCAAAAATTCTCTGTGGATATTCTGATATTACTGCATTAGCAAATGCAATTACTGCAAAAACGGGATTAGTTACCTATTCGGGACTTCATTTTTCAACGTGGGGAATGAAAAAAGAGTTTGCATATAATCTTGATTATTTCAAAAAATGTTTGCTTGAAGAAGATAAATTTGACGTAAAACCATCCAAAACGTGGTCTGATGATCCGTGGTATGAAGACCAAGAGAATAGATATCCTATAAAGAACGACGGTTTTGTCATTTTGAATAGAGGAGAAAGTGAAGGTGTAATCTTTGGTGGAAATCTGTGCACTTTTAATTTACTGCAAGGAACTGAATTTATGCCGGATATTTCTCAGTCTATTCTCTTTCTTGAAGATGATGATTTTGCCGGAGCGGATTTTGACATTGCATTTGATAGAGATTTACAATCATTAATTCATCAACCAAACTTTGAAAAAGTCAAAGGAATTGTAATTGGGAGATTCCAAAAAAGTGCAAAAATGACTATTGAGAAATTGAAATATATCATTCAAACTAAAAAGGAGTTAAATAATCTCCCAATTATTGCAAATGTTGATTTTGGGCATACAAATCCTTTGATTACTTTTCCAATTGGCGGAACTGCAAAGTTAAAAGTTGATGATAAAATCGAATTAATTATTCTTAAGCATTAATAGATATTGAGAAACTATAGTTTAACGATAAAAAATTAGAAATTAAATAATAAAATTTTTGTGTTTTATAATGAAAATATTTATGATCTAAATTTGAAAAACTATGGAAACAAAAAAGAGAAATCCAATTGGGTGACTGGAGATTACTACAACAGATCTTGAAAGAACAAAAACATTTTATATACAAAGCTTTCCATCTTTTTAGACTTCTTTCACTATACGGACATATTTTTACAACATCACATAATCTTATTTGTTTGTTTACGATGTGTAAAACCCATCGTAAACGCTCTTCTTTTACATTTTTCGCCATACTAATACTCATATTACCTAGTATGAATAGTAAACTATTCATACTAGCAGAAAGGGCCAAATGTGTTTAGACATTACCAACTTTTATTGACATTATTGTATAATATGTTATTATTTTAATGTAATCGTGAGAACAAGTGGGAGCTTGTTATCAGATCTGAAAGATCAAGCGACATAATAATAAGACAACCTAGAATAAAATTTCATTAATTATAATGTTGTTTTTATGAACATGTCACGATTCTTTGATCGTGTTTTTTATTTATTAAAAGATTATAATTGATAATATTCTATGAAAAGAACTGAAATTAAGTTACCGATAATGGGTGACGAAAACTTAAAGAAATTAGTTACAGCAAATGAAAAAAATGGTGTAAAATATTTCGTTGCAACTGTTAGAGCAAAGGCAATAGTTAAGCAAGGATCTGAATTATTAGAATGGTGTGATGAGTTGAACCCTCGTCACGCAAATAGATCTTCTTCTGTTTGGAAAGAAATAATGCAATCTGTAGACTTTTATCCAGAGGAATTCATTTACAAAAATAATGGTTTAGTAATTATGGCTGACAGTGTTAGTTATGACAATAAAAATAAATCAATAAATATCATATTAAAAGATAAAAGTATACATGGTGTTGCAAATGGAGGGCATACACTAAGTGTTTTACATGATTATATTGAAAACAATGAAAATGATGAAGATGTTTTTGTAAAGATAGAACTGTTAGCTGGGTTTGATGATCCGGGTAAGGTTGTAGAAATTGTAACTGCGAGAAATACATCAAAGCAGGTTTCAGAAGAGAGTGTTATGGAAGCGCGTGGTGAATTTGCGGAAATTAAAAAAAGTTTGGATGGGGAATTGTGTGAAGATAGAATTTCATATTCAGAATTTGAAATTGATGAGGAAGGTAGAAAAAAAGACATATCAATAAAAGAAATAATTGCACTTTTGATTGCATTTGATAATAGCTCTTTTGACATAGATAATCCGCCAATCATAGCGTATTCAGGCAAGAAAGCGACTTTAAAACATTACCATACTAACAGAAACACTATAGATAAATTATATACCAAACTTCTGCCTAAATTATTGAAATTATGGGACGTTATTTATGAAGAGTTTCCTAACATTTATGATGGAAATATACTTAAAGCAAAAAAGGGTGGAACAGATAAATTTATTGTTAAAGATTTATCTAAAAAGAATAAAAAATTTCCATTAAAATTTATTGAGAAGGAATCTGATTATAAAATTCCACCAGCTTGGATTTTTCCATTATTTTCCTCATTTAAAACATTGTTAAAAGAAAAAAATGGAGTAGCTTTTTTTCCAGATGATAGGGATCCTGTCGAGTTTTTTCTGAAACATAAAAAAGAATTTACTGGAGATCTAATGAGTGCTTTGGAAGCTAGTCAAAATGATCCTCAAACATTTGCAAAAAACAAAAATAATTGGAAAATATTTATTTATAAAATTCGATTACTGTTAGATAAAGAATAGATACTTTTTCAGTGAGCTCTATATATTATAGATATATAAAAAATAAAAAGTTGTATGATTTTTACATACAGCTTTTTATTTTTCACAAATGATTATTTCTGGAAAAATAATTCTCTAAGTCTTTGTGTTTTTTCTGTGGTCCAGTGTGGTGGGTCGGTGAGGTCGATCCAGGCGTCGATGTAGTGTGTTGGTGCGTAGTTGTGGCCGTGTCCTTTTGGTGTGTCGGATACGGATGCTGTTGTGTCAAAGAGTATTTGGAAAAAAGTGATGACAGGATACCAGTGCAAGAGTGGAGATACGTCAGGTCCGCGCGTGCCGTCGAGCCATGCGGGTTTTTTGTATAGGAGGTCAAAAGAAAAAAACGAAATTGGGTCAGTCGCATTTTGGAGGTAGATGATGCGCGTATTTTTCCAGCCGTTTTGTGGTGTGTGGTAGTAGCCGTTTTGTCCATAGAAACGGATAAATGTACTGTCTTCGTACACTGGGAGCCATGCGGGAGAATCTGGATTTCTTTTTGCGATGATGTCAGCGCGGAGCGGACTGAGAAATGGAGATCCTGCCCATAGCGCACCGTTGACCGGGTCGTCAATCATTTTATGTATTTCAAAAGAGCTTTCTGAACCAAAAGCGCCGAGACTGACGCCATTCAGGTAGAGTTTTGGGCGCGCATCTCTTGGTAGAGTGGTCCAATGGTTATAGACGGCAGACAGTAATGTTTTTGCGGCATTTTTTGGTTTTTCGGCATCGACAAAGAGCGTGTGTTGACTTTGGAGATAAGAGTATTGTAGTGCTACGATGGCAGTGTCGCCACCGTGTAGGTATTCCACAGTATCAAGTGCAGCAGGGTCCATCCAGCCTGTGCCAGTAGGTGTAGTAACGATAAGTATGGATCGTTCGAATGCGTGTGTTCTTTTGAGTTCGGCAAGAGCGAGTTGTGCACGTTCTTCTATACTTGTGTTTTCTATGAGTCCGACATATACACGAATTGGTTCTGTGGCGTCAGTGTGTGTAAATTGAGCGATGTCTTCTTTAGTTGGTCCAGTGGATACAAAATTGCGCCCTTGGCGTCCGAGACTGTTCCATGATACAAGTGATTGGTTGCTACCAGATTTGAAAGGGCTGTATGGTTTTTGTGCTGCGCTGTCTGTGTAGTGGTCTAGTCGTGCATATTTTGTGTCAATATATTCAAAGAGCGTCTGTGTTAAAATGCCATTTAGTGTAAAAAAGAGAACTGTAGCTGCAATACAAAAACCAAAAAAATGTGATATGCGGCGTGGGATGATGGTGTGTATTTTTTGTGTGATGTATCGGAAAAAAATACGCATCACACGTGCGATGATGATACACAAAAATGCAAGTGGTACAGCGATGAGAACAGAAAGAGTATGATGGAAATCTATCAGTGGTTCATGATGCATGGCAATGAGTATGGAGTTTTGCCAGATTGTCGCGTGCAGTAGCCCATGTATGACGACAAGAGACGAAAGAATGCATGTAATGATTTTGTATAATTTTTGGTTTTTTTCTGGTATAAGAGGAATTTCGAGATAATTCCACATCCACACAATCACACATCCAACACCATAACCAACTGCACACACCAAACCAGAAAGTACACCCTGAAAGAAAATTGTACGTGGCAACAATGATGGCGTTAATGACGCAGTAAAAAAGAGCATGCCACAGAGTATACCAATAAAAGAAAATTGTTTGATGATGTGTTTTGCATGAGTCATAGAAAAATGTAGGAATGTTTTTTAGTGCAGGGTACGTGTGGCATCTTTGAAAGCAGATAAACCATTTGGACACTGTTATTATATGACGAAAAGCACTACGCATACAAGTACAGATTTTTGTAAAAAGTATGGATCACTATCACACTAAAGAGAACTTTAGGTGGTCTGAAATCTGAACTTTTTCTGTATGTCGTAATGATGTAATATCACAGTCACAATCTTTTTCTATGAGGAGATCTTTTTGCCTTTTTAGTGTGTTAAAGCATGTATCATGTAGTTTTGGTAAATTAATACGTAAAGTAATCATGTCCTATATTAGTACAAGTGTATTTTTTTGCTACAATGTTGTATTGTAGGGAAGGGTAATTACTTTTTATAGTTACATGGAACGACATCATCGGTATCACGTCAAAAAACCAGTGTATGCACAGCGTTTGCAAGAATTGCATGACACAGGTCATGCAAAATGGAAAAAAAATATAGTATTTTTTTTGATTGTATGTACATGTGCATCTTTTGTGCTGTACAAAAAAATGCATGCGCATCAACCTACTTCTGATGACATGCATGATGATGCACAAAGTGTCATGGAACAGTCAGTGGAGGATGTTGGTGATGTATCACAATCACAAGAGTCTGATGCTGTAGACGCTGCTGTTGTGCGTCATGAAGTGGGGGAAGGTGATATTCCTGCTGATATTTTTAGTGAATATGGTGGTTTTGATGCAAATGACACAGCAGTGCTTATAGAAGCATCGGAAGATGTTTTTGATTTCACGCATGTAAAAATTGGCCAGGAACTACGCTTTTATTTTGACGATGCACATGACACAGAACGCGCCACACGCATGGAGTATGATCGTAATACAGAAAAAATGATTATCGTAGAGAGAAATGGTGATGATTTCACTGCTCGTGAAGAACGTATCGCATATGATGTAACAGAAACAGTAGCAGAGGGGACAATTGAAAACTTTTTTTATGTCGATGCGCTTGATGCGGGATTGTCGGAAGCAACTGTATTGGATGTGGGGGACATGTTTTCATTTAGTATTGATTTTACGACAGAGATTCGCACAGGTGATACGTTTGTTTTTGTGTATGACAAACGTATGCGTGATGGTAAACCGGCACCAGACGGATACATTCGTGCAGCTAAATTTGTCAATGATGGCACACCACATTATGCCTATTACTTCGACAATGACGGTGAGGGTGGATATTATGACAGTGATGGGCATGCATTGGAGCGGCAATTTCTCAAAGCGCCACTGAGCTATCGGCGCATCACATCAGGATTTACAGGTGCACGCCTCCATCCAATCACAAAAAAAGTATCAGCACATTATCAAATTGACTATGCAGCACCGATTGGCACGCCAGTTGTTGCGTCGGCACGTGGCAGAGTGATGAGTGCACGATTTGAACGCGGATGGGGTAATATTGTGCGCATCAAACATGATAATGGGTATACAACACACTACGCACATTTGAGTTCTTTTGCAAAAGGTATGAAATCTGGTGCACATGTAGCGCAAGGGGAATTGGTGGGGTATGTAGGATCAACAGGGTGGTCGACTGGTCCACACCTCGACTATGGTATGCGCCTCAATGGCGCACCAGTCAACCCACTGACGCTTGTACAGCCAAAAGGTGTTCCACTCGAAGGTGAAAAAATGACACAATTCAAAGAAATGCAACAAAAGTACGCAGAAATTTTACAATAAAAATGCTGTTGATATGTATTTTTTCAGCTAGCGCCGCTTTTACAATGGGAGAAGTTCGTATGTTTTGGTATTTTGTCATATTGTGGATACAATGAAGGTATATTGTGTATTGAGATATGGATAAAAACTGTAGTGTTGTACAAATACAAAATGGTGGTGCATGTGTGGTTTTTGTGACATTTCTGTATTGTGTATGGTATACGCTTGTGCATGCCGATCATCTTTTTTTGGTGCGTGCACATGATATTGTGTTACACATTGTGGGGATTGTGCTTGTGTGTAGTGTCGCATATGCACCGTATCTTTTTTTGCGTTTTGTGATTGCGCAGAATGTGCACAAGTGGGTGATAATGTCTATTTTTTGTGCCGTTTTTGTGTGTGATATGGTGGTGCACTTTGGTGCGTTTTTTGGACTGTATGATGCTTATGGATTTCTTGTAATCATTGGAACATCAGTATTGATGGCGCTGATCTGTGTGATTAGTGTTACTTTTGTGTGTTGCGCTAAATATATTATGGACACATATGATTGACAGTTATGCAAAATGTGTTTATGCTGATATATTGCACGATGTTTTGATGCAAAATTTTTCTATAATAATAAAATGAAGTTTTATGGGATATATACGGGGCATACAAGAAAAAATACAACAGCGTCCATTTGTGTTTTTTATGATCTTGGTAGTGATTTGTGTGATCATTTTTGTGATTGGTCGCAGAGCTTTTGTCGTGGAATATAAAAATGTGACACATGATGATGCACCAAAGGTCGTTACAACATTTCAGATTGATCGTCCGGTGTATACAGAATTGTCTGGTAAAGTCACTAAAGACGGTGTGGTCACAGTTGTGTCACATGTTGGTGGCATCATTCATAAAGTGTATGTTGATAATGGTAGCACGGTGCGTTTTGGGCAAAAAATTGCATATATTTCTGATACATATACTGGTGCAAATCGTGCAGATGTCGCATATCAGATATCACAAGAACATGTCACAAACAGTGATGAGACATATGCAAAGAAAATGAGTATTATCGATGACAAACGTGATGATGTCAATAAAACAGACAGTCTCACATCAGAAATCGCGCGCAAACAATACACAATTCAAAAACGTGATATGGAATTATCACGTGAGGTGACGCTACTACAAAAGAAAAATGCAGCAATTGCTGCGTCATTGTATAGACCAAAATCGCCATTTTCTGGTGTAGTGGATTACGTGTTTGTGTCACGCGGAGATACTGTGCATCCAGGAGATAAGATTGTAACAATCAATGCACAGGAAAAAATTGTGACTATTTCTGTGCATATTTCTACAGCATTAGCAGCGATGATCGATGTGTCACAGCCAAGTGTGATTACAGTGGAAGATCAAAAAATAGAATTATTGCCAACACATTTATCAGAAGATGTGGCAGATGATCAATCATATGTATTGACTTTTACTGTACCAGAAGAGTATAGTGATGTATTTAATCACAATGAATATGTGTCTCTTTCAGTTCCAGTGCAGGTAATGTCGGAAGGTAATAATGGCGTGTTGTTGCCAGTGGATGCGGTACGGCTGATGAATAACAAATCAGTTATTTTTATCGCAGTTGGTGATACAGCACATGCGATGGAAGTGACGCGTGGCAAAGTGGTGGGGTCATTTATTTTTGTACAGGGTGATGTGTCACGAGATATGCGTGTGATTGTGGACAGAAATGTGTACGACGGCGATCATATCGTATGTGATGATAAATAAAAAATATGGATAACAATACACATGACAAAAAAGGAGCGCGTGATGCTGATTCTCTGTATATCCAAAATGTGACGTATAATGACGCAGAACACTCTTCTTTTGTGAAAAAATATGTTGATAATATGCGTGTGATTGCACTGATAATGGTGACGATTATTTTGATTGGTGTGGTGTCTTTTGTGCGTATTCCGCGTACGCTTATGCCAGAAGTAAATATCGCGATGGTGTCAGTCGTAACGGTTATGCCTGGAGCGACGCCAGAAGACATCGAATCTTTGGTGACAGAGGTTATCGAGAGTGAAGTGGCAAAAGTGGATGATGTGGATGAAGTGACATCAACATCGTTGGAAAATGTGTCTACGGTGATGGTGCAATTTCATGATGGAGTGGATGTGGATAAGGCGCAAACAGATGTGCAAAACGCCATTAGCTCGATTGCAACATTACCTGATGCGGCACACACGCCACAAGTGTCAGCGCTTGATTTTGAAGATAGGCCGATTTTGCAGTATGCGGTTATTGCCAATGACATGGACGCAGCATCTCTCAATAGTTTTGTCGAATCTTTGGTAGATGATTTAGAAGATCAACCATTGATTGATCGTGTAGAAATTGCTGGGAATGAGGAACAAGAAGTACAAATTCTTATTACAGAACAAGTCCTCAAAGAACTACACATCAACATTCAATCAGTCGCATCACGTATTACGCAATCATTATCATCTATTCCTGCTGGTGCAGTTTATACAGATACGCTTAAAATTGGATTGACAATTGATCGTGACAGCATGACGCTTGATGATGTGCGACATATTATAATTCCTATTGATGGCATCTATTATCGCCTCGGAGATATTGCAGAAGTGGCAGAGGTGAGTACACCAGATAATGCACCGGCATTTATCACAAGGACAGATGGCACAGAGCATCGCGCTATCACACTCAATGTCTATCGTATTATCGGATCCAAAATAGCGGATGCAACAAAAGAATCATTTTCTGTGATGGATGCGTACAAAAAACAAGCAGGTGATCATGTGTCTTTTGTCAAAATTACCAATACGGATGAAAAAATCACTGATCAGTTTAATAAGCTTTATAGAAACATGATTTCCACAGTAATTTTGGTGTTTATCGTGTTGTTTTTGTTTGTCGGAGCACGGCAAGCACTCCTTGCGTCATTGTCTGTGCCACTTGTGTTTATGTTGGCATTTGGTGTGATGTATGTCACTGGTCTGACGATGAATTTCGTGTCAATTTTTGCACTACTTTTGTCACTTGGTCTGTTGGTAGATGTGACAATTGTTATTATTGCGGCACTGACAAATTATTATCGTTCTGGTCGGTTTTCTGCACAAGAAACAGCGCTTTTGGTGTGGAAAGACTACTTTAGCACACTTCTTGTGACGACACTCACGACAGTGTGGGCATTTTTGCCACTGCTACTATCAACAGGGATTATCGGTGAATTTATCAAATCAATTCCAATTGTAGTATCTGCAATTCTCATGATTTCTGTGTTGATTGGATTTTTCGTGATTTTGCCATTGATGGTGTGGTTGTTTGATTTTGCGATGCCGCGTCGCGTTAAGACATTTTTGTATATTATTGCTTTTTTGATTGTGTGCATTATTGTGCGCGGACTCTTCTTGCATTATGACATTCATTTTCCATTTTTTGCGTGGCTTGTCATTATGCCTGTGGTGGTCGCGTTACTTTTTTCTTGTGGTGTTTTAGTGAAAGGGATGAGCACATATATCAAAAAGATATGTTATGTGCGCGCGCGGAAATTACATGATGTGTGTAGTCGTGCAATTGGAAGTGGTGTAATCAATGTGACACATCTTTCCAGGGTATACAAAAGTGTGCTGACGCGTCTTTTGCATAAAAAATGGTCACGACGTAGTGTAGTTATTTCGGTGGTGACTTTCTTTTTCTTTGGGATTTTTCTCGTGGTAGGGGGTTTTGTGAAAAATGAATTTTTCCCAGCAAGTGATGAAGAACAAATTTATGTCAATATTACATTACCTTTGGATACACGTGCACGTGTATCACAGGAAGTAGCACGTGATTTTGTGGCAGGTATTGTGGATGATGTAGACGGTGTCGCGGAAATTCAAACGCAAATTGGTGCGGAATTTGGCGCAAAAGGCAATGTGTCCGTCGGTGGTGCGGATAATAAAATTTTAGTGACGCTCAATCTGATTGATGAAGATGTGCGTGATATGACATCAGTGCACATTGCACAGCAACTGCGCAATACAGATGTAGTAAAAAACTTTACACAAGGAGAAATTAGTGTTGATGAAATCTCTAGCGGTCCGCCGGCAGGTGCAGATGTGACGATTAAATTGATTGGTCCGCAATTTGAAAAGCTCAATGATTATGCTTTTGATATCATGGGACAATTAGAAAACATAGACGGCGTGGTGAACATCAAAAAATCGATTAAGTCAGGCAGTAGTAAAATTGTTTTTGTGCCACATGTGCAGGATATTCATGCGCACGGATTGACAGTGCCGCAAATTGGATCATTCCTTTACACATTTGGTAGTGGTATGGTAGTTGCAGAAGACGTAGATTTCACACATCTTTCCAATAAACGTGATGTTGTGTTGCGCTTCTCGCGTGACAATGCATCTATTGACGCACTGGAGCATTTAATGATTACATCACAGACGGGTGAGCAAGTCCCCTTGGTGTCTTTGGGTGAGTTTCGTATGGAAGATAATCCATCAGAAATTGCACACGAAGATCAAACACGCATCTTGACAGTGACAGCATCTGTGGAAGAGGAGTATAACGCTGCAGAGATTAATAAAGGTATCGCAACATATATCAATGAAAACATTCATTTTGCACATGGATACACGTGGGCGACTGGTGGTGCCAATGAAGAAAATCAAAAATCTGTAACGTCTATTTTGCAAGCGATGGTTGTCGCGTTGGTATTGATTTTTATTACATTGATTGTGCAATTGGATTCGTATCGCAAATCATTTATTGTGTTACTCGTTATCCCGCTTGCAATTTCTGGCGTGTTTTTGCTTTTTGCGATTTTTGGCATTGCACTCTCATTTCCGGCATTAATCGGTGTTTTGGCACTGTTTGGTATTGTGATTAATAATTCAATCATGATTATTGATCAAATCAACAAAAATCATCGCGCCAACATGACATTTCACGACGCAGTCGTTGATGGGGCGTCATCGCGTCTAGAGCCGATTGTACTGAGCTCACTCACGACAATTTTTGGACTGTTGCCAATTACACTATCAGAACCGATGTGGCAAGGACTTGGTGGTGCAATTATTTGTGGATTGGTGTTTTCTGGTGTCATTATGCTTTTTTTCATCCCATCAGTGTATTACATGATGATGGAAAGCGCATATAAAAGATAAAATTGTATTTTTGTCTTTTTTGATAAATACATTTATAATAATCATAGAAATATACAATTTGAATTTTAGGTGAAGAATGAAAAATAAAAATAACATGCGTGGGCTTGGTGCTGCGTTGTGTCAAAAGAAAGCATATATTTTTTTGCATAGTGATGTTAATGCAAAAAATGGTACGTTTACTGTACGTGAAAGTGTAGATGGTATGATTTTTGATACAGTGACATCTAATGCAAAAGTCATAGATTTTAGTGGACCATCTGATGAATTTGATGCGTGTGTGTCTTTTCATATGTCAAAAGACGGGAAAGAAGATTATTTTCTCACATATCGGCACGTGGAAGAAGGAAAAATGTGTATTGCACAATCAAAGAATCTTGTTGATTGGGAGAAGATTATGGAGTTGCAAGATCAGGGTGCTGGTGGAAAAATTGTCTCCGATTATTTATATGCAGGACGCAATGTGATGTTTGTTGGTGGTGAAGCGCTTAATGCGTATGTGTCAGAGGATTTTCGAAAATGGTCACGCATAAAAAAGAGCATATTGTCTTTAGATTCTGTGGAAGAAGGTTCTACGCAATTACAGAGAAAAATTGAAGTAATTGATGCGGAAGTAGTAGATGAGGGCGTGTTTGTGATGTACAGCATTACAGAAAATAATGCTGGAAAAGAGCGATTGGAGTTGTATGGCGTTTTGCTTGATTATGGTAATCCGTCTGTGATATTGTGGCAATCAACTCAGGCAATTTATGTTGTGGAAGACATAAAAAAAGATAATATTCATTTATTTGGTGCTGTTATTTTTGATGAATACTTTGTGTCGTATTGGACAGGAGGGGATGACGAGATGTTTTTGTTGCGTCACTATTACAAACATGAAGAGCACACAGATCCAGCACGATGTGATGAAGAAATTGCTGATCATATGGATGAGGCTGATGAGCCTGTCGTGTTGAAACGTGTAGAAAGTAATCCGATTCTTGCGCCACAAGATCATTCGTCATGGGAGTCAAGGGCAGTATATAATCCAACAGCTATTGAAGAAAATGGAAATATTCACATTATTTACCGTGCAGATGGTGATGATTTGATGAGTGTGTGGGGTTATGCATTTAGTGAAGATGGTGTGCAAATTAAAAAGCGTTTAGCACAACATATATATAGTAGAGATGTTGGCACGCGAAAGATGAAAAAACCGCATATCCCATCATATAGTTCCGGTGGCAATGTTAACGGTGGTTGTGAAGATCCGCGTGCAGTTTTGATTGATGGAGTTGTGTATGTAACATTTACTGCGTTTGATGGTTGGGGTTCTGTTCGTGTTGGACTGACGTCAATTGATTTTGATGATTTCAAAAATGGTCGGTGGAATTGGCATGATACACGTCTGATTTCACCACTAGGGGAAATGAATAAAAACTGGGTATTGTTTCCAGAAAAAATTAATGGCAAATTTGCACTTTTGCATAGCTTTTGTCCAAAAATTCTTATCGATTATATCGATGATTTGTCACAGCTTGGGTATGGAAATTGTATCAAAAGCAACAACACAAGACCAATTGATCCATCACGTTCATGGGATAGTTGGTTTCGTGGGGTTGGTCCGGCACCGATTAAGACAGAAGATGGGTGGTTGATTATCTATCATGCGATGGATCACAGAAATCCAGATCGTTATCGTATTGGCGCTTTACTTCTTGATCTTAATGATCCAACGCAGGAGATTTGTAGAACAGAAAAGCCAATATTGGAACCAGAAAAAACATATGAAAATGATGGTATCAAATGGGGTGTAGTTTATTGTTGTGGTGCAGTTATCAAAGATGATGTATTGTTTGTGTATTATGGCGGTTCAGATACATACACATGTGTCGCAACTGCTCCAATTAATCAATTTTTGAGAGAATTGAGAGGAACTGGTGAAGTAAAAATGAAAATTAACTAGTTAAATATAAAAAAATGGAATTACATGTAAAACGCTATCCAAATAATCCAATTCTTGGTCCAGACAAAGAACATCCATGGGAGGCACAGGCAGTGTTCAATGGATGTCCAATCAAAGATAAAAAGGGATATCATCTTTTATATCGTGCACTTTCTTTTCAACAAAAACATGAGGATCAAACAATGGAAGTTTCCACAATTGGTTATGTACATAGTGATGATGGATGTGGATTTTCAGAAGAACGAAGACAAATTATTACACCGGAAAGAGAATGGGAAAAATATGGTTGTGAAGATCCACGTGTGACAAAGATTGATGATAAATATTATATTACATATACAGCGTTATCAGATTATCCACACACTCCAGAAGGAATCACAATTGGTATTGCAATAACAAAAGACTTTAAGACTATTGAGGAAAAACATCAAGTGACACATTTTAACTCAAAGGCAATGGCAATTTTTCCAGAACGCATTAATGGAAAAATTGTAGCAATTTTGACGATGAATACAGACAAGCCACCAGTGCGAATCATGCTTGCAGAATTTGATACACCAGAGCAAATGTGGGATAGGAAATATTGGGAAAAATGGCTTGATGATATTGATGGACATACGTTACATTTTCAACGTTCACTTGAAGATCATATTGAAATTGGTGCACCACCTGTGAAAACAAAGGAAGGGTGGCTTTTGGTGTACTCATATATCAGAAATTATAAAGGGGAAAATAAAGTTTTTGGTATTGAAACAGCACTTCTTGATCTTGAAAATCCTCTTAAAGTTGTTGGTCGTAGCATAAGCCCGCTTATTAAGCCAGAAGAATTTTATGAAAAACATGGTATGATCTCAAATATTGTTTTTCCTTCTGGATTATTGATTAAGGGAGATGAAGTGCGATTGTATTATGGTGCGGCAGATACGGTATGTGCAATTGCAATGTTGTCATTGAAAGAATTACTTACATTTATTAAGTTAAAAGATTGTGAAGAGTTTGTGAGTGATCATATGGAACCTGTGCATTTTGAACGATTTGAGGGAAATCCAATTATTGAGCCAACACACAGTGGTGATTGGGAATCCAAATATGTACTTAATCCGACAGCAATTTATGATGAAGGAAAAATTCATATTTTATATCGTGCGCAAGATGATGAAGATACATCACGTATAGGATATGCAACAACAGAAGACGGTTTTCATCTGACGTATCAACATCCAGAACCAATTTACTTACCACGTATTCCAGAAGAAATTCGTGAAGAGCCAGGATTTTCTGGATGTGAAGATGCGCGTATTACATTTCTTGAAAATCGTTTTCATATGTGTTATACGGCATATAATGGTTTTGGTCCAGCACGTGTTGCATATACATCGATTGATGCAGATGATTTTCGTCAACAAAAATGGCATAACTGGTCTGTACCGATTCTCATTTCTCCAGAAGGTATGGATGACAAAAATGCGTGTCTGATGTCAGAAAAAATTGATGGGAAATATGCATTTTTTCACAGATTGAAGCATACAATTTGGTTGGATTTTGTAGATAGTTTGAATTTTGAACATGGGAGAACGCTTGGAGGTAGAAGTGTGATGTGTGCACGACCTGATTCATGGGATAGTGAAAAAGTAGGTATTGCAGGACCACCATTTAAAGTGGGGGATGAGTGGCTTTTGATTTATCATGCACTTTCCAAACATGATGGGCAGTATCGACTTGGTGCAGCGATGTTTGATCTGGAAAAAGGCGAACTTACAGCACGACTAGACTATCCAATTTTAGAACCAAAAGCAGGATATGAAAACAAGGGATTGCGACCTGGCACAGTGTTTTCTTGTGGTGCAGTACTAATGGATAATGGTAACTTGTATCTCTATTATGGTGGTGCTGATGAGGTAGTGTGTGCAGCAACAATGGAATTTACATGTTTAGTCAATGCGTTGGAAGAACAGAAGGATTAGATAATGAGGTAATGTAAAATTGTGTCATCTCGACTAGAATGTATGCAGAATGGAGAGATGAAATTTAAGTGATACGTTTTACATAATAAGTCAAAAATTGTCCCTACTACAGGTGGATAAGCCTTCGCGGGAATGACATTTTTGCGTTCGTATTATTACTTATACGTGACATTCATTCACTAATGAAACTAATCAACTAATTTTCTTCAATGATACAGGTTATTGCTCTTTTTTGGTAGAAATTTGTTATATGACGTGGTAGGGTAATGTGTTGTTTTTATGCACAAATAACCAAAAAAGACATAGAGGATTAGATATGAATGGACGAACACTTATGTTAAAAAGGAAGAAACATATTAAAGAAATATTATGTATTATGAAAAAGTATTTTTGAATTTTCAGATTTGCAGTTTATATATACCATAATAGAAAATAGATTAAAAAAATAAGTGAAAATAAAACAAGAAAAATTTTTTCATCAAATAGTAACAAAGGATATTTTTGATTCTGTTGTAATTTTGGATATTGACGGAACTGTGACTTGTAGTTCGCAGACAGAAATTTGTCCAGAGGTTGTTGCGGTAATTAGGAAATTGCAAGAGAGAAATGCAGTGTATATTTTTTCCAATAATTATAATGGGAAGCGTAGTAGGATAATTGCCAAGAAACTACAATTGCCATATATTGAGGCGCCACACAAAAAACCAAACAAGAAGATTCTTAATTATATTGATACAGGAACGTGTACAGTTGTAGCAATTGGCGATAAATATCTTACTGATGGACTTTTTGCACAATTTGCCAAAACAAAACATATTCGTGTAAAAAGATATCGTTGCAAAGAGGATTCCTTGTTTGATAAAGCTTCGTGTCTTTTTGATGATTGTGTGTATAAGCTTGCCAAGTTATTTCGATGTGTTCGCTGATGCAAAAATTGTGATATAGCTTCTTGCACCCCACACTGACATAAAGATGGCAATTTTTTCAGGGATAATTGCTGTTTTTTTCTTTGGAAGATATATGATGAACAATAAGCATGTTAATAGTGTTGTGTAAAAAAATGAAAGAAATATATTTTATGCACGTAATAGGGGAGAGTATAATTGTTGTATGACACACCCCAAAGAAATACAAAAGACAGATGAAGAACTTGTTGTGATGACATTAGATGATCCAGCTGTTTTTGGCATTCTTATGGAACGATATGAATCTCGGATGTTGCTGTATATAAAACGCATATCATCAGTAACCTCAGAAGAGGCAGAAGATATTTTGCAAGAGGGGTTTCTCAAAGCATATCAGAATTTGAATAATTTTGATCGTAAATTACAATTCTCTTCGTGGTTGTATCGCATTATACACAATGAAACAATTAGTTATTGGCGTAAGAAGAAGGTGCGACCACAGGGAAATATGGCACAGGTGGATGATGAATTTTTTGAACGGATTATGGATTCACACGATCTTATCAAAGAATTGGACGGAGAATATCTCCGAGATGCAATTGGTGATGTGCTAGCTGAAATGGATGAGCGCTATCGTGAGATACTTATTCTCAAATACATTGAGGAAAAAAGTTATGATGAAATCTCTGCAATTTTGAAAAAACCTTCTGGAACAGTTGCGACACATATTAATCGAGCGAAGAAGCAATTTCGGGAACTTTGTAAAAAAAGAGATTTTAATTTATAAATACATTTCTTATGAAAAAAACTACATGCAATGCCTCAAAGGAGGTTTTGGAAAAGATCATGAGAGGCGAGATAAAGCAACGATCTCGTTGGTATTTCTTTTTTCAAAATTTCTTTTTATGGACACTTGGTACGATTAGTGTGATAGCTGGCTCAATAATTGTAAGTCTTACAATTTTTACAGTTGCAAATTGTGATTCTGCTGTGTATCAAGAAATATATGGACATGTCATGCCACACTTTACTGTTTTTTTGATTACATTGTGGATATTGATCACAGGTGCGTTGATTATTTTTTCAAATCATTTAATCAGATGTACAAAGAGGGGGTATGTGTATCCACTCTGGTTTATTTTGGTTATAGATATTATCTTAAGTATCGTTTTTGGGTCAATTTTTTATTTGATGGGAGCAGCTGGTTATGTGGATGAGAAATTAGATCAGAGAATTGGTTATTATGAAAATATCGAAAGAAAACGTGCCTCTCTTTTTAACAAACCAGAAAAAGGCATTCTTGTGGGACGTATTGTGCGTATGAATAATGATTATGCAGAGGTGGCAACTTTAAACAAGGGATTATGGATTGTTTTCATAGATGAATTATCTCAAAATCATTTTTATGATTTAAATGAGGGCGTTGATGTGGTGTTTTCTGGAAAAATGAATACCGAAGGTTTGTTTATTGCGTGTGATACGCGTGTTGTAGGATTGCATGGTGTGCACGAAAGATTACGAGAAAAATACAATAAAATGATGAAGCAAATGGCGGAAGAGCAGAATTTGTTTATTGATCCATATATGTATCAGGAATTATTAAATAAAGATTTTTGCGATGAAAATGTGCAATGGCGCATTCAAGTGCAACAATAATATTGTGTATTTTGGCTGTTGATATAAAAAGCATTGTAAAACAATGTTTTTTTGTGTGAAAGAATTGCTTTTTTTATACGTATGTATTTATATGTGAGTATTCTAGAGCTCATGTGGAGATCAATGTAAAACAATTTTTAAATTCAAACATATATTATGAGTAACAATAAAAAGGTTATAATTAGTTCTCTCGCAACAGTGGTTGCAGCAGGAACAATCGGTGTCAATGTTACGAGTGCACATTTTAGTAAAAACGGTGCATTGTGTGACGCAATTCAAAAAAAGGATTTTGTAGCATTTCAAAATGCCGCAAATCTTAATAGTTCTGATGCAGAAGCAACGTTTGAGGCGATTGCAACAGCGCATGAATTGCGTAAGAAGGGAAAAACTGAAAAAGCGCATGCAGTATTGAGCGATGCTGGGATTGAGTTGATGCAGGATGAAGAATATAATACAACACGTGCAGATGTGCGTAATGCGCTTGAAGATGGTAATTGGGATGAATTTCAAGAAGTTGTGCGTGGAAAAAAATGTGTACATATCATTGATACAAAGGAAAAGTTTGATACTCTTTTTGAGGTATGCGAGCTTCGCAGAAATGGGAGAAGTGTAGAAGCACAAGAAGTTTTGCAAGACGCTGGTCTAGATGTACGAGGAAGTATTTTTAGATAATTTTATTGTATAAAAAATAAAGAAAAAAGATTGATGCATTTTTGGGGTAGCGTCAATCTTTTTTGCGGTTTGATATGCTTATGTGATAGAATTACGGTATCTATTTTACAGTTTATTAAAAGAGTTCTATATTATGAGTTCACAAAAAAAACAAAATGAAGAATATGAAGGTGACGGTGAGGAATTCGTGTCATTGAGTATCAGTTCTGATGCAAAACGTACAATATTTGCGATTTGTTTTTTTCCTGCTGCGATTATTTTTGCACTGAGTTTTTTTGGTGCAGCTGGCGTTTTGGGGGAGAAGCTCAATGATGTTTTGAGTTTTGTATTTGGTGCCGGAAAATATGTTGCGCCACTTGTTTTTCTTTATACAGGCATCATTCTTTTGAAAAAGAAAGTTGATACCGGTTTTTATGTCACAAAGATTATTGGGATTTCTTTTGCCTTTTGGGGTATTCTTGCTCTCTTACATGTTTTGGTAGCAATTTTTTCAAGCATAGATCTCAAAGAAATTGCAGCATCTGGAAAAGGTGGTGGTTATTTGGGATATTTTCTTGGAGGAACACTTGTAAATTTCACAGGAAATATTGCAGCTGTAATCGTTTTGACAACACTTATTGTAATTGGTTTGATTGTTGCATTTAATATGTCGTTTATCGGTGCGGGAGATCGTGTTTCGGATGTAAAAAAAGCTGGAGGATTTTTTAAGAGGAAAAAGAAAGAGAAAGCGCAAGAAGAAGAGGAAGAAGATGGTGATGAATATGAAGATGAAGAAGATGAGTTTGTGGAAAATGATGAAGATTATGAAGAAGAATTTGATGATTCGGATTTTGATGATGAGGAATTTGTGGAACATGTGCCATTACAACAACAACCATTGGCAACGCAGGCAGCACAGCGTGCAGAGGAGATTATTGAAGATCAAGAGGGTGAAGAGCGACAAATGCAACAAAACATTGATATTGATTGGGATTTACCACCACTAAAACTTTTACAAAAAGGTAAAGGAAAGGCAAAGGGTGGAGATGTGAAGCAACGGGCGGTACGAATTCAGGAGACATTTGAAAATTTTGGTATTGCAATGGAATTAGAAGATATTACTACCGGTCCAACAGTGACACAATATAGTTTTCGACCACAAAGCGGCGTTAAGCTTTCGCGGATTACTGCGCTCAATGCTGATCTTGCTCTTGCATTGGCTGCACATCCAATTCGTATTGAAGCACCGATTCCTGGAAAATCGCTTGTAGGTATCGAAGTGCCAAATAAGGCACGTGCAACAGTGCGTATGCGTGATTTACTTAATACAGATGAATTTGATGATCCGAGCAAAAAACTGTTGCTTGCATTGGGTGAAGATGTGAATGGTGATTATGTTTTTGAGGATTTGACAAAGATGCCACATCTTCTTGTTGCTGGAACAACTGGTTCTGGAAAATCAGTGACGATTAACTGCATGCTTTTATCATTGCTTTATAAAAATGCACCAGATGAATTGAAGTTAATTCTCGTTGATCCAAAGCGTGTAGAATTGTCTCTTTATAGCGGTATTCCGCATTTATTATCTGATGTGATCGTGGATAATGGAAAAGTAGTTAATGCACTCAAATGGGCTGTAAATGAGATGGAGCGACGATATAAAATTCTGCAAGAATCTAAATCGCGCAACCTTACATCATATGAACAAAAGCGTGAGGCCGGTGAAACATATTATACAACAGATGTAGAAACTGGTCAGCAGATAGAAGAGGAAATGGAAAAATTGCCAGTTATCGTTATCGTGATTGATGAACTTTCTGATCTTATGGCATCAAATGGTAAAGAGGTTGAGGGATTGATTGTGCGATTGGCGCAGAAATCTCGTGCAATCGGTATTCATCTCATTATTTCAACACAGAGACCGAGTGTAGAAGTGATTACAGGTCTTATTAAAGCAAATTTACCAACGCGCATTGCGCTTCGGGTCGCAACAAACATTGATTCACGTACGATTATCGATGTGCCAGGAGCAGAAAAATTGATCGGCAATGGTGACATGCTCTTTGTGGGACCGCAGAGCACAAGTCCACATCGATTACAGAGTGCATTTGTCGAAGAATCTGAAGTGAAAAAAGTTGTAGATTATGTCAAACGACAAGCAAAGGAAGTAGGTGCATTTGGAATTGATGAGGATTTTGATGGTAGCGATTCGCTAGATGATTTTGGTGGAGGTTTTGCAGGAGGTGGCAGTGAATCAGACGATCCAATATATGAAGAAGCAAAGGATCTTGTGATTAAAGCAGGAAAAGCATCTACATCGTATATTCAAAGACGATTACGTGTGGGTTATTCACGAGCAGCACGTCTTATGGACGAATTGGAGGATAATGGTATTGTTGGTCCATCAGAAGGATCGAAGCCTCGTAAGGTGCTTGTGGGTGGCGAAGGAGAAGATGACGGTGGGTATGATGATGAATAGATAATAAAGAATCAAAATAAAGATAATTTGGTGAATGTGATTGGTGTGTTATGGCGGAGAAAAATTTTGTACGAAAGAAAGTGCGGTCACTCACGTTGGGTGAGAAACTTCAGCAATTGCGAAAAGATCATCAGATAAAAATGGTGGATCTCTCGCGAAAAATTAATGTGAAAATCACATATATTTCTGCATTGGAAAAGGGAGAATATGAAAATTTGCCGACAAAAGTATATGTAAAAGGGTTTGTCCGATCATATGCACGGTTTTTTGGTGTGCCTGAAGATGTTTTACTAAATCTTTTTGAAAGAGAATACAGCATTTACAAAAACATTAATGGTAAAGATGAAGAAGAAACAGTAAATAAATTACCAAAAGTACCACGTTTTGTATTGACACCACGTATCATCTTTGTATTTTTGGGGCTGATCATTTTGTTTAGTATCGGCGTGTATTTGTATTTTGGTGTGGATAATTTTATCTCATCGCCGTGGCTTGTCGTGGAAGAGCCTATAAACAATAATGTCGTCAATTCTAATGTTGTAGTAGTACAGGGTAAGACGCGTAATAATTCAAAAGTTTTGATTAATGGACAACAAGTTTTCGTAGATATTGATGGGCATTTTTCTGATAAAGTAGGATTATCTCCTGGAATCAACACAATTAATGTAAAAAGTATCAATAAATTTGAAAAAGAAAGTGTACAAGAAATTATTGTGGACGCACAGTTCCATGTTGAAGAAGTAAAAAAAGATGAAGAAAAAAATGTGCATCTATTTATAAAAGCACAAGATAAATCTGTGTGGGTCAATGTTGCAACTGATGGTATTGATGTATATAACGACACTATTCAGCCAGAAGATGAAAAAAAATTTGATGCAGCAAAACAAATTAAAATCACGACAAGTAGTGGTATGAATACACTGGTTAGTTATGATGGTAAAAAATATGAGCACATTGGCGAGGAAGATGAAGTTGTAAAAGAGTGGATATACGAAGGAGAAAAAGAAAAAGCAAGTGAAGAGGAAAAAGATGAAGGTGAAATTGAAAAATGAGTTTGTAGATAATGACTTTTTGATGAATGAAAAAGATATGGTACAATATGTCCATCAGATTAAAATAAATAACAAAAATATGATAAAAGATATTTTAATGCGTAGAACTCTTTATAAAGGTCTATTTATTTTTTTGGGATGCCTTTTGTGGATGGGCATAGCAGAACATACACATGCAGCATGTACGACAACCGGTGCAGATTATAATGCAGCATATAATCATTATGGTGGATTCTATAATGCACCAAATCATCCAAATGGATCTGCCTTCGCCGCCCTCAAATCCGACGGCTCCATCACTGCATGGGGTGGTAGCGACTCCGGTGGCTCTGGTGAACCAACAGACGCCGGCTACACACAGATTTATTCTACAGGTAGTGCTTTCGCAGCTCTCAAATCCAACGGCTCTATCACCGCATGGGATGGAGATGAAGGTGGTGAAGGAGATGAAGGTGGTGAAGGAGATGAAGGTGGTGAAGGAGATGAGGGAGATGAGGGAGATGAGGGAGATGAGGGAGATGAAGGAGATGAAGGAGATGAAGGAGATGAAGGAGATGAAGGAGATGAAGGAGGTAGCGCTCCAACAGACGCCGGCTACACACAGATTTATTCTACAGGTAGTGCTTTCGCAGCTCTCAAATCCGACGGCTCCATCACCGCATGGGGTAACAATAGTTACGGTGGCTCTGGTGAACCAACAGACGCCGGCTACACACAAATTTATTCAACTGCTGGTGCTTTCGCAGCTCTCAAATCCGACGGCTCCATCACCGCATGGGGTGATGGTAGTCACGGTGGCTCCGGTGCACCAACCAACTCTGGTTATACCCAGATCTATTCAACTCAAGGTGCCTTCGCAGCTCTCAAATCCGACGGCTCCATCACCGCATGGGGTAACAATAGTTACGGTGGCTCTGGTGAACCAACAGACTCCGGCTACACACAAATTTATTCAACTTATTATGCCTTCGCCGCCCTCAAATCCGACGGCTCCATCACCGCATGGGGTGACGGTAGTAATGGCGGCTTTGGTGAACCAACAGACTCCGGCTACACAAAGATTTATTCAAATGGATCTGTCTTCGCCGCCATGAAACCTGACGGCTCCATCACAACATGGGGTCACAATGGCTACGGTGGATCGGGTGAACCAACAGACTCCGGCTACACACAAATTTATTCAACTCACCGTGCTTTCGCAGCCCTCAAATCCGACGGCTCCATCACCGCATGGGGTAACAATAGTTACGGTGGCTCTGGTGAACCAACAGACGCCGGCTACACAAAGATTTATTCAAATAGATTTGCTTTCGCAGCCCTCAAATCCGACGGCTCCATCACCGCATGGGGTGATGGTAGTAATGGCGGCTCCGGTGAACCAACAGATTCTGGCTACACACAGATTTATTCTACAAGTAGTGCTTTCGCAGCTCTCAAATCTGACGGCTCCATAACAACGTGGGGCAATAATAGCACGGGCGGATCTGGTGAGCCAACCGACTCCGGCTACACAATCCCCTACGGTACTACCTGTGATGCAAATTCAATAGTCCCACCACTCGTAACAACAGACACACCAACAAATATCACGATGGATTCAGCAACAGGAAACGGACAAATCACAGATGTCGGAAATGAAAACCCAGAACGTTTCATCCAATGGGGAACAACAAGCGGTACATACACACATAATTGTTCAGCAGGCATTGGCGGCGTAGGAAGCTACTCTTGTAATCTTACAAGTCTTTCACCAGATACAACATATTATGTACGTGCATACGCCACAAACTCTGCAGGAACAACATATGGCTCAGAAGAAAGTTTTCATACAAATGTATTGACAGATGTAATAATCCCAGACCCACAACCATCAGACATCCAAGACACAGTAACAGAAGGACAAACCACTGTAGACAACGGTACACTACAAAACACAACCCAAACAACAACCCACGTAAACGTCACAGTTACAACAAGCAGTGGTCAAGCACTCTTCCCACCAAACACAGTAATCACAGAACACACCAACGGAAACTTCAACTTTGAAAATTTCACAATAACAGACGTCACAGGAAGTGTACAAAATGCAATCGCAGCAGTAGATCTCGGTATTCCAAGCACAAATCTCAATTTCTCACAAAACATCACA
>PDWI01000723.1_pt1 | contig 53277 bp, 41 predicted proteins | sample 1430891 | NCBI WGS metagenome assembly PDWI01 (sample SAMN01162508, study PRJNA174530) | Oral metagenome, whole genome shotgun sequencing project. | biome: Marine environment; feature: Marine mammal; material: Swab sample of the gingival sulcus; isolation source: swab sample of gingival sulcus... | reverse complement strand
TCGTCAGCGCGGCGGTCAGCGTGGTCTTGCCGTGGTCAACGTGGCCGATGGTGCCCACGTTGACGTGCGGTTTGGTTCGTTCGAATTTTTCCTTGGACACTTTGGGAAAAGCCTCTATCTGAAGTTCGGATGGCCAAGTACGCGACCATCGTGTCGGTAAAACGGATCAGTGACTACGGAATAGGTACAACGAGGGCTGCGCCGATTTACCCGATGGTAGAGCGCAAACAGGACGAGCTGAGCCCGTCCTGTCTTCATCCGCTCCATGCTACGCATAAAAAATGGCAGTGTCAAGCAAAAAGCAAGAGCAGAACCCGACCGGAAACACGCTCCGGTCAAGCCATCAGTCTGCACTGGCTCAGGCCGCGCGTTCAGGCACCTCAAGGCCCAGCCATTCGCTGTAGAAAGCGTCGATGTCGGGCTCGAAATCGTGGATCACCGGGTACCACGGTGTTGGGGCCTCCACATCGAGCAAATCGCCGGATTTCGGGCAGTAGTACTCGCGGATCACCTGCCAATCCGTCGAGGGTGCCATCAAGCGAGGGTACAACTCTTCCATCTCTTCGGGCGTCTCGCGCACCCGCATCACTGCATGCAGTTTCCAGTTTTCCTTCCAGTCGCAGAACTCGTGACCGGCCATGGACTTGATGACCCATTTCCTGTCCGAAGCGCGCTGCACGATGAACAGCTTCGGCCCGAGAGGCAGAACGATCCGGTCATTCCAGGGCACCTGCTCCTGCAGTACCTCGAGATACTTCACGAAGCGATCCCCGTCCTTGGGGGTGGAGAGCATGGTGTGCAACGTATCGCGGTCGATGCTGCCATCGACCAGGTCTTTGATCTTTGCCTTGGTGTAAGCCATTGTTTCATTCCTGTGTCTTTGATGGGGCGCTGCGGACAAGAGCCGCAGCGCCCCGAAGGGATCATTCCTCGACGAACTGGACGGTCTTCACATCCGGCAATTCGGATAGATCCATCGAGTACTCGCGGCCGTAGGAAGGAATCGGCAGATCCTCTTCCTTCAGTTCCCACTCGTCCGGCAGATCCCAGAAATCGCGGAAGCTCTGTGCCCATGTCGGTCCCAGCTTGAAACTGGAGGCATACATCTGCTGCACATGAACTCCAGTGTCCTTCTTCAGAATGCGCTCGCGCTCCCCGGCCATCCACTCACGCGTCGGTACGGCCTTCGCCAGACGGTTCATGCGGATCGCGGCGCGGCGCTTTTCGGTCGCGGCTTCGTCGGCAAGCAGCAAACCATCAGCGCCCTTCACGAGCACCACACCGTAAACCCGCTCGGCAAACCGCTCCAGCAGGTAGCCACCGTTCACGTCTTCGGCCACGGCCGACGGCTCGCGGTCGAGCGGGTCACCGAAGCCGGGACCACCACGCATGTAGTTGAGATACAGGTCGTGGTCCTTGAACATGTCCTCGGTGGTGATCGCCTGCTTGTCGCGTTTGATGCCCGCCGGATTGATCAGACTGTCGTAGCCGGGGTTCTCGGGGTCGGTATCACCGCCAAAGGGTATCGGCTTGCCTGTGGCGATGGCTTCCTTCAGCCCCGTGTCATGGGCTTCGAACCGGTACCCCGATGCCGCCGGATAGCCACCCATCAATCCCCAGTCGGAGCTGATGTGTCCGTTGCCCATGAAGAACATCGTCCAGTCCTTGGCGTTCCAGACCATGCGCAGGCTCTCGAAACCGCAGCCGCCGCGGTATTTGCCCGCTCCGCCCGAGGAAGCCTTGACCTGTCGGCCCAGATAGACCAGCGGTTCGGCCAGCTCCCAGATCTCCATGTCACCCATGTCGCCTTCGGGGTTCCAGATGGCGGCGGCATTGCTGATGCCGTCGGCGATGGCCGAAGCCCCGACCCCGTTGGCCGCACATTCGAAGGAATTCACGGCATGGATCTCGTCATACTGGTTGAACCCGCCACCCTGCAGCCAGTTGGAGGTGTTGGCGTTGCCCGCGTTGACTTCCTCCAGATACCCGCGCCCGAAGTAGGAGCGGGACAGCCCACGCCACAGTGCCGTCCACGACGACACGAGGAAGTGCCAACTGTAGGCATATGCCACACGCCGGTCATCGGGGTTCATCCAGGTGCCTTTGGGCAGACGGAACTCGGTTCCGTAGGCGGCGCCGTCATTGATCATTTCGGTGGGGATGAGGGTTTGCGTCATCATCACCCAGATGCCCGAGGTGAACGACACCGCATGCGCGTTGTAGGTATGCCAGCCCCACCGGCTCGAGCCCTCGAAGTCCAGCCGCCAGGTGCCGTCGGAACGAATCGTCATCTCGGACGGGGTATGCATGATCGTATCGACCTTGGCAAAGGTCGATGGCACATGCACATCTTCGTGGGCATAGGGAACATCCACGAAACCGACCTGCCGGTACTTGCCCGGAATGGTCATCGCCTTGATGCGGTTCTGCAGCCCCACACGGCCATGTTCCACGGCCTCGTAGGAGAACTTCCAGTAGGCTTCGATGCCGTCTTCGGCAATGACTTCCTCGACCAGATCGCGAATCATGTGGCAGCCCGCCACGCGAGTGCGCTCGTCCAGCATCCAGTAGCGCGTGGTACGCACCGAACGCTGGGATTCATGCAGCCAGTCGCGGAACAGCTCGTCGTTGGCGCCCACCTTGCGGCAGGTGACGGAATAACCGTCGCCAAAACGCTGGACCTGTCCCGTGGTCATGGAACCCGGCCCGACGGCCCCGGTGTCGATCACGTGGGTCACACCGCCCACCCAGCCGATCAATTCACCTTCATGAAAGATGGGCACGATGGTGTGGATGTCGCAGGGGTGAACGTTGCCGATGAGAGGATCGTTGTTGGTAAAGATGTCCCTGTCGGCGATGCCGGGATTCCTCTCCCAGTCATTCTCGATCATGTACTTGATCGCGGCGCCCATGGTACCGACGTGGATGATGATGCCGGTGGAGGTCAGGATGGAATCGCCTGCGGCGTTGTAGAGGGTGAAGCAGAGCTCGCCCTCCTGCTCGACGATCGGGCTGGCGGCGATCTTCTTGGCGGTTTCCCGCGCATCCACCACCCCGGCCCGCAGGCGCGAGAACAGCTTGTTGTAGAGGATCGGACTGTCCTTGTGCAGCGCCCTCTCCCGCAAGCCGGCATAGTGGCCGGTCTTTTTCGTGGCATCCATGATCTCGTCGCGATGCTGCTTCAGCGTCTGCCCGCCGCGCACGATGCCTGCTTTGACTTTGTTCTGAACATTCATGGTCTTGTCTCCTTTGTGCGCCGGTTACACTTCCTTGAGGTGAAACAGACGATGGCCATCCAGCCAGGTCTCGAAACCACCGGGCACGACAAAGGTCGTTGCATCGGATTCGACGATGGCAGGGCCCGTGATGCGGTTGCCGGGCACGAGCGCTTCCATCTGGTAGAGCTGTGCATCGACCCACTCGCCCTTGCGATAGAACTTGCGCGTGCCGAGACGTGCCGCCTTCGGCGGCTCGGCAGGGCCTTCCTCTTCCTTGGGAATTCTGGGCTTCGGGATCGGCACCGTGCCGCGCATGATCGCCCCCGTGACCGAATAGCCGAGTTCCGGCGAACGGGCCGAAGCGGCATAGACGCGACCGTACTTGTCGTTGAAGGCGTCGACCAGCTTGTCCCAGTCACCGGCAGATGTCGCCGCCTCGATCGGGCTTTCGATCTCAAGGTCGTTGAGCTGCCCGCGATACTGCATCCGGTAGCCCGGCTGAAGCCTGACCTGATCGCGTGTATAGCCATTGAGCTCGAACTCTTCGAGCACCTTCTCCGCCAGTTCGTGCCAGGCATCATTGATGAGTCTGGCTTCTATCTGTTTGGCGTCGTCACTGGCGATTTCGGCAATGTTGATGTCGAGCGACTTGTCATAGCGGTATTCGAAATCAGCCGCCGCGCAGCCGAAGGCCGAGAACCCCGCAGCCCAGGCGGGCACGATCACATCTTCGAAACCCATGCCTTCGGTATAGCCATAGGTATGGACCGGCCCCGCCCCACCGTAGGAGAAACACACGAACGAGGATGGTGAATAACCCTTGCCCGAAATCAGCGCCTTGACGTAGTCGCGCAGGTCGCTGTCGAGCAGTTCGATCACCCCGGCGGCAGCTTCTTCGACCGCAATGCCCAGTGGGTCGGCAATCTGTTTCTTCATGGCCTTGTAGGCGCGGTCCCGGTCCAGCTTGACCTGTCCGCCCAGGAAGTTGTCCGGGTTGAGATAGCCGAGGATGACGTGGCAGTCCGAGATGGTCACGGTATCGATGCCGCTGTCGGCCCAGCACACACCCACCCGGTAGCCGGCACTGTCGGGTCCTAGCTTGATGGCCTTTGTATACGGGTCAAGCCGGATGAACGAACCCGCGCCCGCGCCGACCGAATCCAGCCCGACGAGTGGCAGTGACAGCACCAGCCGCGCCATGTCCGGGTCGTTCTGGATGGTCAGTTCACCCTGGGTGATCAGTGCCACATCGAACGAGGTACCGCCGATGTCCGAACAGGCGATGTTCTTGTAGCCCAGCGTCTCCCCCAGATACTTGGCGCCGATCACTCCGCCGATCGGACCGGAGACGATCGTGCGGGCAAGTTCCTTTGCCTTCCAGGAAATGGTGCCACCATGAGTAGCCATCACCCGGAAGTCGAACCTCGAGCCGTTGTCCTTGAACTCGCCGGAAATCTTCTTCAGCGTCTGGCGGCTGGGCTCGGCGGCAAAGGCCTCCAGCACCGTGGTGTTGGTTCGGTGGGTTTCCTTGCGTACGGGGTAGTAGTCGCAGGAGGCAAAGACGGGTATGTCCTTGCCGGATTCCTGCACTTCCTGCAGCACGATATCGCGCACGCGACGCTCGTGTCCGGGATTCTTGTAGCTGTGCAGCAATGAAATGACGATGCCTTCGACACCTTGTTCGATCAGTTCTCTGGCCGTGGTGTGTGCACCCTCTTCACGCAGCGGAATGACCACATCGCCGAACATGTCCACCCGCTCCATCACGCCGCGCGTCAGGTGACGCGGCACCAGCGGCTCGTCGTAGTAGTGGGTATTGAGGTGGATACGGTCTTCGTAGGCCATGCCCAGATAAGCCTGGCAGGCGCGGCCCATGCGATGAAAATCCTCCATCCCTGCGTTGACGATCAGCCCGGTTCTCAGACCCTTGCGCTGCACCACGCGATTGAGCATCGCCGTGCCGGAGTAGACTCCCGTCTGGATCGACGACAGTGCTTCGGCCAGATCGAGTCCCCAGTGTTCCAGCCCTTCACGACTTGATTCGATAAGCCCACGGGCTTCGTTGTCCGGCGTTGACTGCGCCTTGCCCACCACGAACTCCCCGTCTGCATCGACGAAGAACGTATCCGTCATTGTTCCGCCTGCGTCGATGCCGAGCACCTGCACAGAACGTTGGTTTTTCATATCCGGTGGCACGAAAAACTCCTCCCTTGATTCAAATGGCCACTTCGGAATTGAAGTGACTGAAAAAATCTAACAGATGACCGGAGGCGAATCTGTCCGATATTCATACAGACAGGACGGACACGTTTCGGACGTACAAAAAACGAACCTGAAGGGATAACTTCGGGAAGGCAGATTCAGAAAAACAAGGCACCATTCACACTGCCGGGCACTGCGCGTCCGGGATAGGTGAAAACGAGAGCGGGAAAACCAGCCAAGCCTGCGAAAAATGCCGGCAGCGGGGGTGACGCAGAGAGACGAACGACGACCTGAGCACCTCAGCCGCGCGAACGCGAAATGCAGTAGCTGTCCATCTTCAGGTAAAGCGTCGATCGGGCGATGCCCAGACGACGGGCCGTGCGCGTCAGGTTACCGCCCTCGGCATCGATGGCCGCAAGAATCTGCACTCGTTCCGTATCGCGCAGAGTTTCCTCGCCACGACCTGCATGACTGCTCAGATATTCTGCCGGCAACGTCATCTCTTCAACGAGTCCATTGATCGACAGAGCATCCAGCACCGTGACGAGATTGCGCATCTCACGCAGATTACCCGGCCAGGCGTGTTTCCTGAGGCGTGCGATCGCCGACGAGGTGAACCGCAGATGACGCCCGCCGTCTTCACTGGCGTGGCGGCGGATCATCTCGTGCAGGAGCGGCTCGATCTCGTCACGGCGCTCACGCAGGGGCGGGATGCTGAGCCGCGCCCCGGCGATCCGGTAATAGAGATCACCCCGGAAGCGGCCTTCGATCATCTCGTCGTAGAGATTGCGTGTGGACAGAGCGACTATCCGTGCTCCCATTTCACCGGCGTTTTCCACCAGGCCCAGCAGCAGCTTCTGCAGATCCATGCACATGGCACCGGGGGAGTTGAGGCACAGCATGCCCTTTCGCTCGAAGCGGCCCGAGGCGATGTCGTCACGCAGCTGTTCCTCCGTCAGCTCGGCGCAATCGACAAGACCGAAGGGGGCATCGGCGTCCGGGCCGGCGCGGTGAATGGCTCTTGCCAGAAAGGTCTTGCCGGTGCCGGTCTCGCCCTCGATGAGTATCGGGATGTTCACCGCGGCAAGGCGTTGCGCCTGATTGCACAATCTCGAAATCGCCTTGCCGGTCCTGCCGATCCGGGCAAGTTCGGCATCGGGATCGGTCTTCGGAGCTGGCCGGCACCGCAGCGAGAGCATCACCCCGATGGCGCCGTCCGTGGCTCCGACCACTTCCAGATCTGCGCCGGGCATGCAATCGGCCAGCGCTTCCTCGATGGTATCGGGGGCCTGGTCGATCAGCTCGGGAATACGCCTGCGCAAGGACTGCAGGGCATCGTCATCCTCGCACAACCGGGCGAAGTCATCCGTGGCAAAGACATGGCTTCCGGCACGATCCATCACCAGTATCGGGTCAGTACCACGTCGCAGTTGCGTGACGTGAAACTGCTCCAGCAACTGCTCACGCTCTCGTGCCTGCATGCAACGCAACTCGGCCTCGATCTGGAGTGCCAACGCTGCTGAAAGCGCAGCCGCCTTGCGGTGTACGTCGCCGTTTCTCCAGGAAATGTCCACCACGCCCAGAACCAGATCCGAACCCGGATCGCGCACCGGGGTTGCAGCACAGTTCCAGCGCTGCATTTCCTCGCAGAAATGCTCCGCCTCACGAATCACTACCGAGCGACGCAGGTGCAACGCAGTGCCGATTGCATTGGTACCGATGGCTGACTCGGACCAGTTGCCACCGATATTGAGGTGGTTTTCCTGTCCTCGCTCAAGCGTTTCCCGATCGCCCACGGCATCGATCACGACACCGGTGCGATCACACAGCATCAGGATGTTGCCCGTGTCATCCAGAAGCCTTGCGGCCTTGCTCAATGCCCTTCTCGCTCCCATGCGCAGACGTTTCGACAATGCCCGCTGAGTGCGCAGTTCCTCTTCGTCCAGTATCGGTGCGCGCTTGCGCTCCAGGACAGGGTATTGGGCGGAACGCTGCCAGCTGCGCAAGACGCAATCGCGAATCTGCGGTGGGACACGGCCCATCGCCAGAAACTCTTCCCAATCGGTCTTGTCCAGACGGTGCGGCATCTTTACCTTGCACTACTCCTTGGAGAGGGGCCACGGTGCCGAGAGTGAGGCGACAAGCGCGCGGCAGTTCGTTGAAATTGCCACACTAGCAAAGTGCCGGAACAATGATTGTCCGATTTTCGGACAACGGCCGTTGATCCTTTCCCGGTGAGCACTCCGACATCCCGTGTGCAGGCATCGGAACGGATCGCAGCAACAGCCGCGGCTCACCGGCAGCATCACGGCGAGAACATGACGTATTCACACGTAGCTGTTCGCCGAGCCATGTGGCCCTGCATGCAGAACCCGCCAACCTCACCATGGCTGCGATGATCGTACAACACCGGGTTCATTGCCGTCACGTCATGTTCATCGTCGCTACTCCGGATCACGCCCAGGTAGACACGATGTGAGCTCAATCCCGGCAATCGTACTGAAGAACAGGCGTAACGACTCAGACCAGGGTGAGCCGTTCGATCCACGCCCGGAAATGAGGGCAGGCACTTCGTATTCGGTCGATGCCGATTGCGCCTGCAATCAGCGGCCCGTGCAGTGTTTTCTGATAGCCCGGGACGGCGTGGCGAATGCGTTTCGATGGAGCCGTACTCGGATCGTCGTTGATGTCTTCGGGGTATCTGACGCGCTCGCCCAATGTGTAGTCAGCAAGCCAGTCCTTGTAGTCTTCATCGTTCAAGCGCGTGAATTCAGAGCTGTTGCCCTTCTTGTCGACCACCACAAGGTCTTCCGGATCGAACTGACTCACCAACTCAACCGACTGGGTGGAGAGGATGATCTGGTGCCGCGTACTTGCGCGCCTGACCAGATCCGCCAGCACATTGATTGCATAGGGGTGCAACCCGAGCTCCGGCTCATCGATGATGATCGCGTTGGGCATCAACTCATCCGGCTGCAGGAGTACAGTGGCGAGTTGCAGAAATCTCAGCGTGCCATCAGAGAGATCTGCTGCCTTGAACGGCGTGTCTGCATGTCGCTCGGTCCAACCGAGTTCGATAACGTCATTGTTGCCGTCCGACGGAACGAGCCGAAAATCGCCGAAGAACGGAGCCACCAGCCGGACGGTAGCGACGATCCGCTTGTAATGCGCTTGATGCCGTCGCTTCAGCTTCAGCAGAAAGGCAGCGAGATTTCTGCCATCCCTTCGCAGGTAGGCGTTGTCCGCGACCCGTTGCATCTGCTTGACCACAGCGCTCTCACCGGTGTCATGGAAGTGGTAGACACGCCAGCTCGCCATGACAGGCAACACGAAATCCTTGATTCTGGATTCATCCTCATGCGCTCTGGATTCAAAGTGCCCAGAACCCACGGGATGATCGCCGGCGACGTTCCACCACAGACACTCATCCGCGAACATCATGCGATTGTCGTTGGTCGGCTCCAGTGTGAACTTGTAACCGTTGTACCCGAAATACAGTGCTGCCGAGAGCGTCGGCGACATCTTGCGGCCGAAATGCAGGATGGCATCAGGCCCTCCGGATTTTGCAATGCGGTACTGGAGCCGCTGGGCGACGACGTCGGCAATCAATTCGAAGAAGCTGATGAGGTTCGACTTTCCGGCTCCGTTGGCGCCTATCAGCACATTGAGCCGACTCATTGGCAGGTCGCACTCGGCAATCGAGCGGTAACCGCGAATCACCAATCGACTGAGCTGATCTGTTCCACTGAGGTCTTTCATTACCGGGTCGACGATGGTTGAAACCCCGGCAGCCGATGACAGGGGCGAATCGGAAAGTGTAGCTGACCCTGCCGGTATGACGTTGGAACGGTCCATGCGTGCAGGCCTCCTTGCCTGAAACATCCGGAATGAGATTTCCACGGAATCGCCTGCTCATTCCAGCGAGCGGCGATCAGTGTCTGACCACCGTAAACCATCCCGCCGGTTGATGGCAATGTTTCCGCAGGGGGCCAGAGTCGGACTCAGGTGCTTCGGTCTTCCGCTCGTCCGACAAGCTGAATCGGCCCGGACAAATGCCAGAACTCCTCTCTTGAGCGGTTCCTCAGTATCGGTTCCCGCGGGTGCAGGTCGCTCGCCCGCCAGTCGGCCATGTAGAACACCGTTTCCCACATGTCGTCAGTGATGTCGTCTCCGGTTTCGCCCGTTTCGAGACAGATGATCTGCAGGTGGCCTTCGGCCACGTGGCGCCAGACGAGTTCAAAGCTCTCGCCGCCACGCATGGCGCTGCAGGTATCCAGCCTGCCCGTTCCGTCGTTGTTGAAGATGATGGACTCACCCATCACGGTTCCTGCGGTGCCGAGAGCCGTTCGCCAGATACCGAGCGGCGGGCCGGAAGTGGCCCATTCATAAGGATGTGTCTTGTCAGGGTGTGTCTTGTTCATGGTTCGGCACGGAACTGTACGGGGTCGACTTCAATGACGAGTTCGTGGACGGTTACGGCTGTTTCGTTGCCACCCCGTCAGCCCACATCACCATCGACTCGGTATCAAACGGTGTCGAGAGCGTGAAAGCTGGCATTGGCTCGTTGTTCGGGTGGTAGACTCGACCTCGTGAAAACAATTTCACCCAATGACTTCGACAGTGTATTGGCATCCGGATGGGAAGATCGATCCATGTTCACGCCGGTCAGCCCGGCATCATCTGACGGCTTCACCAACGGATTCAAGTGGAGCGCCGTTCGTTGAGCACGAACGGTATGCAGCCGCTCACCGCACGCGCCCAACGCTGGATCGACGGCCTTGATCGTATTGACCCGGTACCGCTCGAGCGCGTTCAGGATGCGCTCGGTAAACTCGATTTCCCGACGCCTCCTGCATGGCTGGATTTCCACGCGCAATATGCCGGCTTGATCATCCCCATGGGCGCAGACGGCGCGTTGCTGGGCCTCATGCACGATCGAACGATGTTCTTTTACCCCCCGAAGGCACGTGGTCTGGATATCGATCATGATCGTGACGACGGCTACGTTATCGTGTGCGCCGACGCTCACCCGTCCTATGATTTCAACCTCACCGAAAACGGAACATTCCCGGGGGGACCGACGGCTGACTTCACGACCTACCTCGAGCAGCTGGCAGTCATCGACACGTTCTACCAACAGAGTCCAAGCCGCCCGACCGTCCACATGCTGCCAGCACTCGACAAGAGAATCGATCTTCACGAGCGCGTCTTGTCGGAATGCACCCTTGATGGAGCTTCCTCCGACAGTTTTCGAGAATACTGGGTCGGGGAGACCTTGCTGGGCATTCGCGACCTGCAGGAATCACCTCACATCTGGTGGTTGATCTACGAAGCAGGGTAATGCAATCCTGAGCGCACATGACCCTTACCCGAACTCACCAGTACATCACCGCCCGCGCACAGAACCCGGCCTGGCGCCTGCTCGCGTCGCGCCGTGCGCCCATCGTCATCGCCTGTCTGCATTCGCTGTTCGAGGACGCGCACGATGGCGTCCTGATGGACGATGCCCTGCATGCTCTCGCGGACATGCTCGCCCCGCACGCCAACGATGAGCAGTACGACCTCGACCCCGCACGCCTGCCGCAACTTGCCGGTCGCGAGCTGCGCGAGTGGATTCGCCGTGCATTGATCATCGAGCGTGGCGGACGCATCTACGCGACCGATGCACTGCAGTCCGCCATCGCCTTCGTCGAAGGACTCGACAACCGCATCATGACCTCGACCGCATCGCGACTTTCCGTGGTGCAACGCGAAATCGAGCGGCTTGAATCCGGCCTCAATCCGGACGCCGGGCAGCGTATCGCGAGCCTCGAGAGGCGCATTGCCGAACTGCAACGGGAACTCGCCGCCGCCGAAACGGGAGACGTGCCAGTTCTCGATGCCGCGGAAGCCATCGAGCGCATCCGCGAGATCTACACCCTGGCCACCGGACTGCGTGCGGACTTCCGGCGCGTCGAGGATTCCTGGCGCGAGGCCGACAAGTCGCTCAGGCAGAACATCATCAACGAGCAGCAGCACCGCGGCAACATCGTCGATCAGCTGCTCGACGGTCACGAGGCGCTTCTCGACACCGCCGAAGGACGCGTGTTCGAGAACTTCCAGGCGCAGCTGCGCCAGTCCACCGATCTCGACTTCATGCGTGCGCGACTCCGGGAAATCCTGGCACACGCGGTCAGCGAACGCGCACTCACGGCGTCACAGCAGAACGATCTCCGCTTCCTTGTCGCGAGGCTTGTCAAGGAATCGGAAGTGGTCTTCCAGGCGCGCGCGCGCAGCGAGCGTGACGTGAAGGGGTTTCTCAAGACCGGCCTCGCCGCCGAGCACCACCGCGTCGGGCAACTCCTGTCCGACATCTTTCAGGAGATGCTGCAGCTCGACTGGCAGCGCGCCGCCACCCGACGAACGCCGGCACCGTTACCGCCCGTCGCCATCCCGCTCACGGGGCTCCCGCTCATCGAGCGGCTCCGCTACAAGTCGCTCGACGAGGAAACGGCTGCCGAACTCGATCTGGCCGCCGCGAACACGGATGCCGCCACTCTGGGCGAAGACTTCTGGACAGATTTCGACGGGCTCGACCGCGAAGCGCTGATTGCCGAGACACTGGCAGTGCTCAAGGCCGAAGAGCGCCCTCTCTCACTCGCCGAACTCGCACAGGCGCTGCCACCGACACCGAGTCACGACCTCGAAACCTTTGCACTCTGGATCACGATGGCACGTGAAGCGGGTATCGATATCGTGACGAACGCCACCGAAACGGTCGACATCACCGACGATGACGCGCGACAATGGCGCTTCACCCTGCCACTGACACGGCTCGACGCACCCTCGGTGGAATCGGTCGAGTGGGAGATCTGAGTGCCTCCGTAACCAACCGAGCCTTCGGACCTCGACTGCCCCTGCTTCCGCAACGGGCTCGCTACCTTGCACAGAACCATCGAGACATGGCATGCCCGGCCCCTTTGACGAACTGACCGGAACGGCGCACATACCGGAAACCACTGCAACCAGCGCGCGTGACACCGCCGCTCTGGACGCGACGAGCGACAACGAGCAGCCGGAGCCAATGGCCACGGAAGAGCCCCGCACGCCACGGAAGGTGCGCGAGGTCGCGAAAGACCTCATCCGCCACGGGCTCATCGAGGCTGCGCGCAAGCCGAACCTCTATCGCGTGCTGCAACATGAGCGGCGCAGCCTGGCAGCCATCCTCGAACCACTCGATCTCGACCTCAGCATCGACGACATCCGCGGTCTCGCCTTTGTCACCGTACGCCAGGACCTTGCGGAACTCGCGGAATCGTCTGTTGAGGAGGCCGACCCCGATGACTGGTCCCACCCGCTCGTCCGTCGCCAGCGGCTCACGCTCGAACAGTCGCTGCTGGTCGCGATCCTGCGCCAGCATTTCGTGGCGCACGAGCAGGAAGCAGGCGTGGGTGCCGACGAGGCACGCGTCGCGGTGGACGAACTCATTCCCGAGTTTCAGATCTACATCGGGGATTCGGGGAGCGAGGCGAAGGAGCGCACACGCATGCTGACGCTGCTTGACCAGCTCAAGACCCACGGGCTTGTCTCCGAACCGGACAGCCACGAGCGCGTGACCATCCGCCCGATCATCGCGCACCTCGCGAGCCCCGAGAACCTGCAGCACCTGCTTGAGTGGTTGCGGCAGCGGCGCCAGGGCGAAACGGCTGCGGCGAACGGCACGACCCGCGCCACCGAGGCAAGCAGCAAATGAACGTGCAGGCCAGTTTCGCCGCCCTCGCGGACCCGCTCGTCCTGACGCACATCGAGGTCTACAACTGGGGTGGTTTCAACGGTCGGCACACGGCCGACATCGACCCCGAGGGCACGGCCATCGTGGGCGCGACCGGCAGCGGCAAGACCACGCTGATCGATGCGCTGATGACGCTCCTCTGCGCGAACCCCCGCTACAATCTCGCTTCCACCGGCGGCCACGAAAGCGACCGTGACCTCGGCTCCTACGTGCGCGGCGTCTCCGGCCAGGGGGATGGGGGCAGCGAGCAGAGCCACATCGTGCGCAAGGGTCGTACCGTGACCGGCATCGCGGCACGTTTCGGCAACGCCGAGCACAGCCTGCGCATCGGTGCGGTACTGTGGTTCGACGGGAGTGGTGCATCGGCAGCCGACATGAAGAAGCTCTGGCTGTACGCCGATGACCCGGAACAGACGCTCGACCACTGGCTGCAGATCCACCACGCGGGTGGCATGCGCGCACTCCGGCAGATGAACAAGCAGGAGAGCGGCATCTGGACCTACCCGAGCAAGAAGGCCTATCTCGCAAGGCTCAGGGATCGTTTCGATGTGGGTGAAAACGCCTTCACCCTGCTCAACCGTGCCGCCGGACTCAAGCAACTCAACAGCATCGACGAGATCTTCCGCGAACTCGTGCTCGATGACCACTCGGCCTTCGAACGCGCGCTGGAAGTCGCGAACAGCTTCGACGACCTCAGCGACATCCGCGAAGAGCTCGAGATCGCCCGTGAACAGCAACGGAAACTCCTGCCCGTCAGGAAAAGCTGGCAGGATTTCGAGAAGGTCTCGGCAAAGCTCGAACGGCAGTTCACGCTCCGGCGCATCCTGCCGCTCTGGTACGCCGAGCAGGCCGCAGCCCTCTGGCAGTCCGCGCTCGACGACCGGACACGCGAACTCGATACCGCAAGACAGAACGCGAACGCGGCCAGAATCGCACACGAGCGACAGCGCGAGATCACCGATACCCATCGCGAAGCGTGGCTCGGTGCGGGTGGCACCAACGTCGTGCAACTCGAAAACCGCATCCGCGACCAGCAGCACCTGCGCAGCCAGCGTGAGGAACAGGCCGGCGAATACCGCAAGGTTGTCACCGCACTCAACACTGCCGTGTCGGCCCGCGGGCATGCTGCCACCGACGCCGCGGCCGACGGCTCAGCTGCAGCCATGCCGTACAAGAATCCTGCCCGCGCGGACATCGGAACTTCCACTACCGCCGGTTTCGATGCCGTTACATTCGACGCCGAAAAACTCGATGCCGACACACTCGAGCACAACCAGCGTATCGCCCGCGAACGACTGGACGCCCTCGAACGAACACTGGAAACGGCCGACCAGCAAGCGCTCGATCACCGCAATGATGAACGCGATGCCGAGCAGCGACTCGCGGAACTCTCACGCGACCTCGACGAAGTCCGGAAGCGGCCGGACTCGAACCTGCCACCTGCCTTCACCGCATTCCGCGCGACCCTCGCCGATGCGCTCGGCCTTGACGAAACCACCCTGCCCTTCGTCGCCGAACTCGTGCAGGTAAAGGACGGCGAGCAGCCCTGGCGCGGTGCGATCGAGCGCGCCATCGGCTCGCACCGCCTGCGTATCCTGGTACCGCCTGAACAGATCGATGCCGCCCTTCGCTGGGTGAACAGCCGCGACAATCGCCTCCACGTCAGACTCTTCGAAGCGAGGGAACCAGCGCGTGGCACGACCTTCTTCGACGACGGTTTCACCCGCAAGCTCGATTTCCGCAAGCATCCCGCCCGCGACGCACTGAAGTCACTGCTCGCCGGCATCAACCGCCATTGCGTCGACAGCCCCGAAGTCCTCCGCGAAACACCTCACGCAATGACCGTGGAAGGGCTCATGTCCGGTCAGACGCAGCAGTTCGAAAAGCAGGACCAGAAGCGTCTCGACGCAGACTGGATGACCGGCTTCGACAACCGGGATCGTCTGGCCTGGCTTGAACAGGCGGTGACCGAAGCGACAGCCGAACTCGCGCAGAAGGCCGAACTGGCACGCAAGGCTCGCCTCGCGCTGCAGCAACTGCAACAGCAGCAGGTGTTGCTCGGGCGCCTCCTCGAAGTGCGATTCGACCGTATCGATGTCGGCAGCGTCAAGCGCTTGCTTGAGGACCTTCGGCAGCAACTGGCCACGCTTGTCGACCCCGATTCCGATACGGCGCGTCTGAAACGCCGATGGGAAGCGGCGAAGGCCGAGCATGAGTGCCTGGAAGCGGAGCTGACCAGGGCAGAAAAGGCGGTCATGCGCCTCGAACAGGGCGTCGAGCAGGCCGGGAATGAACTCGCCTCCGCCCGCGAGCGAGCGCGGGACGGGCTGGAGGACGAACAACGCAGCCTGGCCGAAACGCACTTCACGCCCGTCGATGAGCGTACCCTCGCGAACATCGCCGCCATCGAACGCGACCAGGCCCAGGCCGTGCAGTCGGGAATCGACACGCTCAACGCGCAGCAGGCCGAGGTCATGGCGCAACTCTCCAAACGCATGTCGGATGCGAAAGGTGTGGATCGCGGCGCGCTGTCGGAAGTCGGGCGGGAACTTGAGGACGTGCCGGCCTATCTCGAGCGGCTGCGCGTGCTCGAAGAAGAGGCCCTGCCCGAGAAACGCCGGCGATTTCTCCAGTACCTCAACCAGTCTTCCGACGAAGGCGTCACCCAGCTCCTGAGCTACATCGACAATGAAGTCTCGATGATCGAGGAGCGAATCGAGGATCTCAACGGGACGCTCAAGCGCGTGGATTTCCAGCGTGATCGCTACCTCAAGCTCGTTTCCAGCAAGGTCGTGCACGAGAGCCTGCGCACGCTGCAGCGCGCACAGAAGGAATTGAATGCTGCGCGCTTCAAGGACGACGACGGCGAGAGCCAGTACCGGGCACTGCGACATCTCGTCGTGCTGCTACGCGATGCCGTCGAACGTCGCCGTACGGTCGGTGCCCGCGCCTTGCTCGACCCGCGCTACCGGCTCGAGTTCGCGGTCTGGGTGATGGATCGTGACGACGACACCCTCATCGAGAAGCGCACCAGTTCCCAGGGGGGCAGTGGCGGTGAGAAGGAGATCATCGCCTCCTACGTGCTGACTGCCTCACTGAGCTACGCCCTCTGCCCTGCTGGCAGCAGCCTCCCGCTCTTCGGCACCATCGTGCTCGACGAAGCGTTCTCGCGGAGTTCGCAGGTGGTGGCCGGTCGCATCATCGCCGCGCTCCGGGAATTCGGCCTGCACGCGGTGTTCGTCACACCGAACAAGGAAATGCGCCTGCTGCGAAACCACACTCGCTCGGCCATCATCGTGCACCGACTTGGCCTCGCCTCGACGCTCGTATCGATGAGCTGGGAGGCGCTGGAGGAAGAACGTCGGGCTGCCGTCGGCCCCACACCAGCGCGAGCTGGCTCGCCCGTTCATGTCCACTCGCCCGTCGACGCCAGGTTGCCCGGCAACAAGGACAGGATCGCGCCGGCAGACCTGCCCGGTCATGGCACCAGCTCGTGAAATCACCGGACGACATCAGGCACCGCCTCAGACGTCAATGGCAGCAGAACGCGTTCCGTCTCGCCATGCTGACCGAGAGCGACGCCTGGCCCAGGCGTTACCCGATCGGCAAACCGACGGCATCCGATCTGCAGACAAGACCTGCGGAGATGCGCGAGCACGCGACACGCTGGCAGAGCATCCGTGTCGGCTCGGTCACCTGGCAGGAGATCAACTATCGCGCAAGCGCCGAGGCGATCCGCATGCCCACGCACTGGGTATTCGAGCGACCGTCAGACTGGATTCGCGGTGCAGACGATCGGCAGATGGATCGAGATTTCGCCCTGCTCGAAGTGCTGATCATGCAATCAGAACCGGAGCTTCATGCGACAATCATCAGCCGATTGCGCCTGCTGCAGAATCGCTCGCAGGAAGAACTCGTCTCAGCCATCCGGCTGGCCGAACGGCTCGGGCCCGGCGAAGCGCAGGGGCGGCCGCTCCGGCTGCTCGCCGGTCATGGCATCGATACCAAGTTCTTCGAACGCAACCGCCAGCTGCTCATTCGTCTGCTCGATGCCCGCTTCGACGGGGAGGCGACGGAGCAGGGTCTGCACCACTTTCTGGGCGCCGCACCCGATGGGGATCACTGGTTGCTCGTCGCACCGCTGCGGCCCGGTGTCCTGCCCTTCGCACAACAGCAAGTCCGCACCCGGGAACTGGCGACACTGGCCGTCAGTGCGATGCCCGGCACCCACATCCTCGTGGTCGAAAACCGCCAATGCCTGCATCTCCTGCCTCCACTCGGGAACACCATCGCCATCCTCGGCGCAGGGCTGGACCTCGACTGGCTGTCGTCAGGTTGGCTGGCCGGGAAACAGGTGGGCTACTGGGGAGACATCGACACCTGGGGCCTGACCATGCTGGCGCGTGCGCGCGAGCTGTGCCCGGCACTGACGGCCTTGCTCATGGACAAGGCCACATTCGAGCAGCACGGCACGGGGAACGCGGTAGCCGAGCCCGTAATTGCTTCGGATCTGCCGCCCTCCGGTCTCGCGGAACAGGAACGTGAGCTGTATGCCGAGCTTGTTTCAAGTGAGCGCGGGCGGCTCGAGCAGGAATTCCTCTCACCGGATACGGTACGCCGGGCGCTGGTAGCCTGGCACAGGGCAACGACAACCTCAGAAGCCTGAAAGGTGATCATCAGGCGAATGCGGTTGCCGGCGGGCGCATGGTGCACCGACGTCAATCACGGCATCGCCCTCGTGATCGGAACGTTCCCGACTCGGGATTCGCCTCGGAACCGGTCACCCAGTACGTTGGTCCAGTAACGCTGATAGTCACTGCCCGGATTCTCGACGCAGGCGAGTGCCACTTCCGTGAATGCAGGGTTCATGAGGTTCCGGCAATGGCCAGAACTGTTCACCCAGCTATCCACGGCTTCCGCTGTCGTGTACTGACCGGCCGCAATGTTCTCGCCCACTATCCGAAAGGGGTAGCCGGCATTGGTCGCCCGATCGGCCAGCGAGAGACCATCGGAACCGGTGTGACTGAAAAAATTGTTGGTTGCCATGTCGTTCGAGTGCCCGAGAGCTGCATTGAACAGTTGCTCATTCCAGACAACCGGTGTTGTCGCCTGAAAAAACTCCGGCCCACAGTAGCGACCGCTGGAGCGCACTTCGTTGATCAGCTGCACGAAGCTTTCACGCATCGGGCCGGTGTCAGCACCGCAGGGAGCCGACGGCGACGCGGTGTGGATCGGAATCTGCAGGCGTGGATTGCCGTTGAAGGCGGCAGGATCGATGGCCAGCGTGTAACCCTGAAACGGGTCGATCTGCAAATCCGGATCCGTCAGTGACTGGTAGCCCCCGTTGTAGACAAACAGCGTGCCGGCCGCGAATCCATTGTTCGCGGCTTCGGCCAGCGTGCACCCCCCCTCACAGGGTGTGTCATCGACGACGATGCGCAGATCACCCAGCGTTATTGAACGGGAATGGGGTGTACCGCGCATCGAGAATTGACCGATACCCTCGCTGACATCCAGAGGCACCTCGAAACATCGGCTCGTGTTGCATCCTTGCAGCCCCGGCACACCCTGATGATCGACCAGGCCCTCACCCTCGGTACGCGCCATGAGCGAAGGGTTCTGCAAGTCAAGCACATAGTCTTCACCGTAGTTGTGCACGAACCAGAACGATTCCCCGTTCGGCACGACTTCATCGTATGCCGGCACACGGTAGTTGCCCTGGTCCAGTTCGAACACGACCCACATCGCCTGTGGTGTAACACCGCCGTACTCGGATTCAGGCAGTCCGTGGAACAGATCGCCAAAGGTGATGTTCACCGTATCGCGCGGCACCACGACCTGATGCCAGGTATTGGAGCTGAACGATTGTGTCTCCTTGCTGGCGGCAGGGCCGGCAAGCAGCATTGACAGGGAAAACAGTACTACCGGAAGTGACAGAAACTGGTACGAGCCGAGCCGATGAGACATGCAAGAGGTTCCTATGGTGTCCGAGCCAGCGCGTGATGAACGCACAGAAAGGTACGTTTGTCAAGTCATGCTGCGGACGTGTTTTTCGACATTCGTACGGATGTGGCCTTTTCAAACGCACCCGAACCCGCCCGTCAGTCGTCGGTGTCGGGAGCTATCCCAGCACCTGATTGACGACGTTCTGTGGCGGCGTTTCGTAGCTCGAGAACTCCATCGAGTACACCGCTCGCCCCTGTGTGGCAGAACGGAGATCGGTGGAATAGCCGAACATCTCGGCCAGCGGTACGTCGGCACGCACCACCTTGACGCCACCAGGCTGGTCTTCCATGCCCTGCAAGGTGCCGCGACGACGGTTGAGATCGCCCATGACGTCACCCATGTATTCCTCGGGCGTCACCACTTCCACCTTCATGACCGGCTCGAGCAACACGGGCTGGCCGTTGCTGGCGCCGTTCCTGAGACCCATCGAGCCCGCGATGCGAAAGGCCATTTCGTTCGAGTCCACTTCGTGATAGGAGCCGTCATAGAGCGTGACCTTGACATCCACCATCGGGAAGCCGCCAAGCGTACCGTTGGCCATCGCCTCGACCACGCCCCTCTCCACCGCCGGGATGAACTCCTTCGGCACCGAGCCGCCGGCGATCTCGCTCTCGAACACGTTGCCCGTACCGCGCTCCTGAGGTTCGAGCCTAAGCCAGACGTGCCCGTACTGACCTGAACCGCCGGTCTGGCGCACGAACTTCCCTTCGGCCTCGTTGGCGACGGTGATGGTTTCGCGATAGGAAACCTGAGGTTTGCCGACATTCGCCTCGACGTTGAATTCACGCTTGAGGCGATCGACGATGATGTCGAGATGCAATTCACCCATGCCGCTGATGATGGTCTGGCCCGACTCTTCGTCGGTGCTGACGCGGAAGGAAGGGTCTTCGCGCGCCAGGCGACCGAGCGCGGTGGCCATCTTGTCCTGATCGGCCAGCGTTCGCGGTTCCACTGCCACCGAGATCACGGGCTCGGGGAATTCCATGCGCTCGAGCAGGATCTCGTGCTTCTGATCGCAAAGGGTGTCCCCCGTTGTCACTTCCTTGAGACCCACGGCCGCGGCGATGTCGCCGGCGCGCACTTCCTTGATTTCCTCGCGGTTGTTGGCGTGCATCTGCAGCAGCCGCCCGATGCGCTCGCGCTTGCCCTTGATCGGATTGTAGACCATGTCACCGCTCTGGATCACGCCCGAGTAGACTCGCAGGAAGGCGAGCGAACCAACGTGCGTGTCATTGGCAATCTTGAACACGAGTGCCGCGAAGGGTTCGTCATCACTGGCCGGACGCGTGGCCTCTTCGCCATCGGGAAGAACGCCGTGTACGGCCATGACGTCATCCGGTGCGGGCAGATAGTCGATGATGGCGTCGAGGAGCGGCTGAACGCCCTTGTTCTTGAAGGCCGAGCCACACAGCACCGGCACGCCCTTGTTGGCGAGTGTGAGTTTCCGGAGCCCGGCAACGATCTCGGCTTCGTCGAGTTCTTCCGACTCGAGGTACTTGTCCATGAGCGCATCGTCGCCCTCGGCCGCGGCCTCCATGAGCGCTTCCCGGTACAGTGCTGCTTCGTCGGCGAGTTCGGCGGGAATGTCTTCGCTGGTCCAGCTCATGCCCTGGTCGTCATCCTTCCAGCGGATGGCGCGCATCTTCAAGAGGTCCACCACACCCGCGAAGTCTTCCTCGCCCCCGATCGGCAACTGCACCGGCACCGGACGGGCGCCGAGCTTCGACGTCATCTGTTCGACACAGCGGAAGAAATCGGCCCCGACCCGATCCATCTTGTTGACGAAGGCGATGCGCGGCACATGATACTTGTTGGCCTGACGCCAGACGGTTTCGGACTGTGGCTCCACGCCACCGACGGAGTCGAACACCGCCACGGCGCCGTCGAGCACCCTGAGCGAGCGCTCCACCTCGATGGTGAAGTCAACGTGCCCGGGAGTGTCGATGATGTTGATGCGATGCTGCTTCCTGTCGCCCGCCATGCCCTTCCAGAAACAGGTGGTGGCGGCGGAGGTAATGGTGATGCCGCGTTCCTGTTCCTGCGCCATCCAGTCCATCGCGGCCGAGCCGTGGTGTACTTCGCCGATCTTGTGCGAGACGCCGGTGTAGTAGAGGATGCGCTCGGTCGTCGTGGTCTTGCCGGCATCGATATGAGCCATGATGCCGACGTTGCGATAGAGCGAGATGGGCGTGGTGCGTGCCACTGTGGGTAGTCCTTGGGCAAGAGTAAACCTACGAAGCATGACGAGGCCATCTCACGATGTCAATACACGTGCACCACATGAGCCACGAATCGCTTGATGTCGCACGCAGGCAACGAGCCCGGGGACGATCTCGAGGGCAGGCGGTTTCGTCGTTCGCCGTCACCATACGACAACGCCCGACCACAAGGGCCGGGCGTTGCAGAATCGGGTGACGGGCATCGCGCCCGCTCGCATCGCCTTACCAGCGATAGTGCGAAAAGGCCTTGTTGGCTTCGGCCATGCGATGCACGTCGTCGCGCTTCTTGACCGCGGCGCCGCGCTTCTCGGCAGCGTCGCTCAGTTCACCGGCAAGCTTGAGCATCATGTTCTTTTCGCCACGCTTGCGCGCCGCTTCGATGATCCAGCGCATGGCAAGCGCGTTGCGGCGCACGGGGCGCACTTCGACCGGCACCTGGTAGGTGGCACCACCGACACGACGGGACTTGACTTCCACGGCAGGGCTGACGTTCTCGAGTGCGGTTTCCAGCACCTCGATGGAATCGCCGGCACCCTTCCCCTCGATGACATCGAGGGCGCCGTAGATGACACGCTCGGCCACGGCCTTCTTGCCGTCGAGCATGAGAATGTTGATGAATTTCGCCAGACGGACACTGCCGTACTTGGGATCGGGGAGAATTTCGCGCTTCGGCGCTTGAGCTCTACGTGACATGTCTCTCTACCAACCTCAACCCTTGGGACGCTTGGCGCCGTACTTGGAACGGCCCTGACGACGAGATTCGACACCCTGGGTATCCAGCGCACCGCGCACCGTGTGGTAGCGCACACCCGGCAGGTCCTTGACTCGACCGCCGCGGATCAGCACCACCGAGTGCTCCTGCAGATTGTGGCCTTCGCCACCGATGTAGGAGCTGACTTCGTGACCGTTGGTCAGGCGCACGCGGGCGACCTTGCGCATGGCCGAGTTCGGCTTCTTCGGTGTGGTGGTATAGACGCGCGTGCACACACCGCGCTTCTGCGGACAGGCCTCGAGCGCCGGTACATTGGATTTTTCCGCCTTGCGCCTGCGCGGCTTGCGGACCAGCTGGTTGATTGTTGCCATAGGGTATAGAGTCTTGACCACCCGACTGATCGGGCGGGAAAAGCCTTTGGATAGATCCGGGAAGAACCTGGGAACTCCGAAACGAACCCGGAGTAGAGCGGCACACACGCACGCGCTGCCACCATCAAGCCGTCGGAGTATGAGGGTTCCGATCAGGCTTGTCAACCAACTTCAACATACGTGAGGGCGACCTCCTCTACTCAACCGGCCCCTCACACCGGCAGCGGCCACCCATCCGGCCCCGTCACCCTGAACCGTCGACGCTCGTCATCCGCATTGGCCGCGAACAGCACCCGCCGGGCGAGAGCTAGGTTTCGTGACTGACGTCTGCAGTGTGACCGTGTTCACAGAAACAGGCACTTTGCGGTTCACGTGAACCGTTTTTCGGCTCGGAAGCGTGACGCGAATCACGGAAACCGGCCTTTGACGGTTCACGTGAACCGTTTTCGCCGGAACCGTTTTCGTCGGGGCGATCCAGCGTCTGCCGCTCCAACTCCGGTTCCAACTCCGACTCCGGCAGGAGTTCGGCATCGACGTCGAGCATGACCTGATAGCGATCCCCAATGCGCTGCGCCCCGAGTGACTCCGTCCAGGCATCGGCCATCACCATCAGTGCATCAGCGAGGCGCTGTGCGCGGGTGGATACCCCGCCTGATCGTTGACCACGCGCTGCATGTCGTCGTCGCCGGTCAGGCGTTCGCCGCCAGGGCCGTACACGGGTTCGTCCGGCAGCGCGGCACCCGACACGGCAACGGCGCTTGCCAGGCTGGTGCCGGGCAAGGCACGCTGGCTCTCGCTGTCGGCCTGGTCGATGTCGTCGCAATCCCTTCAGACAGAAGGCCGCGTGAGGATGAAGGCCGCAGCAACACTGATGACCACCGCCTGCACGACAATGACACGGCCTGAAAGCCCCATCACGATACTGAGCAACAGGGCAGCCGCCATCATTACCATGGCGATGGCCTTGTATCGAACCGCAATGGCACCGTGGTTGCGCCAGTCACGGATCATCGCCCCGAACACCCGATGCTGCTCCAGATAGCGCGCAACGCGGGGCGACCCTCTGGCAAAGGCGAATGCCGCAAGGATGACGAAGGGCGTGGTCGGCAGAACCGGCAGCACCGCACCGATTGCCCCGAGGGCAAGCGCGATGGCGCCGAGTGCAAACCAGAACGGCTTGCCGACCGAGCCGAGGAATCGCCGGATTCGAGTCACCTTGCGTCGAGGTTCATTCATGTACGCGATATGATCGCAGACGAACGCTCAAATCGCCCGCCCTGCATGAGCCATTATGATGGACTGGTTCGAATTCATCTTCGCATTCATTACCTTCTTTGCGACCCACTCGCTGCCCCTGCGCCCACCCGTTCGCTCCCGGCTGACCCGACTGCTGGGAGAGCGAGGCTTTCAGGTGGTCTATTCCGTTCTGTCCCTGGCCATACTCGCCTGGCTGATTGTCGCTGCCGGCCGTGCACCTTTCGTCCTGCTGTGGGCCTGGTCACCCTGGCAAGGCCACGCCACACTGTCGATCATGGCCCTTGCCTGTCTGATCCTTGCCGTGTCCATCGGCACACCGAACCCTTTCTCGTTCGGTGGTGCGCGCAACGCGCTCTACACCCCTCAACGCCCCGGAATCGTGCGCCTGACTCGCCACCCGCTGTTGCTTGCACTAGCGCTCTGGTCGCTGGCGCATCTGATCGTCAACGGTGACCTTGCGCACGTCATTCTCTTCGGCACCTTCGCCGCCTTTTCCGCTCTCGGTGGGCGTCTCGTCGATCGGCGCAGGAAACGGGAACTCGGAGACAGCTGGGAAACACTCTGGGTGGAAACACGCTCGCAACCGCTCGGCGCGATACGCGCTGCACTCGACATCCGACGCCTGGCGCTTGGCGTAGCGCTCTTTCTGCTGCTGCTGTGGGCACATCCTCTGGTCATCGGTGTGAGCCCACTGACATGACCTCCTCACGCAAGCACTCAGGCGAGCATGACGCGTCGATTGCTGCAGAACAGAAAAAGAAGACTCGGAAGAAACAGAAGGCTCAGTCGGGCTGCTGTTCCTGCTGCGACAGCGGAATGAACTCGATGGTGTCGTCGAAGGCATCCTCCTCGGGCAGGGTTTCTTCTTCAAGCGGCGCAAGCAGGGCCATGGGGCCTGCGGCGACGGCCTCGGCACCGGCACCTGCCGCTGCATCGTCAGGAACGACGAAATTCAGCAGGCGCGTCAGCCGATCATCCAGTTCAGCGAGGTGACTGTCGACGCAACGCCCCAACCAGTTGGCGAGGATGATGGTGGGAATGGCCACGGCAAGGCCCGCCGCAGTGGTCAGAAGCGCTTGCCAGATGCCACCCGAGAGCACCGCCGGCTCGACGTCCCGACCGGCAGCTTCCATCGCCTGAAAAGCCTCGATCATGCCGAGCACGGTACCAAGCAATCCGAGCGAGGGTGCCAGCGTGGCGATGAGTTCCATGGTGGGAAGGTACTGCATGAGCTGCCGCTGGTAGTGCTGCAACTGTCGCGAGGCTTCGCTGGTCAGTGCATCGCTCGAGAGCCGGTTGGCACGCAGGAGTTCGAGCAGATTGCCGGCAAGGTCCATCGCCGGCATCGCGGCAACCTCCGGTGGTATCGAATAGGTGCTTTCACCATCGAGCAGCATGTTCACGCGACGCAACGCGCGTCCACCCAGAACCCCACTCCTGCGCAGTTGCCACAGTTTCAGCAGAAAGATCACGATGACCAGCACGGCCATGACGAGCAGCAGCGCCACGACAACACCGCCGTTGCTCAGCAGTTCCGCGAGCAAGGGTGGAAACCAGGCGGGAAGAGTGTCGAACATGACGTCGAGGCCAGAGGTGAATGACGCAGATTATCAACGCCACCCCAGGTGGTCAAGCAACAGCAGAGGCGAGACGATCCGGGACTCTCGATTCCATGACGCACATGGCAGAACCGGTGACGACGTGATGTGACGTCACGGTGGTGTCAACCCCATCGACGACTCGTCAGCGGTGAGCCAACGTGACGGGAAAGCAGCAGTGTCACGATTGGCCGGCAATTGCATTCCTCGAAGCGTGTAATAGAATCAGAGTTTCGCCTCCCACCGAGAACGACCTTGTCAGACAACGACTTGAACCTGGATCGGCCCCTGACCTGCGCAGACGTCATGGTGGATCCCGAGCATCAGCTACGCATCCACCGCGACGAAAACATCGCCACCGCGTTCAGCATCATCCGAGAGAAGCGTTCGCGATTCCTGCCCGTGATCAATGACGATGGCAGCTACGTTGGCGTATTCAGCGCACCTACCCTGCTGAAGCTCATTCTGCCGCGCGCCGTGACCATCGACATGGTGCGCGACAACAGCCGCCTGCATCTTTCTCACCTCCAGTTCATGCGCCTGACCCGCGCTGACTTCCATGCCCAGCTCGACCACCTGAAGAACGAAAAGGTGAGCGATCACCTCTCGAACCCCGACAACATTCCCGTGGCTGCGCCCGACACACCGGTCATGGAAGGCATCTTCATGATCTACAAATTCAAACGGCACCTGATGCTCGTGGATCCCGACAACCAGCAGTTCGTCGGCAGCGTCAGTCCGAACTCGCTGCTCGCCAACGTGCTCGGCTGACCCGACCACAGTGGACTCCGACCTCACACGAGATACTTCGTACCGACAACAGCATTGCCCGTAACGTCGACGGCCCACATTTCATCTGCTGCTTGCCTCATCCGTGCTTCTGACGCGCCGATCGGGCAACAAGTCGGCACAGCCCTTGCGCGCAAGACTCGACTCTCTTCCTCCGACCACTCATGAACGTCCAGATCGAAAACAGCCACGACACCGCCTTTTCCCTGCCCGATCTCATCGGGGTCGAGCCCATCTGGGTCGCGAGCGTCATCCTCGTGCTCGTCTATGCGGTGCTGATTACCGAGAAGCTCAACCGCGCCATCCTTGCCATGCTGGGTGCGTCGCTGATGGTGATTTTCGGCATCATCAACCAGCAACAGGCGGTGGATGGCATCGACGCCAATACCCTCGCCCTGCTGATCGGCATGATGGTGATCGTCGGCATCACCTCGAAATCGGGACTGTTCCAGTACGTCGCCATCAAGGCTGCAAAATGGGTCAACGCACACCCGACCGGCATACTCATCATGCTGACCCTCGTGACCGCCGTGTTCTCGGCCATGCTCGACAACGTCACCACGGTGCTGCTGATCGCGCCGATCACCCTGCTGATCACCGACGCGCTCGAAACACCCGTCTACCCCTATTTCATGGCCGAGATACTCGCCTCCAACGTCGGCGGAACGGCCACACTGATCGGCGACCCGCCGAACATCATCATCGGCTCCGCTGCCGGGCTCTCCTTCAACGACTTCCTCGTCAACCTCGCGCCCATCTCGGTTTTCTGCCTCGTGGTACTGACGACGATTCTCTACTTCATCTACCGCAAGCAGCTCAACGCCATTCCCGAAAGCTCGCGCGAACGCATCATGCGCTTCAACGAAGCCGATTCGATCACCGACGTACCGCTGCTCGTGAAGTCACTCTTCGTGCTCTCGCTCGTGATCCTGGGCTTCGTGTTCGGTCACGGCCAGGGCATCGCCCCCGGCACCACGGCACTGGGCGGTGCAGCGCTTCTGATGCTGCTCGCCTATGCCGGACAGCACCCCGAAAAGCAGACCGAATCGGTTCATCACATCTTCGGCGAAGTGGAGTGGGTGACGATCTTCTTCTTCGGCGGACTGTTCGTGATCGTCGCGGGTGTCGAGCACACGGGCTTGCTCGAGATCGCCGCGCATTACGTTCTCGACGTCACCGAGGGCGACCTCATGATGACCTCCTACCTGATCTTCTGGACCTCGGGCCTGCTCTCGGCCATTCTCGACAACATTCCCTTCGTCGCGACGATGATTCCGCTGATCGAATCGACCGCCGAAACCTTCGGTGCCGACAACATCGAAGTCTTGTGGTGGTCACTCGCTCTCGGTGCCTGCCTCGGCGGCAACGGCAGCCTCATCGGCGCGAGCGCCAATCTCACCGTCGCGGCCTTCGCCGAAAAGGCCAAGCAGCCCATCGGTTTCCTGTCCTTCATGCGTCTCGCCTTCCCGATCATGATCCTGACGCTCATGATCTCGAACGTGTACATCTGGCTCCGTTACTTCTGAGCAGCTGATTCGGGTAACCGACACTTCGCGCGTCGCCGTTCGTCGCTTCGCGCATCACTGAAGCGCGCGAAGCAGAATCGCATGATCACCGCTGCAGGTTCCTGAGCACCTGCACCGCGCTGCGTCCGTCACCGGCCGGAACGAAGAGGTGATCGTGAAAGGCGCCCGCGACAACGTTGCAGCTCAGCCCTGCGGCGGCAAGGGCATCGGCAAACGCCGCCGTAAGCCCGACGGCTTCGAGGTCGGAATGCACGGACAATGTGATCCACTCGACGACGAGCAGTGTTTCGAGCCCTGCCTCGACGGCTGACCGTTCCTCGACGACAACGGTCAGACCCTCGCGTTCGCGAACCACGACAACCGGATCGAGGTCGGAGAGTGACGCAAGGTCATCCACCACGCAATAGGCATAGCGGCCCGGATGCAACTCGGGCTTCATGCCGGCGAGCAGTCGTTCCAGATCACGGATACCGCTGTCTCGTGATGTGTCTCGTGATGTGTTTGGCGACGTGTCTGGCGTATTCATGGCCCTATCTGGATCGACGTTTCGCATGACGTGTCGGTTCGGCTTCGAGCGGATTGTCCGGCCACGGGTGTTTCGGGTACCTTCCGGCCATGTCCTTCTTCACGGCCGGGTAACTGGACGTCCAGAACCGCACGAGATCCTCGGTCAGCTGCACGGGCCTGCCTGCCGGTGAAAGCAGTTCCACCGTGAGTGGTAGCTGACCGGCAGCGAGCGTTGGATTGCTGGCGCACCCGAGCATTTCCTGGAGGCGTACCGACAGCACCGGATTGCCGGGACGCTGATAGTGCAGGCGAATGCGCGAACCGGTCGGTACTTCGTAGCGCTCCGGAAGCCAGGCATCGAGCAACTGCTGCTGCGGGTAGTCGAGCATCGCAGCGAGGGCGGCAGACAGGTTCAGGCCTGCCAGCGCCTTCATCGAATTGATACCACCGAGGAATGGGAGCAGCCAGGTGTCGAGCGAATCCAGCAGCGCCTTGTCGGAGACATCCGGATAGGCGGCAACGTTCTGCGGCAGGTTCAGCCCACGCATGCGCAGCACTCTGGCCTGCCATTCACGCGTGGCATCGTTCCAGGGCAAAGCGCCGATGCCTTTCTTGCGCACGGCCGCGATCATGGCCTCCGCCTTGAGATCGGCATCGATGCCATGCAACGGGCGAGCGGCAAGCACATGACGGCCGAGCATTCGTCGCTGCTCGCCGATCAGTCGCTCCTGTCGATCATCCCACTCGACGTGCGTGCGTTCATGGACAAGTTCGGGCAGCGTTGTCACCAGCGTGTCGACATCCAGAGAAGCGGCACGAAAGATACGCAGTTCGCGCTCGGCCCCACCGAGTGCCGCCACCGCAAGCCACGGTTCGTGCGCGAGTGGGTCATCCTCACGCAACACAGCTCCCGCGCCACAGGCGAGCTGGAAACGACCCGCCTGCCCGGGACGGCGTTTCGCGATCCAGTCCGGCCAGGCGCGTGCCAGCAATACGGCCAGCATGTCGGCCGGCATGTCAGCTGGATCATCGCTGACATCGGTGCAAGCCTCATCGCCATGCCCGGACAACGCCTGCCGCAACCGTTGCGCTCGCTGCAGAACATCCCGGCCAGTGGCACTGCACAACACCCCATCCAGGTTGGTGGCACCGGCCCGGCGTCCGTCACCATCGAGAACCGCCGCGAGATGGCATGCCTGTGCAGACACACCATGCCGCTCGGCCCAGAGCAACATGGCCGCGATTCTCGGATGGGTCGGCAGTGCCGCGGCAGCACGGCCTTCCGCTGTAGGACGACCGTTGTCGCGCAACTCCAGCCTGTCGAGAAGTGCTGCCGCCACGTCGAGGTGTGCCTGCGGGGGCGGCGTCAGCCAGGGAAGCTCGAAGGCATCGGTCGCACCCCAGATGTCCAGTTCCAGCAGGAGCGAAGTGAGTTCGGCGCGCAGGATCTCCGGCTGCCATTGCGCCTCGCGTCGTACGTGCCCCGACTCGTTCCAGAGCCGGATGCAGACGCCCGGACCCGTGCGCCCGGCACGCCCCGCGCGTTGCGTCGCGCTCGCCTGACTGGCACTGACCGTTTCCAGCCGTTCCGCGCTGGTCGTGGTGTCGAGGCGCGCGCGCCGTTCCAGCCCGGCATCGATGACCACGCGTACGCCATCGATGGTGACCGAGGTTTCAGCAATGGCACTGGCGAGAATCACGCGACGCTCGCCGGTGGACGCCGGCGCGAGTGCCCGCCGACGTGCTTCGGCAGACACGCCACCGTGCAGTTCCAGCAGCACAACACCTGGCGGCAGCGATGGCAGCAGCACGGAAGCGCAGCGACGAATCTCCCCCACACCCGGCAGAAAGACAAGCATGTCCCCTTCTTCCCCGGGCAGTGATTCCCGCACCACCGACGCGACACGCTGCGGCAGGGGTTCACGGCTCTCGCCGCACCAGCGAATCTCCACCGGATGCTGACGTACCGCACAGTCGAAGGTCTCGGCATCACCGAGAGCCTCGGCGATCGCCTCGGTATCGAGCGTTGCCGACATCATCAGGAGCCTGAGATCGTCGCGCAGTCCCAGCTGCACTTCACGACAGAGCGCAAAGCCGAGATCGGCCTGCAGGCTGCGCTCGTGAAACTCGTCGAAGACGACCAGCGCGACCGATTCGAGCATGGGATCGTTCTGCAACTGGCGCGTCAGCACGCCTTCGGTGACCACCTCGACAAGGGTATTCCTCGACGTGCGTGTCTCACCACGCATGCGCAGGCCGATTCGCTGCCCGACGCGTTCACCGAGATGAGCGGCAAGACGTTCCGCGACCGCACGAGCCGCGATACGCCGTGGTTCGAGGAGAAGAATCCGCCGTGCGGGGCTCGCATCCTCGAGCAGCGCCAGGGGCAGACCCGTGCTCTTGCCGGCACCGGGCTCCGCGCGCAGGAGAACGTTCCGCTGTTGCAGCGCGGCGCAAACATCCTCCGCGATGACCATGACCGGCAGATCGGCAACAGACAGCGGCCATCGACCGGCAGTGTCGCTCATGTTCGGGCAGCTGGCCTCGCAGGCACATTCCCGGCAGCGGCTTTCACGACAGCAGCGTTCATGGCAACGGCTTTCACGGCAGCAGCTTTCACGGCAGCAGCTTTCACGGCAGCAGCTTTCACGGCAGCAGCTTTCCCGGATTCATGATGCCCTGCGAATCCACTGCTGCCTTCACGCGGCGCTGCAGCGACAATCTGGCCTCGTCACCGAAGGTCTGCAGCAGAGCGAGCTTGTCGGTGCCGATACCGTGTTCGGCCGAAATAGAACCACCGAGTTCACGCACGATACGGTACACCTCGGGAGACACTTCACGGCGAATCCGCTCGACGCAATCGGGGCCGGCATCCTCGGGCGGCAGCAGGTTGTAGTGCAGGTTGCCGTCCCCGATGTGCCCGAAAATGGAAAAACGAATACCCGGTTCGAGTTCGTGTACCCGTGCATTGGCGCACTCGAGAAACCGGGCAATGCGTGATGTGCGTACCGAGATGTCATGCTTGGTGACGGCCGCCTTGCCGCTCTTGAGCATCTCGCCCGTGGGCATCGATTCACGCACATTCCAGAACTCGGCACGTTGTTGCTCGTTCGCAGCCACCGCAGCATCCAGCACATCCCCTTTCTCCATCGCCGCTTCGAGCAGCACCATGAGCACATCGTCGAGCGCAAGCCGCGACGAGGACGAGGTCAGTTCGATCAGCACCGCATGTTCGGCCTCGGCATCGATCGGCAAGCGCACCTCGGGACGCGCCGATTGCAGAAGCCTCAGCGAATGGCCCGAGATGTACTCGAAGGAACTCACCTGCTCGCCACATTCACGACGGGTCTCGGCAAGAAGACGAGCGAGTACATCGAGCGAGCTGACCGACACGAATGCCGTGACTGTCTGTCGCGGCAACAGCGAAAGTTTCAGGCTCGCCGCCGTGACGATGCCGACGGTGCCTTCGGTGCCGATGAAAAGCTGTTTGACGTCGAAGCCCGTGTTGTCCTTTCTGAGTGGTTCGAGTGCATCGAGTACCGAGCCGTCAGGCAGTACGACCTCGAGCCCGAGCACCAGATCGCGCGTCATGCCGTAGCGGAGCACGTTCACGCCACCGGCATTGGTACCGATGTTGCCACCGATGCGGCAGGACTGGTGTGCGCCGATCATGAGCGGGAACAGGAGTTCCTCCTCGGCGGCCGCCGTTCGCACATCGGCAAGGATGGCACCCGCTTCAACGGTCATCGAGAGGTTCTCGGCATCGATTTCCCGGATGGCCTGCATACGCTCGAGACTGACGATCACGTCTTCCTCGCCCACGCGCGGGTTCGGGCCACCCCAGTAGCTCGTGTTGCCGGCATGAGGCACCAGCGATACCCCATGGCTCGCTGCCGCCTTGACGATCATCACCACCTCGTCGCGGCATCTCGGACGCAACACCAACGGCGTGTCACCGTAGCGGACCTGACGGATGCCGTTGCAGTACTGCTCGACCTGGTCGCGGTCGGTAAGTACGATTTCCGGCGGCAGCGCCGCGAGCATTGTCGACACCGTGTTCATTTGCTGACCTCTCCGAAGCACTGCTCGAACGCCCCAGCGCCTTTGTGCGTGAAATGCAATGCGCGCGAATCCGGCGAAACCATCGCTTCAGGGCCGCGATGATACTGAGCGCTTCGCGCCAACGCAATTCCCGAAAGCGGCACCGTTTTCCGATGCCGGTCTACTTGTCATGGAAGGAAAGCCCTGCATAGGGATGCGTTGCAAGCGCTTCCAGGCGCGATGCGAGAGAACCGACGTGAAGTTCCAGCCGGTGTCCATCCGGATCGAGCAGGTAGATCGAATCGCCCTCGCTCGTGTTCACCTGCCACTCTTCCACACCCGCCTCGGCAAGTTTCTCCCGCCAGTCGTCCAGTGAATCCGCGTCGACGGAGAACGCCACATGAGTGTAATCCCATCGCGCCGTGACCGCCCCTTCAGAGAGGCAGAGCCAGAGGGTACCCGCCTCGAGGTAGGCCCCCCTTGTCCATCTCGCTCGCAGCCGCAGACCGAGCACGCCCACATAGAAAGCCAGGGATCGATCGAGATCGCTGCAGGCAAGTGTCAGATGGTTCAGACCCGTGATCATGGCTCAGGCATGTTACCGTGCATTTGCGGTTCGACGAAGAGGCACACAATGATGGCTGGCGGATGGTCACGCGACGGGGCGGTGCAGGAACAGATCGATGCGAGCGTCGACGATGCCGTCAAGGCCGCGCGCGAGCGTCTGGGCTCGGGGCCGTCGCTGACGCATTGCGAGGAGTGCGACGAGCCCATTCCCGAAGCGAGACGGCAGGCTCTGCCCGGTGTGCGTCGCTGCATCGCCTGTCAGGAAGCACTCGACCAGTCGGTTGAATCCAGCGGCTTCAACCGTCGCGGCAGCAAGGACAGCCAGCTTCGCTGACGACACCCGCACATGGGCTCGAATGCGGCCGAGCACGCACCACCGCAAGAACGTGCCATCGCAATGACATGCTACGCATGGATAACCATGCCAGCTATCATTGAGTGATGGCAGCCACTCCTTCAATCGGGCAGCGCATGCTGTCGCTCTGGGGCCGTCTCGGCACCTCCCCCGCCGGTCGCTGGCTCTACAGCCGTCTCGTCGGCTGGTACATTCCCTACACCGGCTCGATCGGCTGCGTGATCGAGCGCCTTGAACCCGGCCATGCCATCGTGCGCCTGCCCTACCGCCGGAAGATCAGAAACCACCTGAACTCCGTGCACGCCATCGCCCTCGCCAATCTTGCCGAGTTCTCCACGGGCCTTGCCGTTCTCTCGGGCATGCCCTCGGGGCAGAACGGCATACTGGTCGGCATCGACGTGAGCTACGAGAAGAAGGCGCGCGGCGTCATTACCGCCGAATGCAGAACCGAACTGCCCGACTATTCAAGCAGCAACGCCGAGCGCATCGAGGTGCCGGTGGAGACCGTCATTCGCGACGGCGCGGGCGAAGTGACCACGCGCGCGGTGGCACGCTGGCTGATAGGTCCGTCGACATGAGCAACGGTACACTCTGCGATCTGCTCGACATCGAGGTGCCGATCATCGGTGGTGCCATGTACCCGTGCAGCAACCCCGAACTGGTTGCTGCGGTGTCGGCCGCCGGTGGTATCGGTGTCGTGCAGCCGATGTCGCTGACCTACGTGCATGGGCATGACTTCCGCGAGGGGTTGCGGCTGATACGCGAACTGTCCGGTGGCAAGCCCATCGGGCTGAACCTCATCATCGAAGCCAGTTCGCAGACCTACCTCAGGCGCATCGAGAACTGGGCGAACATCGCGCTCGAGGAAGGCGTGGCGTTTTTCGTCACCGCACTCGGCGATCCTCGCTGGATCGTCGACATGGCCGGCAAGGCCGACAGACGTCCGGTGATCTTCCACGACGTGACCCAGGCCCGTCATGCCGAGAAGGCGAAGGATGCAGGCGTGGACGGCTTCATCGCGGTCAACGATCGCGCGGGTGGCCACGCGGGCACGCTGTCACCGGAGGCCCTGTACGCGGAACTCGAACCATTCGGGCTGCCGATCGTCGGTGCCGGTGGTGTCGGTGATCGCGCCGGTGTCGAGGCAATGCTTGCCATCGGCTACGCCGGGGTGCAACTCGGCACCCGCTTCATTGCCACGGAGGAATGCACCGCGCACGACAACTACAAGCAGGCCATCATCGACGCCGCAGCCGACGACATCGTGCTGACCGAACGACTCACGGGTGTGCCCGTGGCAATCATCAACACACCAACGGTGCAGAGAACCGGCACCCGAGCCGGACCGATTGCCCGCTGGATGCTCAAGGGTCGCCGCACCAAACACTGGATGCGCACGATCTATTCACTGCAATCGATCTGGAAACTGAAGAAGGCGGCGGGCGAAGGTGGCGGCTATCAGGACTACTGGCAGGCCGGCAGGAGCGCGGGCAGTGTGCACGCGGTCAGACCCGTAAGCGAGATCATTGACGATCTGGCCGGGTGCTGATGATGACGGGCCTGGCGTGTCCCGCAGCCAATGAGCCGGGCATGGTTCGCTCACACCCGGCGAAAATCAGCGGAGACGCTTCAGGGTCAGCAGGACTGCGCGCTGCGGAAAATGCAGATCGCTCTCGCCGGATTTCCAGCAACCATCGACATAGATTCGACTCGCAGGCACGCCGAAACGAATCAGCACCTGGCGCACGTTGGCACCGCGCTGTCGGGCCATGACGTCATGCTTGATGCCATCGGCTTCGTTGCCGTTCGAGCAGCCGAGAAGATGGACGACATCAGTGTCGAACTCGAAATCGACAAGAAAATCCTCGATGATTTCACGGTTTTCCCTTCCGATGGAGGCGGAATCCTCCGGAAACGTCACCATGCGCTCGTTGACGTTCACGTAACCTTCAAGCAGTTTTCGAAAGGGTGACTGGGTACCATCCAGAATATTGACGATCCGGTCGCCGTGCCAGGGCTTGTCGGCTCCTGCGTCACCGCGCAGTTCGTGTTCACTGCCACCGGCCTGCATCCTCGCAGCCTGCCCGTCCGACGCCGACGGGTTCGCGGACGGTTGCGACGGGGCCTCGCCAGCGTCGCTGGCGCGCGCAACCGTTCGATCCACAAGCCTCACGGAGCTGACCGAAATCGTGTTGTTCGGGGACTGGCAAGCCGAGATCATCAGCAACACGCTGGCGGCAAGCACACCGCGGCCTGACCGCAATCGATCAGCCATGCTGAGGTTCCCTCTTACCACTTTCGTTCCTTCTCGCGTCAAACCTTTGACCTTTTACCAAGTATTGCATATGGACTGCGCTGACGCTTGTCACATCTGCTGCTAGACTTTCGCGGCGTTGGCACCGCCGCCCCCACTCGCAACCGCCGCCGAAGCGCCCATCAGGAACCCATTTTCACATGGACAAGCGACCTCGAGCCAGCCTGATGAGCCCAACCGTGGCACGAAGCATCCTGTTCTCGATGATGCTGATGATGACAGCTTCACCGCTCGGCGCACAGGTCAGCAATGAGGGTGACGAAAACCCTGTGGATTCGATGGCGTCGGACAACGGCAGGGACGACTGGAACCGCTTCGATGTCACCCCCGCCGAAGCCTGGCTCGACACGCAGTACGTTCGCCACAGCTCCAACACCTTCCTCCTTCACCTCAGAACCCTGCACGAACGCGCGGTCACCTTTCCCGAAGCGGTCGACATCATCGATGACAGCGCACTCGAAGAGAACAGCCTTCTCGTCAGAGTGGAAGGAAACACCGCAATCCTGGCGGCCCTGACAGCCTTCGAACGGAGTCCGCTCCTGTTCAAGGGTGCCGAGACCGGTAAACGGTACGAGCTTACCTTGCGCGCCAGCCAGGAAGGATTGCGGCGTCCGATCACCATATTGAAGTAGCTCACCGCACAGCCGGGGTCTGCCAGCTCCGAAGCGGCTTGCACGGCAGCGCCTGAAGGCGCCTCGAAACTACACCACGATCCGGCCTCCTCACTCGACCTCATCCAGACCACTCTCCTCACTCGGCCTCCTCAGCTCGGCGCAGCCTCGGAGGCGAGGTCGCTGCCGGTCTCGCGGCTGGCCTTGCGAGCCCCGGGGAACATCAGATAGTAGAACACCGGCGCCGCCACCAGCGTCAGGAGCGAGGCAAAGGCAAGACCCGCCATGATGGTCACCGCCATGCTTGCGAAGAAGGCATCGAAAAGCAGCGGTGTCATGCCGAGAATGGTGGTCGCCGAGGCGAGAAACACCGGACGAATACGCGACACCGAGGCCTTGACGATGGCGTCATCGAGTTTCGGCACATGACGGCGCACGAGATCGATCTCCTCGACGAGCACGATGCCGTTCTTGATCAGCATGCCCGACAGGCTCAGCAATCCGAGCAGCGCCGGGAACGAGAACGGCAGCCCCGACCCCAGGAGCCCGAGCGCCACGCCGTTGACCGCCATCGGTACGAGCAGCCAGACAATCAGCGGCTGACGCAGTTTCCGGAAGAGCACGATCGAGATCAGCACCATGATGATGAAGGCCACGGGGAGCTGCCTGGCGAGGCTCGTCTGTGCCTTGGTGGAGTCCTCGTATTCGCCGCCCCACTCCAGCTTGTAGCCGTGCGGCAGTTCAATGGCCTCGATGGCCTTGCGCACACGCGCATGCATCGTCGCCGGTGTTTCATCCGAACCGATCGCCGCCTGCACGGTGATCGTCGGCACGCGATCACGACGCTCGAGCACGGTGTCCTGCAGGCTTGCCTCGAGCCCGTCGGTCACCTGCTCGAGCGGCACGTACTGCTGCGTCAACTGCGAATAGATCACCTGATTGACGAGCTGGTCGCGCGATTCGCTCGACTGGCGCGCGATGATCGGTATCTGCCGCTCGCCTTCGAGCAGCGTACCCGAACGCACGCCACTCGTCGCGAACGCGAGTGTGGTGGCGATGTCATCGCGACTGATGCCCACCGACTGGGCGCGATCATCGGCATACCGATGCGAGAGCACGATCTCGGGCTGGTGCCAGTTGATGCGGGGGTTCACGAGATCATCGGGGTAGTCGCGAAAGACCGCCAGCGCCTCGTCGGCGATCTGCCGGAGCACGATGGCATCCGCGCCACTGAAGCGCGCCTCGATCGGGTAGCCACCACCGGGGCCGAAGACCATGCGTTCGGTGCGGAAGTCCCCTTCCACGAGGTTGTTCATGGCAAATTCCTCGAGCGCCAGCTGTATCTCGGGAATCACCTCGCGCGAAGTCGTGCGCACGATCACGTGACCGTAGCTCTCGTCGCGCGACTCGGGCTCGTAGGTCAGGATGAAGCGCGTCGCGCCCTGACCGACGAAGGTGGTGTATTCGACCACGTTTTCGTTTTCCGCCAGCCACTCTTCAAGCCGTTGCATGGCGGCCGAAGTCTGCTGGATGTCGGCACCCTGGGGCAACTTGTAGTGCACGAAGAACATGGGCGTGTTCGACGGCGGAAAGAACTGCTGCTTGACGCTGCCGAAGCCGATGTAGCAGAGCACCGTGACGGCAAGGAGTGCGATCACCACGAGCCAGCGGAGCTTCAGTGCAAGGCGCAGAAAGGCCGCGTAGGCGCGGAAGATCGGACCGTTATAGCCGTCGTCGTCCTCGTGCTCGGGAGTGCCCACCTTGAAGAAGTAGTGACCGAGCAACGGCGTGACGGTCAGGCCGAGAATCCAGGAGAGCATCAGCGAGATGCCGATGACGGCGAACAACGAAAACAGGAACTCGCCCGTGGCATCGGGACTCAATCCGATACCGGCAAAGGCCATGATGCCGATGACGGTCGCGCCGAGAAGCGGAAACTGGGTCCTGGCACCGACATCTTCGGCGGCATCACGAGAACTCCGGCCGTTGCGCATGGCCATCTGCATGCCCTCGGCAACCACGATGGCATTGTCGACCAGCATGCCCATGGCGATGATCAGGGCACCGAGCGAGATACGCTCCATCTCGATCGAGAAGATCGCCATGAACAACAGCGTACCGACCACCGTGAGCAGCAGCGTCGTACCCACCACGACAGCGGCACGCCAGCCCATGAACAGCGCCAGCACCAGCACCACGATCGATACCGACATGATCAGGTTGTTGACGAAGTCGCCCGTGGCCTGATCGACCACTTCATGCTGCTGGTAGATCGGGAAGAGTTCGACACCCAGTGGAATCTCGCTCTGGAGTTCCGCGAGACGCGCATCGACCCGGCGCCCGATTTCGACGATGTTCTCGTCCGCGAAGCCTGCCACACCCAGCGTGAAGGCTTCGACGCCGTTGAAGCGGATGATCTGTTTCGGTGAATCGACGCGCTCCCGGCTGATCTCGGAAATATCGGAAAGCCGCAGGGTGTCACCGCCGATACCCACCGTCAGGTTGCCGATGTCGTCGAGCGTGTCGGAGCCCTCGGGAATCTGCAGGCGAATCTGTTCGCCATCGACAACGAGTTCCCCCGCGGCACTGATCGAATCGGCCTTGCCGATGGCGCTGGCCACCACCTGCGGGTTGACGTGCTGATTGACCATGAGCGGCATCGAGACGTCGACGAAGATCGCCTCTTCGGGGAGGCCGGCCACTTCCACGTCGGCCACCCCGTCAACGGCACGCATTTCGCGCCGCAGGAAGGAGGAAATGTCGTGGATTTCAGCGTCGCTGAAACCCTCTGCCGTGACCGCGTAGAAGATGCCGAAGACGTCCCCGAAGCTGTCATTGACGCGCGACTCGCTGGCGTCGGCAGGCAGCTCGCTCTGGGCATCCTTGACGCGGTTGCGGAGCTTGTTCCAGATACCCGGCAGTTCATCCGGTCCGAAGATGGACTTCATCTTCACATGGATTTCGGAGATGCCGGGGCGATTGATCGAACGCAGGGTCTCGACCTCGCCCAACTTCTGAATTGTCGCTTCGAGCGGCTCGGACACTTCACGCGCCACTTCGCGTGCAGAAGCCCCGGGATAGGCCGTGAACACCACGGCTTCCTTGATCGTGAAGGCCGGGTCTTCAAGACGGCCAAGACTGCTGTAGCCCCAGAGCCCACCCAGAAGGCAGATGAGCATCAGCAACCAGGTCAGCAGCGACTGATTGATCGAAGCTCTTGCGATCGACATGACGGCGCCTACTCCGACAGTCCCTGAAAGCGACGTACCTTCTGCCCGTCGGCAAGGAGCGCGGCGCCCGCGGCCACCACTTCGGTGCCGGCCTCGAGCCCGTCATCGATGCGAAACACGGTGCCGCTCGGCAGCGGTGTGGCATCGATCGCCTGCTTGCGCACCGTACCCGTATTGCTGCCCTCGGCATCGGCTTCGAAGATCATGACCGACAGCTGCCGCTTGCTGTCGCCGAATAGCGCGCTGGCGGGCAATACAAGGTCATGATCGCCCTCACGAATGCGCACCGTCACCATGGCCGAAGCACCGGGCAGGATGCGCTGATCGTCCGGCGGCACCATGCCGAGAGTCACTTCGTAGGTCTGGCCCACCGAGGAAGTTTCGGCGTTGTACTCACGAAATTCCAGCGGATAGGACCTGTCGGTGCCCGGAAATTCGGCGAAGATCTCGATGTCTTCCGGTGCGGCACCGGACTGCAGGCGGAAGAGGATCTCGGGTACGTTGATGTTGATCCAGATTTCACTCAGGTCCAGCAGGCGTGCAATCGGTGTGCCCGCAGCCACCGTGGTGTAGTTCGAAATGCCCCGGTCCGAAACCACGGCATCGAAGGGCGCATACAGCGTGGCGTCCTCCAGCGCTTCCCTGGCATCGTTGTAGGCGATCTGCGCCAGTTCCAGCGCCGACTGGGCATCTTCCGCCGCCGCCAGCGAAACGGAATTCGAGCGCTTGAGACGCGCCGTGCGATCGGCGTTGCGCCGCGCCTGATCCAGCGCGACCCTGGCACGCTCCAGCGCACGTTCGAAGGGATCGAGATCGAGCTGGGCAACGAGTCCGCCTGCGGCAATTTCGCTGCCCTCGACGATCGGCAGGGCCGCGATCCGCCCTCCCACCTTGAAGGAAAGATCAACCGTCTGCGGTGCCACGACATGACCGAAGAAATGACGCTCGAAGGCCTGGGCTTCCGGCTCGACGGTGATGAGCTTGACCGGGCGCATGACAGCACTGCCGCTGGCAGTCGCGGCATCGTCACCCGTGTCCCGGGATTGCGCGGGCGCGGGGAATGCCACCAGGGAAGCACTCAAGGCAAGAGCGAAGGTCATGGCCGGCCATGATGCCGATGATCTGGCCAGCGACATGATCGGGAGGCCGGCACGGGAGACGGATCGGGCGGTGAGCGCGAGACGGTTGCGCGTGAGGCTGATTCTATTCATGAGGACGAGACTTCGAAGGCGCTTCAAGCTGACGCCGATCCGACAGGAATCGGCAGCAGACCCTGAACGACAGACGCCGACGATCGCCGGCATCTGAGTTGTATCCAATGCAGTCAGCCAGACCGGCGAGACCGGTGCAACCACTCAACTGGAGCTTTCGTCCCTGGCAGCCTTGTCGTCGCCCGCAGCTTCGTCACTGACCTCGAACACCGGCGACGGCAGGATGCCGTCTTCGGGCAGCATACCACCCACACCACCGAGCGCATGTTCGGCCTCGATGACCTGATCGAAAGCCTGGTCGAGGTCGATGCGCGTGCGGCGATTCTTCCTTTCGTTGTGAAAGGCAAGGCCGGTACCGGCAGGCACGAGACGCCCGACGATGACGTTCTCCTTGAGGCCGCGAAGGTCGTCTCGCGCACCGCGCACGGCGGCATCGGTGAGCACCCGTGTGGTCTCCTGGAAGGAGGCTGCCGAAATGAACGACTCGGTCACGAGCGACGCCTTGGTGATGCCGAGGAGGAGATTGTCGAACTCGGCCGGAGCCGCGTTCGCGTTCTCTTCGAGGAGTTTCTCGTTGATCTCCTTGACGCGCGAGTAGTCGATCTGCTCGCCACGCAGCAGACGCGTGTCGCCCGGTACGGTGATCTCGACCTTGCGAAGCATCTGGCGAATGATCACCTCGATGTGCTTGTCGTTGATGCGCACGCCCTGCAGACGGTAGACGTCCTGAATCTCCTTGACGAGGTAGGCCGCGAGCGCCTCGACACCCCGCAGGCGCAGGATGTCCTGCGGGTTCGGTTCGCCATCGGCGATGGTTTCGCCGCGCTGCACCGTTTCACCTTCGAATACGTTGATGTGGCGCCACTTCGGAATGAGTTCCTCGTAGTGCTCCTGGTTGGGGCCGGTGATGACGAGACGCTGCTTGCCCTTGGTTTCCTTGCCGAAGCTGACGGTACCCGACTGTTCGGCGAGGATGGCGGGTTCCTTCGGTTTCCGTGCTTCGAAGAGGTCGGCAACACGCGGCAGACCACCGGTGATGTCACGCGTCTTCTGCGAGGCCTGCGGGATGCGGGCGACGATGTCACCGACTTCCACGGGGTCGCCGTCCTTCAACGCCACGATGGCGCCCGGAGGCATCATGTAGTGTGCCGGAATTTCGGTACCTGCGTAGTGGAGGTCGTTGCCGTCGGCATCGACGAGCTTGATACCCGGACGGAGATCCTTGTTGGTGGCGCCACGTGCCTTGTGGTCGGTAACCACGAGCGAACTCATGCCGGTGATGTCATCGGTTTCCGACTTGATGGTCACGCCATCGACGAAGTCCTGGAAGGTCGCGATACCCGCCACCTCGGTGATGACCGGGTGGGTGTGCGGATCCCATTTCGCGAGCACCGTGCCGGCTTCGACCTCGACGCCGTCGTGCGCCATGATGGTGGCACCGTAGGGAATCCTGTAGCGCTCACGCTCACGACCGTGCTCGTCAACGAGCGAGAGTTCGGCCGAACGCGACACCGCCATGACCTCACCTTCCTTGTTGGTGATCTGCTTCATGTTGAAGAGGCGCACCGTGCCCTTCGACTTCGCTTCGTGCGTGCTGGCTGCTGCCGAACGCGAGGCGGCACCGCCGATGTGGAAGGTACGCATGGTGAGCTGGGTGCCCGGCTCACCGATCGACTGGGCGGCCATGACGCCAACGGCCTCGCCGATGTTGATGCGCTTGCCGCGGGCAAGGTCCCGGCCGTAGCAGGCCGCGCACACGCCGTAACCGGCTTCGCAGGTGATTGCCGAACGCACCACGACCTCGTCGACACCGGCCGACTCGATCATGCTGACCAGCGCTTCGTCGAGAAGCGTACCGGCCGCGACGAGCGTTTCCTTGCCGTCGGTACCCGGCGTGGGGATGTCCTTCGCGATCACACGCCCGAGCACACGCTCGCCGAGCGGCTCGACCACGTCACCGCCTTCGATGAGCGGCTTCATGGTGAGACCCTCTTCGGTACCGCAGTCTTCCTCGACCACCACCATGTCCTGGGCAACGTCGACGAGACGGCGCGTCAGGTATCCGGAGTTCGCGGTCTTCAGCGCGGTGTCGGCAAGACCCTTGCGCGCACCGTGCGTCGAGATGAAGTACTGGTTGACGTTCAGTCCTTCGCGGAAGTTCGCGATGATCGGCGTCTCGATGATCGAGCCATCGGGCTTGGCCATGAGGCCGCGCATGCCGGCGAGCTGACGGATCTGCGCGGCAGAACCACGCGCTCCGGAATCCGCCATCATGAAGATGGAGTTGAAGGAATCCTGGGTTTCGGTCTTGCCTTCGCGATTCACCACGTCTTCGGTGCCGAGGCTTTCCATCATGGACTTCGCCACCTGGTCGTTGGCCGAGGTCCAGATGTCCACCACCTTGTTGTAGCGTTCGCCCGCGGTCACGAGACCGTCGGAATACTGGCTCTGGATGGAACGCACTTCGGCTTCGGCGGCATCGATCAGGGCCTTCTTGTTCTCGGGTACGACCATGTCGTCGATACCGATCGAGACACCTGCCAGTGTCGCGTAACGGAAACCGAGGTACATGAGCTGGTCGGCGAACACCACCGATTCCTTCAGGCCGAGGCGTCGATAGCAGATGTTCAGTAGCGCCGAGATGTTCTTCTTGGTGAGGCTCTTGTCGACGTGCTCGTACTCGATGCCCACGGGCAGGATCTGCGAGACGATGGCACGGCCGATGGTGGTATCGACCACGCGCGGCTCGGTCACCCAGCGCCCGGCTTCGTTCTGCACCGAATCCATGATGCGAACCTTCACGCGTGCGTGCAGATCGGCCACGTGCGATTCGTAGGCCCGCTGCGCTTCGGCCACGTCCATGAAGAACATGCCCTCGCCCTTCGCGTTGATGCGCTCGCGCGTCATGTAGTAGAGGCCGAGAACGATGTCCTGCGAGGGTACGATGATCGGCTCGCCGTCGGCGGGTGAAAGCACGTTGTTGGTCGACATCATGAGCGCGCGCGCTTCGAGCTGCGCCTCGATCGAGAGCGGCACGTGCACGGCCATCTGGTCGCCGTCGAAGTCGGCGTTGAAGGCGGCACAGACGAGCGGGTGCAGCTGGATGGCCTTGCCTTCGATCAGCACGGGTTCGAAGGCCTGAATGCCGAGACGGTGCAGGGTCGGAGCCCGGTTGAGCATGACCGGATGCTCGCGGATGACTTCCTCGAGGATGTCCCAGACTTCGGGCACCTCGCGCTCGACCATCTTCTTCGAGGCCTTGATGGTGGTGGCATGTCCACGCATCTGCAGTTTCGAGAAGATGAAGGGCTTGAAGAGTTCGAGTGCCATCTTCTTCGGCAGGCCGCACTGGTGCAGCTTCAGGGTCGGGCCGACCACGATGACCGAACGTCCCGAGTAGTCGACGCGCTTGCCGAGAAGGTTCTGGCGGAAGCGCCCCTGCTTGCCCTTGATCATGTCGGCGAGCGACTTCAGCGGACGTTTGTTGCTGCCGGTGATCGCGCGGCCGCGACGCCCGTTGTCGAGCAGCGCATCGACGGATTCCTGCAGCATGCGCTTTTCGTTGCGGACGATGATGTCCGGGGCGCTGAGTTCGAGGAGGCGCCGGAGGCGGTTGTTCCTGTTGATCACGCGGCGGTAGAGATCGTTGAGATCGGAAGTGGCGAAACGGCCACCGTCGAGCGGCACCAGCGGACGCAGGTCCGGCGGCAGCACGGGGAGGATGGTCATGATCATCCACTCGGGACGGTTTCCGGATTCGATGAAGGACTCGACGAGCTTGAGGCGCTTGGTCAGGCGCTTCAGTTTCGTTTCCGATTTGGTCGCATCGATTTCCTCGCGGAGGTTCTTCGCTTCCGCGTCCATGTCGATGGCTTTCAGAAGGTCGTGCACGGCCTCGGCGCCCATGCGCGCATCGAACTCGTCGCCGTGCTCCTCGAGCGCTTCGAGGTACTGCTCGTCGGTGAGCAGCTGGCCGGGTTCGAGCGTGGTCATGCCCGGGTCGATGACCACGAAGGCCTCGAAGTAGAGCACGCTCTCGATCTCGCGGAGCGTCATGTCGAGAAGCAGGCCGATGCGGCTCGGCAGCGACTTCAGGAACCAGATGTGGGCAACGGGGCTGGCAAGATCGATGTGGCCCATGCGCTCTCGGCGCACCTTGGCCTGAGTGACCTCGACGCCGCACTTCTCGCACACCACGCCGCGGTGCTTGAGGCGCTTGTACTTGCCGCAGAGGCATTCGTAGTCCTTCGTCGGGCCGAAGATCTTGGCGCAGAAAAGACCGTCCCGTTCCGGCTTGAAGGTACGGTAGTTGATGGTTTCGGGCTTCTTGACCTCGCCGTAGGACCACGAACGGATGGTGTCTGGCGAGGCCAGCTTGATGCGAATACCGTCGAACTCTTCGGTATGGCCCTGCATCTTGTAGAGATTCAAGAGATCTTTCATTCTTTGTCTTCCCCTGCTCTGGCGAGCGGTTCAGCGAAAATTTTCCGTTGCCGTGATCCGAGCGAACGGATGCGCGAGCGGATCACGGCCTGTGGCTCCCGGGCAGGTCTCAGTCGTCCAGCTCCAGCTCGATGTTGATACCGAGCGAGCGGATCTCCTTCAGAAGCACGTTGAACGACTCGGGCATGCCGGCATCCATGCGGTGATCGCCATCGACGATGTTCTTGTACATGGTGTTCCTGCCTTTGACGTCATCGGACTTGACCGTGAGCATCTCGCGGAGTGTGTAGGCGGCACCGTAGGCTTCGAGGGCCCAGACCTCCATCTCTCCGAAACGCTGACCACCGAACTGCGCCTTGCCCCCGAGCGGCTGCTGGGTAACGAGGCTGTAGGGGCCGGTCGAACGCGCGTGCATCTTGTCGTCGACGAGGTGGTTGAGCTTCAGCATGTGCATGTAGCCCACCGACACCGGGCGTTCGAAGGGGTCACCCGTGCGGCCGTCGTAGAGCGTCATCTGACCCGATGCAGGAAGGTCGGCAAGCTCGAGCATGCGTTCGATCTCGGCCTCCTCGGCACCGTCGAAGACGGGCGTTGCCATCGGCACACCGGCAACGAGGTTCTTCGCGAGCGCAAGGATTTCCTGATCGTCGAGGCTGTCGAGGTCGACCTGCGTCACCCGGTCGTTGTGGTTGTAGATCCGGCCGAGGTACTCGCGAATCTCGCCCACGGCCTGCTGCGCCCGGAGCATCGCATCGATCTTGTGACCGAGGCCCTTGGCGGCGAGGCCGAGGTGCAGTTCCATCACCTGACCGACGTTCATGCGCGACGGCACGCCGAGCGGGTTCAGGCAGATGTCGACCGGTCGGCCGTTCTCGTCGTAGGGCATGTCTTCGGCCGGGACGATCATCGAGATGACCCCCTTGTTGCCGTGACGGCCGGCCATCTTGTCGCCGGGCTGCAGACGACGCTTCACGGCAAGGTACACCTTGACCATCTTGAGCACACCCGGTGCGAGGTCGTCACCCTGGGTGATCTTCTCCTTCTGCTCGAGGAAGCGTTGCTCGAAGGCTTCACGCTGCTCGGCGAGGGACTTCTGGATGTTCTCGAGCTGCACGTTGAGCTTCTCGTCCTGCATCGAGATCTGGAACCACTTCTCGCGCTCGAGGTTCCGGAGGTAGTCACGCGTGACCTTCTCACCCTTGCCGAGGCCGTCGGGGCCCTTGTCGGCAACCTTGTTGGCGATGAGTTTCTCGATGCGAAGAAACACGTCGTTCTCGATGATGCGCGTCTCGTCATCGATGTCCTTGCGGACCTGCTTGAGTTCCTCGCGTTCGATCTGCTGGGCGCGAAGATCCTTGTCGACGCCATCGCGCGTGAACACGCGCACGTCGATGACGGTGCCGTCCATGCCGGGCGGAACCCGCAGCGAGGTGTCCTTCACGTCCGAGGCCTTCTCGCCGAAGATCGCGCGCAGGAGCTTTTCTTCCGGCGTCAACTGGGTTTCACCCTTCGGCGTGACCTTGCCGACGAGGATGTCGCTCGGCTTGACTTCGGCACCCACGTACACGATACCCGCCTCGTCGAGCTTCGAGAGCAGCCCCTCGCTGACGTTCGGAATGTCGGCAGAAATGTCCTCGGCACCGAGCTTGGTATCCCGCGCCACGCAGGTGAGTTCCTCGATGTGGATCGTGGTGAACCGATCTTCCTCGACCACACGCTCGGAGATGAGGATCGAATCCTCGTAGTTGTAACCGTTCCACGGCATGAAGGCGACGAGCATGTTCTGGCCGAGTGCAAGCTCACCCATGTCGGTCGATGGGCCATCGGCGAGCACGTCACCACGTTCGATCCTGTCACCGACCCTCACCAGCGGACGCTGGTTGATGCAGGTGTTCTGGTTCGAACGGGTGTATTTGGTCAGGGTGTAGATATCCACACCACCGGCACTGGCGTCGGCTTCCGCGTCGTTCACGCGCACCACCATGCGCGAGGCATCCACCGAATCGACCACACCGCCGCGTTTGGCCACCACGGCCGAACCCGAGTCCACGGCGACGATGCGCTCGATACCGGTGCCGACGAGCGGCTTCTCGGCCCTGAGCGTCGGTACCGCCTGACGTTGCATGTTCGACCCCATGAGGGCGCGGTTGGCGTCGTCGTGCTCGAGGAAGGGAATGAGCGCGGCAGCAACCGACACGATCTGCTTCGGCGACACGTCCATGTACTCGACCTGATCGGGCGTCGCCATGGTGAATTCGTTCTGGTTGCGCACCGAGACGAGCTCGTTGATGATCCTGCCGTTGTCGTCGAGCGGCGTGTTCGCCTGCGCGATGATGAAATTGCCCTCCTCGATTGCCGAGAGGTAGTCGATCCTGTCGGTGGCAATGCCGTTTTCGACCTTGCGGTAAGGCGTTTCGAGAAAGCCGAAATCGTTGGTGCGGGCGTAGACCGCCAGCGAATTGATGAGACCGATGTTCGGGCCTTCCGGCGTTTCGATCGGGCACACGCGACCGTAGTGCGTGGGGTGTACGTCACGCACTTCGAAGCCGGCACGTTCGCGCGTCAGACCACCCGGGCCAAGCGCCGAGATGCGCCGCTTGTGGGTGACTTCCGAGAGCGGGTTGTTCTGGTCCATGAACTGCGACAGCTGGCTCGAACCGAAGAATTCCTTCACCGCTGCGGCAACGGGTTTGGCGTTGATGATGTCCTGCGGCATGAGCCCTTCCGACTCGACCATGCCGAGGCGTTCACGCACGGCTCGCTCGACACGCACGAGACCGACACGAAAGACGTTTTCGGCCATCTCGCCGACGCTGCGGATGCGGCGGTTGCCGAGGTGGTCGATGTCGTCGACCACGCCATTGCCGTTGCGGATGGCAATGAGGGTTTCGAGCACGGCCAGGATGTCCTCCTTGTCGAGCGTGCCGGGGCCTTCCGAGGTATCACGACCGATGCGGCGATTGAACTTCATGCGGCCGACCGCCGAAAGATCGTAGCGATCGGACTCGAAGAAGAGGTTGTTGAAGAGGTTCTGCGCGGCCTCTTTCGTCGGCGGCTCACCCGGGCGCATCATGCGGTAGATCTCGACCTGAGCCTCGAGTTCGGTGGTGGTCGGGTCGATGCGCAGGGTGTTCGAGATGTAGGGACCACGATCGAGATCGTTGACGAACAGCACCTCGAACTTCCGGATGCCCGCTTCACGAATCTCGGCGACCTTCTCTTCGGTGAGTTCATCGTTGGCGGCCGCGATCAGTTCCCCGGTTTCGGGGTCGGGGATGTCACTGAACAGGATCTTGCCGACGAGATACTCCTCGGGAATCTCGAGCTTCCTGACACCGGCTTCGGCGAGTTGCCTGACGTGACGCTGGGTCACACGCCGACCCTGCTCGACGATCACTTCCTTGCCGGCCTTGATGTCGAAGGCGGCGGTTTCACCGCGCAGACGCTCGGGCACGAGTTCCATCTCGATCTTCGTTTTGGTGAGCGAGATCTTGTAGGTCTCGAAGAAGGTCGCAAGGATTTCCTGGGTATCGTAGCCGAGCGCACGCAGCACGATGGTCGCGGGCAACTTGCGGCGGCGGTCGATACGCGCGTAGATGGCGTCCTTCGGGTCGAATTCGAAATCCAGCCAGGAACCACGGTAGGGAATCACGCGGGCACTGAAGAGGAGCTTTCCCGAGGAATGCGTCTTGCCGCGGTCGTGATCGAAGAACACACCCGGCGAACGGTGCAGCTGCGACACGATGACGCGCTCGGTACCGTTGATGATGAAGGTGCCGTTGTCGGTCATGAGCGGCAGCTCGCCCATGAACACTTCCTGTTCCTTGATGTCCTTGACGGCACGATTGCTGCCTGTGCCCTTGTCGTAGATGATCAGGCGGCACAGTACACGGAGCGGCGCCGAGAAGGTCAGGCCACGGATCTGGCACTCGCGCTCGTCGAAGGCCGGCTTGCCGAGACGGTAGCTGACGTAGTGCAGCTCGACGTTTCCGGAATAGCTGACGATGGGCATGACGCTGCGGAAGGCGCCGTGCAGGCCGACGTCTTCGAGCTGATCGCCCTCGCGCCCCATCTGCAGGAAGGAACGGTAGGAATCGAGCTGGGTCTGCAGGAGATAGGGCACCTCCAGGATGCGCGTACGCTTGCCAAAATCCTTGCGGATGCGTTTTTTTTCGGTGAACGAAAAGGCCATCTACGTTCCTCTCAATACTCGGGGCCTGCTGCCGGGACCACGACTGCAGGCAGAAAATTCGCTGTCCGAAACAGCGGCAGGCCGGCAGTCACTGACTGCCAGCCCGAAGTGATCAGACGAAGCGGGCGGCATGGCATCTCGCCATGCCGCGCCACGCGTCGCGACTGATCCGGTACGACAAACCGCTTACTTGAGCTCGACAGTGGCGCCCGCTTCTTCGAGTGCCTTCTTGAGCTCTTCGGCTTCGGCCTTCTCGACACCTTCCTTGATCGGAGCGGGAGCACTTTCGACGAGGTCCTTCGCTTCCTTGAGGCCGAGACCGGTAGCGCCACGAACTGCCTTGATGACGCCAACCTTGTTGTCGCCGAAGCCAGCGAGAACGACGTCGAACTCGGTCTGCTCTTCAGCGGCAGCACCGGCATCGCCACCGCCAGCGGCGGCAGGAGCGGCGGCCACGGCTGCAGCAGCCGATACACCGAACTTCTCTTCCATCGCCTCGACGAGTTCAACAACTTCCATCACCGACATGTTGGCGATGGTTTCGAGCATGTCTTCTTTTGAAACTGCCATTTTTCAGAATCTCCGGCAGCGCACCCGTGGTGGGACTGCCAATAAAGGGTTCAAGTGAATGATTTCGAGAGCGGTTGCCGTCAACCGCCAGCGGCCTTCTGCTGACGCACGGCTTCCACCGTACGCACCAGCTTGCCGGGCACTTCGTTGAATGTACGCGCGAGCTTGACGACCGGCGCCTGCATGACGGACATCAGCTGAGCCAGCGCCTCGTCCCTTGTCGGGAGGTTGGCCAGCTTGCCGATGTCGCCTGCCGCGATGGTCTCGCCGCCGACGGCGCCAAGGGTGATCCTGAGTGAATCGTTTTCCTTGGCAAAGTCGCGGAACAGCCGGGCTGCCGCACCCGGATCCTCTTTCGAGAAACCGAGAATGAGCGGACCCTTGAGCTGCTCGTTCATGCATTCGAACTCGGTCCCCTGGGTGGCCAGACGTGCGAGGGAGTTCTTGACCACTCGCAGATACACACCGGTCTCGCGCGCCTTCACGCGGAGATCGGTCATCTGCGATACGCTCAACCCTCGGTACTCGGCCGCAACAGCCGACAATGCCGAACCGGCGACTTCCGCCACTTCCGACACCACCTGCTGCTTCTCTGCATAAGTCAGAGCCATGAAAGCACCTATTCGTGGTTAAAGGATCACACCGGGCTCGTACCGACACCCGGATACCGAGTGGAACCTTCCGAAGAAGGCTCCGTTTACCGGTTCCCCCACCCTCGGGAAAAGGTGGGTTCCCCATCTGCGCAGGCCATTAAGCACACCTCGAACAGACGACATGCACCTGCGGTCTTCGATGAGGCAGACCGGACAGCCTTTCGGCAACCCCTGACTGCACTCACTCAAAGTTCCTGACGAGCCCCACACCGGCATCCGGCAGGCATGGCACTCGCAAGTCGACCACATCAGTCAGGCGTTACACCGACGTTCGATGCGGTCTGTCGATCAGATCAGCGGCTGATGATCGACGGTCAGGCCCGGCCCCATGGTGGTGGAGACCGTAACCTTCTTCATGTACACACCCTTGGCCGCCGCGGGTTTGGCCTTGACGAGATCATTGAGGAGAAACTGAAGATTCTCCGCAAGCTTCTCGGACTCGAAATTCACCTTGCCGACGGCAGCGTGCACGATACCGGCCTTGTCGGCGCGGTAGCGCACCTGACCGGACTTCGCGTTCTTCACGGCTTCGGCCACGTTCGGCGTCACGGTGCCGACCTTCGGGTTCGGCATGAGGCCACGCGGGCCGAGAATGGTGCCGAGCGCACCGACGACACGCATGGCGTCGGGCGCAGCGATGACCATGTCGAAATCGAGATTGCCGCCCTTGATCGATTCGGCAAGATCCTCGAAGCCGACGATGTCGGCGCCAGCAGCCTTCGCCGCCTCTGCCTGCGCGCCCTGGGCGAACACGGCCACGCGGACTTCCTTGCCGGTGCCGTTCGGCAGCACGCTGGAGCCCCTGAGTACCTGATCGGATTTACGCGGGTCGATGCCGAGATTCACGGCCACATCGACCGACTCGTCGAACTTGACCGAAGAGAGTTCCTTCAGAAGCGCAAAGGCTTCATTGACCTCGTAGACCCTGGTGGGGTCCACTTTCTCGCGAATGGCGCGGTTGCGCCTCGTCTGCCTTGCCATCCTACACACCCTCCACTTCAAGACCCATGCTGCGCGCGGTACCGGCGATGGTGCGCACGGCGGCGTCCATGTCGGCAGCGGTAAGATCAGGATCCTTGGCTGTCGCGATTTCCTCGAGCTGAGCGCGGGTGACCTTGCCCACCTTCTCGGTGTTGGGGCGGCCGCTGCCGCTCTTGATGCCGGCCGCCTTCTTCAGAAGGATGGATGCCGGCGGGGTCTTCTGGATGTAGGTGAAGCTGCGGTCGTTGTAGACCGTGATCACTACCGGAATCGGCAGGCCCGGTTCCACGCTCTGGGTAGAGGCGTTGAAGGCCTTGCAGAATTCCATGATGTTGACACCATGCTGACCGAGTGCCGGGCCGACCGGCGGACTCGGGTTCGCCTGCCCTGCGGGCACCTGCAGCTTGATGTATGCCTCGACTTTCCTGGCCATACTGGCTTGCTCCTGTTCGGGTTCCGACGCTTCGACATGAGGGACGAAGCTCCCCGTGAGAAAAACACCGGCACGAGCCGGCAGCCTGGGTGGCGATCAGCTCTCGCTGCCGCCTGCCGAACCGGGTCCGGCATGCCGGATCGTGCGATCCGGACGGGTCGGGAGGCGCTGCGACGAGCAGACGCCCCGCCCCTGATATCAGGACTTTTCGACCTGACTGAATTCGAGTTCGACCGGGGTCGAACGTCCAAAGATCTGTACGGCAACGAGAAGACGCGCCTTCTCGAAGTTGACCTCCTCGACCACACCGTTGAAGTCGTTGAAGGGGCCGTCGGTAACGCGAACCACCTCGCCCACGTCGAACAGCACCTTGGGCCTGGGCTTCTCGACACCTTCCTGCATGCGTTGCAGGATCGCGTCGGCTTCCTTGTCGGAAATCGGTGCGGGTCGATCCGCCGTACCACCGATGAAGCCGAGCACGCGCGGCACCTCCTTCACGAGATGCCAGGTTTCGTCATCCATTTCCATGCGCACAAGCACATAGCCCGGAAAGAACTTGCGCTCCGAACGCCGCTTCTGGCCACCACGGATCTCGACCACTTCCTCGGTGGGCACCAGAATGTCCCCGAATTTTTCGTCGAGACCGGCGCGCCCGATGTGCTCCTCGAGCGATCGCTTCACCGAGTTCTCGAAGCCCGAAAAGGCCTGCACCACATACCAACGCATGCTCATCGTCGTTGCGCCCCTGTCCTCAGATGCCGGTGATGATGCGGAACAGCCATCCCAGGATGGAGTCGAGCATCCACAGGAACAGGCCGACGATGAACACGATGACGAGTACCGTCAACGTGGTCTGTACGGTTTCCTGCCGCGTCGGCCAGACCACCTTGCGCACCTCGATGCGCGCATCGCGGAAGAACTCTACCGTGCGCCGACCGAGATCGGTCTGCAGCGCAAGATAAACGGCAAAACCGGCGATGATCAAGAGCGCGACAACGCGCATCAAGAGCGATTCGCCGGCAAACCAGTAGAAGCCGACGAGGCCCACCAGCAACAGTGCGCCAGCGCCCAGGAGCTTCATTCGGTCGGCCGGATTCGATGCTGTCAGTTCGGTCCTGGAGACCATCGTGTTACCTGTTCCATGCCACCGGAATGGCAGGCCAGGAGGGACTTGAACCCCCAACCTGCGGTTTTGGAGACCGCTGCTCTGCCAATTGAGCTACTGGCCTATTCCGATGCCCGACGCGACTACCGCCTCGTCGAAAACTCTGTTTGCACCCCCCGGACCCTGTGAATCCGGGCGGTACGCTGGGTGATCGCTCCCCACCGCGATCGGTGTCTGCAACTGGAACCGCCCGAGAAACTGTGTCGAGCGACTCAAGGCAATCGGGGAGACGACCTTTACTCGAAGATCTTCGCGACGACGCCGGCACCGACCGTGCGGCCACCTTCGCGGATTGCAAAACGAAGCCCTTCTTCCATCGCGATCGGGTTGATCAG